>Ga0181518_10002237_pt1 | contig 18795 bp, 9 predicted proteins | sample PEATcosm2014_Bin_28_FD_119751 | JGI IMG/M metagenome (GOLD analysis project Ga0181518, IMG submission 119751) | Peatland microbial communities from MTU Mesocosm Facility, Houghton, MI, USA - PEATcosm2014_Bin01_60_metaG | ecosystem: Environmental > Terrestrial > Soil > Wetlands > Peat | place... | reverse complement strand
GCCCCGTCCTCGGGGAGTAATCACGAGGGCAACCCGCGTGGAATCGCCCAAATCCACGTGCGAGTACCCGGCGCCTTCCGCCCGCCTCGACCCGATCTCAGCGATGACCATGCGCGACCGCGAAGACAGTTCAAGGCCGCGCGACGGTTTCGCAACTCGCTCGCGCCTGTGCGCAGCCGAAAGAATGGCACACATGATGATTAGTTACAGCAAGATGGCTGCCCATCTCAAACAACTGGCTGCCTGGCTAGACGCATTCTGCCGGCGGTGGGTTTCACCTTTATTGGCTTTTCCCGGCCATTTCTTGGTTTCCAGCCCTTCGATGGTCTCTTTTCACCCGGGAGGGCGAGCGTCCCCGCGAGCCCTGACTATGTTCACCGCAGAGTCGCCATAATTACAAAACCGTGACAATTGTTGTGCTTGCGGCTGGTTAAGCTCGGTCCAGAATTGAACTGCCGATCAATGACCAGTCAGCGTCCAACGCGAAAGCCGGCCTTTCTCTGGCAAGCGGGCTTGATCCTGCTGCCGGTGGTGATTATCGCCGCAGTGGCCCTCACGGCCATCATCGAGAACCGGACGGCGGTCGAGCGCGAGGCGCGCCGGCGGGCCGAAGAGGTGGCGCGGCAATACGGCAAAGAACTGGAACATCCCTGGGGGGGCTTTCTGATTCAGCCGGAGCGGTATTCGCAGCGATGGAGTGTTTACCTGGCCGACATGGTGGGCGGCTGGCCCGGGTCCGTGCGGCGCGGGCTATTGGAGGCCGAGGCGGCGCACTTCCCGGAGCGCGACCCGCGGGCGGAGTTGGCGGAGTGGCAGGCGCAGTATCCGGGGTGGCGGGCTGAGGAAGTGTTCCCCGACAGCTTCAGGCTGACGGTGGAGGGGCGGTTTCACCCGGGGCTGGAGTTCAATCCGGCGCCGCAGCCGCCCGCGTGGTTCACCGCCCTTTCTCCGGCCCAACGCGCGGCCTGGGAGAGCCTGAAGGCGACGGCAGCGTCCGGGGCGGGCGTTGACGAAGTCGAGCAGCGCGTCGCGCAGTTTCAGGAAACCGGGCCTGAACCGGAAGCGGGGATGAATGCGGCGTTCATCGCCCTGCGCGCGAGGCTGCCGACGCTGCCGCCGGAGAAGGCGGTGGCCGAGGCGTTGCGTTCCGCCGACGAAAACTGGGAGACGCTTTCCGAGACGGGCCTGCCGCTGGCGAATCTCGCGTTCGGCGAGGCGCTGCGCTACGCCCGCGCGACCGGGCCAACCGAGGCATTATGGAAGGCCATTCCCAACCAGGTGCTGCGGGCGCCCAGCCCGCTGACCCCGGCTTTGCTGGATCAACTCGAGGCGCTCGCCGGCACGAACACGACGCTGCAAGCCGGCGTCACAGCCTGGCGCACGCTCTACGACGGCCAGGTCAGGTTGCACGACATCGCCGAGGCTGTCCGCCAGACCGGCAAGCTAAGGGGCCTCACGACGGCCAACCTCTGGATTGAGCACGACCAGACCCGCTGGCTGTGCCTGCTGAACTACGAGTATAGTGTGGCGGTGGGTGGAGTCGGCCACAGCAGGCTGATCGAGCGCAAGCCCGTTCAATCACCTCTAGTTGCAACGGATGCGGTGGGTGGAGTCGTCCACACCAGGCTGATCGAGTCCACCAATGAGCTTTGGACGGATGTGCAGTTCCTGCCCAAATCGGTCGTCGAACAGGCGCTGGTGCGGGCGCTGGAGAATTCGGAGGTGAAGTTGCCGGGCTACCTCGGCCTCGCCGCCTGGCTGGAGGGGGAACCGCTGACTCTGCCCGAACGCTGGTCCCCGGGCCGGGACACCAATTCCGCGCCCCTGCTGCTGGCCCAGGCCAACGGGGGCCTTTCCTGCCCGGGCAAGTTCCGGAAGAGACCAGACGGCCCGGCGATTGACTGGGACGGATTGCCGGGCCACCCCCGCTTCGTCTTGCAGCTTTACGTGGCCGACCCGGCGCTGCTCTACTCCTCCTACTGGCGTCACGCCCTGCTGCTGGCCGGGCTGGTGGCCGCGTCCGCCTTCGCGGCCCTCGTCGGCGTGATTGCCTCCTGGCGCGCCTTCCGGCGTCAACTCCGCCTCAACGAGCTCAAGAGCAACTTCGTCTCCAGCGTCTCCCACGAACTGCGCTCCCCCATCGCCTCCGTCCGCCTAATGGCCGAGAGCCTCGAACGGGGCAAAGTCTCTGAGGCTCCCAAACAGCAGGAATACTTCCGGTTCATCGTCCAGGAATGCCGCCGCCTCTCCGCCCTCATCGAGAACGTCCTCGACTTCTCCCGCATCGAGCAGGGCCGCAAGCAGTATGACTTCGAGCCAACCGACCTCGTCGCCCTGACGCAGCAAACCGTCAAGCTCATGGAAACCTACGCCGCCGAACGCCAAGTTAAGCTCAATCTCCAACTTCAACTCGCTAATGCGCAACCCTCCACCGCTCATCAACCCCCTGCTATCAACTATCAACTCCTCGACTATCAACTGCCTGCTGACGGCAAAGCCCTCCAGCAGGCCCTGGTCAACCTGATTGACAACGCTCTCAAACACTCCCCCAAGGGCGAGACGGTGACGGTAGGGCTGCAAGTGCGGAATGCGGAGTCCGAAGACCAGCCACACGCATCACGCATCACGCATCACGCATCACGCATCACGCATCACGCATCACGCATCAGCCTCTGGGTCGAGGACCACGGCGAAGGCATTCCGACTGCCGAGCACGAGAAGGTTTTCGAGCGCTTTTACCGCCGCGGCTCCGAGTTGCGGCGCCAGACCCAGGGCGTGGGCATTGGCTTAAGCATCGTTAAGCACATCGTCGAAGCCCACGGCGGCAAGGTGCTGGTCCGCAGCGCCCCGGGCCAGGGGAGCCGATTTACGATTGAGCTGCCCGTGTCAGAAACGAATGCAAAGCCCGAAAGCCGAAACCCGAAACCCGAATGAAATCCGAGCTCCGAAACCCGAAATCCGAAGCCAGCGACCCCTTCCGGCCTGTGCCGAGCGGATTTTGGACTTTCCCCTTCGGCCTTCGGAGTTCAGGTTTCGGGTTTCCTTCGGATTTCGGGTCTCGGGCTTCGGATTTCACCCCATGGAACGCATCCTGATCATCGAAGATGAACTCCCCATGCGCACCGCCCTCCACGACGTGCTGGCCGGGGAAGGCTATCGCGTCCTCACGGCCCCCGAGGGCGAAACCGGCCTCCAGCGCGCCCTGGACGAAAAGCCCGACCTCATCCTGCTCGACATCATGATGCCCCGGCTCGACGGCTACGCCGTCTGCGCCGAGTTGCGCCGCCTCTCCAATCCTGTGCCGATTCTTATGCTCACCGCCAAGGGCCAAGTCGAGGACCGCGTCCAGGGCCTGGATGTCGGCGCGGATGATTACCTCGTCAAACCCTTCAGCACCGAAGAGTTGCTCGCCCGCGTGCGCGCCCTGCTCCGCCGGGTCCAGCGGCAAACCAAGGCCCCCTCAACACTCGTGCTCGGCGAGGCCAGCATTGATTTGGTCAAACAAACCGCCCGCCGTGGCCGCAAGCCGCTCCATCTGACGGCTAAGGAATTCGCCATGCTCCGGCTCATGGCGGAAACGCCCGGCGAACCCGTCTCCCGCGAGCGATTCCTCGACGTCGTCTGGGGCTGCACCGCCTTCCCGACCACGCGCACTGTGGATAACCACATCGCCAGCCTCCGCGGCAAAATCGAGCGCGACCCCGAGGCGCCCCGCTGGCTCAAGACCGTCCACAGCGTCGGCTATAAACTCGACCTGTGAGCGGCCCGCTAAACACGCTAAAGACGCTATACGAAGTGGTATAATACCACTTGCCCTTCGTGGTTGCACTATTTGCGACGGCAGGGTCTCCCTCTCCTCCTCGGGAGGAGAGGGCTGGGGAGAGGAGGCCCTTTCCTCAACCGTGCAAATGCAAGCTGGACATGGTATAAGAGCAGCGGCGGCAGATGGCTATGCCTGCTGGCCATCGTGTCGGTCACAGGTAGAATCGGTATTCCTCCCCGCCCAATCCCGTCCAACCAGCGACTTCCGAGAGCTGGAGTGTCCTGTTTCTGGACAGTCAGCACGGCTGGCCCCACTGCCTATGCCCCCCACATACCGTCCACACTCCGCCCTCACCCCGTCCCCACACTGACGCAGAGCCGACTTTGGCATGAAGTAAACCTCAAAGCCACATTGTCTCATAATTGGACAGTGCGGGTGGAAACCGACGGCTGGGGCCAATACCCAATCATACCCTCCCCCGGCCTGCGACCACCCTCTCCCCTTCTCAAGGGGAGAGGGGTCCGTCTTTGCTTGGGGGTTCAGGGGCGGGGGCTTCCACTCATTCCTGCCGAGTTCCATTGCGAAGTGGTATAAGCGTGTTCGGCGGGCACTCCAATGGGCGCTCGGATTTTACAAAATGATGACAACTCCCGCCCCGCGCATCCGTCAAACTGAGCGCGAAAAGAATAGACGATAACTCTTATGAAAACGAAGACCATCTCATTAGCATTCCGCTGTGCGGGGCACTTTCCGATTCGGATTTCGGATTTCGGATTTCGGATTTCCCACCGGGCCGCCCTCTGCCTGTTGCTCGCCGCCCTCTGCCTCCTGCCCTCCCCCGCCCGCGCCGCCACCAACGACCTCACCACCGCCCTCCAGCGCGGCCTCTTTGAAGAAGAAGCCAACCAGAACCTGGCCGCCGCCATCCAGGCCTACCAAACCGTCGCCGGCCAATTCGACAAAGACCGCAAGCTCGCCGCCACGGCCATCTTCCGCCTCGGCGAATGCTACCGCAAACAGGGCAACACCAACGACGCCGCCACCCAGTATGAGCGCATCCTGCGCGAGTTCTCCGACCAACCCACCCTCGTCACCCTCAGCCGCCAGAGCCTTTCCGGGATGGGCAGCGCGCCGCCGGCGACCGCCGCAACGACAGCTAGCGAAACCGCCGCCAGCGCCGCCGCCGCCGCGGAAGCCGAGGCCGCGACTTTGGAAGCCCAGATTGCGGAACTGGCGCGCGGGACCAAAGAAGAGCGCCGCGTTGCGGTCCAGCAGGAAGATTTCAACCCGGTGGTGACCTCCCTGATGCTGAAGCTCGCAGAGGCGGAACAGAAGCTGGCAGCGCTGCAAATAGAATTCGGTCCTGAACATACCGAGGTCTTACAGACCAAGGCTTTGGTGGAAACGATCAAGAAACAGATCGATGAGCAGGTCGAAGCCATTTTGGGGGGCCTGCAAATCAAGCTCAAGGCCGCCAGGAAGGCCGCCGAGACCCTCCAGGCGCAATCAATTACGCACCCGCTGTCGGCAATGATCCTTGGTTCAGGCCCATCGCCCGCTCCCGCCACCGCCTCCGAAGCCGAGGAAGTCAAACGCATCCAGGCCCTGATCAAAGACAGCCCGGACCTGATTAACGCCAAGGTGATGTACTTCAACGATGGCTTCGCCAGCGAAGGCACGCCCCTTCACAAAGCAGCGGTCCAGGGACAACTCATCGTAGCGGGGTTCCTTTTGGACAACGGCGCAGACGTTGGGGCGAAGGATCGCAGGGGGCGGACACCTTTGCACGATGCCGCCGCCTCCGGCCACAAGAGCATGGTCGAGCTGCTGCTCAACCACCAGGCCAGCGTTCAAGCGGTGGACAACTATGGCTACACTCCGTTGCACCTGGCCGCTGAGCACGGCTATCGGAGCGTGGTCGAAACCTTGTTGGCCCACGCGGCGGAAGTCAACGCGAAGGACCGTTACGGTACCACACCCCTGCTTCTGGCCTCCACCCGTGGGTTCAAATCCATCGCGGAGCTCTTGCTCGCTCATGGCGCGGACATCAATGCCACGACTTCATACATCCAACCCGGCTCTGACCCTTTCTCCGGCACACCGTTATGCATCGCCGCAACCCGCGGCGACCAACCCCTGGTCGAGTTGCTCCTCTCGAAAGGCGCGCAGGTCAATGCCGAAGACAAGGATGGCCGCACCCCGTTGAGCTACGCGGCGGAGAGGCATTACCAGGCCGTTATGCAACTCCTGCTGGCGGCCCACGCCAACCCGAACGCGGGGCGGGTTGCCCTCCCCCTGGCCCTGGCCGCTTACGAGGGTGATATGGCCGCACTGAAACTGCTGCTCGCCAACGGCGCTGATCCTAATACCAACTCGACCTTACACCGGTCTTTGAAAGCGAAGAACGGCTGGGATTGGGGGAATGGCGACTTCACGCCGCTATTCCTTGCGATCAACCAACGACACGCCGACGCCGTTAAAGTCCTGCTCGAGGGCGCCGCCAACCCGAATGCGCGGACAGGTGGAATGCCGCTGCTCATGCAGGCGGTCTGGGACAATAATCTACCCGCGGTCGAGTTGCTGCTGGCCCATCAGGCCGATGTTAATGAAATGAATAATTCCAAGGTCTCAGAGCGCTGGACCCCCTTGCATTATGCGGCCTCATCCCGCGACAAGGCCATCGCCGAACTCCTCTTGAAAGCCGGCGCGGACGTGAATGCCCGGGACACGAACGGCGCCACCCCGCTCCACTTTGCAGTTAGGAATGGCAATCTAGAGTTGGCCGAGTTGCTGCTGGCCAACAAAGCCGATCCCAACGAGCAAAACAACTCCGGCCAAACGCCGCTGGATCTGGCAAAAACGTCACCGCCCTCTGAAGCGATGGCCGATCTGTTGCGCCGGCACGGCGCAGCCGACGACCTGCCGCAGCCCGGCCGGATCGAGGTCCGCCGCCGTTCGACTGGGTATTCCAGCACCCCGCTTACGAAAGGCACCCATGACTGGAGCCAATTCACGCTCTTGGACCTGATTGGTGTGGAATACGAGTTCCTGGCGGCTTCACTGCTAGATGGAGGGGGTGATTGGTATAGCCTGGAGACTTTCTTCAGCCACAGTTCACACCTGCCTTTTCCAGACCTCGCACACTTGCGCATCCGCCGTCCCGCTCCCGACCTGAAAAGCTGGCTGGAGCGGACCGTTGATCTCCGCCCGGTTCTCGAATCTGGCGATTGCTCCAAAGACGTGCGCCTGGAATGGGGTGATGTGGTGGAGATTCCCGAGGCCGACCACCCGCTCAATGAGAAGTGGCCGGGCTTTTCCAGGACGGAGCTGGCGAACTTGAAGAAGTGCCTGACGCGGCAGGTCCAAATCGTCATCAACGGCCAAGCCACAAACATCACCGTGGCTCCCAAGATCTTTGACCCTGGGGAGGGCAAGAATCCCACAATCGTTGCCCGCACACCCTTCTGGCTCAAGCCGGTCCTTCTACAATCCAAAATGGTCCTGACCTCCTCGGACCTTCGCCACGTCAAGGTCACCCGCCACGACCCGGTCACGGGCCAGACGCACGAGTGGGTCGTGGATTGCTCGCCAGCCATCCCCGCCCCCGACCGCCCGTTCCGCGACGGCGACAAGATCGAAGTCAACCTCTCCCCCGACCTCTGGCTCCGCAACGGCGACAAGATCGAAGTGCCGGAGAAGGCCGACTTGGCATCCGCAGAGGAGGCGACGAAGGCGCCGCCACCACATCTGCTAGGTCCGTGGTATCTAGGTCCGGTGCCTGCGCCTGCGGAACAAGTGCCGCAGGATGAGTCAGACCTTGACGTTGCGACGAAGGCGCGGCCACCCGTTCCGCAAGCCCCGCTGCCTCCGAAACAAGTGTCGCAGGATGAGTCGGACATTGACGTTGCGACGAAGACGCCGCCACCGGCTATGTGGATAGGTCCAGGTAAGATACAACTGCCCCCAGGGCAGATCCCACCTGAGCTTGCGGCAAATGTGCGGTCTTCTCTCGCGCAGCGACTCAAGAGGATTCCGGCGGTGCCCGGCCCGGAAACCCCGTCGGCGGTCGAAGAAAAGTACCTGAATATCAACGGGGTGCTTTATTCGCCCAAGCCACATGATCCTGACTTGCTGGATGCCGGCTACCACCGGGACCGCCGCGTCATCACACGGAAGGCCGAATGCTGGGAACAGCGCGCCAGCGCGCCGTTGGCGGGGCGCGGCGGCAATGTAATTTGGACCGGCGCCGAAATGATCGAATTCGGCGGCGAAGGCATGGGCACGAGTTTCGGCGACGGCGCCCGCTACTGCTTCGCCGAAGATACCTGGGCCGCGCTGCCGCAGGAGGGCGCGCCTCGCTCAGGTCACGCTGACATTTACGTGCGTGGACGACACGTAGATTGGCCGCAGGAGGGCGCGCCTTCTTCCCGCTCGGGTCATGCGCTGGTTTGGACGGGCAAGGAGATGATTGTCTGGGGCGGCTTCGGCGGAGTCGGGGGCAACGATACACTTCACAACGACGGCGCGCGCTACAACCCTGCTACCGATACTTGGAAGCCGGTGAGCACGTGGAACGCCCCGTCCGCCCGCGTTGATTTTCCCGTCGTCTGGACTGGCCGGGAAATGCTCCTCTGGGGCGGCTTTACCGATACCCACAGCCGCTACCAGGGCTACCATGCCAATGCCCACCTCAACACCGGGGGCCGTTACAACCCTTCCTCCGATTCCTGGAAGACCATCGCCACCCAAGGCGCGCCCTCCAAGCGCTGCGGCCACACCCTGGTTTGGACCGGCAAAGAGGCGATCGTCTGGGGCGGCGCCAACGCCACCAAAGCCCTCAACGACGGCGCCCGCTACAGTCCCGCCCGGGATTCCTGGAAGCCGGTCAGCGCCGACGGCGCCCCCAGCCCGCGCCTGGCTCACGTCGCCTTCTGGACCGGCAAAGAAATGATCGTCTGGGGCGGCACGACCCGCGAAGTGGACACGCAAGGGGTCTATTTCGAGAATGGCGCCCGTTACAATCCTGAGACGGACACCTGGAGGCCCATCTCAACCATCGGCGCGCCGATGGGAAGGGTTGTGGGCACGGCCGTGTGGACGGGGTCCGAAATGATCGTCTGGGGCGGCGTCAACGACGCCCAGGCCCGTAAAGGCTTGGCTGGATTTGATCCCAACCGCTACGCCGGCACCGGCGCCCGCTACAACCCCGCCACCGACACCTGGACCGAAATGACCCTGGCCGGCGCCCCTTCGCCCCGCGGCGCGACCAGCGGCGTCTGGACCGGCGAGGGCCTCCTCACCTTCGGCGGCTACAACGGCACGCATTTCAACGAGACTTGGTTCTATTCCCCGTCCCGGACGCTTTATCCCTATGTGAAAAACGACACCGGCTCCGGCGTGACGCAACAGATTACAGCCGCTTGGAATGCGGACGTGCCCATGCCACCCACCACGCCGTTTGACTCCTCACCGGATAAGCGTGCTGCCTACTTGGAAGCTTATCGAGATGGCTATCGCAGTAGTCTGACATCCGCCAACGTGCTGTTTCGGATGCCTGCTGAGAGTGACACGGTTCGCGCGCGCGGTTGGCAAGACGGCGCCTCTGCCGGTTCCAAAGCGATGAGCAAGAAGCAACCGTGAGGACGACGATGCCTGACAAATCACTGGAGCCAACGCCGTTGGTGCCGTCGGTTCCGTTTGGCGGTTCACGTCACCGGCCCGGCGTGGCTCAGCTCTGCTAGACGTTGGGCTTATGAAACCACTTATATACAATCGTGACACTGTCGTGCGCCAGACAAGAACGCTGAATCTGGCTGACAGAAGACCAACAATGTGAACAGAATATGAATGACAAATCTGATAAAAAACGACTCGTTGCCTTCCTGACCTGCCTCCTGTTGCTGAGTTTTCATCTTCACGCCGAAGCGGCGACCCTGTTTCAATGGAGTTTTGATGGCCCCCCGGGCAGCACGTTGTCGTCTTCTGCGGATTCGGTTGCTGGCTGCCTGGTAGTCACCAAGTTCAATGATGCTACGCTAAGCGCAGGCGCCACTAACACGATTCAATACGGCCCTCCCAATCCCTGGTATAACACCAACGGCACGTCTGCTGATTTCCTGAACACGGCCGGAGTCAACGATCCTGGTGTCGGTTTGTTCGTGAATGATACCGGAATGAATAGTCCCTTGGACATTAGCACTCTAACCAATTTAACCATTGAGGCGTTCGTTTATCCTTATGATATTCGCCAGGCCGTCATCATCCGGAAATACGGCGGTACGGGTGTCTATTACATCGATATACGTTCTGACGGAAACTTCGGCTTCCGTCTTAAGAGCGCGAGTCAGGATCTTACCGATCAACTCGAATGTAATGATCTGCCTTATACCACCAACCAATGGTATCATGTGGCCATGGTTTGGAATGGGTCTGCTGTCACGTTTTATGTCAACGGTGTGCAGTCACACGACCTGGGCAGCAACCATCTGGCGGCGATACCCTTTTCGGGACCAATTGCGGATTCAACGTACTCACTTGGCATCGGCACCATTGTGCGTGACAACGCCAATCCGCCAGCCAACTCGGGCCAGTTCTTTTTCGGCCGAATTGACGAGATCCGTATATCAGACACGGCGCTTTCCCCCAGCCAATTTTTGCTCAATCAGACAATGCAGGCGATGGGTCCGGCCGATCATCTGGCGATGGGACAACAACCGGGCAACACGGCCGCCGACCAAGTCATTTCACCGGCTGTCACCGTGCGAGTGATGGATCAGTTTGGAAATCCCGCGGCCAGCACCACCAACGTCACCGTGGCCATTGGCAACAATCCTGACGGCGGAACTCTCAGCGGCACGGTCACGGTTGCGGCGAATCATGGCGTAGCAATCTTCAGCGATTTATCCATAGATAAACCAGGCAACGGCTACACTCTCATTGCCAGCGCCACTGCGTTGACGGGAACCAATTCGGTTGCTTTCAACATTACTTCACGAGCCTGGCAGAGTGGTCTTGCTTTCATTTACTCCAACGGCACATACACCATGCCGTATCGGCTTTACTTGCCCCTGAATTACAGTGCCGCAACACATTATCCGCTCGTGCTGTTTCTACACGGAGCCGGCGAGTACGGGACCGATAATATTGCCCAAGTCGAGAATCATATTGCCGGTCTCATTGCCCGAACCTATTCGGATTATCCGGCCATCCTGGTCGCCCCTCAATTGGACACGAGTTATTGGTCGTCAAGTAATCCCGACGACTTAACGCTCGGTATTCTCGCGCAGGTGCGGCAATACTACGCAGTGGACGAGCGCCGCATCTATCTGACCGGTCTTTCCGCTGGCGGATACGGCACAACTGATTACGCGATCAACTATCCAACAATGTTTGCCGCCATCGCGCCGATGTCGGGTGCGGAAATCGTCACACCGAACACCGACACACAGGTCCAACTCTCCAGAATTCCCACTTGGCTGTTTTGCGGCGGCGCGGACACCCTTATTTATGCCTGTCGCGATTACTACATGAACGTTAACGTGCTGACGAACATCACCTTCACCCAAACCAATTACGGGTATCCAACGGCCGTGTCTGGACTGATTCGTTACACCGAATTCACGGGCCTAGGCCACGACATTTGGGAATTGATCTACGGAGCCACAAACACGGATTTCTATGACTGGATGTTTTCCCAGACCCGTCCACCTGCCATATTCACCTTTACCGCCGCGTCCGCGAATCGCGGCACTTTCGTTTTCGGTGGCTCAAACAACGTGCCCTTCGCCACGGGCTATCTTTTAACCTCAACCAATCTACAGATTCCGCTGTCGCAGTGGCTGTTCATCGCCACGAATTGGTGCGATGTGAATGGAAACCTCATGTTCACCAATGACCTCGATACGAATGCAAACCAGCGGTTCTACATTTTGAAGTTGCCGTAGGACGGTCAGCTATCAGGTTTGGATTGCATATTCTGCAGAGACGGAACGAGGCAGGGAAATGTTTGTAAAGAGGGCCGACAATTCATGGCATCCATAAAAACAGCAACAACGTTCGCGGGCATCATGCTCTGTGCTTTATGTCATTTGGCCGCTGCTCCAGCCACAAATGACCCGGCAGTACGCGTTGCGCGCTGGCAGGAAGACCTCGACTATTTCGCCAGCGAACTTCCGGCCAGGGAAATGGACCTTTTCAAGCTCATTCCCGAGGGGGAATTCAAGCGCGAAGTTGCGGAACTGAAGGCGGAAGTTCCGACACTCTCCGATGCGGAAATCGTCCTTCGCTTAACGCGTCTTGCAGCCCGTTTAGGGGTGGCACATGCGCTCGTCAAAATCGGCTCCGCAACCAGCATCCATGCCTTGCATCTGTATCCAGTGACGATGAGGTGGTTTTCCGACGGCCTGGCCATTGTCGCCACGGCTCAAGAGTATCAAAGAATGCTCGGCACCCGCGTCGTGCGGATTGGTTCAATGACACCCAAGCAGATCGAAACGGCTGTAACTCCTTACATCGCCCACGAGAATGACGCTCATGTCCATGCCGAGAGTCCGCGATACATGTCGATAGTTGAATTGATGCAACACGAAAAAATCGCCGGCGCCGACGGCCATCTGCAATTGACCTGCGCAAAACTTGACGGCCAGGAATTCACGATGGAAATCGCTCCGCCCGGACGGGGCGAAACCAGACGGAAATTGGCGGATGCGGCTGACATCCCGCCCGCTTCAACCGCCTTGTGTTGCAAACACCGCAAAAGTTTGTACTGGTGCGAGTATCTGCCGGACACGCAGACGCTCTACCTGCAATTCAACAGCCACCATGAGGAGCCGGGCCGTCCCTTCAAGGATTTTGCCCGGGAACTATTCGCCGTTGCCGATTTATACCCGGTCCGGCGCATGGTCCTGGATTTGCGCTTCAACAAGGGTGGCCACTCGGAAGTCGCGGCCCCCCTCGAGGCCGGTTTGCGGTCGCGACCGGCGCTCACGGCCAAGGGACATCTCTATGTCCTCATCGGCTGGACCACTTTTTCCGCCGGGATGGACGAGGCTGCGTATTTCCGCAAACATTTTCACGCCATCCTTGTGGGTGAACCTGCCGGCAACAAACCCAACCATTATGGCAGCGCCGAATCTTTCAAGCTGCCGAACTCAAAGCTGGAGGTGGAGTACTCGACAAGATATACCCGCTTGATTCGCGATGCCGATCCCTCCTCGCTCGATCCGGACATCCCCGTGCCGTCGAGGCTGAATGATTTTCTGGCAGGACGCGATCCGGTTTTGGAAGCTGCTCTTCACCACCCTTTACAGTGATTTAACTGCGACGACCAAAACTCAAAAAATGGCGGCTGAAAGGCCAACAAACCATGAAACGAACGATTCTCACCCTCGCCGCACTGCTGCTGGCTTCAGCAGCATTTGTCTTGGCCAGCGATGGGCCAGCTTCGGGGGTTAAACCGGCTCCCATCACCAACGGCGCGGAATGGAAGAACGGCAAACCGGTGGCGCTGCCAGGCGCGCGGCGGCCGAAAGTGGAGAGCGTTTTTCTCTACCGTCCCGAAACCGAGTGGACCTATTCGCATCACCCGCACCTGGCCTTTTTCAAAGGGCGGTTCTATGCCATTTGGTCCAATGGCAGAAAGGACGAAGACCGGCCGGGCCAGCGCGTGCTGTTTTGCGCGTCGAAGGATTTTGCGCATTGGACTGAGCCGCGTCCGCTCGTGGATTCAGTGAAGGACGACAAAGGCGTCGAGCGCGTGTTGACGCCGTCGGGATTTCACGAACACGATGGGACGCTTGTCGCGTACTTCGAAAACGAAGGATTCCGCCGGGCTTGGACATCGCAATTGCAGGCGGTGACGACGACTGACGGTGAGCATTGGAGCGCGGTGCGCGATATCGGTCCCCTGGCGAAAGTCCAGGACTCGCAACGGACAGCATCGGGCCGGTTGATCCTCAGAGGTAACACGTGGTTCCCGTGGACCGACGATCCATCGGGCCTGACTGGCTGGCACATGAGCGGCTTTTACATGGACAACAGCATGGCGGCGACAAACAAAGACCAACCGGCATCGTTCTGGAAAGCCGCGGAACGGAAAGTCGCGAAAAGTCAAGGTTGGTCGGCAGGGCTTTGCGAAGGATCATTCTACCAAACCGACGACGGCGTGCTGCACATGTTGCTGCGCATCACCGGCAAGCACACCAACGACTGTCTATGGGTGACCGAGAGCCGTGATAACGGCACAACATGGTCGCTGCCGGTCGAGACTAAGTTCAGCGACACCAACGCCAAGTTCCATTTCGGTCGCCTGCCGGATGGCCGATTCTACTACGTCGGCAACCCGGTGGGTCGTGGTCGCACGCCGCTTGTGTTGTCGCTGTCGCGCGATGGCGTGCGGTTCGACCAGCATTACATCCTCGGCGACGAACATTACGTCATGCGTCGCCCGGGCGCCGCGAAAGGCGGTCAATACGGTTACCCGCACTCCTTGGTGCATGATGGGCAACTTTATGTAATCATCTCGCGCCATAAGGAAGCCATCGAGGTGCTACGCGTGGCGTTGTCGGAACTTGCCGGCAAATAAAAACATATGAAACGAACGATTCTGACCCTCGCCGCACTGCTGCTGGCTTCACCAACATTCGTCCACGCGGCCGAGCCATTGCCGCCGATGCTCAGGCTGCCCCCAAATGGATTGGCCATAAGCGCGGAGGCTTCTCTTTTGGCCGGCACGAGCGCGCCACAACTTTTTCTGACCGTTCATCTCCGCAACACAACAAATCACGAGATGGTCGTTCTTACGAAGAATCTCGACAGCGATATTGATTTCAACCCTGCCGACGCAACCAAATGGACTTGCACGCTTGGTTACAATCAGCCTGGAGTGACATACCAAGGCCGCCTGATCGTGCCGCCGCTTAACGACTTCTCGCCCGTAACAATCAAACCGAATGAAGAAGCCGTCATCACGCACCGCGTTAAAAGAAACAGGTCGTTAAAGCTGATTACGAAAGACACTCAACTCACGGTTTGCTACGCCATTTCACCAAATTGGGGAAGCCGCTTTGCTACATGGAGCGGTTCGGTCACATCTAAACCTTTTAAGACGTCAGTCATCCCCTGAAGGCGCCAATGTTGTTAGAAAGCACCAAACGCCATGCCGCCGACAACTGCCCAGCAGGGTGTAGATCACCGCGCTGCGTTCGCCTGTGTTAGCACTGGGGCCGAAAATGCGGATGGCTAAGAAAGGAAACACAACATGCGTTCAGCTTTGATTGCGATTATGGCTTGCTCACTGACGGCTCACGCAAGACCGATTCAGGTGCCGACTTACCAGGAACTGCAAGATAGAGCCGATGTTGTGTTTTCGCTCGTGAACACCACCTCCGCCGGGATTCTGGTTCCCCTGGCGCTGACCAGCGACCTGCAGAGAGACTTCAGTCTTAGTAACGAAGTCGCCGGAATCGCGAAAACCCTTCTTGTCTGGGCTCAAGAGTATGACCCCTCTGCCAGAACGGTGGTCGTGGGAGGCGTGGATTGGTCACGCCCTGGCCGGCCATACACATTTGATTGGGGTGACGGCGCTCAGAGCGAGGGCGAATGGCCGCAGAAACATGTCTATCGAGCGAGCAGCAACTACATCATTCACGTCACGTCTCATCACCCTGTGCTCGGTCCGGCGACTAATACGTTTCCCTTACGATTCGTGCCGTCGGTCCTCAAAAAGCTCGCATTGCCCAGCGAGCTAAGGGTGCGGATTTTGGATCATTCCATCGCCATAGAGGAGCCTGATGCGGCGCCACAGCCGGTGGATTTTTTCGGGCCCCGTTTCTTTCAAAGCCTCCGGCGGGATGACGTGGAGTACGTCCTGCACGCGGCTGCCTGCGTTGAGTACGATCTTTCCAACGGGGATGTTTTCCTTGCTGACGGATCGTCTTTTCAGCAGGTGATTTACCGGAACGCAAAGGTTAATGGAATGAACTCTCACTGGGATTCCACACCCGTTGCTTTGGAGGCGGGTGACTATGCCTTCAAACCACCGATCCAATACAGTTCCTTCTTTCATGAGATGGGGCACAACTTCAATTTGAACAGCCCGGCGGGTTTTCGTTATGGCGGTCGGGCCAATGGATGCGCCAGCAGCATCTACACGGAAACCCTGGCGCAGATCGTGCAATACGCTACGGCCTGCGCGCTCATCAACCACCGCGACCTTCTGGGCCTCGATGACTTCACCGTTCTGGAACTCAAGGTCAGCGCCACCGATCACGTTCGGAGGCTACGGGATTACCACGAGAAGTGGGTGGCCAAGGGGATGAAGTTTAGATCGTGGGATGATTCCGCCGATTGCAAGGAGGACGTTGAGGGAACGTTTATGACCCTGGCCTACAAATTTGTGCAACAAGTCGAGTTGGCGGGCAAAGGCTGCCGTGTCCCAGTAAAACGCATGATGAATTTGTTGCAATGCTTTAATGACGACTGGCGGATCCGTTGGGGCCAACTAGAGAATTCCGCAGGTGCCGAGTCCTTCCGAGCCACCCTCATGGTGGCGGCGATATCCTACGGCCTGCGTAAGGACATGCGGAATGAATTCAAGGAGATGCACTACCCTATTGACGACCAGGTGTATTCGGGATTGCTGCAAGCGGCTGAGACGAAAAACCGCACCGGCGCCGGTATCAGGCCTTACTATTGACATTTTTATGCCGCTTGGAACCAACAGGTTGCGAAGAATGACGGCGGGGCCAAATCCAGGAACCGAGCCGGGTACGGCCAAGGTGGGCTGGACGGTCCAGAGCGCATTCTCAAATCGGCCAGCTCACAACCCCAGCTTTCTGAAGCGGTTCTTCACTTCCTTGAAATGGAACTCCAACGAGCAGAGGGCCTCGAGTTCCCCCGGCTTGAAGTATCTGGCGGCCTCGGGGTCCGACTTGAGCTGGCCGAGGAAATCGGCGTCCTCGCGGCCGGCGTGCTTGGCTTGCCAGGTCCGCATCGCATTCCGCTGGACCAGTTCGTAGGCCCGCTCGCGGGTCAGCCCTTTCTTGATGAGCGCCAGCAACACGGTTTGCGAGTTCCACATCCCGAGCGACAAGGCGAGGTTGCGCTTCATGTTCTCGGGATAAACCATCAGCCCCTCCACCAGCTTCGTCAGGGTGACGAGCATGTAATCGAGCAGCGTGCAGGAGTCGGGGAAGATGATCCGCTCGACCGAACTGTGGCTGATGTCGCGCTCATGCCAGAGGGCGACGTTTTCCAGCGCGGCGACCGCATGGCCGCGCAGCACCCGCGCCAGCCCGCTCAGCCGCTCACTGGTGATGGGGTTGCGCTTGTGCGGCATGGCGCTGGACCCTTTCTGGCCTTTGGCAAAGAACTCCTCCGCCTCCAGCACTTCGGTGCGCTGCAAGTGGCGAAACTCCGTGGCCCACCTCTCGATGCTCGCGCCGACCAGGGCCAGCGCGCCGATAAACTCCGCGTGGAGGTCGCGCTGAACCACCTGCGTCGCAATCGGCGCGGGCCGCAGGCCGAGCTTTCGGCACACGAACGCTTCGATTCGCGGCGGGAGATGGGCGCTGGTGCCGACGGCGCCGGAGAGCTTCCCCACGGCAACCGCTGCCCGCGCGGCTTCGAGCCGTTGCCGCGCGCGGCCAAATTCGTCGTGCATCAGCGCCAGCTTCAGGCCGAAGGTCGTCGGCTCGGCATGGATGCCGTGGCTGCGGCCAATCATCGGCGTGAACTGGTGCTGCTTCGCCCTGGCGGCGACGGCCTGGCGCAGCGCCTTGACGTCTTCGATCAGCACGCCAGCCGATTGCACCATTTGCACGGCGAAGGCGGTATCCACCACATCGCTGCTGGTCAGGCCGTAGTGCAGCCACCGGCTGGCGGGCGCGCCGATGTTCTCGGCGACGTTCGTGGTGAAGGCGATGACGTCGTGATTGAGCGTGCGCTCCAGCTCTTTGCACCGCTCCACGCTGAAGGCGGCGCGCGACTTGATCCGCTTAAAATCCTTGCGGGGCACCAACCCCTCGGCGCAGAGCGCTTCGCTGGCGAGCAGTTCGATTTGCAGCCAGGTTTCGAGCTTGCGTTGTTCGCTCCAGATTTCCCGCATCACCGGGCGCGAGTAGCGTTGAATCATGGCTCCACTCTAGAAGGGCCAGAAAAGGTTGTCGAGACGGGGTGTGATGGAGTGATTGGTGGTTGGTAATCGGTGACTGGTGATTGGTGATTGGTGATTGGTGATTGGTGATTGGTGATTGGTGACTGGTGGTTGGTGAGCGTGTTGGGCCGCCGATTACCGATCACTAATCACTAATCACTCATCACAGATCACCAATCCCCACTCCCCCTCACCGCCTGGCCATCTTCTCGCGGGCGGTCTCCAGAATCCTGCGCTCGCGCTCGGTCAGGCTTTGGATGCCCTGAGCCGAAATCTTGTCCAGGATCGGATCGACCTCTTTGCTCAGGAATTCATCGGGTGGCAAATCCTCATCCACGCGCGCGTTGCTTTGACCCCACTGCGCCGCTGTCCGGTGGGGGGCCTTGACCAACGGGCGCAGCGGCTGGGTCCGGGTTTGCCGCAGGCGCGGCCACTGCCAATGCCAGTAGATGGCGTAGCGCACGAACACGATGCCGGTGATCATGCCGCCGAGGTGGGCCGCGTGGGCGATATTGTCCATCGGAAAGACAATCCCGAACAGGGTCAGGAGCGCGCTGAACAGCAGCAGGAATTTGGCCCGCATGTTCACCGGGATGATGAAGAACAGCAGCAGCATCAGGGGCCGCTCCGGATACAGCACGGCAAAGGCGGCAACCAATCCAAAGGCCCCCGCCGACGCCCCGACGACCGGCGCGGCGAAGGGTCCGCGCAGCAACACCCCGGCCAGCGCCTGGAACAGCCCGCCGATGACGCCGCTGGCAAAATAAAGCGTCAAAAAGCTCTTCCAGCCCAGCGTCTCCTCCACTGCCCGGCCGAAGACGTAAATCGCCCAGCAGTTCAGCAGCAGATGCAGCCAGCCGCCGTGCATGAACTGGTAGGT
>Ga0181518_10002235_pt1 | contig 18803 bp, 15 predicted proteins | sample PEATcosm2014_Bin_28_FD_119751 | JGI IMG/M metagenome (GOLD analysis project Ga0181518, IMG submission 119751) | Peatland microbial communities from MTU Mesocosm Facility, Houghton, MI, USA - PEATcosm2014_Bin01_60_metaG | ecosystem: Environmental > Terrestrial > Soil > Wetlands > Peat | place... | reverse complement strand
GTTCACCCCCGGCGGTACGGAAATGACGGACGCCGACTGGTCGGACGCGAGCGCCCTGGCCATCGCGCTCTACCTGGACGGATCCGGCGACCCCGACCAGGCCGCTGACGGCACGCCGCTGCTCGATGACGACTTCCTGGTTCTGGTGAACGCCCAGTGGGAGCGCCTCGAATTCGTCCTGCCCGCCACCCGGGACCAGGGCACGTGGCGCATCGAGCTCGACACCTACGACCCGGCGGTCCCCGGCAGTCCCACAGCGGCGGGACGGGAAGCCGGTGATCACATCACCGTCAGTCCCCGCTCCATCGTCGTGCTGCTGGCCCAGCCGTCCTGACCTCCGTGCCTGTGCCGACGCGGCAGGTGCGGGACCTGGAAGAGCGGAGTGGCAAGGACTTCTGGCCCTTGCCCGCCGCAGCCGGAAAGCCGGACGCTATAAACCGACTTTGGGGAGAAGTATGGCATCCGGTCATGGCGGAACCGATCTGACGTCAGCCCTGGACGGGGTTAATCGGGGTCCCCGGCTGCCGAAGGCCCCGACGGGGATCCGGGGACTGGACGAGATCACCGGGGGCGGCCTGCCGCGGGGCAGGTCGACGCTGGTGACGGGCGGCACCGGATCCGGCAAGACGCTACTGGGGTTGCAGTTCCTCGTCGCGGGCGCCCGGGAGTACGGCGAGCCGGGCGTGCTGGTCACCTTCGAGGAGTCGGCCGGCAAGGTGAGCGCCAACGTGGCCTCGCTCGGATTCGACCTCGACGGGCTGCAGCGGGACGGGCTGCTCGTGGTGCATGCCTTCCGGGTGGATCCCGCGGAAATCGTCGAGTCGGGGGAGTGGGACTTTGAGCCGCTGTTCGCCCTGCTCGACGACACCATCGAGCGCATCGGGGCCAAGCGGGTCGTGCTCGACACCATTGAGCACCTGTTCGGCGCGTTCCCGAGCCAGGCCATCGTGCGGGCAGAGCTCGGCCGGCTGTTCCGGCGGCTCGAGGACCGCGCCGTCACCGCCTTGGTGACCGGCGAGCGGGTCGGCAACGCGCTCACCCGGCACGGGATCGAGGAGTACGTGTCGGACTGCGTGATCGTTCTCGACCACCGGATGCACGAGGAGGTCTCCACCCGCCGTCTGCGGATAGTCAAGTACCGCGGGTCGGCGCACGGAACCAACGAGTACCCGTTCCTGATCTCGGGCCATGGCTTCGTCGTACTGCCGATCACGTCGGTTAACCTTGCTTACGGCGCGTCCGAGGACCGAATCTCGACCGGTGTGGTCCGCCTTGATCACATGCTGGCCGGTGGCCTGTTCCGCGGATCGACCGTCCTGGTCAGCGGGACGATGGGGACGGGAAAGAGCACGCTCGGCGCGCACCTCATCAACGCGGCCTGCGCACGGGGTGAGCGGGCGCTGCTGGTCCTGTTCGAGGAGTCACCCGACCAGGTCATCCGCAACATGCGATCGGTCGGGCTCGACCTGGGGCGCTGGGTCGAGGCGGGCCTGCTGCGCATGTGGGCGGCCCGGCCGACCGCCTTCGGGCTGGAGACCCACCTGGCGATCCTGGCCCGGCTGATCGAGGAGCTCGCGCCGGACGTCGCCGTGCTCGACGGGATCGCCAGCCTCACTCACGGGCCCACCGGTCCCGAGGTGACCTCGATGCTGGCCCGCCAGATCGACCTGCTCAAGGCGGCGGGGATCACCACGATGGCGACCACGCTGGCGCCCGAGGACGACACGAGCATGGCGGGCATCTCCTCGCTGGCGGACGCCTGGCTGCTGCTGCGCAACGTCGAGTCGGACGGCGAGCGCAACCGGCTGCTGTACGTGCTGAAGTCGCGGGGCAGCGCCCATTCGAACCAGGCGCGGGAGTTCGTGCTTACCGATCACGGCGCCGAGCTCGTCGACGTGTACGTGGGCCCAGCGGGCGTGTTGACCGGCTCCGGTCGCCTCGTGCAGGAAGCCCAGGAGCGCGGCGCGGAACTGCGGCGGGGTGAGGACCTCAGCCGTCGCCGGCGCGAGCTGCGCCGGGGTATCGTGGAGGCGGAGGCCAAGCTCGCCGTGCTGCAGGACGACCTGGCCGCGGAACGGGCCGAGCTCGAGCGGATCGAGGCGCGCGAACAGCGTCAGACGACGGACGCCAAGGCGGCCCGGTCGGCCCTGGCCGAGCAGCGCTGGGCCGATCCGGCCTCGCACGGCGAAGGAGGGCCGCGATGACCGGACCCGGCAACGCCGATACCAGAGCCGGGGCACCGGCACCCACCGCTGAACACTGGGAGCTGCGGCTCTACGTGACCGGACGCTCACCAAACAGCGTCCGCGCCATCGAGAACCTGGAGCTTGCCTGCGAGCAGTACCTGGCGGGGCAGTATCACATCGAGATCGTGGACCTGCTGGCGAACCCGCGCCTGGCCGCCGACGACCAGATCCTGGCCGTACCCACGCTGGTCAAGAAACTGCCGCCGCCCATCAGGAAAATCGTCGGCGACCTCTCCGACATCGACCGGCTCCTCGTCGGATTGCAGCTTCGACCGCGAAAGGGCTAGCCGAAGTGACCGGTATCGCGGGACGTTCCAGGTGACGGACACGCCGCGTTCGGGCTACGCCGGTGGCGGGGGGCGGGGTTCCCCGTGACGGCGGATGAGGCCACGGACGCGATGCCCGGAAACCCCGGGGAGGAATTGCGCCTGGAGCTCGGCGAGGCACGAAAGGCATTGCACGCCGTCCGGGCCGACGAAGTCGGCGCCCTCGTCATCGACGCCGGCCGCGGTGAGGAGCTGTTCAGCGGCGCCGCCCGCGTCATGAAGGAATTGCGCCTGGAGCTCGGCGAGGCACGAGAGACATTGGACACCATCCGGGCCGGCGGAATCGACGCCCTCGTGATCGACGCCGGCCGCGGTGAGGAGGTGTTCGCGCTCGGCGGCACCGGGCGGCCGGACCGGGTGCTGGTCGGGGCCAGGGCAGATGGCGGGGTCGGCTACTTCCGGGCGGTGGCTCTCGACTTCGACGGCACCCTGGCTGATGGCCAGGTCGCGCCGGCCACGCTGGCCGCGCTCACCGAGGCGCGGGCCCGGGGGATCCGGGTGATCCTGGTCACCGGGCGGATTATGAGCGAGCTGCGCGCCGTGTTCCCGGAGGTTGACGATCACATTGACGCGGTCGTCGCCGAGAACGGCGCCTTGCTGGTCACCCACGGCGGCGTCCGCCTGCTGGCCGCCCCGATCGGCCACGCGGTGAGCGCCGCGCTGACCGGCCGCGGGATCGCCCACCGCCGCGGGCAGGTGCTGATCGCCGGCGCCGCCGCCGACGAGCCGGCCGCGCTGGCGGTGGTCCGCGAGCTCGGCCTGGACTGCCGGCTCGTCCCCAACCGGGGCGAGCTGATGATCCTGCCGGCCGGGGTGACCAAGGGCACCGGCCTGCGCGAGGCGCTCGGCGAGCTGGGCCTGTCGCCGCACAACACGATTGGCGTCGGCGACGCCGAGAACGACCACAGCCTGCTGGATGCCTGCGAGGTCGGGGTGGCCGTCGCCAACGCGGTCGACGCCCTCCGCGCGCACGCCGACATGACGCTGGCGCGGCCGGACGGCCAGGGGGTGGCCGACCTGCTCCTGGGACCGCTAATGGCCGGCCGGGTGCACCTCTATCCCCGCCGCTGGCAGGTCACGCTGGGCACCGACGACGGCGGCGATCCGGTCACGCTGCCCGGCTCGCAGCTCAACATCGCCATCTGCGGCGGCACTGGGAAGGGCAAGTCCTACCTGGCCGGGCTGGTCTGTGAACAGCTGATCCGCCTCGGTTACTCCCTGGTCGTCTTCGACCCCGAGGGCGACCATCACGGGCTCGGCGAGCTACGTGACGTGATCATCACCGGGGGTCATGAGGGCCGCCTCGCCGACCCCGCCGAGGTCGTGCGCCTGCTCCGGCACAGCCACACCAGCGTGGTCACCGACCTGTCTCACCTCGACGCCGCGGCCCGCGCGGCCTACGTGACGGACCTCGCCAGCGCAGTCGAAGCCCACCGGGCCGCCACCGGGGTGCCGCAGTGGGTGGTCGTCGACGAGGCCCACGTGCCCATCGGGCGGGACGTGACCGCGCGCCGCATGCTCAACCCCCCCGCCAGGGGCTACCTGCTCGTCACCTGGAAGCCCTTGGAGCTGTCGGCCGACGCCCTCCTCGCCCTCGACGCCGTCGTCACCCTCGGCTCCGCCCGGCCCGACAGCCAGTTCATCGACATCACCGCGGCGGTGGCCGATATGCCCCGCGCCGAGATCGCCCGCCGTCTCACCGGGCCGGGCGGCCGCGCGGTGCTGGCCTGGCGACAGCGCCCCGGCCGGGCGGCGGCGTTCACCCTCGGGCCCCGGACCACACCCCATCTGCGCCACGCGCATAAGTACGGGCAGGCCGGCGTCGAGCCCGCCCGCCGGTTCTACTTCAAGACCGGGCCCGATGCCGCCACCGGGGCGGTCGCGGCCAACCTGGACGAACTGGAAGCCGAGCTCGGCCGCTGCGACCGGGGCGTGCTGCGCCACCACTGCCCCCGCCATGAGTTCTCCGGCTGGGTGGCGGGCGTCTTCCGCGACGAGGCGCTCGCTGCCGACCTGGCCGAGCTGGAAGCCGCCCTCCCGGCCGACAGCCACGCCGCCCTCGTCGAACAGGTACGCCTGGCGCTCATCGCCGCACTCCAAGTCCGGGCTAGTTTAGACTTCGCCGTCCCGGATCGTGCCGCTGGCGTCGTGGCCGGAAGCACGACGTGCTCAGAGCAGCCGCCGCAGGAAGGGATCCCTGGGCTCTGCCGGGCTGATCCGCACCCGCACGTCCACGCACCACGCGCCGTCCGCCCTGGCGATGATGGGGTTGAGATCCAGTTGGCTGACCTCAGGCAGATCGTCGGCGAGCCTGGAGACCCGCAGCAGCGCGTCAGCGAGCGCGGCAGTGTCCACCGGCGGCGTGTCTCCATGGCCGAACAGCAGCGGCGCGGCCCGCACCGCGCGGATCATTGCGTCGGCGTCGGTGTCGGCCAGCGGGGTCAGCCGGGTCACATGGTCGCCGTGCACCTCGGTGGTCACCCCGCCGGACCCGAACACCACCAGCGGCCCGAACACGGGCTCCTGCACCACGCCAATCATCACCTCGACGCCGCCGGCCAGCATCGGCTGGACAAGCACCCGCCGCAGGCTTGGCCCGGAGTCGGCTGCCAGCGCGCGGTACCCCTCGGCCACTTCCTGCGGGGTGCGCAGGTCGAGCCGGACGCCCCCGGCGCCGGTCCGGTGCCCCAGCCCCTCGGCCTCCACCTTGAGCACGACGCGCTCGCCGAGCTGCCCGGCGGCCGCGGCCGCTTCCTGCTCGCTGGCCGCCGGAATGGTGGCCACCAGCGGGACGCCATAGCAGGACACCAGCTCGGCCGCGCTGACCGCGGGCAGCCAGCCGCCGGCCGGCGAGCCCGCCAGGAAACCAGTGACCAGGGCGCGCGCGTCCACCGTGCGCAGCCCGCTCAGCTCGGGGACCGTGCCGCGCTGGCGCACGCGCCAGGCCTGATAGCGGGCCGCGTGGCCGAGCGCACGGGCCGCGCTCTCCGGATCGGCGTAACAGGGCACTCCGGTGATAGCCGCCGCCGCCACGTCGATGATGGCCGCCGCCTGACCGGCAGTTGCCGGGTCGGCGGTCGTGGGACCGCCCGCTGGGCCGGTGTCCGCCAGCGGGCCGGCCGGCGGCTGGGCGACGGGCAGGCGCTTGAGCCGTCGCACGGACTCGGCCCGGTCGAGCAGGGCGACCGCGAGCGGCTTGCTGACGACAGCCTCGGCCACCGCGGCGCTCAGGTCGGAGAAAGCCGTGGGTACCGCCACCGCGAGCACCGCGTCGACGCGGTCGTCGGCGGCCACCTCCTGCACGCAGGCACGGAAGGTATCGGTCGTCACCACCGGGCTGGTGTCCACCGGCCCGGTCACCACCGCACCGGCCGGCAGCAGCCCGCGCAGCGCGCGCCGTGTCGCCGCGCCGAGCGTGACGACCTGTAGGCCGTGGTCGGCGCAGGCGTCGGCGGCCAGCGCGCCCGCGCCGCCGGCATTGGACACGATCGCGACCCGGTTGCCTGCCGGCAGCGGCTGGCAGGCCAGCAGCGCGGCAGTATCGACAAGCTCGCCGAGACTCCTCGTGGCGATGACACCGGCCTGGCCGAACATGGCCTCCTGGCTGATCAGCGGCGTCGCTGCCGCCGCGGCGTGCGAGGCCGCGCGGTGGCCCGCCGGGGACCGGCCGCCGACGATAGTCAGCACCGGCATCCGCTGCGCGACCCGGCGGGCCATGCCGGCGAACTTGCGCGGGTTGCCGAAAGACTCCACGTACAGGACTGCTAGCTGAGTCACCTCATCCTGCGCCCACCAGGTCAGCATGTCAGTAGGGGACACGTCGTACTTGTCGCCGGCCGACGCGAAGGAGGACACGCCGATACCCAGCCTGGACATCTGCTCGAGCAGCGCGATCCCCACGCCGCCGGACTGCACGACCAGGCCGGCCACACCGCGGACCGGGTGGCTAGCGGCGAAGGTCGCGTCGAGGCCAATCCAGGGCACGATCACGCCGAAACAGTTGGGCCCGACCAGCCGCATGCCATACCGCCGGCAGACGGCCAGCAGTTCCGCGCCCGCCGCGCCCAAGCCGGAAGTTATCACGATGAGGGCCCCGGCCCCGTGGCGGCCGCATTGGGCCGCCACCTCGGGCACCGCAGACGGCGGCACCGCGATCACCGCCAGGTCCACCGGCCCGGGCAGGTCGTCGACGGACGCCACGCAGGGCACGCCCTCCATGGTCCGGGCGTGCGGATTGACCGCATAGACGGGCCCGGTGAAGCCGCCGGTCACGATGTTGCGCAGGATGGCCCGGCCGACTGTACCACCGCGCTGGCTCGGGCCCACCACGGCGACCGATCGCGGCCGCAGCAGCGGAAGCAGGCTCGCCACGTCGGCCCGGCTTTCCCTGCTGGCCACTGTCTCCAGGTAATTGCCCAGCCGGTAATTGTCGTGGTCGGGCAGGGGGAAGGTCAGCTCGACCACGCCGCCGGATATCCGCCGCTTCGCGGGCAGGCCGGCATCCGCGAATACCCGCAGCATCGCCGAGTTCTCCGCCAGCGTCTCGGCGGTGAACGCTTTCAGGTCGCGCTGCCGGGCCAGCCAGACCAGGTGCTCGAGCAGCAGGCTGGCGACGCCGCGGCCGTGCATGTCATCAGGCACGGCGAACGCGACCTCCGCGACGCCGGGCTTCCCGGCCAGCTCGTAGGCGGCGACGCCGACCAGCCGGTCGCCCTGCCAGGCCAGCAGCGCCGCATGGTCCGAATCCGGCTCGCGGCAGATCCGCTTGGCTTCCCACTCGGCCGCGCCCGGGCTCATGCTGAAAAACCGCAGGTACATGTTTTCCGGTGCCATGGCCGCGTGCATCGCGCGAACCGCCTCATGGTCCTGCCGACGGGCGGGCCTGACCTCCACCGTGCTGCCGTCGGTCAGCAGCGCGTACGTGTCCGCGGGCGGGGTCGTCACCGGGCCGCTCCCGTGGCCGCCGGCACAGCGATTACCGGGCACTGCGCGGGCCCGTGGCAGGCCGCCGGTCGCCGCCCCGAAGGCCTTGCGCGCGATCTCGTCGCATTCACAGCACACCTCAGCTGAACTGAAATACTCCCGCATCCGACCAGGCCAGGTGATTATCCGGACAGGGGCTTAAGTCCTCACCCAAACCCTGGGTACTCTCAGCGAGCGGAGCTCAGTGGGGCCCCCGCGGCGACGCCGTGGCGGACGATTGCAGCGCGGTCAGCCCCCGTCCACCGTGGCCGCACTGCGCGCCGGTTATCCGGTCCAGATTGACCCCGCGGCCCGCTGAAACCGGTCAGGTTTCTCCCGCTTCGGACACCGGCCACCACCCGGCGCCCGGCTCTTCGTCGGGCTTCCGTCCCAGCGCCGGGTCGGCGACCGCGTCCGCCACGCTTTCCGCCAGCGATTGGATCGTGCCCGCCGCGAGCCGTCCCAGCAGGGCCCGGTCCAGCACCTCCCCGGTCCGCCCGAAGGGCGGCCGGTACGAGGCGTCGAGGCGGATTCGCGTCTGGCCCCCGCCGTCGCCGGTCAGGGTCAGGTCCGCGTCCAGTACCGGGAACAGCTCACCGCTCGTCCCCGTTGCCTCCCACCGCAGCGGCATCGTGACCAGATCATCCCGCCGGACCGGCTCAGTGAACTGCACGCGGACGAGCTTTGACAATCCGCGCACCCCGCCGAACGGCCCGACCCGCAGCTCGGCCACCTGGCCGCCCAGGTAGGCGGTCTCGGACGCGGACCGCAGCGCACCGCGGTTGACGAAGTGGGCCAGCCGCGCGGCCGCGATCTCGAACCGCACCGCAACGGTGACCTCATGGGCGGCAAACACGGACCTACAATGCCCGCTGGAGCCCCAATCGCTCAGGGACCAACGTCCTGCCCACTACCGACAAAGGGCCGCCGGCGCCCGCGAAGCCCTCATCGCAGAAACAGTCCTGGCGACCTGCGTCAAGGACATTTCTCCGGGTGCCTGTGTATCAACCGGCCGGAAGTTTCCTCTGTAGGGCTAGGAATGTCCTGGCCGGCCACACTCCGCGGAACGAAACATGACCCTCAAGCATGGCTGGGTAGAAAGGCTTCATGGTGACCAGCTCATTGCCGGCCGGCGCCATCCCCGGCTGGCGAACCGCGCGCGACGTCCTGCACCACCTGCTTGCCTGATGATCCTGGGAGTTGAATGATGCGAGCATGGCCAGCACCGCCGGGTTCGCCGCCACTGCGTTCGCGAAGGACGGTTATGCGTGACGATCCGGCCGTCATAGATCTCGTCGCCCGCGCCCGCGACGGGGACCAGCACGCCTGGGACGAGATCGTCGACCGGTATGCCCCGCTCGTCTGGTTCATCTGCAAGCGCTACCAGCTGAGCCAGGCCGACGTCGACGACGTTGGGCAGACCGTGTGGCTCCTGCTGGTCGAGAAGCTCGGGGATCTCAGGCAGCCGGCCGCGCTGCCCGGATGGCTGTCCACCACCACTCAGCGTGAATGCCTGCGCGTGCTGCGGGCGGCGAGCAGATACGACCACTCCGAGTTGCCGGAAGCCAGCCAGATGTCCCGGGACGAACCCGCCGAGATGATCGAAGAGGAGATCATCGCCGCGGAGATGAGCGCCGCGCTGCGGGTGGCCTTTGCCGAGCTTCCCGAGCACTGCCAGCGGCTGCTGTCGATGATGATTAGCGACCCCCCGCTGCCTTACGCGAAGATCAGCTCCGCCTTGTCGATCTCCGTGGGGAGCATCGGCCCGCAGCGGGCGCGCTGCCTGGGCCGGTTGCGGCGTTCTGCGGCCCTGGCCGCCTTCAGCGACAGGTTGCTGGAAGACGCGGAAGGCCACGGCCCCGCGCCTGCGAATGAGATGGGAGGCGGGCGGGGTGCCTGATGTCTGGACCGACGATCAGCTGCTGGCAGTGCTGAAGGAGTCGCTGCGGATCCAGCGCGACGTCCCGGCAGAATTTGCCGAGGCCAGCAAGAACGCGTACGCATGGCACAACATCGATGCGGAGCTGGCCCAGCTCACCTACGACTCGCTGGAGGACCGCGCTCCCGCGCTCACCGTGCGGTCGGAGACCGCGTCGATCCGCGCGCTCACCTTCACCTCGGACCATCTGACCATCGAGATGGAGGTCAATGCGGACTCGCTGCTCTGCCAGCTGTTCCCGACCGGCGAGGCCACGATCGAGCTGCAGACGCGCGCGGGGATCATCGCCTCCATCCAGGCCGACGAGGTGGGGTGCTTTGCCATCCGCCCGATCCCGGCCAGTCCTTTCCGGTTGCGCTGCCGCACCACTGATGGCACCAACGTCGTGACGGGGTGGATCACCCTGTGACCGGGACCTGTCATACCAAGTTCGGTTAGAACGAAAGACAGCTCACGTCTGGTCATGCGGCGCCGAAGGCCACGTAGGCGCGTGCTGCCACGTACAAGCACAGGTCATCCAGACTGCTCAGCCGTGCGTCTCGCAGTGCCTGCGCCGCCGTCGCTCCGCTGGCGAGTCGCTCATGCAGGGCGAGGGAGAGCCGCACGGTGGCCGCGTCGTTCACCGTGGCCACCGGGGCGAGCACTCCGGCGGTGCCGAGCGGCCCGAGTGCGGCGATCAAGCCGAGCAACTCGTCGGCTCCGGCTGGAGCCGTCACTCCCGAGTCGCAGCACGAAAGCACGAGCCGGTAGGGTGCGCGCCCGAGCCGCTGCAGGTCGTGCACGGTCAATGGCCCATCCTCCATAAGGAGCGAGGAGAAGAGCGGATTATCCGCACGGAAGGTCCCGTGCGCCGCAATGTGCGCCAGCCAGCGGCCCTCCAGCGAAGTAAGCACCTTTTCTGCCGTGGCCATCCCGGCGGTGAGGACTTCCGCGTTCGCGTAGCGATCAGCCAGCGTTGCCGCTTCGGCCTGGGCTCCCTGCAGACCGGGACCCGCCACCACAGTGACCGTGCGGTCGGCCGGCGGCTCGATCCGTTGCCCCTGCAGCCACGCCATCGCTGAGGGAGCGATGGTGACAGCCCGACCGGCCAGGGCGGGCAGCAGCCCCCACGGCACGGGATGCAGTGCGGCTGGCGGCACTATGACGACCGGGCCATCACCGAGGTCGTCCGCGGCCGCAGCCAGGAGCTGCTCCTGCAAACGGACGCCGAATTTATCCAGCATGGCCAAAACAGCCTGCGTCGGCTCTGACCTGATGCCCCGCCCTGTGTCGTTCGCCGGTTCCGGCCTCGTGCGACGGGCGAGCCGCCGCAGCGCGAAGCGGCTGAACTCGGCGTCACGTACGGCGGTCTCCCAGGTCCCGGCGACGTGCTGGCGAACACCGGCTGACGTGGCGACGAGGACATGCAGGCGGCCGTCAAACTGGATGATTTCGACGAGCCGGGTTTCCCCGAGTACCGCCAGAATCTCGTCGATATCGAGGTGCTGGGCGTGGGTTTCCGCCGCGGTGCCGGAGGTTCGCAGCACGTGGCGCCGTACCTCGTCTTCGACGCGCCGCCGTTCCCGCTCCAGCGCGCCGGACGGGCGGCCTTCAATTCTGGCCTGGTTGAGATGGCGCGTGATCTGCCGCAGTATCGCAAGCTCGGCAGCAAACCCGGCGTCATCTGGGGGGTGTACCGGGGGGATCGCGAAGGTCCTCCCGCGCCAGCGTTCGGTCCACCGCAGCAGCATGCGGGGGTCATCGGCCGCCAGTGCCTGCCGGACAGCGATCTTGGTCAGCGCGGCGCCGTGTGAAGTCGCGGCCGCCCGCATCTCGACCGCTCCCAATGTGAGCTGGTATGCGTCGAGGACCTGCAGGCCACGCTCGCAGGCTTCGAATACTGCTCGTCGGCTCCCGGCCGCTTCGGCACGCAGAGCCGCCGCGTGCCAGCCGATTATCCGGTTCAGCGCTGATCCACGAGACCGGGCCCGGGCCGTCCTCAGCAGGTGCGGCTTGGCGGCTGCTGCGTCCCCGAGGGCGAGCGCGACCTGTGCGGTGAGCAGGTGTGCCTCGACCGCCTCGGCCACCCGGTGCCGGTCGGCCGCACCGGCCAGAACGGCGGCGTCGCCCAGGAGACGGCGGCTCCGTTCACCGGAGGTGTAACGTGCGCGGACAATCGTGAGCCGCGCGAGCGTCTCCCCGCGTCCGCGCCCCTGCCGCCGGAAGAGCCGAACCGCCTCAGTGGCGTACGCTCTGGCGAGCTGGGGGTCGCCGGCGGCCAGAGCGGCCTCCGCCGCGCGCACCAGAGCGTCGGCCCGGTAGGCCGCTGCGGCGCCCTCGGCCCGCAGCAGGCCGACCGCCTCCTGCCCGTGCCGAAGGGCGTCGTCATGCAGACCCACGGCCAGCAATGCCGAGCAGCGGACTTCCGGCAACTCCGCCGGCCGCACCCCGGCCTCGGCGTACATCTTTTCCGCGGCGTCGTAGTGCGCGAGCGCCTCGGGAATCTTCCCGTAGAGCGACGCCACCAGGCCGCGGTTGCTGCGCACATTGGCCGCGTCGAACGTCCGGCCAGCGCCGGTCAGCAAGGCTTCTGCCCGGGTGAGAGCATCCCCGGCACGGGGGGCGTCGCCGCGATCGATGAGCGCAAAGCCGAGATTGTTCAGTGCCCGGGCCTCCCAGATGCCGTCGCCCGCGGCACGGAGCGTCCGCGCCGCGCGCCGGAACTCCGCGATGGCCTCGCTGGTGTGGCCGAGGATCCCCAGCAGGTTTCCGCGGCGCAGCCTGACCCGCGCTGCCGTGACGCCCGATGCCATGCGCAGCGCCGCATCCAGGTGGCGGAGCGCCTCCTTGCTGCGGCCCGCGCAGGCCAAGGTGATGCCGAGACTCGCCTCGACGTCGGCCCTTCGCTCGTCCCCGCACAAGGCGGCCGCGGCCAGTGCCGCGCGGAGGTAGCGGACGGCCTGGGCAACATCACCCATTTCCCGGGTCGCGATGCCGAGGGCTTGCCCAGCATACGAGCGGACGTACGGGTCGCGGTTGGCCGCCAGCACGCGCTGCGCCACCCGCGCAGTGTCCCGGGGGCGGGAAAGCGCACGCAGCGGCAGATCCTCGACCGCGCCTTCCCGGGCCATTTCGGCGGAGGACATGTCATGCTTTTCCCCCCCCGGCATGCACCAAGAGTAAAGAATGTAAAGCGATACGGATAGGGACTTTTGGTCCGGTAGAGGTAGAGAATGAGCTGGAATCGGTGCGTATCGGGGCATTCGCTAAGAGGAGGGTCATGTCTGAGAACGGGGACGGATTCGGGACATCCGCTGCGAGTGAGCGTGCCCGCGAGGCTGCCCTCCGGCGGCTGGTTCCCGAAGTGCGGACGGCGCTGAACAACGCTCCTGACGTGCGTGCCTGGCCGCCGAGCTGGGACGACGACGAGCGGGTCGACTACTTCTACCACAGCAGTTCCGTGCTGACCCGCGACCGCGACCTCCCGCGTGTGCGGGACGTACTCCGCGAGCTGGGCGCATGGCGCGACGAGGGCGGGGACACTCTGATCGGAGGCGTAACCCGGCTCGGCGTAAACGTCCGGGAGTCGCAGCACACGCCGGACGTCGTCGAGGACCTCGACCGCCGGCTCGGCGTCGGCGTGGCCACAGTGGATCATGCGTTTGTCGTCACCGGTTACCTCCACTGCCCGGCCACCGAACCCGAACCGGTCATCACTCCTGCCGCGGCGGCGGATCCTGTGGTCGTTCGCGATGCGCTCTGGCCTAGCGTGGGCGACCCGTCAGCCGGGCGTGACGTCGGGGTGTCCGTTGTGGACACCGGCCTGCTGTCCGGGGCGAGCGCCTGGGCCCCCTGGATCGAGGGCGTACGGCCGGATACGAGCGCGGACATCGAGGACCCGGACCAGATCAAGATCAACGCCATAGAACACGAAATAGTCGGTTTCGCCGATCCGTACGCCGGCCACGGCACGTTCATATCGGGTGTGATCCGCTGCATCGCCCCGGCCTCCGACATCGTGGTGGAGCGCATCCTCGGAGTCGCGGGCTTCGCCCGGGAGTCCCGCCTCACCCAGCAGATTCACGATGCCCTGGCACGCTCACCCGACATCATCAGCATGTCCGCTGGTTGCTACACCCGGAAGAACGTACCCTCCCTCGCCTTCCAGACCCTCTGGGAAGAGCGCCTGAGCCAGGTTGGCGGCGTCGTCCTCGTGGCCGCCGCGGGCAACCAATCGGCGACCACTCCCTTCTGGCCAGCCGCGTTCCCGTGGTGCGTCGGCGTCGGCTCGATGACTCGCGACGGGCAGCGCCGCTCTTGGTTCAGCAACCACGGGGCGTGGGTCGACGTTTACGCGCCGGGTGAAGAAATCGTCAACGCCTACGCCCACATGAAGTACAAGACGATCGTGGACGGCGAAGTCCGGGACACCTCCGCGGGCATCGTCGAGTGGAGTGGCACGTCATTTTCCACCCCGATCGTCACCGGGCTCATCGCGGCCCGGATGTCGCGTACTGGTGAGAACGCACGACAAGCTGCGGACGCGCTGCTGGCCGCCGCCCGTAGCCAATTCCGCCCGGGCATCGGGCCTCGCCTCTTCCCCTGACCGCCTCTGTACCAAAGTGCCGCCCCCTCGCCGGCTCCTGCCCCTGGTCAGCAGGTCGGCGACATTGCCGCACCCGTCGCATTGAGCCCAAACGCGACCACAAAGGCATGGTCCCCGGCCGGAGATGCAGGGGGTCACGGCGACGGGGCTGCGGTGTTCTGGAGGTAGCGCAGGACAGCCAGCACGCGCCGATTGTCGTCGTGGTCCATCGGCAGGTCCAGCTTCCCGAAGATGTTGTTGATGTGCTTGTCGATGGCCTTGTCGGTCACGAAGAGCTTGGCCGCGATGGCCGCGTTGGACCGGCCCTCCGCCATCAGCGCCAGGACCTCGCGTTCCCGCGCCGTCAGCCGCCCGATCGGCTCGCGCCGCTCGGGCCGGGACAGCAGCGCGGCCACCACCTTCGGGTCCAGCACGGTCCCGCCGGCCGCCACCCGCCGGACCGCGTCCACGAAGGTCTGCACGTCCGCGACCCGGTCCTTGAGCAGGTAGCCGATCCCCTCGGAGCCCGACAGCAACAGCTCGCGTGCGTAGAGCTGCTCCACGTACTGGCTGAGCACCACGACGGGCATTCCCGGGCGCCGGGAACGGGCCTCGATCGCGGCCACCAGCCCCTCGTTGGTGAACGTGGGCGGCATGCGGACATCAACGATGGCCACATCGACCGGCTGCCCGGCCAGGACGGCGGCCAGCGCGACCGGGTCGGCGACCTCCGCCACGACGTCGAACCCGTGCGCCCGCAGCAGCCGGCTCAGGCCGTCCCGCAGCAGCGCTAGGTCTTCGGCGATGACAACTCGCACGGCACCTCCATCGTGACCGTGGTGGGACCGCCCGCGGGGCTGCTGACCGTCACGCCGCCGTCGAAGGACTCCAGCCGCCGACCCACCCCGCGCAGGCCGGTACCGCCGTCGATGCTGGCTCCGCCCGCGCCGTTGTCGCCGACCACGACCGACAGCACGCCGGCCTGGTGCCGCAGGTCCACCCAGGCCGCCGTGGCGCTGCTGTGCTTGATCACGTTGGCCAGGCACTCGGCGGCGGTGAAGTAGGCCGCCGACTCCACCGGCGCCGGGGCGCGCCCGGCCAGGCCGCCCGTGACGGTCACCGGGACGGCGATATCGAGGGCCAGCGCGCGGATCGCCCCCTCCAGGCCCCGGTCGGCGAGCACCGGCGGCTGGATCCCCTGCATCACCGTCCGCAGGTCGTCGAGGGCGGCCAGCGTCGTGGACCGGGCCTCGGTCAGCAGTTCGGCCAGCAGATCCGGATCGGTCGTCCGCAGCGTCTCGGCCAGCCCGAGGCTCATCGCCACCGACACCAGCCGGGCCTGCGCGCCGTCGTGCAGGTCGCGCTCGATCCGCTGCAGCTCGCCGGCCTGGATGTCGAGAGCGCCGCGGCGGGTGCGGGTCAGCACGTCCACCCGGTCGGCCAGCGCCTGTTCCCGCGCGTTCGGCCGGTACCGCACGAAATAGGCGTGCACGCTGAGCACGAGCGCCAGGCCCAGGATCGGCCAGGCCGGCCAGAAGTACCCCAAGCCGGACAGCAGCCAGATGGCCAGGAGCAGGACTCCGAGCGCAAACGAGACCGCCGCGTGCACCGACAGGAGGCGCCTGCCCTTCGGCGCGCGCAGGCCCCAGCGAACCGCTCCCTGCAGGGCCAGCGGGACCGCCAGCGCGAACCACAACCATCCGGGCCAGAAATAACCGAAACCGGTGGCCGCCCAGCCCAGGCCGGCCGCGAGCCCGATGGCCGCGGACAGGAAGACCTCGAACCTGTAGACGGCGTGCCAGCGCGCGTACCACGGCCGTCCGCTGACCGCGTGGGTGTCGGCGCTCACCCATCCGACGATAAACGACCACCGGGCGGTGAGCGATTTCTGCCTTGTCCCTGTCTCAAAAGGGGGGTTAACCCCCTCCGCATGACGGGTGGCACTGCCATGGCCCGGGGCCCGCCCCTCGTCCTAGCGTTAATGGTGATCGAGACCCGGCCGCGCGGAATACCCCTCCGGGGGCGGGATGTTCGGTGAACTATCTGAACGGGGGACTTCAGTGACAGCGATCCTGGCGGCCCTGATCGCCGCGGTGCTCTACGGGACCGGTGCCGCGCTGCAGCAGCACCAGGCCGCCGCGGCGCCGGACATGTCGGCGGGCCGCCCGTCCCTCCTGCTGCTGCTGCTGATGCGCCGCCCGTGGTGGCTGCTGGGCATCGTGGGGGAGTTCGGCGGATTCGCCATCCACGCCGTCGCGCTGCGCTCCGGCCCGCTGGCGATCGTGCAGATGCTGACGGCTTCCTCGCTCATCTTCAGCGTGGCCACCGTGCGCGTGTGGTCGGGCCGGCGGCTCGGCTGGATGACCTGGGCCGCGTGCCTCGCGGTCATCGCGGGAATCGGCGCGTTCGTGGCCCTGACCGCGCCTAGCCTCCCCCGTGGCCACGGCGGGCCGCACCACGCCGGTCTCGCCGCCGCCGCCCTGGGCCTCGGTGCGGTGCCGTTCGCCGTCACCGGCTTGGCCGCGGCCGGCCGCCGCCGGGCGATCCTGCTCGCGATGGCCGCCGGGCTCGCCGACGCCGGTATCGCCGTGACCACCATGGCCTTTACCCACGTCCTCGGCCACGGGCTGACCGGCGTTGTTACCTCCTGGCCCAGCTACGCTCTGATGCTGGGCGGTCCCTGCTCGCTCCTGCTCACGCAGACCGCCTACCAGGTTGGCCGGCCGATGATCACACTGCCCGCCGTTACCGTTGTCACCCCGATGGCCAGCCTGGCCGCTGGCGCTGGGCTGCTGGGGGAGACGGCCCGGCTGAGCGCGGCGGGCGCCGTCGCGGTCGGGTTCGCGGTGCTCGTCACCGCCGCCGGCCTGGCCACCCTGGCCCGGATCGCGGCGCATCCGGAGCCCGCACGCGGCCCCCGCCAGCCGCGAGCGCCGCGGGTCCGTTCGCTGGCCCGGCAGTTCCTGGCCGGAGCGTGCATCCCGGCCGCTGGGAACATCACCTTCTGGACCTTCCCGGTGTGGGACCGGCCCGACGCGCCGCAGTCGGTTCCCCAGCCGGCTGATCATCGCGTCGCTTGCCACTAGAAGGCCGAACGGGCCCGAACGGGCCCGGCTGGGAGCATGGCCGCGGTCCGGGCCGCGACCTCCTGACCCGGTCCCAGCCGGGGCCGTACCGCCGATTCAGGTCGCTCCGTTATGGTTCGCGGTCTCGCCGGCCCGCGCCGTGGGGTAGGGGTGGTTCGGCAGGCCGTACCACCGGTCCTCGGTGCGCGAGCGGTGCGGCGTCCGGCCCCGGCCGGAACGGCCTGGTGCGTCGACCACTCCAAGGACGACGGCGGCCATGCCGAGCATGGCGACCAGCGGGACGGCCACCGCGATGAAGTCGGCGGATGTGAAGCTGCCCAGAGTAACCAGGGCGCCGGCCAATCCGATGACCAGGACCGCGACCACGACCAGTGGCCATCCCTGCAGGAACAGCTGCAGGGTGAAGGGCGGCGCCGGGACGGTCACGCCCGCCTCCGCGGCGATAACCTTGGTGGCCCGGCGCTCGGCCAGTCCCTTGCGGACCCGTACGATCACCGTCAGGTTGCCCGGCTGGTCCGCGGTCAGCAGCAGTTCGTCGGGATGGGCCGGGTCCGGAGCCTGCGACACCGAGCCGCCGCCCACCGCCCAGGACACCACCATGCCGCCGCCCGAGAGCCGCGCGCGGTAGCGGGCCTGCTCACCGATGAGCACCGTGTCCGGCCCGTCGATCACCACCGGCGACGCCGGTCCGGGCCCGGCGGGCCCCGCAACCCCGCCGGGCCCGGCGCCTCCCGCGGGGCCCGCGACCTCGTCCAGGTCGACCTCGGGATGGCCTGTCCCGTTCACCACGTAATCCGGCGCGCCCGCGCCCGCGGTCGTATCGGGGTTCGCCGTCATGGCGGCCTGGCGGCGGGCCAGCAGCTCGGCCAGCCGGAACTGGCGCACGTGCACGTTCCAGGCCATGGCGACCACCATGCCCGCGAGGCCCGCGGCCGCCAGCCCGAGCAGGGCGGCGACCACCGGGTGCCCCACACCGGCGGTTACGGCTCCAACCATGGCGTCTCCTGACGGGGTAACGCTCAATCCCAGTGTATACGCTGCTCTTAGCACATATTCAAACACATAATCGATGGAGCTAAAACCCGCCTCCGTCCTTCGATAAAACATATTACTGGCCGGCCGCCGGTTCGGCCGCGCCAGTCGGGCCCCTGGTCTCTGTACTTGAAATCGGAACGTATCTAGCGTGCGCCCATGGTTGCCATACGCCGCCGTCATCGCGGCGCACCGCCGGATGTGGCCCGGGAAGCTCCCCTCATTAGCCGCCCGGGTACCTGGCCTCGCCGCGCAGCCTCGTAGCCTGGCCTCTCACCGCAACCGAGGATCCCTCACCGAGGCAGGTGGCGTCGGATGTCGTTGTGGCGATGAGGACCGGACGCGGCCTGGACGTGCTGAGCCTGGGGAGCTTCGTCGTGCTGGGCCTGCCCGATGGGATGCTCGGCACCGCCTGGCCGTCCATGCGCCAGAGCTTCGGGGCGCCGATCGCCGACCTGGGGCTGATCCTCCTGCTCATCACGGTCGGCTCGGTCGCAGTGAGCGCCTTTGTCGGCGCCCTGATCCGCCGGTTCGGCGTGCCCGTCCTGCTCGCCTTGTCCGGCGCCTGCGCCGCGCTGGGTGCGACAGGGTTGGCGCTGGCGCCGGGCATGTGGCTGGTGTTCGGAGTCTCGGTGCTGCTCGGTGCGG
>Ga0181518_10002234_pt1 | contig 18810 bp, 13 predicted proteins | sample PEATcosm2014_Bin_28_FD_119751 | JGI IMG/M metagenome (GOLD analysis project Ga0181518, IMG submission 119751) | Peatland microbial communities from MTU Mesocosm Facility, Houghton, MI, USA - PEATcosm2014_Bin01_60_metaG | ecosystem: Environmental > Terrestrial > Soil > Wetlands > Peat | place... | reverse complement strand
TACCGATCGGAATCTCGCCCGCATCGTTGGTAGCCATCAGCGGCCATCCTTGCCCTGTCGGGCATCAAGCCGACATTAGCAACTACGGTCAAGGAGAGTCATGCAAGCTTGCCGAAACCTCACCGAGCAACAGCGAGTCCGCACGGGAGAAGAGCAACGCCCGGAAGTTGCGATCTCGTGGGGTTTTTGATTCCCGAACCAATGACCCGCTTTTCTCGTGATCGTCTATCGCCACCTGTTCTACCCGTCCAGTTCTCGGATGACCGGTACCCATCTCGACCTGGGGTACACCATCATTGAGCTTTCCGGCGCGGGCGATTCACCGGGCAATGGACAGCACCAGGTGGAACGGGTTCTGCACGATCAGAAGAAACTGCTCGACGGCGGCGACATTCCGGATTCGCCGCCGTTCGTGCGCGACCAGACCGGCCTGCGTGTGAAGGGAGAGATGACCACGGCCCGGATGCGGACAGAGTACCGCCGCGCCCCGAAGCTCTCTATCCTGCTGCACGATACGCCGCTCTACAGATGCATCCGCAACGGCACCAAGGAGGAACTGTTCATCTGTCGCGACGGCTCGCAGGTCTGGATCTTCAACTTCCCGGCTCCGGGCCGAAGAAACCGATCTTTTGCGCCCCGAAGTTCGGGAAGTTTGGAAATACCGCCGGCAACGCCGTGTCGGGAATCCCAAACCACGAAGCGAGCGTAGCGCCATACTGATCGATCGAAAGGGTCGGAATCCAACGCCCGCGCGTATCCGTGTCGTTCGGGCCGCCCAGATCGAAGGTCGGGAACGCGCCGTAGACTTGCCCGCCCTGCACGGCGCCACCGACCACCAGGTGATGGCTGCCCCAAGCATGATCCGAGCCGTCGGTGGTGGTCGGCTGGAACGTCCGGCTGAAATCGGATTCCGTGAACGTCGTCACATTCTGAGCAACGCCCAATTCCTGCGTCGCCGCGTAGAACGCCGCGAGCGCCTGGCTCAGCTCCGGATAGAGCGCGTTGTGCGCCTCGAGCTCGCCGGCGTGAGTGTCAAATCCGCCGAGCGAACAGAAGAAGACCTGCCGGCTCATCCCCAGATAGCTCGCCACCTGAATAATCTGCGCCACCTGCTGCAACTGCCGCGCTAGCGGCGTGTCCGGAAACGGCGTCTTAAGCGGCGTTCCCTTCGCCAGCGCCTGTCCCAGCGCCGTGGCATCGCCGATACTGTTAGCCAGCGTGTCGTTGGCCGCCTGCGCCAATGACACGCCCGAGTCGAGCGTCAGCAGGTTGTTCAGCGCGCTCCATCGCGCCTGCGACGCCGCCGACGAATTGAATCCCGAAAGCTGCAACGTTCCGCCCGGCGCAATCGCAACTGGCTGCGTCGTGGCGCCCGTCCCCAGCAGCGCATTTCCGGCAACCGAGAAGAACACCGGGAAACTCGACGAGTTGATCTTTTGCGACTCGATGTAATCGGCGGCGCGGCCGGCCCATCCCGTTGGACTGTTGCCTTGCGCGATGGAAGTCTGCCATTGCAACTGCTGATCGGCGTGCGAAAACAGGTTCAGCGGAAGCGGCATCTGCTGCGTCTGATACTGGGCGCGCGTCAGAGGCTGCACCAACGACCCCACGTTGGCCACCACGGCCAGTTCTTTCGACGCAAACATGCTCGCTAGCTCAACCAGCTTGGCGTGAAACGCATACGGCGCATTGGCCGCGCTGTAGACCGTTGGCGTCAATTCCGAGGCGCTCAGCGCGAGGCTGCCGCGAATCGAGGTATACGCCTTGTAGCTCGCATCGTCCATGGGAACGATGGTGTTGTTCGAATCGTTGCCACCGAACAGAAAGACGCACACCAGGGCGCGATAGTTGGCACCGCTTTGCGCGAGCGCTGGCAATAATCCGAACGGCCGCAGCGCCAGCGATCCCACCGAAGCCGCGGCGACTCGAACGAATCCTCGACGTGTAAGCATGACGATTTCCTCTCACTGAACGACTTGATATTCGCTGGATGTAAGCGCGATATAGAGCGCGGCTTGAGCCTTCGCCGTGGGCGTCGCCGCCGCGCCGGCCGCATCCGCCGCCGCTCGCGCAAGGTTCGAGGACATTCCACCGTGCAGGAAGACGTAGCCGATGCTATCGAGCAGATCGCCGGCGTTTCCCGCCTCGGCGATGAACGGCGATAGGTCCAGCTTGGTGGTCTTGTCGAGCGACCCGTACAACGCGGCGGAGACCACGTTCGCCCTGTCCGAGGCGGTCTGCGTCGAATAAATCTGAAACTCTGGACCGAGCAAACCGCCTTGGGTCCGGTTCTGCGGCGAAAAGTAACTGAACACGCTGGGCGCGTTGAACAGGTCTTCACCCATCTCATTCGCATAGTAATTGAGCGAGTTGGCGGCAGTGACCGTCCCGTTCAATCCGCGAACCAGGTTCGCGAGGAACAGAACCGGCTCCCTCAGATGACCGAACGTTGCGTTCACCGGAGCGTTGGGGTCATCGCCGGCGCGCGCTTCCGCGTCGGTGAGAATCGCCGCGATCACCGATTTCATATCCCCATTCGCGCTCGAAAACACCTGCGCGACGCGCTGCACATACGCGGCGCTCGGATTGCTGGTCACCATGTGCTGGATGAGCTGCTTGCCGATGAAGGGCGCCATGGTGGGCTGCTGCATCAACGCGTCGAGGACTGTGTCCAAATCCTGCTCCGCGGTCTGCCCGGCCGGAACGACGACTTTGTTGAAAACTGTCTTCGCGCTAGTGTCGTGCTCGGCCTCCACCGCAAACATCCGACCGAAGTAATACGCTGGATTATTGTTTTTCGCCGTTGCATCCGGCGCGGTGGGATACGTCCATCCGGTCAGGACTTTCGCCATATTGGTTACCACGGACTGATCGTAGGTCGGGACCGGATTCTGGTTCGCGTCGAGCACGGGAGACCCATCGGGATTCAGCTCGGTCAGACCCAATGTGAAAAGCTGCATCAGCTCACGCGCGTAATTCTCGTTGGCCGCCGTCCCCTTCGCCGGATTCGCCTTGTTATTATTCGCCATGTTCAAATACGTCCCCATGGCGGGACTTAGGGTCACGGCTTTGACGATGTCCCGGTAGTTTCCAAACGCGTTGTCGCGGAAGATGCGCCAGTACGGAGGGAACGCGTAGGCCGGATGAACCGACACCTGCGATACCACCCAGATCTGGGAAAGGATGAACGCCACGCGCTGCCGTAATTGATCTTGCCCGGTCACGGCGTTCTGAAAAAACGCCGCCTGCACGGGACCTAGATCGTTGTTCGACTTGCCGTCGGAGGCCAGGATCGCCTGATCCGGCAGATCCGAAAGCGCCGCCGAGAACTGCGAATCGAGCCATCCCGTGATACCCATCTGTTCGAGCGACGCGATCGATGCGGGCGTCGGCCCCCATGTCGCCTGATCCAGAAAACGCGCCGCGGCGCGGTCTGTCATCGTCGTGGGATTGGCAGTCTGGCTGAATCCGGGACCTGATATAAGGATCAGATACAAGAGCGTTTTCATGAGTTCCCCTCGCCGTTCATAGTTCGTCAAACACCTGTACTGGCGGAAAGTATCGGTTCAAAAGTGAGAGATCATCCAAACACGTGGCCGTGCCTGGGGTTTCGGACAAATTCTGGAAGGCCCGTCAAGCCGCGAGACATTGATTCACCGCTTCTTACGTCCCGCCAGGCGGGTATATCACATCTCCGCGTTCGCGGAAGTACTCTTCGGTCCGGTGGGAAACGCGGCCAGCCTTGCTTGCATTCGCACGAACTGGAGGTGATGCCAAACTATTTGGCCGGGGCTGCTGCTGGCGGCCTGTCGGTTCGCCGGCCTCTCGGACCGCTCCAGGAACCGTCCTCCAAGTCCAGTGGCGTCATCCAGGCCAACTGCCGTTCGACATCGGCATTCATCCGGTACTTCTTCTGCACCGAGGCAATCTGAGGACCGCGGATGTCGATCTTCGCGAGATCGTAATTACCCAGGCCAACCTGGGCGCAATATCGCAGATAGCCGACCCAGTTTGCATCGACCCCCATGCACTCCACTGCGACCCTGTCCGCGGCGATGAAATCGGTCGAGGCGATGGCCAGTTTCGAAGCCACCGGGGTGCCCTGGACGGGTCCGTTGCCCTCCATTCCTTCGTGGCCGTCAATCACCGCGAGGCCCCAGTATGGCTGCATGGCCTGCGCCGTCACCACCATGTTGTAGTGGACCAGGTGGAACCCCGCGTGATAGAGGACCTTGTCGTTGCGCGCGGGAGCGCCCAGGACCATGTTTTTTACCGACCCGGTGACAACCGCGTAGTTATGCGATTTCAGCATCGCCATGCCGATGATGAAGGCATCCGGATCGAAGAACCGGGCCGCCAGATGGACCGGAATCATGTGCGCGTCCTGGTCAAGCATTGGCCGCACTACGAACTTGCCCTCTTGCGTGAAGTCGACGAGGTCGACCTTGCTGCCCTTGTACTCATTGATCGCCTTCGTGTATTCCAGATCACCGAAAACATTCGATCCGCCGCCCAGAACCTCGCCGATCGCGATCGGTCCCTTGAAGCGCGGCGCCAGGTAGTCCAGTACGCCACGGAGCGCATCGGGGTGAGTGCAGGCCAGTGGGTTGCGGCCGCCGCCCACGTCATTGGCTTTGATCAGGATGCGTTTTTTGGCTTTCAGCTTGGGCCGGATCTGGTCGTCGATCGCCATCAGAGCCTGGTAAAGCGTCTTGCGGCGATCGTCGCCGGCCGTCAGCGCCACGAGCGAGCGCGGTTTGAATTCCGTGATCGGCACTCCGGCCACGGGGATCTGCTCCGACTGAGCACGCAGCTCCGCGGCGGAAACAAGCGCTCCAACGCCGGTGGTCAGAAAGTTTCTGCGGGTGAAATAAAGTCGCACAACCATTCTCCTTCCCATTCGCAACCCCCTGGATGGGCGTCGCTTGTCAATCTGAGCCGGGATTTCCATTTTGGACTCCCAGGTCCTATTCAGTATAAACCAAACCGCCATCGGGGTCACCCGCGATTGTTCGAGTGCCTCAAATCGAGCTGCGAGGTCTTCGAGTTCAATCGCCTTGGCGGCGGCCTCTGCGCAGATGAGAGTGGGCGATTGCGGCATACTGGTTCCGCCACTTGACGCGAGCGGCCCCAGGGCGGACACTGATCTGAATGGCTGTCTTCCTAGTCCCAAACAGTCGCTGGCGCCTGGCAGCCGCGGTCTTGGCGATCTCGGGCGCCCTTCTGGCCGCCCAAAACAAACGTCCCTCGGCTAAGAACGCCGCCGGCGGCGAGAGTGACAAGTCGTCCATCAACTACAACATCCCGCTCTGGGAAGAGGGCACGGTCCCGCTTGCCGCGGGCAACGGACCTTTGGACAACCCGTTTCTCACCGTCTTCCTTCCCCCGGATAGCAAGCGGAACGGCGGTTCCGCGATCATCGCGCCGGGAGGCTCCAACATCATGTTGATGTACGGTGCCGAAGGACTCGATGTGGCCGAGCGCTACAACAGTTGGGGAGTAATCGCGTTCGTGCTGACCTACAGGCTGTCGCCGCGCTACGGCGAAAACGTGCGCGTCATGGAAGGGAAGCGAGCCGTCCAATTGGTTCGGTCGCGCGCTGCCGAGTTCAAGCTCGATCCGAATCGAATCGGCTACATCGGGTTTTCCGCAGGCTCGAACACGGCGCGTAGCGTGGTGGGAACCTCCGGCCCCGGCGATCCCAATGCGGCCGACCCGATTGACCGCCTGAGCTCACGGCCGGATTACCTGGTTCTGGTCTACGGCGCGGGACGCACTACGCCGGGTGAGTCACTGAAGAACTTTCCGCCGACGTTCTTAGTCTCGGCGGCGGCCGATACGGGGCCATCGCTCGGTAACGCGCAACTGTTCATGGACCTGCTCCGCGCCGGAGCGACCGCCGAGATTCACGTCTACCAGAAGGGACGCCACGGGTTCGGGAGCGGCTTCGGAAGTCCCGAGTTCTCCGACTGGATGGGGCGTCTGGAGCTGTTCCTCAAGCTGGGCGGCTTCCTACCGGGGGCTAACTGAAATGCGCGGTTTCGCGTTTTCCGGCATGACGCTGGTCTTGGCCGCGCTGCTGCTCGTATCGGCTCCCGCAGGCTCTCCTCCGGTGGTCAACGACGGCCATGGCGATTACGTCTACGTGCCCGCTGGAGCGTTCCGGATGGGCGACAACTTTGGCGACGGCGACCCGCGTGAGCGGCCTGTGCACTTGGTGGATCTCGATGCGTTTTATATCGCCAAGTACGAGATGACCAACGGCGAATGGAAGAGGTTCCGAGACGATGCCGGTTATGACGACCCCAAGTTCTGGCCTGGCGGAAGGGTGGTCCCGAAAAACCAGATCCCCTACTGGACCGATGCTCGCAATCACGGAGGCGGAACGCCATCCAGCGACGACTATCCGTTGTTGGGCGTGAATTGGGACTCGGCCGTCGCCTACTGCAACTGGCTCAGCGCCAAGACAGGCAAGAGATACCGGTTGCCCACTGAAGCCGAATGGGAAAAGGCCGCGCGCGGCACAGACCAACGGCGGTACCCCTGGGGGAACAACATCGACCGCTCCTACGCGAATTACGTGGGCGCGCAGAGCTTCGATACCGGAAGTCTGGTTGGATTCTATGACGGCAGCATGCGCGGCGCCTTGCAGACTCACAATAACGCATCGCCATACGGAGCGTTCGATATGGCGGGCAACGTGATGGAATGGTGTTCGGATTGGTACAGCCGCGATTACTACTCGGTCTCACCGCGCAAGAATCCGACAGGCCCCGCGGAGGGGGCGTACCGCGTGCTGCGCGGCGGAACGTTCTTCATGGAGCCGTTCGAGCTGCGGTCCTACGCGCGATCGGCTGCGTGGCCTTCGTTTCAGGCGCACCGAATGGTGGGGTTCCGGGCCGTGCGCGAGCCCTGACACCCCGACCGGTATTCGGATGCCATCCGCCGCAAGCTCAGAATCTACGGTTTCCCTAACGAGCACAGTGGGTCGCCCAGCACTATGCCTTGCCAGCTCAGGAAGGGGAGGGAGAGATAATAACTCTCGGCCAGGTTGCGGCCCTGGAAATAGGCGGGGAGGAGGTAGTCGGGGCGCGCACATCCGGTGAGATAAGGCTCGTAGACGTTGCCCGAGGCGCCGGTTGCGCCTTCGTGGAGATAGTCGGTGGACAGGTTCTGATTGTAGCCGCCGAACCAATTCTGCTTGTCCGGCCCGAAGACCCAGTCGTCGGGCGGGCGTTTCAGGGTGCGTGCGTCGGTGGAAACGAACTCGGTCGCAATGGCTCCCGGCAACCACTGGAAATTGAGCCAGCGCTTCTTGCGGTTGGGATCATTGGAACCCCATGAGGCGTAGCCGATGACGTTTTTCCGATCGTAAAGCACCTGGGGGGTTTCATCCATGATGACGCGATCGGCGGGAAGAAGAATGGCGGCGGTGCGGAGCCAGTTGTTGCCCGGTTTGTCGTCGGCCGAGACGAGATCAATGACAAACTTGCCGCGGTTATGGGCGGCCAGGGCGCGGTCGATCATGGCTTTGACGTCAGCGAGATCCCAGGCCGCCAGACGGGTGACCAGGTAGATGGGAAAGCGGGGATGGCGGAACGGCTCGTCGCGTTTCATGAAGAAGGGATTGGGAATGCCGCCGCCGCGCCGGAACTGGATGCCTTTCAGCTTGGAATAGAGCAGCGCCAGCTCGGAATCGACGGAGCAGTGCTCGGAGGTGAAGAGCGACCCTCCCGAGCCACTCACCTTGAGCGGCACACCCATGGTGGTGACGATGTAGAGCACCTTTTCCCGAAGCCCGGCCTTTTGGAGGCAGGCGCCGACCGGGCGCTCGATCTGTTCCACGTAGATATCCCAGGAGATTTCCTCGTCGGAAGTGGTGGCGAGGTAGCAGACGTTTCCGACGGGGATGGAACGGCGAGGGCGGTAGTAATCGGCGATGGCGCGGGAGACGGGGTCGTTGCGGTTCACCACGAGGAGCACATGGTCTCCGGTCTGAGCCCGAAGGCCGGGAACCAAAGCGAGAAGAAAAAGGAGCAGGAGCATGGGTTGTGACGTGGCGAAGCCTGGGCACCGACACGTACTTGATAGTATCCGGGACAGGAGGGGGGCCGCAACCGGCACGCCGACTGGGTGGAGACGAGCCAGTTGCAGGCTCGGGGGCGACACCCGTTTTACAGGCGGCTGAACGAGATTCGAAAGAAGCTTCGCCCACTCATGGCTGTCTGCTCATATCCTTTCCATCGCGGCATTGTATTCACCGCGGCGCGCAGCCCGGTTGCAGAGGGCTCGATGATACAGAGCTTGCTGTGCCGCCAACACGTGGGCCTCTTGGCCTTGCCAAATCTCCAAAGCCGGTTGCTGGATGGCGCGGGCAAACGAAAACGCCAATGCCCAAGGCAGTCGCGACTTGAATCCGACATTCATGGCATTCAACCGCGCTGAGGCCAGTTCCGCGGATTGGCCGCCAGACAAGAACGCAATCCCCGGAACGGCAGCGGGGACGGCTCGCAAGAGACACTTCACCGTGGCGTCGGCCACCTCCTCCACCGCTTCTTGCTTGGGGCAGGTCAATCCCGGAAGCACCATATTGGGCTTGAGGATCATACCCTCCAGCGTCACGCCTTGTATGTAGAGGTGGTTGAAAACCGTTCGCAGGACCTCCTCCGTTGCTTCGCCGCACCGCTCCATTGTATGCGCGCCGTCCATGAGCACTTCCGGCTCGACGACGGGGGCCAATCCGGCTTCCTGGCACAACGCGGCATAGCGAGCCAGCGCCTGCGCGTTGGCCTCGATCGCAGCCCGGCTGGGAATGCTATCGCCCACGGCAATCACCGCGCGCCACTTGGCAAAGCGCGCGCCCATCTGAGAGTATTCAACCAGGCGATCGCGCAATCCGTCCAGACCTTCGGTGATCTTCTCTCCGGGATGACCTGCCAGGTCCTTTGCGCCGGCATCCACCTTGATGCCCGGAATGATTCCCAGATCGGCGAGGGATTTCGCAAAGGGAGTGCCATCTTTCTTCTTCTGGCGGATCGTTTCGTCGTAAAGGATCGCGCCACTAATGGACTCCCCGAGACCGGGAGTGGTCACAATCAACTCACGGTACGCGCGCCGCGCCTCCTCGGTCTGAGGAATCCCCAGCTTTGCAAATCGTTTGTTGCAGGTTGGATTACTTTCATCCATTGCCAGCAGGCCCTTGTCGCCGGCGACCAGTGTCGTCGCGGTGTCTCTAAGTTGTTGAGTGTTCATTTGAGGTTGCTCCTTTTCCAATTCCGAATCTCCGGCAAGTCCTCGCCGTTCTTGTCGATGTATTGCTTGTGCTCGATCAGCTTGTCCTTAAGCTGCTGCTTCAGGTAGATGCCCTTGTCGCCAGTCCGCGGCACACGGTCGATGGTGTCCATTACCAGGTGAAAGCGGTCCAGTTCGTTCAGCACCGTCATGTCGAAGGGCGTTGTGATAGTACCCTCCTCTTTGTATCCCCGCACGTGGATGTTGTCGTGATTGGTGCGCCGGTAGGTCAACCGGTGGATCAACCATGGGTAGGCATGGAAGGCGAAGATGACCGGCTTGTCCTTGGTGAAGAGCTCGTCGAAATCCATGTCGCTCAACCCGTGCGGGTGCTCGGTTTGCGGCTGTAGCTTCATGAGGTCGACGACGTTGACTACCCGGATCTTCAAGTCGGGCAGGTGCTCGCGCAAGATGGAGACGGCGGCAAGAGTCTCCAGCGTGGGCACGTCGCCACAGCAGGCCATGACCACGTCGGGTGGAACGCCCTGGTCGTTGCTGGCCCACTGCCAGATGCCGATGCCCTCGGCGCAGTGCTTGACGGCGGCGTCCATCGTCAGCCATTGCGGCGCCGGGTGTTTGCCCGCGATGACGACGTTGACGTAATGCCGGCTGCGCAGGCAATGGTCCATCACCGACAACAGGCAGTTGGCATCCGGTGGAAGGTAAACACGCACGATTTCGGCCTTCTTATTGACGACGTGGTCGATGAAACCGGGGTCCTGGTGTGTGAAGCCGTTGTGATCCTGCCGCCAGACATGCGAGGCCAGCAGGTAGTTTAGCGAGGCAATCTTGCGCCGCCAGGGCAGGTCCAATGTAACCTTCAGCCACTTGGCATGCTGGTTGAACATCGAATCGACGATGTGGATGAACGCCTCGTAGCAGTTGAAGAGTCCATGGCGGCCGGTAAGAAGGTAGCCTTCGAGCCAGCCCTCGCATTGGTGCTCGCTGAGCATTTCCATCACACGCCCGGCGGGTGCGAGGAATTCGTCGTTGGGCACGGTCGCGGCGTCCCATTGGCGTTTAGTCACTTCGAAGAGGGCTTCCAGGCCATTGGAGAGCGTCTCGTCAGGGCCAAAAACCCGGAAATTCCGCTGCCCACTATTCAGCTTCGCCACGTCGCGCAGGAAACGCCCGAGCACATGCGCGTCGCCGATGCCGCCCACCCCCGGCGAAGGCACGGCCTCCGCATAGTCGCGGAAATCCGGCATGCGAAGGTCACGCAGCAACATCCCGCCGTTGGCGTGGGGATTCGCGCCCATGCGCCGATTACCCTTGGGCGCCAGTTCGGCCAGTTCCGGTTTCAAGCGGCCCTGCTCGTCGAAGAGTTCCTCCGGCCGGTAGCTCCTCAGCCAGTCTTCCAACAGCTTGAGGTGTTCGGGATGAGTAGCAGGGTCGGAGAGCGGCACCTGGTGCGCGCGGAATGTACCTTCGACCTGCAGCCCATCGACGATCTTGGGCCCTGTCCAGCCCTTCGGTGAAATGAGGACGATCATCGGCCAGCGCGGCCGGGCAATGTTTCCATTGATGCGCGCGTCCTGCTGGATCTGTTTGATCCGCTCGATCACCGTGTCGAGCGTCGCAGCCATGGCTTCATGCATCAGGGCGGGCTCGCGGCCCTCGACGAAGTAGGGCGTCCACCCATAGCCGCGGAGCAACTGTTCCAATTCCTCGCGCGTGATGCGTGCCAGGATGGTCGGGTTGGAAATCTTGTAGCCGTTGAGGTGCAGGATGGGCAGCACCGCGCCGTCGGTGGCCGGATCCAGAAACTTGTTGGAATGCCACGCCGTGGCCAGCGGTCCGGTTTCCGCCTCGCCATCGCCAACCACGCAGGCGACGACCAGATCGGGATTGTCAAACACCGCCCCGAACGAGTGGCTGAGCGAATAGCCCAGCTCGCCGCCCTCATGGATCGAACCCGGGCACTCCGGCGATGCGTGGCTGGGAATTCCTCCGGGAAACGAAAACTGAAGAAAAAGCTTCCGGAGCCCGGCCTCATCCTGACTGATGTTCGGATAGATCTCACTGTAGGTGCCCTCGAGGTACGTGTTGCCCACGACCGCCGGGCCGCCGTGTCCGGGACCGGAGACGTAAATCATGTCGAGGTCGTATTTCTTGATGACCCGGTTCAAGTGCGTGTAAATGAAGTTCTGCCCGGGGGTCGTGCCCCAGTGTCCCAGCAGCATGTGCTTCACATCCGCCAGCGTCAGTGGCCGCTTCAGCAGCGGATTGTCGTAGAGATAAATCTGCCCGACCGACAGATAGTTGGCGGCACGCCAGTAGGCGTCCATCTTGTGGAGCAGGTCCGGAGTGAGTGTATTTGTTTTCATAGTTCAATCCTTTTCGTTAACCGCGCCGGTCTTGAGAATGCGGCACACCGAACGCGCAATCATCAGATCTTCGTCCGTTCGAATGACGCGAACCGTAACGCGGCCCGTGTCCGTAGAAATTACCCTCGCAGTTTCGGCATTGCGCGACTCACTCAATTCGATGCCGAGAAAGCCCATTCCATCGCAGATGCGCGCGCGGACGAGTGGCGCATTTTCGCCGATACCTCCCGCGAACACAAGCGTATCCAAGCCGCCGAGCGCAGCGGCGAAGGAGCCAATCCACTTTTTCGCCTGATAACAGAACAGTGCCACGGCTTCCGCCGCTCGAATGTCGCGAGCTTCCAGCGCGAGCAAGTCTCGCATGTCGGAACTGATCTCCGAAACTCCGAGCAGGCCGGACTTGTGGTTGACCATTTCGTAAAACTGTTTTGTGGTCATATGCTCGGTTCGCGCCAGGTACGGCGCCAAGCCAGGATCCAAATCGCCAGAGCGGGTGCTCATAACCAATCCCGCCGTCGGAGTGAAGCCCATGCTGGTGTCAATGCTCTTGCCATCGCGCACGGCGGCCATGCTTGCGCCGTTGCCCAGATGAGCCAGGATGACGCGGCCAGCCGTGGCGGCCGGGTCGCCCAGACGCGCGAGTTCTTCCATCAGATAGGCATAGGACAAGCCATGGAAACCGTAGCGTTCGACTCCCTTCGCGTCGTAGCGGCGCGGGATGGGAAGCAGCTTGGCAACCCGCGGCATGGTGCGGTGAAAAGCCGTGTCAAAGCAGGCCACCTGGGGCAGTTTCGAATGACGCTGGCGGAACGTCTCGATCAGTTCGATCTCGCTGGGCAGATGGTCCGGGTCGTACGGGCTGATGCGATGCAGTTCCTCCAACAATTCTCGAGTGACCAGCTCGGGCGCGGTGTGTTGCATGCCGTGGACCACACGGTGTCCAACAGCCCGGACCGATTCGAAACCATGCTGCCCTTCGAGCCAATCCATCAGAAAAGTCGCTGCCGATTTGTGATCGGAGGCGTCGAGGCTGCGGCTGCCCTGCTGGTTCACGGTTGAGTCGTCGAACGTCAGATTCGTCCCGCTCATGCCGATGCGATCCACCGTTCCATGAAGCTTTCGCTGCAGCGGTTCGCCGGCTTGGTACACCGCGAACTTGATGCTCGACGAGCCGCCATTGATCGTCAGGATGCATAGGTTGGCAGTAGCAGGTTTCATGTCTGGCTCATCCCTCTTGCAATCCGAGCGAAGCTAGTTTCGCACGCGTGGACTTGTAATCCGTGTGAAGGATGCTTCGAATCCCCAGACCTTCCGCTATCTGGACGAACATTGGGGTGTTTTCGATATAGACTACCTGCCGGGCCGGCGCCTGGGAGATGTCCAGCGCGAGCCGGAAGATCTCCGCGTCGGGTTTGCGAAGGTGGACGAAGCAGGAGGAGATAAAAGAATCCACTAACCCGTCGAGCTTGAACTTGCGAATCCGATAGGCATTCACCTCGCGCGCTTCGTTGCTGACCACGGTGATCTTTAGCCCGTGCCGGGCCTTGAGCTGAGCGAACAGGTCGATCATTTCGGGGTAAGGTTTCGATTGCGCGAACATGAAACGCCTGAACTGATCCCGGGTGAAGGGCCGCTTCCGGTAGAAGACCACCCGGCTTAAGTACTCTTCAAGAGTAAGCTTCCCCTCCTCGTGGATTTCGAACGTCAGGCGATGCCGCTCCTCCATCTCGGCCCACTCCAGCTTGAAGTGCTTCGCCGCCCGTCTGCGCGCAAGATGGTCCCACCCGTTGGTGAGCAGGACACCGCCGATATCCAGAAACAATGCCGTTATTGGCATTCTTAAGTCCTCGGTTCCGGCACCGCGGGTCGCCCGGAATCGTGCGGATCGGAATGTTGTGTCATGGTGGTGAGTTTTCTCATTTGGGGCGTCCCGCCAATTCCACCGGGGCCGGCCAACTGTGCCCTTGTTGAACCAGCAGGCCTTGCGTGGCGTCCGGCCCCCAAGTGCCGCCGGCGTAATTCGGAAAATCGTTGGGAGGGCTGGCGCCCCACGCATCGAGCACCGGCATCAATAGGCGCCACGCCGCCTCCACCTGGTCGGCGCGCATGAACAACGTAGCATCGTTGTCGATCACGTCCGAGAGCAACGTCACATAGGCCTCGGCCGATGGCGTGGCGAAGCTTTCGCGATAGTTAAATCGCATGTCGACTGGCTGCAACACCATCTTCGGCCCAGGGTGTTTCGCCTGAAAGCGCAGCACGATGCCTTCGTCGGGCTGGATCGACATGACCAGTCGCGACGCTTGCCAGTCGAGGGTCGCCTCGGTTGGAAACGCCTGATGTGGGACCGCGCGAAACTGGATGGCGACTTCCGAAACCTGACAGGGGAGGCGTTTGCCGGTGCGAAGATAGAATGGCACGTCCTGCCAGCGCCAGTTGTCGACGAACAGCCGCAAGGCGGCAAACGTCTCCGTCTGTGAATCGGGCGGCACGCCGTCTTCTTCGCGATAAGCGCGCACTTTCTTGCCGCCGACCCAGCCCTGGTTGTACTGGCCGCGAACCGTGGAGCGATGCACCGCGTCATACGGAATGGGCCGAACCGCATGCAGCACATCCACTTTCTTGTTGCGAATCTCGTCGGCCTCGAAAGAAACCATCGGTTCCATGGCCACCAGACAGAGCAATTGCATCAGGTGATTCTGCACCATGTCGCGCAGCGCACCGGCTCCATCGTAATAACCGCCGCGATGTTCCACGCCCACCTCTTCGGCGACAGTGATGGTCACATAGTCCACATAACGCCGGTTCCAGATGGGCTCGAACAGCGGATTGGCAAAACGGAACGCCAGGATGTTCTGCACCGTCTCTTTGCCCAGGTAATGGTCGATACGGAAGATTTGGGATTCTTGAAAGTCGTTGGCGAGTGTGCGGTTCAGCGCCAGTGCCGACTCCAGGTCATGCCCAATAGGTTTCTCGATGACGATTCGCGACCGTTCCCGGTCGGCCGCAAGTCCGGCATAGTTTAGGAAGGAAGGGATTTCGCCAAACAGGAAGGGCGGCGTGGCCATGTAGAAAATGCGTTGGGCTTTGGATACCCACTCCTTCTCCAGGTTGGCGCACTGGTGGCTGAGTTCCGAGTAGGTCGCGTTGCTCTTGAAATCGCCCTGTACGTAGCGGATATGCCGGGAGAACTCGTTCCACTCCTTGACCGCGGTTTTCCCGCTGCGGCCGAACTTCCTGACTCCCTCATGCAGACGCTTGCGCAGAGCGTCATCGCTGAGTTCGACACGATCCACCGCAATAATCGAGAAATGCGCCGGAATGCTATGGCTCTGGGAAAGGTCAAACAGGGCCGGCATCAGCTTCCGCCAGGTCAGGTCGCCCGCTCCGCCGAAGATGACGAATATGTTTGGTTCGAGTCGATCGTTGGTTTTCATCGCGCTCAACCTTTCGCCCAGTCCGTGTGAAATGTGCCTTTGACGTCGATGCGCTCGTAGCTGTGCGCACCGAAGTAGTCGCGTTGGGCCTGGATCAGGTTGGCCGGCAACCATGCACTACGGTACCCGTCAAAGTAGCCCAACGCCGTCATGAGACAGGGTGCGGGCAAACCCAGTTCGATTGCCAGGCAGACCACGCGGCGCAAATCCTCCTGATTGGCCATTACCTTTTTCGATAGCTCCGGGGCCAGGAGCAGATTCGGCAGGCCGGGCTGGTCGCGATACGCCATCCGGACGTCCTCCAGCAACGCCGCGCGGATGATGCAGCCGCCCCGCCAGATTCGCGCCACGGCCTCGAGGTCGAGGCGATACCCATACTTGTCCGACGCGGCCGCCAGCACTGCCATGCCCTGCGCGTAGGCGATGATCATCGCAGCATAGAGCGCGTGGCCCAGTTGATCGAGGAAGAGTCTGCGGTCGCCGCCAAACGGCGGGATGGGCCGCTTGAAGATCTCGCCGGCCGTCTCGCGCTGCTTTTCAAACACGGACAAATCCCGCATCGCGACCGCAAGGTCGATGGTAGGGATGGGCACTTGCAGTTCCATGGCGCCTTGCGAGGTCCACATTCCGGTGCCCTTCTGTTTGGCCACATCCAGGATTTCATCGATCAACCGCTTGCCGGTCCTTTCGTCGACCTTGCCGAAGATGTGGCTGGTGATCTCTATCAGGTAGCCATTAAGTTCCCCTTGATTCCACGTGTGGTACACGTCGCGCAGTTCGTCGTCGCTCAAGCCAAGGCCGCGTTTCATCAGGTCGTATGTCTCGGCCAGGAGCTGCATCACGGCGTACTCGATGCCGTTGTGGACCGTCTTGACGAAATGCCCGGCGGAGCCGGGGCCGAGGTAAGCTACGCACGGATCTCCGTCGACCTTGGCAGCGACGGCCTCGAGCAGCAGGCGGACCCGCTCGTACGCCTCTTTCGGTCCCCCGGGCATGATGCTCGGGCCGTGGCGTGCGCCCTCCTCGCCGCCAGACACGCCCACACCGAGAAACTGAATTCCCTTCGCCGCCAGGTTACGGGCGCGCAGGTTTGTATCTTTGAAGTATGAGTTGCCGGCGTCGATGATAAGATCGCCCGTTTCGAGGTGCGGCAGCAGATCGCCGATCACGGAATCCACGGGCGGGCCGGCCGGCACCAGCATCATGACTGCGCGCGGCCCACTGAGCAGTCCGATGAGGTCTTCGATATTGGTGACGCCGCGTACGTCTTTTCCCGCCGATTCCTTCTGGAGCGCTTCGACCTTGCTGGGATCGTTGTCATAGCCCGCCACGGCAAAGCCGTGGTCAGCCATGTTCAGTAACATATTGCGCCCCATCACGCCCAGGCCGATCATGCCGATTTCATAGCGTTGCGTTTCCATACCAGTCCTCCATTCGAAGTCGAGTCATCGCTGCCACAGGATTCGAGCCGCCTCCAAGGGAACAGCAACACTGGAATGGTGCGGTATCACGCGCACCGTATAGTCACTAGCCGGACGGGTCGCCGGCACGCGTGCGCGATAAACGTAGCCTCCGGACGCGCCATCCAATTGGTGAACGCGCTCCATCTCCTGCCGCACGGGACCGCCGTGGTCGATGCCTTCAATATAAAGCTCTGCGCGCGCCGCACTCGCGTCAAGATCATTGAGATAGACCTGAGCCTCAATAACGTGCTCGTGTCCAATGGTCTCGACCTTCACCTCTCCGAAGCGCATCGCGGTCCACTCCTTTTCCATGACGTGCTTCCAATCGACTATTTGCCTGCCCACGGCACCCTTGTCGGCGGCGCGCTCACGGTAGTTTGCCGCACCCGGGAGGTAGTGTTGCTCGGTGTATTCGCGCACCGCGCGGCTTGCGGCAAAGGCCGGCGTCAGCCGCGCCATGCTTTCCCGCATCCGAGCTACCCAAGCGGCAGGAATGCCATTCTCGCCGCGCGCATAGAACTCTGGAATTACCTCCCGTTCCAACAGGTCGTACAGGGCTTCCGCTTCAGTAGCATCCCAGGCCGGATCGTCGCCGTGTTCCCGGCCGTCGCCCAACGCCCACCCGACTTCAGGCGTGTAAGCTTCCGCCCACCAGCCATCCAACTCAGACAGATTGATTCCTCCATTGACCAGCACCTTCATGCCGCTCGTCCCGCAAGCTTCCCAGGGCCGCCGTGGCGTGTTGATCCAGACGTCCACGCCTTGCACCAGATGTTCGGTCAAGAGCATGTCATAGTCGCTGAGAAAGATCGCATGGGGGCGCGACTCCGGCTGCCGGATGAAATGCGTCCATTGCCGAATCAGGGCCTGCCCGGCCTGGTCCGCCGGATGCGCCTTGCCGGCGATGATGAGTTGCACCGGGCGCTGCGTATTGGTCAACAAGCGAAGCAGGCGTTGTGGGTCGTGCAGCAGCAAGTTCGGTCGCTTATAGGTCGCGAAGCGGCGTGCAAAGCCCAGCGTCAGGGTGTTGGGATCGAAGAGATGCTTGGCGACTTCGACTTCCTCAGCCGACGCACCCGAAGCGGCTAAGTCCCGGGACAACCGTTCGCGAGCGTACTCCACAAGAGACTTGCTGGCGGCGGTGCGAAACTGCCAGAGCCTGGCGTCGGAGACCTGTCGAATGTCCTGCTCCAGGCTCTGCGTCGTCCCCAGCCAGCGGCCCTTTCCACAGCTTTCCATCCAAAGATCGTCGGCATCGGCCGAGTCCCAGGTGGGCATGTGGACTCCATTGGTCACGTGTCCGATCGGGACTTCGTCTTCCGGCCAGCGCGGGAACAGGGGCAGAAATAGGTGCCGGCTTACCTTCCCATGCAGGCGGCTTACACCATTCACCGCCCCGCTCCCGCGAATCGCCAGATACGCCATGTTGAACGGCTCCGACAAGTCGGCCGGGTTCTGGCGGCCAAGGGCCAGCAAATCGTTGAGTGCAATGCCGAGCTTCTTTTCGGCGTACCTTCCAAGGTATTGTTCGATGAGGGCAGGATCAAAACGGTCAAAACCGGCGGCCACTGCCGTGTGGGTAGTGAAGAGATTTCCCGCTCGTGTGACCGCCAGCGCGACTTCGAAGGGCTGGCCTGTCTGTTCCATGAAATCGCGGGCGCGTTCCAGGACGGCGAACGCCGCGTGCCCTTCATTCAGGTGACAGATCTCCGGTTGGAGCCCGAGCGCGCGGAGCAGCCGCCATCCGCCGATCCCCAGGAGCATTTCCTGCTTGAGGCGCAGCTCCGGCCCGCCCCCATAGAGTTCGCTGGTAATCCCGCGATGAGCGGGGAAGTTGGCCGCGTCATTGCTGTCCAGCAGGTAAAGCTTCACACGGCCAACCTGGACCTGCCAGGCGCGCAGCCAGACCGAGTATCCGGGCAACGCGATCTCCAACCGCAACCACTCCCCGTTTGGCTGGCGCAGCGGCGCGATTGGCAATTGTCCGGGATCGTTGAACGGGTAGAGGGCCTGTTGCTCTCCGTTCTTGTCGATCACTTGCCGAAAGTAACCCTGCTGGTAGAGCAGTCCCACTCCGGCTACCGGCACACCCAGATCGCTGGCGGCTTTGAGTTGATCGCCCGCCACATTCCCGAGCCCGCCCGAGTATATGGGCAGAGCTTCGCTCAGCATGAATTCCATGCTGAAATACGCGGCGCAAGTCAGGGAACTCTGCGCATGATTCTCCTGAAACCAGGCGGGCGACCCGAGCACTTTTCGCCTGATCTGCACCAGACCATCCACGTTCTTGCG
>Ga0181518_10002229_pt1 | contig 18829 bp, 6 predicted proteins | sample PEATcosm2014_Bin_28_FD_119751 | JGI IMG/M metagenome (GOLD analysis project Ga0181518, IMG submission 119751) | Peatland microbial communities from MTU Mesocosm Facility, Houghton, MI, USA - PEATcosm2014_Bin01_60_metaG | ecosystem: Environmental > Terrestrial > Soil > Wetlands > Peat | place... | reverse complement strand
TACATCGTGAAGATCGATCTGCCTGTCGTGCCGAATCTGCGGTCCGGCATGTTCGGACGCGCCTGGTTCCCCATGGGCGAGCGCAAAGTGGTGACCATTCCGCCGCAGGCCATGGTGGAGCGCGGGCAACTGCAATCGGTTTTCGCGATTGAAGACGGCTTCGCGCGCACGCGCCTGGTGACCACCGGCGAGCGCGGGCAGACCGCCGTCGAGGTGCTCTCGGGATTGAGTGAGGGAGAGAAACTGGTAAGCCCGGTGCCTTGGGGCCTGGCGGACGGCGCCCGCGTGGAGGTCCGCCAATGAGCGGGGTACCCTCCGGGGCGCGCCGTCTCGGGCCGGCTGGGCGATTTGCCCAGGCGTGGATCTCGTCCAAGCTGACCCCGCTGATCATCGTCAGCGCGCTGCTGCTCGGCGGCTTCGCGGTATGGAAACTGCCGCGCGAAGAAGAGCCGCAGATCATCGTGCCGATGATCGACGTCTTTGTCGAGATGCCCGGCGCCTCGGCGCACGAGGTGGAAGAACGCGTCACCAGGCCGATGGAAAAACTCCTGTGGGAGATCCCCGGCGTCGAATATATCTACTCGACTTCCAGCCCGGGCATGTCGCTGGCAATCGTGCGTTTCTACGTGGGCCAGGATGAAGAGAAGAGCGTCGTTCGTCTGAACCAGAAGCTCGCCGCCAATTTCGACATCATCCCGCCGGGTGGGTCGCGGCCGCTGGTGAAGCCGCGATCCATTGACGATGTACCGATTCTGGCGCTGGCGCTTTCGAGCAAGCGGTACGGAGAGTTCGAACTGCGCCGCATCGCGGCCCAGGTGGACGACACCATCAAGCAGGTGCCGGACGTTTCCGCGGTCACCTTGATCGGTGGCCAGCGCCGGGAGATCCGAATTGTTCTGGATGAAGGAAAGCTGGTGGCCTATAGCCTGGCGCCGCTTCAGGTGGCCGGCGCGCTCGGGCTGTCAAACCAGCGCCTGCCTTCCGGACAGTTCGACACAGGGAACAGAGAATACCTTCTCGAAACCGGCGAGTTTCTGCGCACCGCCGAAGACGTGCGCAACGTGGTGGCGGGAGTGGCGAACGACAAGCCGATTTTCGTCCGCGACGTCGCCGAAGTGAGCGATGGAGGAGAGGAGCCTTCCGAATATGTTCGCATGGCGCATGCCGGGTCCCGCGAGTTCCTGCCCGCCGTGACCATCGCGATCGCCAAGAGAAAGGGCACCAACGCGGTCATCGTGGCGAACAGCGTACTCCAGCGGATCGAGCCGCTGAAGGGCCGCGTAATTCCATCGGATGTCCAGGTGGATATCACACGCGATTATGGTGAAACCGCGGCGGAGAAGTCGAACGAACTACTGTTCCATATGCTGATTGCCGTGGTTTCGGTCAGCATCCTGATTGCGATCACACTGGGTTTCCGCGAGTCGCTGATCGTGTTCATCGCCATTCCGGTGACGCTCGCCCTGACGCTGGCGGTGTTCTATCTTTACGGCTACACGCTGAACCGCATCACGCTGTTTGCGCTGATTTTCTCTATCGGCATCCTGGTGGACGACGCTATCGTGGTGGTGGAGAACATCGTGCGCCACTGGCGTATGGCGGCGAACCGCGAGCGGCCGCCCTTCGACGTCGCCATCGAGGCCGTGGATGAAGTGGGAAATCCCACCATCCTGGCCACCCTGACGGTAGTTGCGGCCATCCTGCCGATGGCCTTCGTGGGCGGCCTGATGGGACCGTACATGCGGCCGATCCCAATCGGGGCGAGCGCGGCGATGGTGTTTTCACTGCTGGTTGCCTTTATCGTGACACCGTGGGCTGCGGTGCGGATTCTCAAGTCGGGGCATTCGGCTGCCCACGGTGATCGAGAGGACCGGGTAACGCGAGTCTATCGCGTCGTGATGGGGAAGCTCCTGCATGTTCCGGCGATGCGTTGGGGCTTTCTGCTGGGCGTGGTAGCCCTGCTGCTCGGCTCCGTCTCTTTGTTCTATTTCCAATTCGTAAAAGTGAAAATGCTGCCGTTCGACAACAAGAGCGAGTTCCAGGTGATTGTGGATATGCCGAATGGAACCCCTCTCGAAGAGACGGCACGCGCAACGAACGCTCTGGCGCGCGCCGCGCTCGATCAGCCGCAGGTGGTGAATCTGGAAACCTACGTTGGCACTGCTTCACCATTTAACTTCAACGGGCTGGTGCGGCACTACTACCTCCGCCAGGGATCGTACGTCGCCGACATTCAGGTGAACCTGTTGTCGAAAGGCGACCGCAAGCTGCAGAGTCACGAAATCGCCAAACAGGTTCGGCAGCGTCTGCTTCCGGTGGCCGAGCAGTATGGCGCCCGCATCAAGGTCGCCGAGGTGCCTCCCGGACCGCCGGTGCTCGAAACCCTGGTGGCCGAAGTCTACGGGCCGGAATTGAGCGAGCGCACCGCCATCGCACGGCGCATCCGCGATTTGTGGCAGCGCACGAACGGTGTTGTGGATGTCGATTGGTACGTGGGCGACGACCAACCGGAATACCGGCTGTTGGTGGACAAAGAGAAGGCCGCGTTGAGCGGTATTTCCGAAGACGACATTGCCAAAACCATGGTGCTGGCCTCCTCCGGATACCAGGCGGGGCTGCTTCACTCGGATTCGGCTAAGGAAGACGTGCCACTCATGCTGCGCCTCGACCGCGCCACCCGTTCCGACCTGGAGAAAATCCAGAATCTCAAACTAGCTGGGCGAACAGGCCGGCTGGTGGCCTTAAGCGAACTGGTCCAGAGTCAGGAAGTCGTGGCAGACAAGAGCATCTACCACAAGAATCTGCTCCCGGTCACCTACGTCACGGGCGACGTCGCTGGCGCCATGGAAAGCCCGGTATACGCCATTCTCAAGCTCGGGCCGGAAATGGACAAGTTCCGTGCGCCCGGTGGGTACGCAATCGAGCAACATATGGCGGCACTACCGACCGATGCCGAGCACTACTCCATGAAGTGGGATGGGGAATGGCACATCACCTACGAAGTGTTCCGCGATCTGGGGCTCGCCTTTGCGGTAGTACTGATCCTCATCTACGGTTTGGTGGTCGGATGGTTCCAATCGTTCATCACGCCGCTGGTCATCATGGCGGCGATTCCGTTTTCGCTGGTCGGCATCCTGCCCGCGCACGGTCTGATGCAGGCGTTCTTCACTGCCACATCGATGATCGGGTTCATTGCCGGGGCGGGCATCGTGGTGCGCAATTCGATCATCCTGGTCGACTTCATTGAGCTTCGCTTGCAGGAGGGGATGCCACTCGATCAAGCGGTGATCGACGCAGGAGCGATACGCTTCCGTCCCATGATGTTAACCGCGGCGGCCGTTGTGGTGGGCGCCGGAGTGATCCTTTTCGACCCGATTTTTCAGGGCCTCGCCATCGCGCTGATGGCCGGAGAAGTCGCGTCTCTGGCGCTCTCGCGCATGACGGTGCCGATTGTCTACTTTGTTATGAATCGAAGGAGAAGAACTGCATGACCATCGAACGTTACTTACGCTTGATTGCCGGCTTCTTTGTGATGCTGAGCTTGGCCCTGGGTTATTGGGTCCATCCCGCATGGTTCCTGTTCACTGCGTTCGTCGGCTTGAACCTGTTCCAGTCGGCGTTCACCAACTGGTGTCCCATGATGACCATCCTCCGAAAGTTGGGCCTCGGCGCAGCCGTGTGACCCGGAATACATTTCGAATGGAAGGGACCGGTTGAATATCCCTACCGACGGTTCAGGCCAAGCGCCAGATGCCTGGTCACACCATCAGTCGCGTAATCACCCAACCCCCGCAAACCAGGCCAGCGAAGATCACGGCGGCCAGCAACAGCGGGCGGGTGCCAGCCTGTTTCAATTGCTGCCAACGGGTTCCAACGCCGAGCGCGAACATGGCGCTGGACAAGAGCAAGGTATCGAAATCGATGAGTTGCTTCCGCGCTACCGGAGGCAGTGTTACGAGAGACTGTGCGACGATTACGCCGCCGAACCAGAACACGAACCAGGGAAACTTGATCTGCCGGGATGCGCCGGTTGCGCCATTGCGCCGCAAACGGCTGATGATCACGAGTACCGGGGCGAGCAGAAGCACGCGTAACATCTTCGTGATGTCTGCCGTATCGCTGGCCGCCTGGCTGACGGCGCGTCCCGCCGCAAGCGCCTGGGCCACCTCATGTACGGTGGCGCCGGTGTAGATGCCGAACTGGCGTTCGGTGAAACCAGTAAGAGGGTAGAGCGCGGGATAAAGGAACATGGCGATGGTTCCAAAGACCACTACGGTGGCCACGGCCACGCTGACCTTATGCGATTCGCTTTCGATGACGCGTTCGGTTGCCAGCACGGCCGCCGCCCCGCAAATTCCGCTGCCTGCGCTTACCAGCAGCGCTGTGTCCGCGTCCAACCCGAATACGCGCGTGCCCAGCCAATACCCGATCAGCAGAACACTGCCGATTACAGTCAAATCGAGCACAAGCGCGCACGGCCCGAGGTTCGACAGATCCTGTACCGTCAGCCGGATGCCATAAAGCACGATGCCGAGTCGCAGCAGTTTCTGTTGGCAAAATCGCAGACCTGGATGGATCCGTTCCAGCAGATCACGCGGCATGGCGTTGCCAGCGACCATCCCCGCCAGGATAGCCAGTGTCAGCGCGCTGAGTTGCAGCTTATGGTTCCACGGAAGCATCGCGGCGGTCCACGCCAGCAAGGACGCCGACAGGCAAAGGGCCGTACCGGCGACAAACTCTCGGGAGATCTTCGGAGTGGACATTGGTAAGCTGCGTTCAAATTAACCGGCATCCGCAAATAAGTAAAACTGATACTTTCAATATTCGTATTCGGCGCAGTCGATTTACAATGGTAGTGATGCAGATTACGCTTCGGCAATTGGAGATCTTCGCTGCCATCTATCAGGAAGGCACTATTACCCGGGCGGCGCACCGCATCGGGCTTTCCCAGGCCGCCACCAGCCAGGCGCTCGCGGAACTCGAAAACCAATTGCAGCGCCGGCTCTTTGACAGGAATGGCCGCCGGATCGTGGGGAACGCGGCGGGCCGCGAACTGTTGCCGGCGGCGATCCAGGTGCTGGACAGGGTTCGAGATATCACAACCGGCGCCGGACGCCTACCGCTGAACGTCAGACTCTGCGCCAGTCTCACAGTGGGCAACTATATGCTGCCCTCGCTGATCGCCCGGTTTGCTCGGCGTCACCGGGACGCCCGTTTCCATCTGGCCATTGGGAACACGGACTATGTGGTTGCATCGGTGCGGCAGTTCGAAACTGGCGTTGGTTGGGTTGAGGGTTTCTCCCGCCACCCCGACCTCGATGCGTTTCCATGGCGCGAGGATAAGCTGGTGATCATCCTTGCGCCGGGCCACCCGCTTGCGGGCCGCCGGGTCACGGCAGGCGCGCTGGCTGACGCACGGTGGGTGTTGCGCGAAAAGGGGTCCGGCACGCGCGCAGTGTTCGAGGAGGCGATCGAGGGCAGATTCCGTCTCCTTCATGTTCCACTCGAATTAGGCGGGATCGGCGCCGTGAAGCGAGCTGTCATGTCTGGCGCCGGATTGGGTTGTATTTCCCATTCAGCCGTCGAGCCGGAGCTAAGAGCGGGACAACTTTGTCTCGCATATGCGCCCTGGCTCGACCTGAGGCGCCAAATCACGCTGCTGGTTCATCGCCAGAAATACATCGACAAAGGCTTGCGCGAATTCCTTCGGTTCTGTGGCCTGGAACTGCCGCGGCATTGATGGCTCCAGTGCGATCAGCGAACCACCAGCGGCGTGGCAACATCACCGTTCTGTCACCGGAAACGGAGAATTGAGCGTGGGGTCGGTGAGGTGTTTGTGAAAGTCACTAAAAAGAAGCCGCGTCCCGGCTTTGAATTTTCCAGCGGGGCGAAATTGGCGTTTGGACGAGCCGGAAGCCGCGGCCAGGAGAAGCAGTTTGCCAAAACTGCAATTCGAAGATCGACAGTTGGCGGTCTGTGATCAGTTCAAACCAATCAGTGAGCTAAAATGGAAATCCTGGCTTAAGATGAACGGCTTCGATTTCACCGAAATTGCCCGGCGCTATGAGCGCGACTCGGTCGTGCAAAGGGCGGCGGCCGAGGTTCTGATCTCGTTGCTGCAGATCGGCCCTCGGGAAGATGTCCTGGACCTCGGATGTGGCACCGGACACCTCACGGGACGAATCTCGGAGATCACGTCAGGTCGAGTGGCCGGCATGGATCCTGCGCCGGGAATGGTTGCCGAGGCGCGGTCGAAATATGGTTCCGATCGGATCGGGTTCGAGATCGCGGCGGCCGAGGATCTTCAGGCATGCGACGAATTCGATGTCATCTTCTGCAACTCGGCGCTTCAGTGGTTTTCCGACCCGGAACGTGCCGTAACCGCCTGCAAGCGGGCATTGCGGCCCGGCGGCCGCATCGGAGTACAAGCCCCTGCCCGGCATGACTACTGCCCCAACTTCTTGAAGGGAATTGACGAAGTTGCCTGCCATCCCGACACCGCCACGACATTCGCGCAATTTCGAAGTCCCTGGCTCTTCCTCGAGACCGGCGATGCGTACGCGGATATCTTTCGCCGGGCTGGCTTCGTCGTCCCGTTTGCCCGGATCGAGGCGACCAGCGCACGGTACTCTCCGGACCAGATGCTCAAGGTGTTCGAGTCGGGCGCCGCGGCGGGATATCTGAACGTGAATTGCTATGGTGGCTCCGTTCCGGACGGCTATGTGCATTCGTTCCGGCGCATCCTTGCCGACGCGTTCCGGGCACAAGCCGACGCGAACGGGCAAGTCGAGCTGGTTTTTCACCGGATCTACCTGGTCGCTTTGCGCTCTATCTGAGGTCAATCGCGCCGGAATCGCATTCCGCGCAGCGCTGGTACCCGAAACATTCCGTATCGGCGACCGCAGCTCAGCGACGTCCGCCAACCCGGCGGGTCGCTCCAGTCTCGCACATTACAACAAAAACTGAATGAAACTCCCGGCGACGTTGCGCGCCCTCGGGTACCGGAATCATCAGTTTGATCATCAGCAATCGAGTCTTTGTGGCTTGAATTCTCCCGTTTGAAGGATGTCACTTGAACGAGGTTCTTGCACCTTCAATTACAAAGGAGAGCCCGGAACACCCGGGACTCGACAGAGAGATCGTGAATCGCTTACGATCTTAGCGTGCCTGGTGAAGCAAAGTCCGACGTTCAGCTGGCGCTTTAGTTGCTGAAAGGCGATGAAGAAGCTTTCACTCAATTTGTGAACGCCTTCCACGCAAGACTGTCGCAATATAGCTTTTTGATGTGCGGTCAGAAGGAAGACGCGGAGGAGCTTCCGGCTGGGGCAATTGCTGGCCGTGGCCAACATCAGAACCCGAATCGAAACGGTCTTGCATGACGATATCGGCGCCAGCCTTTCTCGGATCGCCGTCCTCGGCGAGGTGGCGCAAAGGGCCGCGGACGGTGACGAATCCAGCAGTAAAACACCACTCGCCGAGATCGCGGGGATCTCGTGGGAATTGCTGATCGCTCCAAGAGTTAAGCGGATCGTCTCTGGGTTCAGGGCAGTTTTTGCCGGCTTGCCTGAGTTTGGCGAACTGCTGGCACACATTCCTGGGGATGGTGCATCGGAGGCGATCCAGACGAACAAGCCTAAGTCATTTTACTATGTTTGGTTTAGAATGGAGCCACCCGCCGGGGTTGAACCGGCGACCTGCTGATTACGAATTGACACTATGGGTGTCTACCTGATCTTGTCCTGTCCACGGAACAACAACTCACCGAGGACCTCTGTCTACTGAAGCCCACTCTTTCCATGAAGACGTATCCGGGTTGCTACCAGGGTTGCTACCAAAATGTGATCGGCGAAACGATGCATGTCGTTTGACAAGTTGCGCCGCCGCCTCGTTCCGCCAGGCGCAGCCCCCATCGTTTTAGATCTGTATCGGGTCCACGACGGCTAAGGATGTAATGCGCTCCTTGCACCAGCATCGTTCGCACATAAGGACCACCCTCCTTGGTGATTCGTAATTGCGGCTGGCGCTGGCCCGAATCGCTGCGCCTCGGCCGCAACCCGATATAACAGCCGACATCACGACTTTTCTGGAATCTGTTCTTGTTGTCGATGGTGAGAACGAAAGTCAGAGCGATCAGAGGTTCCACTCCGCCTACTTGCTGCAGGAGTGCGATCTCCGGATAGTCTTTATTCGGTCAAAGAGTCACGGCGAAAGCACTTCGATGCTGCCCAGCGCTCACTTCCGAAAGATCCGCACACGTTTGGTGCAGATCTCCGAATGAACAAAACGATAATCGCGCAAATTCGCGAGAGGGCGGCGGATCTGGCTATTTCACTGGGTCGCTCCCCCGACGTAAGGACATGGACTTGATGAAGCTCCGTCACACCTCGCATGACTTTGGGAGCCCGATCCAGTCAGCTTACAGAAGGGACCTTCTTCGCGACCGCAATGGCCTGACTCATCATTTGCTCCATCGCTTCCTCCCCCAGCAGAGCCTTCAGGAACAGGCAGAACTGCACGGGGCGGTGCTGTATCGCATTCGGTTGTAACCACGGGTGAAGAGCAGACGCGACCCGCTTGCGGTGTGTTCGCCATCGTCTTGAGTTTCGGCGGACGGTTGGCGAACTTCCAAAAGACAACCGTGGCACGGCCGCCGACGCGTGGTGGCTGATCACCGACGACAAGGGCGATTCGTGGTTTCAGGGACCTGGAGCTAGAGCGCGCGTTCGAGTTGATGATGCGCTTCTGGTTGCAGCAGCCCCGGAATCAGCGGCGAGGTTGCGGGACGGTCGAGCGATTCGAATTCCGGCCAGATAATCCACTGGAGTCGGGCCTGGATTGGACAAAGTGTATAAAAAACTGGAAAGGGCGTCACGGTTATAACGGAGCAAAAGAAAGGCTCAAAAACCGCGCAAAACGGTGTATAAGAAACTTTAGTTTGTTATACAGCCAGAAAGGGAGAAATGAAGAAAAAGACCAATAAAAACGGGGCTTCGGCGCTTATCGTTCCTACGCGAGATACGATTACGAACCAATGCCGCACTCTGCCAGCGTCACTTCGGCGCACTCGCAAGGGCTCCCGCCGCCACGCCATTGTCTCCGATCCAGGTCCATTGGTTGCCGGTCTGCTGCCACCACCACAGATCGCCGGTCGGCGATTTGCCGGCGAAGTACATCTCTCCGCCGACTCCGGCGGGCGCTACGTCGGAGAGAATCCCGCCGATCTCCGCCCACGGCTGCCAGCCGTTCGCCGTCCCTTCCGTGTATGTCGTGCTATAGACCACGCCAGTCGAATCCAGAATCACTACCGCTTCACTTCCGTTGCCTAACGCGGCGATCCGCGGCGTGATGCTCGTAAGGGCGCCTCCGAAGTACCACGTACCCCACGTGTTCCCGCTCACCCGCACCATCCAGTTCGAGTTCCAGCTATCTTCCGCGACGACATACACCGCGTTGTCGCTCCCGCAGGTTGCCGCCGGCTTGCCCGTGATGATGCCACCGCCGAACTGCCAGCCTTGGAAGCCGCTCCCAGGGATGTAGTGCCCGCTCCACAGCGAGTTCCAGTTGTCCTTACCGATCAGGTAAATCGATCCATCTCCGCATGCGGTCACCACCGGATCGGTCGAGAAGATCCCCAGCAACGGCATCCAGGTTCCAAAGCCGGCTCCCGGTGCGTAGCTCACCAGCCAGTAGGAGTTCCACGTGTCGCGTGAGGCAATCCAGCCGGTGCCGCTGGTGGCCACCGCGATGGACGGAACGCCTTGGATAATCCCGCCACCGAATTGCCACCCCGACCACGCTTGCGTATTCGCGTTATAGACATTGGCCCAGACGGAGTTGTAGTTGTCCCGCGCAGTTACAAACGTGTTCCCGCTCAGATCCTGGGCTGCCGAGGGATCGCTGGCGAACAGGCCGCCGGAATTGGAGAGCGTCGAGGAGGCATAAGTCGACAGGCGGATCGAGCCAATTGTGTCTCGAAAGACAGCGTCTACTGTTGTCACAGTCACTGCTACTCCACCATTGTTCGTTGCGCTGTTGTAAGTCGATGAACTGGCTGAGTCGGGCGTATAGCTGACCGTCAGCGTGTCGCGGCCCATGGCCAGCGATCCGGCGGGAATGATGATGGAGGCACTGCCGCCGCTCAGAGTTGACGCCGTGGAGGCGTAACTGCCGCTCGTCAACGTCACAGAACCGGTTGGTATCGGTATCCCTCTGCCGCCGCTCACGGCCACCGTCACCGTCAAGCCCTGTGCTGTCGTGATGCGCGATGCAGAGGGTGTTAGCGTAACCGTGGGGGTGGTCTTCGCCGCGGTGGGTGCAAGAGGCTGGTATTCCCAGATGTCGTTGAACATGCCGAAACGGCCAGTGGAATCGCCGCCCCAGCCCCCAAAAAGCCAGAGATTGCCGCTGCTATCGGTCCAACTCGAAGCACCGATGCGGCTTCCGGGAGTATTTCCAGGAGCAGGCGCTCCCAACGCGCCGTACACGCCGAGGTAAGGGTAACCTGGAGGTGAAACTGCGCCGCTTCCGCCCATCCATGCCCATTCGTTGGCGGAAGGATTGAACTCCCAAAGGGCGTTGGAATAGCCATAGTCACTACCTAGGGAGTCGTAGGCTCCGGCCGCTAGGAGCCAGAAATTGCCGCTGCTGTCGGTCCAGCTCGTACCGAATACGCTTCCAGGGACGTTTCCAGGAGCAGGCACACCCAGCGTGCCATACACTCCATACTGGACACCGCATCCAAAAGCATTGCAAATCAGCGTGCTATTTCCACCCATCCAGGTCCATTCGTTGGTGGAAGGATTGAATTCCCAAAGATCGTTGAGATAGCCCTGATTTCCGCTGGCATCCAAGCCCCAGCCTCCAAAGAGCCAGAGATGGCCGCTGCTGTCGGTCCAGTTCGCGGCACCAACGCGGGTTCCTGGGTTGTTTCCGGCAGCAGGCGTTCCCAACGTGCCGTATACCCCTGGCCAGCCGCCAACTATGCTGGAGAGGGTGCTGCTCCCGCTCATCCATGTCCATTGCTGGGTGGAAGGGTTAAACTTCCAAAGATCGTTGAGGGAGGCACCCCCAAACAGCCAGAAGTTTCCATTGCCGTCGGTCCAGCTATAAGCAGATTCGCGGCTCCTGGGGACGTTGCCGGCAGCAGGCACTCCCAACGTGCCGTACACTCCGCTGCTGTAGCCCGTGCTGCTTCCGCCCATCCATGCCCACTCCTTCGTGGAAGGATTGAACTCCCAAAGGTCGTTGAGATCGCCCTGATTTCCGCTAGCATCCAAGCCCCAGCCCCCAAAGAGCCAGAGATGGCCGCTGCTGTCGGCCCAACTCACACCGCAACAGCGGGTCCCAGGGGTGTTCCCGGCAGCAGGCGTTCCCAACGTGCCATATACTCCGGGTTGGCCATAATCGCTGAAAACCGTACTACTTCCCCCCATCCACGCCCATTCGTTTGTGGAAGGATCGAACTCCCAAAGGTCGTTGAGGAGGCCATAGAAATTGCCGTTGGCGCCCCAACCCTCACCCCCGAAAAGCCAGAGATGGCCGCTGCTGTCGGTCCAGCTTGTAGAGTGCTCACGGCTTGCGGGGATGTTTCCGGCAGCGGGCGTTCCCGGCGTCCCGTACACTCCCGAGGTGCCGTACGCGTTCTGGGCATGATTGCTGCCGAGCGTACTGCTCCCGCCCATCCAGGTCCATTCGTTTGTGGCACTCGCCGCGGCGTTCACCACCTGACTCACCGAATTCGACGTACTCCCGCCAAAGTTCGAGTCGCCGCTGTATACAGCCGTGATCGGGTCCGTGCCCTGTGGCAGCGCCGAAGTGGTGAAGACGGCTGAGCCACCTGTCACGGTCGCAGTCCCCAAAACTACGCTCCCATTGCGAAACGACACCGAGCCGGCGGCCGTACCGCCAAACTGCCCTGTAACGGCCGCCGTAAAGGTAACCCATTGTGTAAAATTGGATGGATTCGACAACGAAGTCAACGTCGTCGAAGAGCTAGCTTTGCCAACCGCCTGGCTGAGCGCGGTCGATGTGCTGCCGGAGTAGTTGGCGTCGCCGCCGTATATGGCCGTGATCGAATAGGAACCTACAGGGAGTGCGTTGGTCGCAAAGCTGGCCGTGCCGCCGCTCAACAGCGCCGAGCCCAGTGTGGTTCTGCCCGCCATGAACCAGACGGTTTCTCCATTCGGCACCGCGCTGCCGCTGGAAGAGACCGTTGCGGTAAATGTCACTGTCTGGCCATACGTCGACGGATTTTGCGAAGACGTGAGCGAAGTCGTGCTGGTTGCTTGCGGGGTTGGGGTTGCAGAAGGCGAGAACTTCCAGAGGTCGTTCAGATAGCCGAAGGTGCCGGACGAGTCCAAGCCATATCCCCCAAAAAGCCAGAGATTACCGCTTTTGTCGGTCCAGCTTGCAGCCGAAACGCGGCCTCCGGGGACGTTCCCGGCAGCGGGCGTTCCCAACGCGCCGTACACTCCGGACTGGTCATAATTGCCGGTTCCGCCCATCCATGCCCATTCGTTCGTCAGAGCACTGAACTCCCAGAGGTCGCTGAAGGCATCGTAAGAAGTGTAGTAATTCGTCGGCAGTGTGACCCCACCTCCAAAGAGCCAGAGATTACCGCCGCTATCGGTCCAAGTGGAAACTAATTCGCGGCTTCCGGGAGTATTTCCCGCAGCAGGCGTTCCCAAGGCTCCGTATACACCGGATTGGCTGCCACTGCTGACAACCGTGCTGCTGCCGCCCATCCAGGTCCACTGGTTTGTGGAGGGATTGAACTCCCAAAGGTCGTTGAGAGGGCCGTTGGTGCCATTGGCATCGTACCCCGATCCCCCAAAGAGCCAGAGAAGGCCGCCGCTATCGGTCCAGCTCGCAGCGGAAGCGCGGCTTCCCGGGACGTTTCCGGCAGAAGGGGTTCCTAACGTGCCGTACACCCCGAGCTCACTGCCATTGTAACTTCCGCTCATCCAGGTCCATTCGTTCGTGGAAGGATTGAACTCCCAAAGGTCGTTGTTCAGAGCGCTGCTACTGCCAGTGGTATTGTAGCCACTGCCCCCAAAGAGCCAGAGATTGCCGCTGTTATCGGTCCAACTCGAGGCACCCAGGCGGCCTCCGGGCGTGACGGCGGCAGCAGGCGTTCCAATTGCTCCGTAGACTCCGTAAATACTCTCAGTGCTGCTCCCACTCATCCAGGTCCACTCGCTTGTGGAAGGACTGAACTCCCAAAGGTCATTGAGTTCGTTCCAGTTTCCGTTGGCATCTTGACCAAAGCCCCCAAAGAGCCAGAAATTGCCGCTGCTGTCGGCCCAGGTAGTCGCCCAATAGCGGCTTCCTGGGGCATTTCCGGCAGCAGGCACTCCCAACGTGCCATACACTCCGGGCTGGCCACATCCATTGGCATTGCAGTTCAACACGCTGCCTCCACCCATCCAGGTCCATTCGTTCGTGGAAGCACTGAACTCCCACAAGTCGTTGAGATAGCCCTGACTTCCGTTGGCATCCAATCCCAAGCCCCCAAAGAGCCAGAAATTGCCGCTGCTATCGGTCCAACTCGCAGCGTTCTCACGACTTCCAGGAGTGTTTCCAGCGGCAGGTGTGCCCAACGTGCCATACACTCCGGATTGGCCACAGATAGCCACGGCAAGGTATTGGCAGTAGCTCCCTATCGTGTTGCTTCCACCTATCCAGGTCCATTGTTGTGTTCCATTCGCCGCTGCAGTCACCAGGACCGACTCCGTGCCCGATGCGCCATTATAGGTTGAGGCACCGGCTGAATCCGGTGTGTAGTTGACCAGCAACCAATTTCGTCCGGTGTTCAGCGAGCCGGCTGGGACGATGATCGCCGCGTTGCCCCCACTCAGCGCCATTGGTGGAGCGGCGAAGGTTCCGCTAGTCAGGATTACCGAGCCAGTAGGCGTGGGACTGCCGGTGCCGCCGCTGACTGTAACCGTCACTGTTAGCGCCTGCGCCGTCGTGATGCTGAACGCGGACGGCGTAGCCGTAACAGCAGGCGTCATTTTCGACGGGTCCGTTACCGTGACCAGCTTTGTGCCCGATGCGCTCGTGTAAGTTGGGGAACTTGCGGAGTCGGGCGCATAGCTGACCGTCAGTGTGTCCGCGCCGGCCGCCATCGATCCGGCTGGAATGACGATTGTCGCGTAGCCGCCGCTCAGAGCCGTTGCCGGCGAGGTATAGCCGCCGCCCGTCAGTGTGACCGTGCCGGTAGGTGTCGGATCGCTTGGGCCACCGTTGACCACAATCGCTACGGCCAACGCCCGCACAGTCGCGATGCTCGTGGATATTGGCGTGACCGTCACCATCGGCGTGACTGTGCCCGATACCACCACGACAACCGGCTGGGAAACCACGGGAGAGTAAGTGGCGTCTCCCCCGTATGATGCCGTTACGCTATCTTGACCCGCCGCGAGCGTACCGATCGCAAGGGTTGCCACGCCGCTGCCGTTCAATGAGCCTGTTCCTAATATGGCGCTGCCGTTCAGGAAGGTCACGGTGCCGGTAGGTGTGGGATGATTTGCACTGCCACTAATCGTGGCCGTCAGGGTGACTGGTGTGCCGGCGGCCACGGATGTGGCAGACGCCACAAGAGCGATTGTAGCCAGGACGGGTTGCGCCGTCAGGCCGGTCGTGGCAGATGTGCTGGAGCTGAAGTTGCTGTCTCCGGGGTAGCTTGCGTCCACCTGGTGGGTGCCAGTGCCTGCCGGAGAAACCCCGGTTAATGTCGCGGTTGCGGTTTGTGACGTGGTCAGCAGCACGGTAACGGTTTTATTGCCTTCGCTTGTCACCACCAGATCGGGCGTGCCGTCCCCGTTGAAGTCTCCTATAGCGATGGAGGAATTGTAGGATGGGGTTGGCCCTGTCTGCGGACTTGCGGTCGCGGGCGTAAATGTGCCGTCCCCGCTGCCCAGCAGAATCAATAGCGTATTACGATAATCGCCTAATACAGCCAGGTCCGCTTTGCCATCCCCGTTGAAATCCCCCACCACCACAGATTCGGTGTCGTTTCTGCCCGTTGACGTCGTCGTAGCCTCAAACGTTCCATCCCCGTGGCCCAGAAGAATCGTCATTGTCCCGATCTCCTCGCTGAGCACGACCAGATCGGCTTTGCCATCCCCATTAAAGTCCCCGACGGCGATGGAAGCCGCGTAACTCACCGCCGTACTACCGGCTGCTGTCGTGAATGTGCCGTCCCCGTTGCCAAGGAGAATCGTTACCACCATGGCGCCAGGTGTCGAATTGGCAGCGCTCACCACGGCCAAGTCCGGGATGCCGTCCCCGTTGAAGTCTCCTTCTGCGATTGCAGTTATTACGGCACCAGTGGCGCCGGGCATCGTCGGGCTGGACGGCGCCGCCGTAAAGGTTCCGTCCCCCTTGCCCAGAAAGATCGTCAGCGTGCCGCTATATGTGGAGCTGTCATAGCCCACCGCGGCCAGGTCCGGAATGCCGTCCCCGTTGAAGTCCGCTATTGCGATGGCGGTGACGCCGGCCATCGTCGGGCTGGCCGGCGCCGCCGTAAATGTCCCATCCCCCTTTCCCAGAAGAATCGTTAGCGGGCCGTTCGATGCAGAACTCCCCACGGCCAGGTCCGGAATGCCATCCCCGTTGAAGTCTCCTACTGCTATGAACGTGGGACCACCTACGTCAGGGCTCTCGGTGGGAGTAAAGGTGCCATCTCCGTTGCCCAGTAGGATTGCTACCGTGCCGCTTTGCGCTGCGATTGCGAGATCCGCTTTACCGTCCCCGTCAAAGTCTCCAACCGCGGCATAATAGGGGTAGGGAACGGTCGTGAGCGTTTGGGAGTTGAGCCAGCCTAGGCCCGAGATGCCCGACCCAAGCGAAGCGGTTCCCAGCACCTTGTTCCCGTTAGTTGCATCCAGGAACGATACCATCCCAGTCGGCTCCGTGGTTGCTCCTGTGCCGGCTACTGTCGCCGTCAGCGTGTAATTGCCCGCGCTGCCGCTTTGCTCAATTGCCGTCGCGGTTGGAATCTTGCCGGTCACAGTCAGATTCGACGCGCTCGAAGAGCTGGACTTGTACGTATCGGTCGCTAAGAATACTGCCTTGTAACTGTGGCTCCCGAGGCCGGGAACAAACTTCAACTGGGCCGTCCCTGTACTCGTCAACTGCGCAGTGCCCAACAGATGGATGTCCGTGCAATAGGCCACGGTCGCGTCGCAGAAGTTCACCTGCCCCTTCGTCAGCGCCGTGGCCCCGTTATTCACCGTCGCCGTCAACGTCACCACGGTCCCCGAGGCTACCGATGTGACCGGAGTGCCGGCCGCAGTCACCGCCAGGGTCGTGGTTGTCGTAGGGGGTTGGAAAAGCGCAGTTGTGCCCGAGACGCTGGGTCCATAAATGCTGTCTCCGGAGTAACTCGCATCGACCTCGTGCGTCCCAATCCCCACTGGCGAGATGCCGGTCGCCGTCGCCGTCGACGTCTGCGTGAACTGGGTCAGCAGGACGGTTGCCGAGTCGCCGGAGCTATTCACCGCGGCCAAGTCCGGAACGCCATCCCCGTTGAAGTCTCCTATCGCGAGGGCGGTGACGGCGGCCGTCGTCGGGCTGAACGGTGAGGCCGTAAACGTACCGTCCCCATTGCCCGAGAGAATGGCGATTCCGCCCGAACTCGACACAGCCAGGTCGGCCTTGCCATCTCCGTTGAAATCCCCCACCGTCGGCGAGCCGCTCGCCGCCAGGCTCGGCGCGGCCTTGAAGGTCCCATCGCCGTTGCCCAGAAGAATTGACACTGTGCTCGTAGAACCGAGAACGTTGTAGTAATAGGTCCCAACGGCCAAGTCCGGGATGCCATCCCCGTTGAAGTCTCCCACCGCGATGCCTTGGCATAGGCTCGCCGACACTGCGTTCGCCCCTGCTGTGAATGTCCCGTCCCCATTTCCCAAGAAGACCATCGCCGTACCGGGAGCCACGCCAAGGAAGCCGTAGTTGACCACTGCCAGGTCCTGGTAGCCGTCTCCGTTGAAGTCCGCTATCACCACGGAAAGGGGAGAGGTGCCGGCAACCAGGCTTGGCTTGGCCGTAAACGTTCCGTCTCCGTTGCCAAGCAGAATCGTCACCGTGCCGTCATAGTTCGCCACGGCCAGGTCCGGCTTGCCGTCCCCGTTGAGGTCCCCCACCGCGACAGATTGCGGAGCGTTTCCCGTCGCCGGGCTAGCTGGCGCTGCCGTGAATGTACCGTCCCCGTTGCCCAGCAGGATCGTCACGGTGTCGTCCCCGTTCGCAACGGCCAGGTCCGGAATGCCGTCCCCGTTGAAGTCGCCTACCGCCACGGAACTGGGACCGTAGCCCGCAGCCGGGCTGGACTTGGCCGTAAATGTTCCGTCGCCGTTGCCCAGCAGAATCGTCACCGTACCCGTGGAGCAACTGGAGGCGGTGCCGCAAAGGTTCACCACCGCCAGGTCCAGAATGCCGTCCCCGTTGAAGTCCCCCACCGCCACGGATCGGGTTTGGTAGCCTGTCACTGGTGTCTGGGAACTCAGCCAGTCAAAACCCGAAAAGCCGACTCCAAGCACGGCGGTTCCCAGCAGATTGTTCCCATTGCTGGTATCCAGGAAAGACACGGACCCGGTCGGCAAAGGCAGCCCGCCATTATACACAAAGCCGGTTACCGTCGCTGTCAGCGTGAAAACGCCGGCCAAGCCTTCTTGCGCGATCGCCGTCGTAGTCGAGTACTTGCTGCTGTCGGTGACATTCAGTGCCGACGAACTGGAAGAGCTAAGCGCGTAGCTGGTGTTCCCGCCCACGAAGACTGCCTCGTAACTGTGGCTTCCCATCCCCGGACGGAACTTCAGCACGGCCTTCCCGGCGCTCGTCAATTGCGCAGTGCCCAACAGATGAACATCCGTGCAAAAGGTCGGGGTCGTGTCGCAGAACTTCACCAGCCCGGTCGTCACCGGCGTGGCGCCCGACAGCACCGTCGCGGTCAGCGTCACCACGGTCCCCAAGGCTACCGTAGTGACCGGATTGCCGGCCACCGTCACCGCCAGTGTCGTGGTTGTCGGCGGCGGTTGCGCGTACAGCACAGTTGTGCCGGAGACGCTGGAGTGGTAGTTGCCGTCTCCCGGATAGCTCGCTTCAACCAGGTGCGGCCCTGGACCCACGGGCCAGATATCGCTGACCGTTGTGATGACCGCCTGAGTCCACGCGGCTAGCAGCACGGTCACATTGCTGGCGTCCTGGGGCGCCAGCGCCAGATCTGCTTTGCCGTCCCCGTTGAAGTCCGCTACTGCAATGGAACAACAGCCCACCACCGGGCTCTCCGCCGTAAACGTTCCGTCTCCGTTGCCAATTAGAACCCCGTATGGAACAACCAAGTCCGGCTTGCCGTCCCCGTTGAAGTCTCCTATCGCTACAAATCCGGGACTGTTCGTCGCTAGGCTAGCCGCTGCCGCAAATGTACCGTCCCCGTTGCCCAGCAGAATCGTCACCGTGTTGTCATTAATGTTCGCCACGGCCAAGTCTGGAACACCATCCCCGTTAAAGTCCCCTACGGCAATGGAGGTGGGACCATTTCCTGTCGCCGGGCTAGCTGGTACCGCGGTGAACGTCCCGTCCCCGTTGCCCAGGAGCACAGTGACCGTGAAGCTGCTACTGTTCGTTACGGCCAGGTCCGGAATGCCGTCCCCGTTGAAGTCTCCAACCGCTATGGATTCGGGACCGCTGCCCGTCGCCGGACTAGCCGCTGGCGTAAACGTTCCGTCCCCGTTGCCCAGCAGAATCGTCACCGTGTTGTCATTAATGTTCGCCACGGCCAAGTCTGGAACACCATCCCCGTTAAAGTCCCCTACGGCAATGGAGG
>Ga0181518_10002223_pt1 | contig 18866 bp, 18 predicted proteins | sample PEATcosm2014_Bin_28_FD_119751 | JGI IMG/M metagenome (GOLD analysis project Ga0181518, IMG submission 119751) | Peatland microbial communities from MTU Mesocosm Facility, Houghton, MI, USA - PEATcosm2014_Bin01_60_metaG | ecosystem: Environmental > Terrestrial > Soil > Wetlands > Peat | place... | reverse complement strand
TGTGCCGGCCAGCGCCGAGATCGTCATCGAAGGTTTCATGAGTTTCGATCCGGCGACCTTTTTGCCGGAAGGGCCTTACGCCGAGTTCACCGGCTACATCGCCGGCGACCGCTCGCCGAAATCGGCCATTCGCGTCACCTGCATCACCCACCGCAAGAATCCGATCCTGCGCGGCACCATCGAAGGCACCATGCCGGGCAGCTATTCGGAGAACAGCGTCACCTCGTCGGTGATGCGCGCGGCGACGGCGTGGAACGTGCTCGACCGCGCCGGCGTGCCGGGCATCACCGATGTGTGGTGCCCGCCGGTGCAGGCCGGCGTCAATGTGCTCGTGCAGGTCAAGCAAAGCTATCGCGGCGTCGCCAAGCAGGTGGCGAACGCGCTGTGGGGAAGCTCGGCGGCCCATGTGCGCTACAAGCACGTCACCGTGGTCGACAACGACATCGACATCCACGACTATGCCGCAGTCGATTGGGCGATCGCGTTCCGCGTCAATGCCGGCGAGGACGACATCGTCATCATGCCGTCGACCTTCGGCGCCGGGCTCGATCCGTCGGTGCGCAAGCGCGACCGCAACGTGGCGCAATTCGGCACCGGCAAATGGCATCGCGTGTTGATCGACGCCACCATCAATCTCGATTACGACCCGGATCCCGATCTCGGCGGCGCCCGCTTCCCGCCGACGGTGCGGCCGGAGCAGAAGGATATCGACGCGGTGATGAAGCGGTGGGGGGAACTCGGCCTCGACAAGCCGAAGCGATGAGTTGCGGACGACGGAGGACGGACGACGGAGGACAGATAGCACACTTCTTCATCCGTCATCTGTCGTCCGTCATCCGCCCTCACGGCAACAGCGGCTTCTGGCCTTCGGGCAATTGCATATCGAACGCCGTGAGCAGCGCCGCGGTGGCGGAGTAGTTGCCCATCAGCATGACCAGCTCGACAAGTTTTTGCGGCTCGAACAGTTTCTTGACCCGTGCAAAGCATTCCGGCGTCACTTTGTGGTCGCCAAAAGTTTGCCGGCCGAGCTCGATGATCGCGGCGTAAGTCTCGTCGAGGCCTTGCGTGCTCTTGCGGTGCTTGATGACGTCGATGACCTCGGCCGGCACGCCTTCCTTCAATGCTTCGGGCTCGTGCGCGGCCCATTCGAACTGGCTATCCATCTCGCGGGCGACAGTGAGGATCGCGACCTCGCGCACCTTCGGATCGAACACCTTGAAGCGCAGGTAATTGTTGAATGCGTTGCGCGATTCAACCGTATTGGTGCTGTAGAGCGCAATGCCGCCCGGGCCGCGCAAGCCGACGATCGACGCTCCCGGCGTCGCGGCGCGGTCGTAGGCGCGCTTGCCGACGTCGTCCAAGTCCTCGCGTTTCGGCAGCGGCAGGCGGAATCCGGAATTTGGATCGATATCGGACGGCATTGTACTCCCCGTGGTGGACGTTTGAGATTGGGCGTGAGTTTCGTGTGTGGCGGCGAATACCATAATCGTCGCGATTATGCAGGCAAGAAGCCGAAGGAAATGCATGACGATCCCCGCTTTGGCCATTATGGATGCCGAGCTTAGCGCGAGCCGCCCTGCGCGTCATTCCGGGATGCGGGCGAAGCCCGCAGGCCCGGAATCCATAGCCACGAAACAACAGGTTCACGCTATCATCTGCACTACAGGGAGTATGGATTCCGGGTTCCGCGCTGCGCGCGGCCCCGGAATGACGAGAGAGGAAACATGTTCTTCGAAGGCTTTACCCGCACCGAGATCAAAACCTCGGGCGCGCGCATCGTCACCGTGCATGGCGGCAATGGGCCGCCGCTGCTGCTCATGCACGGCAATCCGTTCAGCCATCTGTCGTGGCAGAAATTCGCGCCGCGGCTGGCGCAAGATTTCACCGTGGTCGCCACCGACCTGCGCGGCTACGGCGATTCGGAGAAGCCGCCGGGCGGCGACAACCACGAGAACTACTCGTTCCGCGCCATGGCGCAGGACCAGATCGAGGTGATGGCGGCGCTCGGCCACGACCGCTTTTTCGCCGCCGGCCACGACCGCGGCGCCCGCGTGCTGCACCGCATGTGCCTCGATCATCCCGACAAGGTTTTGCGCGCCGCCATCCTCGACATCGTTCCGCAGCATCACGTGTTCAATCATCCGAACAAGGCCTGGGCGACGTTTTCGTGGCACTGGTTTTTCATGATCCAGCCCGAGCCTTTTCCCGAACACCTGATGAGCGCCGATCCGGATTTCTTCATCGAGAAGAAGCTGTCGAAGACCAAACAGGGCTTGAGCTTCTTCGATCCGGCGGCGATCGCCGAGTACAAGCGCTATTTCCGCGATCCGGCGACGGTGCATGCCATGTGCGAGGATTATCGCGCCTGCGCCGGCATCGATTTCGACATGGACACTTTGGATTTCGAGGCCGGCCGCAAGATCGCCTGCCCGGTGCTGCTGTTGTGGGGCGCGAGCGGCGGCGTCGGCCGCAATTCCAAGCCCAGCCCTGGAGAAATCTGGCAGCGCTACGCCGCCGACATCCGCGGCGCCAAGGCGCTGCCGTGCGGACATTATCTTTCCGAGGAAGCGCCGGAGGAAACTTACAATGAGCTGCGGCAGTTCTTCCGCGCCTGAGGAAGATCGAAGCCGTTCGCTCAGAGAAAGCCGTCGATCGCAACAGCTACAAAAAGTTCTGAACGGATCGGGATGTCAAGGGTGAAACCGCTTCGCGGCAACGAGACCATGGCGCACCCGCTCGCGGTCGGCGAAGAGATGGAAGCGCTGCCGATTTAGAAAACTGATTTTAGGTTGACGCTTCGGAACAACCAATCGAGAGCCGCCGGAGGCAGAGCAAGGCATTGATCGCAACGGAAGAGGGGCAGCCGTTGCGATCAATGCCATCCCGCGACCACTTAGACGGCTCTTTTGTTAAACTTCATTGCACACTTCAACTACGGCACCAGCAAGAGCTTGCCCAACACTTCGCCGCCTTCGAGCATCTCGTGCGCCCGCGCCGCTTCGGTGAGCGGCAGCCGCGCGTGAATGCGCGGATTGAGTTTTCCAGCCGCCAGCATGTCGATCAGCGCGCGCATGCCGGCGCGGCGCTGCTCGACCAGATGATCCCAAGTGTGAATGGAGAATTGCCGGATCGCCGGCGAGTTCTTGCTCGCCCGCAGCGTCGTCTGCAGATCGAGCGGCGCCTTGCCGCCGAGTCCGCCATAGACCACCAGCGTGCCGCACGGCGCCAAGAGCGCGAGATTGCCGGGAATGCTAGGGCCGCCGACCGGATCGATGATGGCATCGACGCCGCGGCCGCCCGTGATCGCGCTGACGCGCTCGTCGATCTTTTCCGTCTTGCGGTCGATGACGTGATCGGCGCCAAGCTCGCGAGCGAATCGCGCCTTCGCCGCGCTGGAGACGACACCGATCACGATCAGGCCGAAACTTTTGGCCAGATCGATCAGCGCATTGCCCATGCCGCCGGCCGCCGCATAGATCAGCACGGTCTGGCCCTGGCGCGGCGAGAGCGCATCGTGAAAGATGTGATAGGCGACCTGATAATTGGCCAGCGCCGCCGCGGCGTCGAACGCGACGCTGTCCGGCAGCACAAAGGTCGCTTCCGCCGGCGTCGCGACATAGTCGGCATAATGGCCGCCGCGATGCGGCCGCTCGCGCGCGGTGGTGTAGACACGCTGACCGACTTGGCGCGACGTGACGCCGGCGCCGACTTTCTCGATGATGCCGGCGAGCTCAGTGCCCGGCGTCACCGGCAGCGGCGGCATCCAGCTATAGGTGCCGGCGCGGATCAGGCAATCGGGCATGCCGACGCCGATGGCATGCGCCCGGATCAGCACCTCGCCGGGCTTCGGCTCGGGCACCGGCACGTCGAGCAATTGCATCACGCCGGGCGGACCCGGCTTCTGGACCTGGACGAGCTTCATGCGTTCCCTTCGGGCGCCCGCGCGTTACGACGCCACCGGCGCCGGCGCGGCCAAAAAGTTCTTCATCGCGTACCACAGCAGATCGCGGTTCTTGCTGAAGCCGGCGCTGTGCGCGGTCTACGGCAAAATCACGAATTGCCGGTCGCCGTTCGGCAACTGGCGGAAGAAGTCGAGCAGGTCGTCGTTGGTCGAATTGCCGTCCCATTCGCCGCGCGTCATCAGCACCGGGCACATGACCTTGGCCGGATCGACCGCCGGCAGGTTCGCCGCCATGTCGAGATAGGTGCCGCTCGGAATGGTGTCGCCGAACTTCATCTCGGCGGCGATGATCGCTTCCGGCACCGCGGGATCGTAAATGCCCGGATGCCCGTCGCGGGTGAAGATCGAGCGGATCATATTGGCGTCGCGCTTGCGCCGCGGATTGGCGCGCAGTTCGGCGATGTGCTTTTGCCGCCGCTCGATTTCCGCCGCGCCGTTGCCCTTATAGGTGAAGGCGGAGAGCACCAGCCGATCGACGTGCTCCGGCTGCGCCTGCGCGTAAGCGGCGGCGCGGATGCCGCCGGACGACGTGCCGTAAAAATGGATTCTTTGCTGGCTGGTCTCCTGCGTCACTACCGTCATCGCCGCTTTCAAATCCTCCACCCCGCTCGCGATATCCGAATTGTTGCCGGAGCTGTCGGAATTGCCGTAGCCGTCGTGATCCATGGTCCAGACGTCGTAGCCGTAGCGGGCGAACACATCCATCATCGAATATTCGCCCTTGCCCGGCACGGTCAGGTCGTAGCTGCTGCGCGCCGCGTTCGAAGAACCATGCACCAGAAACAGTACCGGCTGCTGCGGCGCGTTGACCGCCGGCGCCGTGAGTCGCTTGCGGAACATGTAAAGCTTCACATTGCCCTTGTGCGCCCAGTATTCGCCGCTCCAGATCTCTTGTGCCGCGGGCGCCGCGGTCTGCGCATGCGCCGACGTGATCCCCGAGGCCAATCCGGCGCCGATGCTCAAGCCCGCGCTTTTGATGACCGTGCGGCGTGCAACCGGATGATCCGTCATGGCGATCTCCCCAATGAATTGTGCGCCTACCGGCGGTGTTAGTGGACGACCGCCCCCGCCGGCTCTTTGCAGGCGGCGAGAATAGCAGGCTGCGTAGGAACATGGCAGGGTGTGGCCAATCAACGCGCCGCTCGCCGCCCTCGCGCCGGCACACGACATCTGCTAGGGGGCTGGTTGCGAAAAACGGTCGACTGATGCGCCAACAGCCGGTTCGGAAATGCTGAAGACCCTGCGCGACACCGCGCACTTTTTCGACAAGCGCATCGGCTGGAGCCGCCTGGGCATCGCGCTCAGTCTCACCATCATCATCGTCGCCGTCGTCGTGCTCTATCGCATCCTGCGCGACATCGATCCCGACTCGCTGGTCGACGCCATCGAGGCGACCGACTGGCGCACGCTCATCATCGCCGGCGCCTTCGTCGCCTTAGGCTATGTGACGCTGACCTTCTACGACCTGTTCGCGCTGCGCACGATTGGACACCCGGAAATCCCGTACCGGGTCGCGGCGCTGGCCGGCTTTACCAGCTACGCGGTCGGCCACAATGTCGGCGCCAGCGTGTTCTCCGGCGGTGCCGTGCGCTATCGCATCTATTCGACCTGGGGCTTGAGCGTCATCGAGGTCACCAAGATCTGCTTCATCGCCGGGCTGACGTTCTGGCTCGGCAATGCCACCGTGCTCGGGCTCGGCGTGCTGCACGCGCCGCAAGCGGCGCGCGCCATCGATCAATTGCCGTTGTGGTGCAACCGCCTGCTGGCGCTCGTGGTGCTCGCCTTGCTCGGCGCCTATGTCGCCTGGGTCTGGGTCAAGCCGCGCGTCATCGGCCGCGACGGCTGGCAGGTGACGCTGCCGGGCGGACCGCTGACGCTCCTTCAGATCGCGATCGGCATCATCGATCTCGCCTGCTGCGCGGCGGCGATGTACATGCTGGTGCCCGACGAGCCCAATCTCGGCTTCGTCACGGTGGCGGTGATCTTCGTTGCCGCCACACTGTTGGGCTTCGCCAGCCACGCGCCCGGCGGCCTCGGCGTGTTCGACGCCGCGATGATGGTGGCGCTGTGGCAGTTCGACAAAGAAGATTTATTGGCCGGCCTGCTGCTGTTCCGGCTGCTCTATTACATTATTCCGTTCGTGATCTCGCTCGCGATCTTAGGGATACGCGAGCTGCTGCTCGGCCGCGCCGCGCGCCGCATCGGCGCCAAAGAGACGGCCCGATGAGCCTGGCCGAAAATCGGGCGACGCCGGTCGGAAGACGATCGCGCGGCGTCCGGCTCATCATCGCGACCGCGGCAGTCGTCTTCGCCGTCTTGGCAATGACCCAGCTTCTTGCCGTCGTCTATGCGCTGGTCAGCTTCGCCATCGTCGCGGCGGCGGCGCTCTTGGCATTGCGCGCCGGGGACGAGGACGATCGTCTGGCGCAACCGGTCGCCGTCGCCGTGCGCGCCGACGATCCGCTCCGGGCCATGGTTGCGGGCCTGCCCGATCCGGTGATTGCGCTCGACCGCGACGGCCGTGTGCTGGCGCTCAACGAGCACGCCCGCGCGCTGGCGCCGGCGCTGCGGCAAGGCGAACCAGTATCGCTGGCGTTACGCATGCCCGAACTCATCGAAGCCATCGGCCGCGCCTTCGCGCGCGGCGAAGAGCAACGCGTCGCCTATGCCGAGCGTGGTCCGCTCGATCGCTGGTTCGAGGCGATCGTCATGCCGGTCAAGCGCGAGCCCGGCCTGGAGCGGCCCGACCTGGCGCTGATGACGTTCCACGATCTCACGCCGCTGCGGCGCGTCGAGGAGATGCGCGCCGACTTCGTCGCCAATGCCAGCCACGAATTGCGCACGCCGCTCGCCGCCTTGTCCGGTTTCATCGAGACCCTGCAAGGCTCGGCGCGCGACGACACCAAGGCGCGCGAGCGCTTCCTTGCCATCATGCAGGAACAGGCGCGCCGCATGGCGCGGCTGATCGACGACCTATTGTCGCTGTCGCGCATCGAGCTCAACGCGCACCGCCGCCCCGACAAGCCGGTCGATCTGGTGCCGATCGTCCGCCAGGTGGTCGATGGTCTCGAGACGCTGGCGCGCGACCGCGGCGTCAACGTCAATATCGAGGCGGCCAATGCGCTCTTGATCCTCGGCGACCGCGATGAGCTCGTCCGCCTGTTCGAGAACCTGGTCGAGAACGCGCTCAAATACGGCGCGCCCGGCAAGCGCGTCGATATCAGGCTTGCGCCCGGCACGTCCGCCGACGGCGAGCCGGAAGCGCAAGTCGCCGTGCGCGATTACGGGCCCGGGATCGCGCCGGAACACCTGCCGCGGCTGACCGAGCGCTTTTATCGCGTCGACGTCACCGAGAGCCGCGCCCAAGGCGGAACCGGGCTCGGCTTGGCGCTGGTCAAGCACATCCTCAACCGTCACCGCGGCCGGCTGACCATCGACAGCGCGCCCGGTGCCGGCGCCACCTTCACCGTGCACCTGCCCACCGCCGGAACCGCGCCTGTCGCATAAAGCCCTGTCTTTTCTATGGTTTGCACTGTCATTTCATTGTCATCTAACGGACATAGAACCTTGACGTGTCGAACCTAACCATGCCCGCTGCGGGGCGGCCTCGACTGGAAACCCAGTCGCAATCCGCCGCAGCAGACGTTGAACAGAAAAATCGCCCAATCAGGGTCGGTCAGCCGTCGTGGGTCGACGATCCACCACGCCGAAATTCCTCTAACAGGAGAGACCTCGTGAAACACCTTACATCGATCGCCGTAGCCGGCTTGCTGGCCGCGACGGCGCTTCCTGCTTTCGCCGCCGACATCACCGGCGCCGGTTCCACCTTCGTCTATCCGGTCCTCGCCAAATGGGCCGATGTCTACAAGAAGAACACCAATATCGGCCTGAACTATCAGTCGATCGGCTCGGGCGGCGGCATCAAGCAGATCACCGCCAAGACCGTCACCTTCGGCGCCACCGACATGCCGCTGGTGCACGACGACATCGTGAAGAACGATTTCGTGCAGTTTCCGGTCATCAATGGCTCGGTCGTTCCGATCCTGAACCTGCCGGGAATCAAGCCCGGCGAGGTCACGCTCGATGGCCCAATCATCGCCAAGATCTTCCTCGGCGAAATCACCAAGTGGAACGATCCGGCGATCGCCAAGCTCAATCCCGGGGTAAAACTGCCCGATACCGCGGTTGCCGTCGTGCACCGTTCCGACGGCTCCGGCACCACGTTCATCTGGACCAACTATCTCTCCAAGGTCAGCCCGGAATGGAAGCAGAAGGTCGGCGAGAACACCGCGGTCGAATGGCCGGTCGGCATCGGCGCCAAGGGCTCGGAAGGCGTGTCCAACAACACCGCCAACACCGTGGGCGCGCTCGGCTATGTCGAATACGCCTACGCCAAGCAGAACAACCTGACTTACGCCAAAATGCTCAACCATGCCGGCAAGACCGTTGCGCCGACCGCGGAGGCGTTCCAAGCCGCCGCCGCCGGCGCCGATTGGACCAGCGCGCCGGATTTCCACGTCATCATGACGGATGCTCCCGGCGACAAGTCGTGGCCGGTCGCGGGCTCGACCTTCATCCTGATGCAAGCGGTTCCGACCGACGTCGCCTCATCGGACGCGGCGCTGAAGTTCTTCGACTGGGGCTACAAGAACGGCAAGCAGATGGCGTCCGATCTCGACTATGTGCCGATGCCCGACAGCGTCGTCACGTTGATCGAAAAGACCTGGAAAGAGAAAATCAAAGGCGCCAGCTTCTAGCGCAAAAGAGCGGGAAAAGGCGCCCAGCAAGGCGCCTTTTCCTTTTTCCACTTTGCGGCAATTGCGTCTTGTATCGCGGCCCATAGGCCGCTTGAGTCGGCTCTCCTCTACCTAGTCACCAGGGAGGGCTGTACGACCCGCGGGGAGTCAGCCAGTGGTCGATATGGCGTTATCTGACCAAATGTCCGTTCCTGCCCAGGCCCTGGCACGCACCAGGGCTCTCGATCGCCTGCGGCTCGGCGACAATGTATTCCGCCACCTGACGCGCACCGCGGCTATCGGGGTGCTGTTGCTGCTCAGCGGCGTCATCATTTCGCTGATCGACGGCTCAATCCCCGCATTTCGGACTTTCGGATTTGGCTTTCTGACCAGCGAGCGCTGGAACCCCGTCACGGACAATTTCGGCGCGCTGCCGGCGATCTACGGCACCATTGTCACCTCGTTCATTGCCATGCTGATCGCAGTTCCGATCGGCCTGATGATCGCGTTCTTCCTCACCGAGCTTTGTCCGCCATGGTTGCGCCGGCCGATCGGCATCGCCATCGAGCTGCTCGCCGGCATTCCCAGCATCATCTACGGCATCTGGGGGCTGTTCATTTTCGCGCCGTTCCTGCAGGCGACGCTGGAACCGTTCCTGATCAATACGCTCGGCAACGTGCCCGGCATCGCGCCGCTGTTCGCCGGGCCGCCCTACGGCATCGGCATGCTGACCTCAGGCCTGATCCTCGCCATCATGGTGCTGCCGTTCGTCACCTCGATCACGCGCGATGTGTTCGAGGCGGTGCCCGGCGTGCTCAAGGAAGCCGCATATGGCCTTGGCTGCACGACCTGGGAGGTGGTGCGCAACGTGACGCTGCCCTATGCCCGGGTCGGCGTCATCGGCGGCGTCATGCTCGGACTCGGCCGCGCGCTCGGCGAGACCATGGCGGTGACCTTCGTCATCGGCAACGCGCACCGGATTTCGGCGTCGATCCTGGCGCCCGGCACCACCATCTCCGCCACCATCGCCAACGAATTCACCGAGGCGGTGGGCGATCTTTACACGTCGTCGCTGATCGCGCTCGGCCTGCTCCTGTTCGTCATCACCTTCATCGTATTGGCCATCGCGCGTTACATGTTGATGCGCATCGAACGCCGGATCGGGTGACGCCATGCCGGAGAAAATCTCGATCTCCCGCTATTCCGGCCGCCGCCGCAAAAACGTCGTGGCGACAGTGCTGGCACTCGTGGCTACCGCAATCGGCATGGGCTGGCTGGTGCTGATCCTCGGCGCGCTGCTGTGGAAGGGCTTTAGCGGCCTGTCGGTCGCGGTCTTCACCGAGATGACGCCGCCGCCCGGCTCCGCCGGCGGTCTGCTCAACCCGATCTTCGGCAGCCTCGTCCTGACGATCCTTGCCGTCGCGATCGGCACGCCGATCGGCATCCTCGCCGGAACTTACATGGCCGAGTACGGCCGCTACGACCGGCTCAGCACCGTAGTGCGCTTCATCAACGACATTCTCTTGAGCGCGCCCTCCATCGTGGTTGGCCTGTTCATCTACGAGGTCATGGTGGCGCCGATGGGGCATTTCTCCGGCTGGGCGGGCGGCGTCGCCCTTGCCGTGCTGGTCATTCCGGTGGTCGTGCGCACGACCGAGGACATGCTGACCTTGGTGCCGAACGCGCTCCGCGAAGCCGCGACTTCGATCGGACTGCCGCGCTCCTTGTCGATCACGCGCATCTGCTATCGCGCCGCGCGCGCCGGCATGGTGACCGGCGTGCTGCTCGCCGTCGCCCGCATCAGCGGCGAGACGGCGCCGCTGCTCTTCACCTCGCTCAACAACCAGTTCTGGAGCACCGACCTGAACGCGCCGATCTCAAGCCTGCCGGTCGTGATCTTCCAGTTCGCGCTCAGCCCTTACAAGGATTGGCAGTCGTTGGCCTGGACCGGCGCGCTCATCATCACCCTTGCCGTGCTAGCCTTGAGTATCACGGCACGCGCTCTCGTCCCATCGGGAAAACAGTCATGAACGACGCATCCGTCTCAGTTCCCACCGTGACTCACGCCGCCGTCGACCGTGCCGGTCTGGCCGATAAGGTTACCCTGCGCGACCTCAATTTCTTCTATGGCGATTCCAAAGCGCTGAAATCGATCAGCCTGTCGCTGTACGAAAACAAGGTCACCGCCTTCATCGGCCCGTCCGGCTGCGGCAAGTCGACGTTGTTGCGCGTGCTCAACCGCATGTACGACCTCTATCCGAACCAGCACGCCACCGGCGAAGTCATGTTCGACGGCGTCAACATCCTGTCGCCGAAACAGGATCTCAACCTGCTGCGCGCCCGCATCGGCATGGTGTTCCAGAAGCCGACGCCGTTTCCGATGTCGATCTACGAGAACATCGCCTTCGGCATCCGGCTCTATGAGCGGCTGCCGAAATCCGAGCTTGATGGCAGGGTCGAGACCTCGCTGCGCCGCGCCGCGCTGTGGGACGAAGTCAAGGACAAGCTCGCCGCCAACGGCCAAAGCCTCTCGGGCGGCCAGCAGCAGCGGCTGTGCATCGCCCGCACCGTCGCCGTGCGGCCCGAAGTGATCTTGTTCGACGAGCCGTGCTCGGCGCTCGATCCGATCTCGACCGCCAAGATCGAGGAATTGATCGACGAACTGACAGACGACTACACGATCGTGATCGTCACCCACAACATGCAGCAGGCGGCGCGCGTCTCCGAGTTCACCGCGTTCATGTATCTCGGCGAGCTGATCGAGTTCGACTCGACGAGCAAAATGTTCACGGCGCCGCAAGATCAGCGTACGCAGGATTATATCACTGGACGCTTCGGCTAACCGTTAGGTAGAGCACAATGACCGAAATCACCACCAGGGTCGACCACACCGCCAAGGCGTTCGACACCGACCTGCAGGAGATCACCCGCAAGGTCGCCGAGATGGGCGGCCTCGTCGAGCGGCAGATCAGCGATGCCGTTCAGGCGCTGGCCGAGCGCGATCTCGCGCTCGGCGAACGCGTCATGGCGGCGGATCCCGCCATCGACGCCCTGCAGCGCGAGATCGAGGAAAAAGCCATCCTCACCATCGCGCGGCGGCAGCCGATGGCCATCGACCTGCGCGAGATCGTCGGCGCCATGCGGGTCGCCAACGACCTCGAACGGGTCGGCGACCATGCCAAGCACATCGGCAAGCGCGTGGTCGCGCTCGACGGCGATTTCTATCCGCAAAAACTCATTCGCGGCGTCGAGCACATGTCCGAATTGGTGTTGACGCAGCTCAAGCAGGTGCTGGACGCCTATGCCAGTCGCGATTTGCAGTCTGCGATGGCGGTCTGGAAGGGCGACGAGGAAGTCGACTCCATGTGCACCTCGCTGTTCCGCGAGCTCCTCACCTACATGATGGAGGATCCGCGCGACATCACCTTCTGCATGCACCTGATGTTCTGCGCCAAGGACATCGAGCGCATGGGCGATCACGCCACCAACATCGCCGAAACCGTGTACTACATGGTCGAAGGCAGGCCTATCACTGACCAGCGTCCCAAGGGTGATCCGACGAATTTTGGTGCAGCGGTGCTGCAGAAATAGGAGACCGGGGATGGGAGCCAACATCCTGATCGTGGAAGACGAGGAGCCGCTCACCACGCTGTTGCGTTATAACCTCGAAGCCGAGGGCTACGAGGTCGATGCCGTGAGCCGGGGCGACGACGCCGATACCCGGCTGCGCGAAACCGCCCCCGATCTCATCGTGCTCGACTGGATGCTGCCCGGGCTTTCCGGCATCGAACTGTGTAGGCGGTTGCGGACGCGGCCGCAGACCCAAGCCCTGCCGATCATCATGCTGACCGCCCGCGGCGAGGAAAGCGAGCGCATCCGCGGGCTTGCCACCGGCGCCGACGATTACATCGTCAAGCCGTTCTCGGTGCCGGAGCTGTTGGCGCGCATCCGCGCGCTGTTGCGCCGGGCCAGCCCCGAACGCGTCGCCATGGTGCTCAATATCGGCGATCTCGAGCTCGATCGCGAGAAGAAGCGCGTGTCCCGCTCGGCACGCCCGGTCGATCTCGGCCCGACCGAGTTCCGCCTGCTCGAATTCCTGATGGAACGCCCCGGCCGGGTGTTCTCCCGCGAGCAATTGCTCGACGGGGTGTGGGGCAGCGACGTCTATATCGACGAGCGCACCGTCGACGTCCATGTCGGCCGCCTGCGCAAGGCGCTCAACCGCGGCCACGCCGTCGATCCGATCCGCACCGTGCGCGGTGCCGGCTATTCGCTGGATGATCGTTTCGGCAAGGCGAGCTGACGACCGTCATTGCGAGGAGCGAAGCGACGAAGCAATCCGGGGCCTCGCCGAGGCGGTGGATTGCTTCGCTGGCGCTCGCAATGACGCGTGTTCACCGCATCGGGCGCTTGTCGCGGCGTCGGTCGGTCGCCGGCTGATAGGCGACGCGGGAGTGATAGGAGCAATACGGCAGTCCGGTCACCGTATTGCCGCCGCAGAAGAAAAATTCGGTGCTGCTGGGGTCGCCGATGGGCCAGCGGCAGGTCTGCTCGTTGAGCTCGAGGAGCGTGCGGCGCTGGCCGATCGGAATGATGTTGTCGAGCAGTTCCGGCTCCGCCTCCTCGACCTCATAGGCATGCGCCAGCGCGGTATTGCCGCGGATCGAAGCGCGGCCGATGCGCAGCATCGACGGCGAGCGCGCCTTGCGCGGCCGCGGCGCGCCAGTCGACGTCGACTTGGCGCGGCCGGACAGCCCGAGACGATGCACCTTGCCGATCACGGCGTTGCGCGTGATACCGCCAAGCTCGGCGGCGATTTGGCTCGCCGACAGGCCGTCGGACCACAGTTTTTTGAGCAGTTCGACCCGCTCGTCAGTCCACGACATGCTCTTTCCTCCCTGAACGTTGCGGGTAGAGCCTTTGAAGAATCCCCCACCGAGCCAGGCAGCGCTAAAAGCCGCCCAACACACACCTACTCACCCGAACGCTGCTTAGAAGACTGTCCGCCGCACGAGATGTCGTACTTGACAATAAAAATGCTACAATATGGCGGGAGTCGGGCGCAAGAGTCGGCGTGGCGTGCGTCCACACATTCCTGTCGGTGTGTGGATGATATGGATGTAAATCGACCTTGCAGCGCACATTTTTCCCGTGTTGACCGAATGAGCGCGCGGAAATAAAGTGTAAAACCGTGCCGCCCGGAGAGGCGGCACATTTTGTTTCGGCTGCGCCGAGCCTTGTTGTTTCGGCTGCGCCGAGCTTAGTCATATCGGCTGCGCCGGTTTTTGCCGCGCAGCGAAAGCGAGCTAACCGTGACATCGCACCTGATGCCGACCTTCGCGCGCGTCGACCTCGCTTTCGAGCGGGGCGAAGGCGTATGGCTGATCGCGACCGACGGCGAGCGCTATCTCGATTTTTGCTCCGGCGTCGCCGTCAATGCGCTCGGGCATTCCCATCCAAAGCTCGTCGCCGCGCTCGAAGAGCAGGCCCGAAAAGTCTGGCACGTCTCCAATCTCTATGAGATTCCGGAGGGCGAGCGCGCCGCACAGCGGCTGTGCGAGGCGAGCTTTGCCGACTACGTGTTCTTCTGCAATTCCGGCGCCGAGGCGATGGAATGCGCGATCAAAGTGGCGCGCAAATATCAATCCGCCAGCGGCAAGCCGGAGCGCTACCGCATCATCACCTTCGAGGGTTCCTTCCACGGCCGCACGCTGGCGACGCTGGCCGCCGCCGGCCAGAAGAAATACCTCGACGGCTTCGGCCCGGAGGTCGAGGGTTTCGATCATATGCCATTCGGCGATCTCGAAGCGGTCAAGCGCGCCATCGGGCCCGAGACCGCCGCGATCCTGATCGAGCCATTGATGGGCGAAGGCGGCGTGCGTGTCGTCGAGCCGTCGTTCCTCAGAGCGCTGCGCGCGCTGTGCGACCAGCACGGCCTGATGTTGATCTTCGACGAAGTGCAGAGCGGCATGGGCCGCACCGGCGAGTTGTTCGCCTACCAGCGCACCGGCGTTACGCCCGACATCATGGCGCTCGCCAAGGCGTTGGGCGGCGGCTTCCCGGTCGGGGCCTGCCTGACGACTCGTGAAGCAGGCAAGGGGATGACCCCCGGTACGCACGGCTCGACCTTCGGCGGCAATCTCCTGGCCATGAGCGCCGTCAACGCCACCCTCGACGTCATGCTGGCGCCCGGCTTCTTCGACCGCGTCAAGCACAACGCCCTGGTGTTGAAGCAGCGGCTCGCCGAAATCAAAGACCGCTATCCGGCCCTGATCGCCGAGATCCGCGGCGAGGGATTTCTGGTCGGGCTAAAGGCGCTCATTCCCGCCGGAGAAATGGTCGATGCCTTGCGCGCCGAGAAGATGATCACGGTCTCCGCCGGCGATAACGTCGTGCGGCTGTTGCCGCCGCTCATCATCAGCGAGCAGGAAATCGCCGAGGGCATCAGCCGTCTCGACCGCGCCTGCGCGCAACTGAACCAGGCCTATGCCAGGAGGCAAAAGCAGGGAGCGGCCGGATGAGCGGCATCCGCCACTTCCTCGACCTCATCGACGTTCCGGCTACCGACCTGCGCCAGATCATCGACGCCGCGCGTGTCATGAAGGCCGAGCGCCGCGGCGCCGAACGGCCGCTCACCGGCAAGACCCTGGCGATGATCTTCGAGCGGCCGTCGACGCGTACCCGCGTCTCATTCGAGGTCGCTATGCGCCAGCTCGGCGGCGATACCATTTTGCTGACGGCGGAGGAAATGCAGCTCGGCCGCGGCGAGACGCTGGCCGACACCGCGCGCGTGCTGTCGCGTTACATCGACGCCATCATGATCCGCACCCTCGACGCCGACGCGCTCGCCGAGCTAGCGCACTACGCCACCGTGCCGGTAATCAACGGCCTGACCCGGCGCTCGCATCCGTGCCAGGTGATGGCCGACGTGATGACGTTCGAGGAGCATCGCGGTCCGATCCGCGGCCGCACCGTGGCCTGGACCGGCGACGCCAACAACGTGCTCACCTCGTTGATGCAGGCCGCCGAGCGGTTCGAGTTCTGCCTGCGCGTCGCCACCCCGCCGGAGCTGGCGCCGAAGAAGCCGCTTCTGGAATGGATCAAGTCGTCCGGCGCCGATATCCGCGTCGGCACCGACCCGGAAGAAGCCGTCAAGGGTGCCGACTGCGTCATGACCGACACCTGGGTCTCCATGGGCGACCGCAACGGCGCGCGGCGTCATAACCTGCTCAAGCGCTATCAGGTCAATGCGCGGCTGATGGCCCGCGCCCGGCCGGACGCCATCTTCATGCACTGCCTGCCGGCCCATCGCGGCGAGGAGGTCACCGACGAAGTGATCGACGGCCCGCAATCGGTGGTGTTCGACGAGGCTGAGAACCGGCTGCACGCGCAGAAGGGGATTTTGACGTGGTGCCTGGAGGCTGATGGGCGATAGGCCAAGCCAAGTAAGCCAAGCCACCTGCCGTCGAGGCCTCCAAATTCCATCGGCCTCGCCTATATTCAGGCGCGATGACCAATCCCGAACTCGCCATCCCGGTCCGCGAGCCGGAGCAAACCGGCAGCGACGACACCATCCTGCCGTTCGCGGTGAAGGCGCTCGACCTGCGCGGCCGCATCGTGCGGCTCGGCGCCGCGGTCGATACCATCCTGACCGGCCACGATTATCCGACGCCGGTGGCGAAGCTCCTTGGCGAGGCCATCGTGCTCACGGTGATGCTGGGCTCGGCGCTCAAATTCGAAGGCCGATTCATCCTGCAGACCAAGAGCGACGGCCCGGTGCGCATGCTGGTGGTCGATTTCGCCTCGCCCGGCACGGTGCGGGCCTGTGCCAGTTTCGACGCCGAGCGGGTCGCGGCCGCCATTGCCGCCAACGCGGCGGAGCCCGGCAAGCTGCTCGGCCACGGCCATCTCGCCATGACCATCGACCAGGGCCCCGACATGAGCCGCTATCAGGGGCTGGTGCCGCTCGAAGGCGGCGACCTCGAACAGGCCGCGCACGAGTATTTTTCACGTTCGGAGCAGATCCCGACGCGGGTGCGGCTCGCGGTCGCCGAGGAATTCCGCGCCGGCGCCGGCGGCCCGCGCCGGCACTGGCGCGCCGGCGGAATTTTGGCGCAATTCCTGCCGACTTCGATCGAGCGCTCGCGCCAGGCCGATCTCGATCCCGGCGACGCGCCGCCCGGCACGACCGTGCACGTTTTGCCCGAGGACGATGCCTGGGTCGAAGGCCGCTCTCTGATCGCCACCGTCGACGACATCGAGCTGCTCGACCCGGCGCTCTCCAGCGAGCGGTTGGCCTATCGGCTGTTTCACGAACGCGGCGTGCGCGTGTTCCGCGCCGCGCCGGTACAGGCGCAGTGCTCGTGCTCGCGCACGAGCGTCGAAAACATGCTGCGGAGTTTTTCGCAAATCGACCGCGACGACATGGTCGAGAACGGCCGCATCACCGTGACCTGCGAGTTCTGCAACTCGACTTACGTCTTCCAGCCGGACGAGATAACGGCGCAAAATTCGACGGCGTCGTAGCGCCTGTTTTCAGAAGCGGCGCGGCCCAAATATGCTGAACGCCGGAGCCGGTGCAATATCTTGCGACGGTTCCTGATTGTAGCCGAGCGCGGAATATTGCTGGTCGTCGCGTTGACGCGCCAGTTGCTCTTGCTCTTTGCGTTTCTGGTAGCGCGCCTGCTTCAGCCGCTTGGCCTTTTCGGCAGCGGCCGCTTGCGCCGCGGCCACGCCGGCATCCTCTACGCTCGCAGCCGCATCCGCACCTTCGTCGGCTTTATGAATGACCGCCGGACCCCACGCCCCAGGTTGCGGCGTTGGCGGCGCGGCTTGCGTCACGGCGCCGATGGGACGCGGTTGCTGCCGCACTGCTTCCAGCTGCGGCGGCCCGATGACGTGGTGCCAAACCACCACCAGCGTGACGAAAGCCGCCACCATGGTGCCGATATATCCGAGCAAACCGATGAACATGACAAATCCGCGCCCATGATGCGCCAGGCGTGCAAGCCGAACCTTTGGACGCTGCCAACCGAGCCTGAGTTCAACGCGGCCGGCGGGATGCTGTTCCGCACAATGATTTCGTTCGGTTTTCTCGCCTGCTGCGGATGCCTAACGGCTGTTAACTCCCGCTCCGGCCGCAAAATGGAACTTTTCCGCGCGGCTGCTTCAAAACAAGGGAGTGAATAGCGGGAGTTCTGTGGATAATCCGAAAATGGCCGCGCAACCTTCGTACAATGTCAGCGAGGTATCTATAAAATTCCCCCGGAACAGCCTGTCACAAGTTACGGAAAGGGATAACAAGATGTCGTCAGCCGTGGACTCGATGCCGGACGCGAGCAGGCTCTATATCGGCGAGGGCGTGACCATCAAGGGTGAGATCAGCGTGCCAGACACCTTGGTGGTGTGCGGCTCCGTCGAAGGCGACGTCTCGGTCGGCAATCTGGTGGTCGGTGAAACCGGCGTCATCAAAGGCAGGATCATCGTCGCGCAGAACGCCGAGATTTCCGGCAAAGTCTTCGAGAAGCTCGACGTCAAGTGCCTGATGATTTTGCGCTCGACCAGCCGGGTCGACGGCAATGTCAGCTACGGCATGCTGCAAATCGAGCAAGGCGCCACCATCGCCGGCGGCATCTCGTCGAGCGAATACCGGCCGGAACAGAAGCCGGCCAAGTCCGAACAGCCGATCAGGCAGGAGCAGAAGCCGCTGCAGTCCCCATTGGGCAATGGCGCGCGGCTCGGCAAGCAGCCCGACCTGTCGGCCTTGGACGCGGCAACCAGCCCGCCACCGGCGCGCTAGAATTTTTGTTTGAGCATGATCTTATCCGAAAACCGGTTTCCACTTTTCGGGATCATGCTCTAATCTGAGACGTCGGCGGACGCTGAATTCAATTCAGCGTCCGTTTCGATTCCACGCTGTCGAGCGAAAATGCCGGCACCTCGATGTCGAAATGCTCGCCGCCGGCGCTGACCATGCCGTATGTGCCGACCATGAAGCCCGACGGCGTCTGCAGCGGCACCCCGCTGGTATATTCGAACTGCTCGCCGGCCTTGAGCACCGGCTCCTCGCCGACGACGCCGGCGCCGCGCACCTCCTGACGGCGGCCGTTGGCGTCGGTGATGCGCCAATGGCGGGTTTTCAGCTGCACCGTCTCGTCGCTGTTGTTGGT
>Ga0181518_10002222_pt1 | contig 18869 bp, 25 predicted proteins | sample PEATcosm2014_Bin_28_FD_119751 | JGI IMG/M metagenome (GOLD analysis project Ga0181518, IMG submission 119751) | Peatland microbial communities from MTU Mesocosm Facility, Houghton, MI, USA - PEATcosm2014_Bin01_60_metaG | ecosystem: Environmental > Terrestrial > Soil > Wetlands > Peat | place... | reverse complement strand
CCATGGGAACGCCGCCGACGTTCTCATAGGTATTCAGGCACTTGCCATTAGGGGCGATAGGCGCAACACCCGGTGTCCCGTGTGCATTGACTTCCTGCGTTGCGCTGAGATTATCGGTTGCAATGCCGGCAAGTTGTTTGAACATCGCCGTATAGCTTCCCGGCGTCCGCCAGAGAATCGCGCCGAACAATGCCGCATCCGCCGCGCCCGACTCATCGTCGCTGTAAATTACGATTGTCTTGGTGTACCCCATGACATTCATGTAAGCGGCGAGACTGATTTCCGATCCGGTTGAGTTGCCAGTTGATGGAAGCGAAGCAGCGCCATATCCGATGTCCGTGGCCGCCGCTACGTTTATGGCCGCAGGGTCGTTCGTCGCAATCGCGCAAATCTTCATCGGTGTTGACTGGCAGAAAGCCGCCAGGTCTTTCCAGTTCTGGTTGGTCGGAGATGCGAGGGCAAGCACCACGCCGTACCACGAAGGATTGGAAAGTTGGCAGGCCTGAAGAGCGACAAGTACGGTTTCAATTCCCCCTGTGTAGATGTAGGTTGGCGAGGATATTGTTCCAGCAATTGCATTGGCAACATTGACTATTAGAGGAAGTGGCCCGGATGCTGATGTAGGGGTTACACTTATGTTAATTAGCTGCTGCCCTTCGCCTACGTCTTCATTGTTAAACAAAAAGGAACCCGCCCAAACGGCATTAACCTGATTCTGAAGCGCTGTCAACGTGTTGACCCATGTCGTTCCCCCCGAAGTCGGGACATATGCTTGTGTAAATGTTTGACCTCCGATAGTAACGGATATAGACCCGCCGGTCATTGGCCCGGTTGATCCAAATGAAGCCGTAGTGGTAACCAGCATCACGCCAATCGCCACCTGACTCGGACATGGATTTTGGGCGAAATATGCCGCAGCCTTGATATATTCCGGCGCGCTCGTTCCCCCGATAAGCTGGTTTGCAAGGTTCCCACTGGCAATGTCAGCCGGGCCAAAGAAGTTTACCCGCGAGGCCGATTGCAGATTAACGCCGAGAATCAGCGCTACATTAAACGCCGCTTGCGCAACGGAAAGCGTATTGCGGGTGATGTTCACCTGTACTACGTTTGAAACTGGTGCTGGCATGTGAGGACTCCTTTAAAAAGTGTCGATTTTAGAATATCGGGAAAATGTTTATAGCCGTCGTTCCGCTTGTGTAAATACCGAGTATTTCAAGAGGCACCGGCAAAACCCAATAACCGTATGCCGCGATAGTCATGATGAAAGAAATGCTACTCCCGTTTGAAAGCGCGATATTCACCGTGGCGCCCGCTTGACCCGAAGCCCCCCCGTAAATCACCAACTGCCTGAAGGGAATTTTTGGAGCATAGTCTTTCGCGGATGATACAAGATTCAAGCCAGTCGATGCACTGAAAATGCCGTCCGGGTCCATATTCACGTCGCTCGGTATCGCCGTACCGTTTCCGCATGAAAATCCCGAAGGGCTTTGCGCTGCCAGTCTCATGGTCATTTTATTACCCCTTTATTTATGTTATAGCAATTTGAAGAGCCAAACGTAACGGATTATTACCCTTTACAGTCGATGCCAGCGTACCAATACCGAATTCGCCTTCCGAAGCCGATACTTTTAAATGAAGGCGCTCTATTGATTTTTCAGATACACTCGCACCTTCTGCTACGGACCCGGAGAGAACTATATGCTCCGCATTTACGCCGGATGCATTTTCCCCGGACTTCACCGTAACATTTTCTTTTGTATTCGACATTTATTGCCTCAATCAGTTTACAATTACTTCAGCGCCCGCGCTTGCCCCGGAAGACACTTCTTCATATTCAAACCCTTGCGGCAAGTCATCTACCTCGAATTCAACCACGATATCGGGCCATAGGCATTGTTCGTGATGATGGTGCTGGTGCGGAATAAGGGTTGTCGTATCGACGTTGATAAATATGATATTATCATCGAAATAGCCTACTGATCTTTCAGCCGATCCTTCGCAAGCCATAACCGCAAACACCAAATGCTTTATTGATGTTCCAAATGTCCACGTAGCTCCCGCGTTTGCGCCTGCCGAAACTTGTACGGCAAATTTCAGGCATTCCGCCAAGGTCGCCATAGCCGTCCCGCCCGCTTCGGCCTGCTCGGCGAGGTGAAGGCGTTTGATTGCCTGCTCTGCCGCAACCGCGCCGCTTTCTGCGGTCACTAATTGGCGAAGGTGGGTAATTATCGTCGCTGAAGCCGTTGCGCCGCTTGCCGCCGATACCTGTTCCTTCAGTGTTTGTATCACCTTCACGGAAGCAGTATCGCCCGAAGCCGCGACCTCTTTTTCTACTGTGTGAATAATGTCTTGCGCCGAAGCCGTCGCCCCGGATTTCGCCGCGACATCCATGATAATCCGATGAGCAAGCACAATGGCCGCCGATGCGGTCGCCCCGCCGATAGCCTTCAGGTTATTTTTCAGCGCCATGATCCGCGTTGAAGTAGCCGTTACCCCGTCCGCAGCAGCCTTAACCTGTTCTCGGAGTTGCTCCACCACCTTGCCGGAAGCGTAGTCCCCGGCCCCTACGATCGTAGCAAACTTGCGGCGACGTATGGCGGAGTCGGTCGCCCCGCCCTTTACGGTAACATTTTCTTTCGTGTTCGCCATAACGATTACTGCGCGTTAAGTTCCTACATGCTCTTGATGTACAGAACTTTCATTTTATGAAGCTCACGAACAGACTTCCTCAATTCGAGCGCATCGGCTTTGGTTATTTTCCCGCTCTGCAAAAGCGATTCGATCTGCGCCAGTTCCATGCTGTCGTTTTCCATTTCCGACCGCGCCTGTTTGGCCGTGGAAACTCGATTGATATGTGCCTTTATCACGATGTGCCTTGCGCCCTGTTCGTCCTGCGTTTGCAGCGTGGTATCCATCGATTGCGCCGGGGTGAGAACAGGTCCGGTGAAAGCGATAAATGCGAATGCCATCAGAATACTAAGAAAGGTTTTCATTTCATACTCCCTTTGATTAAGTTATTGTTTCCGTTTTACCAACCAATAGTTTTGTCATACACGTCATACGTCGGCACGATTTGGAGCGTGGACGGATTGGTCAACACTCCCACGGACCCTGAAAAGGTGCCGGCGCAAAGTACGTTTCCGCCCGTTGCCGAGCTGATTAAAAACCAGCATGCCGGGCCTGATCCCCCGCTGCCGCCCGAAGCCCAGGAACTACCGGTACTCGGTTCAAAGGTCGCGCCCGCGCTGGACGTTACGAACGTCGGTGCCGCCGTGCTTGTCCCGGTCGTAAGTTGCCACGAAGAGCCAGCGCCCACACCCTTCAAAAGTTCAATCCTTGCATATCCTGGGCAATTCGCCGTGGAGAGTTCTCCGAGCGCCGACAGGTTCGGGTAGCCGGTGGTTGAAATGCTGGACGATGTTCCCAATCCCACCCATACGTTTGTATTCGCAAAGGCCCAGTTTAACAGCGTATCGGGGCGGGTGACGCTCGTTTGCGCGGTTGCGAGAGTCGCGGCGAGCAGGACAATACTAAACAGCTTCTTCATGCGTACCTCCTGAAAATTGTGGATTATGGGTTACCGTGGCAATAATATTCTCCATCAGTAAATAGACAGTTACAAGAGTCAATAGCGCAGCCATTACCCGCAGTATCATAAAATCGACAGGATCAATGAGCCTTCCGGCGATCTGGAAATGCCCCGGCGATACTTTATGCGTATATACTTCAGCGAAAAAATGAGCGGGGCCGTATTGAACCGAAGCACTATCCCGCATGACATACACCGGATAATGCACGAATACCGGTTCAACCCCCCAGCACTTGCGCGCCGGAGATGCAAGGTAAAGGCAACAGCCGAAGAGGAAGGCAAGAGTGATCGTAAAAAGTATAATTCTACGCATAAATCTTTACTTTCTGCATACCGATAAATCGCCCGGTTATTTTCACCGCTTCAAGCAGCCCGGTAGTGTCTGTATCGTTTTCCGTAAAGGCGCAGAACAGATCGAGCGCCGCCCGCTCTTCCCAGTTGTGGGTTTCCCGCAATGTAGAAATGTCATGGATCCCTTCGGCGCGTCGATACGCGATACCAGCTTCAGTGAATATCTGAATCATCGAAGGCCGGGAAAGAGACTTTTTCAGAAGAGAAAGCATATCGCGGGAGGTGTGGCCATGTCCCTGTGTATAAAGGACTATCTCTCTTGTTTCATAAAGCTGGATGACTCCCTCAAGCGGATCGGGCGGCAAGCGCATCGAAGTCCCGCCTACCGGCTGCTCATTCTGAAGATGGAGCTCCACGTAAGCGGTAACCGGCCTTTGTGCGTCATCATGCGCCCACACAACAGGAATACCGCCGCCGAGTACCGTGGTAGCCCAGGTATAAAAAAAGGCTTCGAGTTGATCGGTTGTCATTATTGAATCGCCGTTAAATGTGAGACGAAATATTTATTTTGATTTACCAGATTCCAAAAGTTTTGAAACCCTATCACTTCGCACCACTCCCCGGTCCACGGCACCTGTACCTGGTCCGGTCCGCGTAATAGCTGATTCGGGTCGCCGCCCATATAAAGCTTTTGCGCCGTGTACAAAACGGCAGCGAGCTTCCCTCTGCGACCTTCCGGGAGGGATTCCAAGTCGTTCAACGTCGGCGACTGGATCGAGGCCGTGATTGTGAACCCGCTGCCGACTGTCAGTAATTGCCGGCCAGTTGCTTGTACTGCGATAATCATTTGCTGACATTGTACTATTTTCCTTCCGAGGCTCACTGCATCTCTCCCGTAATCACCGACAAGCCTTGTCCTTCTCCTTCGTTATCCCCGCCGCGACCTACCTTAAACTGCAAGCTGTTTATCATTTGCCCGGTATCGATGAGTGGAATCGGTTCCTCTACTCCTGCTGAGGCCCACCCTTCACCAGTGGTCAATCGCGATTTTGTTCCTATCCTTCGTCTACTCGGATTTTCCAGCGGAGGCGCAATCCGATTTTTTATTGTCGTTTTGGTAAAGGCGATTAATTTCTCTCCTATCGATGCCAGAGCCTTGCCCGCGCTCGTTTTCCCGCTCACTACCTTATCATACCACTTCGTTTTAAAGGCGTCCAAATCGTCGTGTTTCCGGTCAAACGTCGAGCGCATGAATGATCGTTCTGGAATACTCTTTGCCGGTGCGCCAAACTCATGCACGGCTGCGATCTGAAGGATTTCCGAGTATTCAACGATGTCTTCCTTTCCGTCGCGTCCGGCCCCTAATGGTCCCTTATTTTCCCCGTTTTCCGGGAACCCCACCTTTACCCACAATTCATCAAGGTCTTTGTATCGCTGCATGAGATAACGATATTCTCTATCGTTAATCTCCTGCCTTATCGACGCGCCGATCATCGCCGCCCCGAAAAACCCGTCCTTATCCCAATGAGCGGAGCCCGCGTCATTGGCGCGAATACGTTACCCTGGACAAGCGCCTGCAACTCTACCCCGTAAGGAGTCATGGAAAGCGCCGCGCTATAGCATTTCTCCATTACATTCGCATACGATCGGCTTAAATCCCCCTCATGTTCTCCGGTAATCACGCCCGCGCTATTCACTCCGCTTGTCGTTCCTATTCCCGGATTACCGCCCATTTGGTTTTCCAGGGCGAGCCAATGAAGGACGCGCAGGGCAATCGCTTCCTGCGCTACGTTGCCTCCGCAGGCAAATAGCCGGCTTCCGGTTTTTTCCGTGGCATAGGCAATAAGGGTCGGTAACCGAGGGTCACCGGCCCATTGCGGAGCGCGCACCGCGATTATGGAAGTCGCGTCCATGTCTTACCGCTGCCGGTCATCCTTTCGGATACTCGTTTCGATGCTCTTGTACTGCCTGGCAATTGCCTGAAGCACATTCGAGCGCTTTTCGTGCTTCTCGATTTCCTGCAATGTCGGAATCTTGAAAATGTTCTCGATCACCTTGATCTGTTTTTTTTCGGCTATCGCCCGTTCTTTCTCGGTTTTTTTCTCGTCAACTGCGGTGCAAAATTCCGCAACGTCGAAGTCGGCAAGCTTCACCTGTTCGGCGACATTCATCTTTGCGCGGACAGGATCATAAGGCGCGTTCTCGGTAATCACTTCAATCACCGCTGGGTCCGATTCAGTGTCATGGATGGATGCCGGGCTGTCGAGCAGCTCCTTCGGGTGGTTCCCGGTAACGCCGGGGAAGACGCATACCTGACGGGCGGGCCTGATGGCATTCGGGTCGAAAATATGCTTTTCGACATTATCCTTCAGCTTAGCCTTCTCCGCTTCGGTAAGCGGATCGAGCGAGTACCCTAACGGATTGGTGGTTTTGTTGTTGAGAATCATGGATCTTACCTCCCGGTTAAGATTTGGTTGTTTGAAGAACCCCGGCTTCGTAAATGCGAGGCCGGGATGCACTGCCTGCCGATCTCATTATGTCGCCGGGTTGGATAGCTCGACAATCATAATCGACATGGGGTATGGACTGATTACGCCGCCGACCTTGGCATGGCATGGAACGACCCATTCAAGGTTCCGTTCCTGCGGGGGAACCTGCTCAAAAGGCTGCGGAATGTGGAATTTAAGCTTCGACGGATCGCGCTTGTAGAATATCGCGACGTCGGTGCTCGTGGTCATGTCTGTAGGAGTTGACGGACACGGAGTAACTCCTGCAAGGTCGATCACGTACTCAATCTGCCTTACCGACGGGTTATGCGCGAGGAAGTAATCCGCAACGGTCGTAAAGCCCGCCACGGTCCCACTTCCGCCGCCGCCAACCGGCAACGTAAAGGGCGTGGTCGTAATCGCGATATATTCCGCGAAGGGAAGCAGAAGCGTATCCGGCATCTCGACCGCATTGGTTATGGTACCCTGCAACGTAACGGCATTAATCAGGTCTTGATACATGTAAGCCGCGTTCGCCGCGTTGCTCGTGGTCCACTGGCCATAGGCAGGCCGGGCGATAATCGCATTCGGCTGATAGACAAGGCCGACAAGGCCGCCATAGGTCGGATCATTGGCACGGGCAAGAAAACCTACTTTATTAAGCATCTGCTCGTAGTTATTGCGCGTCGCCTCGGCTTCCATCATTTCCAACGGGACATTAGTAAACTTCGCCGCCCGTATTTCGTCGAGGTTGTATCCATACGATCCGCCGAAAGGCTTAACTGGCGTAATCTTTTCGGACGCCTTAACGGATGAGCGCGGGAGATCGTTGGCATAATTGGAAATCAGGCCAAACGATCCGGCGCGGTCGTACATCCGGAAAGTGATGGTTGTCGCACCCGGACCGGCTTCTCTGGAAACCGGAATAAGGCGCGTGACCTTATATTCAGGATACTGTTTCCAGAAAATCTGCGTCATGACATATTCAAGCTGACGGGCGAAGAATATGTTATACCCTTCGGCATCCATCTTGAAACTCGGATAACTGCGTTTATCATGATCCCAGTAATAATCAAGGCTGTCGAAAGTCCCTGACAGTTTGATCTTCGGAAGAGTTTGGCCCGCAACCGGCTCGTAATCCATATTGAAGCGCCCGGCGGCAAATACTATGCCGGCGCTTGCAGTGCCGGCGCTTGCAGTAACGGGATGGAAGAGTAATATTGCGATAGAGACCAAGAGCAGCATAGCGAATACCGCCCGGCTTCCGACAAACAGGCTATTTACAAAACAAGCTCCGACCCGGCTGGCGTCCTTGATGTACTTGCACGTCCCCCCGGTAATATCGGAGAGGGCGACAAGGAAACCGTCGCCATGTTGCAACCTGAGCATCGTTCCACGCACACGCTGGGAATAACTCGAATCCACGAAGGCCATTGATGCGGTGAAAAGGCTTGTGGCCCACGCGATCATCAACCCCGCTAACTGCGACACTTTGTTTTTCATAACCTCACCTTTGAGAAAAGTTTATTGATGGTTGACATTGTTTCACGTGAAACCTACGCCGTGCGGGCTACCGCAAGGCCGTTATTGACTACCTGCGTCCCTTGCCACCAGTACCAGTTCGGCACTTGAACGCAATTCCCGCTATCGGCGCGATTGCTCAGGCCGCCACGAACAACGTTATACGAAACACTGTTGATGGTTGTGGTGGTCCCGTAAATACGGACGTACACCGGATCGTTCGGGTTGCAGGCTGTTTCCGAGAACGCGTATATCCTGCCTACCCGCCGGACGTTCACCACGTCGTTGGCAAGGTAGTTGAGTATCAGGGAGCCGAGCTGTTGCTCCTTACCCTGGGTCTGCATCGAGACGCCAAGAATCAGGTCGTTTGTGCTCAGAGTATAGGCTGCCGTGGTGGTCTGCGTCGCACCAAGCGTAACGGCCCAATTCGCGATAACGCAATCATAGCCGTCCTTGGAGTAAACCGCGATCTGCATGTTGCTCGTCCCGGAAACGATGTTCGCGCTCGCAACCTGCGGATGGGTAAGAAGGGAGGTGACGATTGCCGCTGCATCCGTTGCCGCTGTTCCAGTGCAGGTGATCGGGGCAACTGCTATACCGTTCACCGTGAAGTTCACCACGTTGGACGCCACGAGGTTATTGGTCATGGTGATGATATTGTAATTCGCTTTCGGAAGCCGGCAAACGAATTGGCCCGGAATGTTGTACGACGGCATGCGAACAAGGCCGAGGCCGAGCCCTATAGTCTCGTATGCAACCTGGCTCACGTTATCCGCGACTTCTGCGATGTCATACGGCATACCGACAATACCGATCTGCGCGTATTCGCTGTAATCCGGCTGGCCTTCCCACCCTGACGTATTGATCGGATCGAAATAGGCATTGCTGACCGATGCCGCCGAAAAGGTGATGGAGGATGTGCTGCCGCTTGCCCCACTTACTTTCGTAAGGGTTCCTGATGCCGCCGGGCTTCCGGTGCCCGCGCACTGAATCGTGGTAACGCTTGAACCGGCAACCAATACCTGAAAGGTAAAGCCGCCGCTGGTGTATTTGTCGTTCACCGCTACGGTGCAAGATGACACCGTGAAGGTTACGAGTAACACCTGCGCCTGGGTCATTTGTCCTGCTGTCATTGATGTTGCTCCTGAAAAGGTTGTTTATGAATTTTCCGTTTTAGCCCTTGAACACTTTCGAGCAGTCCGTTTTGTAGAGATTTTCAAGGGCTTTATTTGCGGCTTCGGCGGCGTCCTCTACTGCGGTATCCTGGGTCTGAATCGAAACGGCTGCCTTACGCTGACCGGCCAAAGCCTTCCGGCGCTGCTCGGTATCACCCGCTTTGACGGCAGCATCGAACATGGCCGAAACGTAATCGGGGCTCTTGCCGTCCATATTCATATCGCCGAAAACCTTCTTGATCACCGCAAGCCGCACCTCTTCGGGCTTCTTATCCTTCAGCTCGGCGGCATCGCAAATCAGGGAGGCAGATTCAAGCAGGGTAACCCGCGCATTGATGCCATCCTGAATGAGCTTCTCGGTGTCCACGGCCTTGGCTGCCGTAAGCTCGACCTTCGCCGCATCCAAATTCGCCGTAGCGGTGTCGAGATTGGTTTTCAGGGTTTTCGCTTCTGCCTGTGCGGCGGTAAGCTTACCCGTTGCATCGGCATAATCGGTGCGGGCCTTTACCAGAGCGTTTATAACGCTCTCAGGGGCGTCAACTTCGCATCCATCCAGATTGTATTTCATCCTGCGACTCCTTGAAAGGGTTGAAGAATCGTGTTTCGTTTTATCTTTGCTATCTGCCTTTTCCCATGTTGAATAGGCGATTGCGGCGGCCTGCTCCTGGGTTTTCCCCTCTTTCACATACTTGGCAATTGCCCGACTGATGAAATCTTCTTTTTTTTCACCTGCTCCCGGCATTGCAGTATCTAAAACCTCCTCGACATCGGCGGTATCCATCGTAGGGATCCGCGCCACATCCCCCGCCCGGCCACGGTCAACAATTGCCAGATGGTTGCCCCGGATATTCGTCTGCCTGAAGTCATATTCAAGCCCGTCTTCGGTTATGCCATGCTCTTCAATATCATCGGAGTCATAGGCAAGGGAAAGCCCGCGCCGCCCGCCCTCCACGGCCTCTACGCCCGATTTATCGTGTATCGTCCCCGATACCCACATGAGATTATTTTCGCGCCGGATATTTTCGCCTATGGCGCCGATCTGGTAGCCCTTGACATTATCGGCGGTGATCTTTGGAGTTACGCCCATCTGGTGATTGTTGATTATCGGCTTACCCTTAAAGCTGTCCATACTCTCGCGTTTGAACACTTCGGCCGGAGCGCGGTATGCACGCCGTGGCGAACCGTCCTCGTTGTGATAGATGAAGATCCCCGAACGGGTCGCAGGAGCTTGGAACTGCAAAAATCCTTCCGGCGTCTTGGTTACGCTCCCCATAGGGGAAAGATCGAAGTAGGTTTTCGTTACTGGCATTGCAGCCCCAAAATAAAAAAGCCCTTACAAAATGAGCCCCATGCTTTCGCATAGGATTTTCACTTCGTAAGGGCTTAATGGCAGGTCCGGAGGAGTTCCGGGACCATAAAGCTATTTATTTAAAGAGCATGGTATTGCTGTTATCCCTGAGTATAATTCACGGCAAATAAAAAAGCAACAACTATTTTTAAGAATCTTTTTTTGCCTCAACGCTCATGATCTTCCGGTCCGTCCCGATGGACGCTTCGGCAACATAGCCATTTTTGCATTGCATCTTCATCCTGATTTCCAGCGGCCCGGTATAGCGCGGCTGTACGAGCAGCTTGTCAACCGCATCCTCGAAGATACTAACCGCGTCTTTCGCGTCCATTATGCCTCTTGGTGAGACGACGGATTTACTTCCTGAGCATAACTTTCGCTGTCTTGCGGAACTGCGGGCGGCTCCTGTTTTTCTTGCGCCGCCGCCTTTTCCGCTTCCTCGTTTTTGATCTTCTGCCATGCCGCCGATACGCTTTGCATCACCTTGATCTTTGCAGGATCGTAGTTTTTAAATATCGCATGGCCGGGACATTCAAAGAACAGATTCATTTCAAAGTTACGTGCGCAGGCGGCATTGTGCTCGACCTTATCGGCAAGCTCAACGATGAAATTGAAGAGCGTGCCTTTGCCTACCTTCGCGCCCAAGGGATGCCCAAGAAGCTTGTAAACCCGTACTGCGGTTCGCAGGTTTTGCGCTTCCTCCTGGCCCGGAATAATTATCTTGCCGTTGCCGGACATGACTACAACCCCTTCTTCTTCAACGCTTCCTCAAGCTCCGGCGTCAGTTTCTTTGCTTCCTTGTCAATTGCCGCCGCGCCCTTATCGACAGCCGCCGCCGCGCCGTCCACGAGTTTGTCGGCTTCTTTTACGGCTTCGTCCGCAGCCTTGAAAACCGTGGTGCCCGCCTTTTGGGGCAACGCTTCGGCGCCCTTCAGCATATTATTTCCGAGCGCCTTGGCTTTCTCCCATTCCTGTTTCATGGGAACTACTATATCGGAAAGCTGCTTCATTCCCTTCTGGATAGCGTCGGTTGCCGAAGATTGCATTGTGGAAATGTCTTTCTGCACCGCGACGTGGTACGTTTGCAGCTTGTCCTCAATGCGCTTGACAAAATGATCGTGTACTGAAATAATAACGCCGGCAATGATCGCTGAAATAACGATGCCGATCACTACCCCGGCTCCTACCAACTCAACTGCGTGAAACATAATTCCCCTCCCCGGAAATTGGTTTATGGTTACGCCGCAATCGCGGCATCTTCTCCCTGGTATTCAAACTCTTCGCCGAAAACGGGTTCGGCCCAGCACCGGCACTGATAGTCCTCTCCCGGTATCAATCCCTTCATGTCTTCCGGCCTGTCTTCCCATGTTTTCCCGTCGTCATTGGAATATACATCCGCATCGTCCCACCGGCAAAGCGTATCATTCATTTCGTAATGGCTGTCGCGCTCCCGGCTATCGCCAACGCCGCGCCAGTAGTATTCTTCTATCCCGATTCCTTCCTGCCGCGACCGCGTAATATCGCCGTTTATTTTATTGATCTGGTCCCGTGCAATCAACCGCGCCCGCGTTTTAACCTTTGCGAACACGCCCCGCTCAAGCTCGGTATCCGCAAGCAGCGCCTTCATGATGTCGCGCTGGGAATCGCCAGAACGGATGCCGCGCTCAATGGTCAGGCGAACATCTTGGTAAACCTGCTCTTCCAAGTCTTTTATCAGGATCGTATTTTCATTTACGAATGATTCAATGCGGCTGCCGATTTCGTCTTCTTTGCCATAAACCGAGACGCCGAGAACGGCGTGAAGTGTCTTCTGCCATTGCTCATCATTCCATTTCGAGGACCATTGCCCGATATTCAGAAGCAGCGTTTTAAGTCGCTCGGTTGGAACAATATCGCCGACCGTATGACGGAAAGCTGCCATGAGGCGGGATAGATCGTCGCTCCACGAATCAGCACGGAACACGCTTTCGATCACAAAGACTTTCGCAACGCGCCCGCTATTCAGCTTCAGGCTGACGGCTGTATAATTCCACTTGCCCGTTTCCCATTTCAAGAGTTTCGCATAGTCTTCAGCTGTCGCTTCGTAGGTATCGACTTCCACGGAACCGGCATAATCTGCTTCCAGCGTCCGGTAATCGTCTCCTTCGTCTCTGATCACGAAGCCGCTGAGGGTGTCTTTACCGAGCGTTACCGGGTGTCCGAGAACCTTATCATCGAGCGCATTGTTTTTCAGAGTGCCGTAGAAAGCGCAAAGGATCTTCTCATCGCTGTCGGTTTTCATGCTTGCCGCGTGTTTTATAAACCTGTCAATCTGAGGGATTACTTCACCCTTGCAATCGGCTTCCATCTTCGCAACGATACCGAGAAGCCACTTCCGGTAATAGACTTCTACTGCCAAGGGAGGTAGCCAGCGAGGCGGCTTTCCGAGCTTCCGCTTCCGGCGATTATGCCTCGAAAGGAGTTGATGCTTTACCAGAAACGGCAAAGCAATGGTATCGTGGTAGGTGTGAAAGTTCATATCTTAATGAAACAAAATGACATACGCAAAACCCAAAAGTAATCCAACTGTTAAAATCAGTTTTATCAATCTATCGAAAAGAAACATCTCTTTTATCTTCCATCGTAGGCGGACGACTTCGGTTCTTAAAATATCGTTAAAATACTCTTTCATTTTCCGCCTCCCGTGCGTTGATGTTTATTAAATCGCCCCCGCAACCATTGCGCCAGCCCCTTCCTTTAAGGCTTTCGCTCCGAGGTTGGCGGCTGAAGGAACTGGCTTCTTGTCTGGATCGGCTGTAGTCTTAACTGCACCGGCTCCGGCCTTTGCCAATGCAAGCTTATTTTTCTGGTCCGCCTCAGCCTGCTCTTCCTGTGGGGTCTTGAAATTCGGGTCGTCTTCGTTATCGCTGAGAACCGTTTCAAACGAGTAATGGTCCCCCGCAAACCTACTCTTCGCAATCGTGCCCTGTGGGTCGAGTATCACATTATTTTGCAGGTAGATTTGATCCGTAATAGCCTGCATGTTACGCATGGCGATCAAGTCCTTCATCGACGGCTGCCAGAGGGATTCAAACTTTATTTCGCTGTCATCTTCTACCGGATGTCCGAGCGCGATATTCTGGTAATTGACAAGGCGTTCAAGTTGCGGCAACATTTTCTCTTCTTGGAATACCGTCACGCGATCATACCAGAAACGCAGTTGCGCCGCCTCATCATCAGACAAGCCGCCTTGCGAACGCCCGAAGAGCAGACACATTGGCAGGCCTTTTTGAGCAGCGAGGCTTTCAAGAATTAAATCAACTGCGTCCTTCAGACCCGTAAGCGTTGACGTTACTCGGCTGAATGATAGCCCGTTTTTCTCGTCGGCGAATACGGAATTTATTACATGTTTTCCCTGGTCAACCATTGACATATAAGCTTTTACTTCATCTTCCCTGCCCTCTGAAATCAGATTCATCAGGTTTGGGATAGAAAAAACACCAACGATAAACTCTGAAATGATGTGCTCGATATTCGCGTATGTTTCTCCGCAGGCGCGCAATCTGTCCCAGCACGATTGAAAAATCGAGTCCATCCAGCCTTGGTTTTGGAATTTGGTCACGTCAGGGACGTCATCGCCCTCGAATCGCAAGCAGCGGCTTTCGTGAACAAAGAACGGTTGCCCGAAAATAGGCGTTATGCGATATATCTGCGGGCTTCCATACGAATCGTTTGAAGGGTCAAGGTAAAGATCGGCTGGGTTGATAGTGATACGGTAACGGTCGAATACGACGATCTGATCTATGCCGCGCAAGCGATTCAGGTTAACAGGTTGGTCAAGCTTACCTCCATCGTCAAGAAACATCACCGCCAGGGAGCCGCCGTAAAGCTCAGCGAACGTGAGCGCCTTTTTTATTTCGCGCTTTGTATTGATTTTTTTCAATGCTCCCCCGATTTTGCCTTCCGTATCCCCCTCCACATGCCACCATGCGCGGGTCATATCGCCAACGATACGATGCAGGATAATCCGGCCCAATCCGTCAGAGCGGTAAATGTCCGTCAGATCTTGGTACATCAAGCGGGCTTCAGGCGCGAATGTCGTGCTCATGCGCCTGTCGTGACCTTTGAATCCCAATCCCGTAATCAGGTTTTGCCATGTGTCTTGGCTGAATGCGTCTTGAGTAATTTCCTTCATGGTCCCACGAGGGAATATCACGCCAGCGCTTCGTGCGCGCTGCTTGCTAAATGGCCTGTAGTTTTCAGGGTTGTGGGTAAGGCGATCATAAACCGTTACGCCGCCCCGTGGAATAAAGCCCTTGATTATGTTGCCCTTTGCATCAAAGGCGGTTACGGGATTCATGCCAGCGGGCGTCTTTGCCGGCTTGTATTTTGCAATCGGTTTAGTTTCGCCGAATAAATCCTCCTGCACCAGTAGGTCTTTAGCCATTATCGCCCCTTTCCGTAACCGAACCCGTACCATTCGCTCGCGGGAGGCAGCGGCTTCGGGCAATCGTCGGTAAGTTCATCGAGGAAAACATCAGTGAAGAAAGCCATGCAACACGCATCGCCATAATCAGGGGAGCGCCCGATACGTTCTTTGATGTCAATTTTTGATTCAATGAGGATAGCTCCGTCGCTCTGTGGTATCTTGCGCGGCGCGGTGAGATCGCCGATAAGTAGCTCATCATCCGGTAAACATATATCCGACCCACTGTCAGGGTCAAGTAATTCGCGCATGCACCACCAGAGCGCGGCGCGTAGGTTTTTAAACTTCAGGAGCCCGGTTTTGTCCCGCCGCTCCGTTTTCGATCCGAAATTCATGCAGTTCACGCGGCGGCGAAGGTAACGATGTCCTGCGCTATCCGTGAGTTCAATCAACCTGTCAGCCGTTCCCGCCCCTTCGCCGAACGACGTGTCAATGTTCAAAAGGCCCTTTGTTCCGAGCGCAATAGCAAGCTTTCCGGCAAGCTCCATGGGGCGCGACTTTGGGAACGACTCAAGCTCACCAAGTACATTCTTCCATCGCTTTGCAAATACTGTTTTGTCAACACCTTGGCCGGCAGTGTCAGCGCCGATGATTATAAATCCATCTCTGAAAGCTCCGCGCTCGCTCCACGCATGCCAACGCTTCACCGCCGCCATTACCCACGAATACGGAATCACGCTATCGCTGGAATCCTTGGCGAATTTTCCCCACACGTGATTGAGATAAACCGGATTCGATATGCCCCATTGTTTGCGCTTTTCCCGCGCCCACTCAAGCGATATGCGCCCGGCGCGAATCGCGTCTCTCAAACTCACGTGCCGCACATGCCACTTGTCGTATCCATGTTGCATGCTGCAAATTGAATAGAAAACACCCGAAGTATCGCCCGGTGTGGAGTTGACAATAAAGATATGATCTCCGGGCGAAGCGAAAGCGCCTTCAGCCGCAACATAAAACCCCGCTTCAATAGTCTTCGCTTCATCAAACAGGTAAAGAATGCGCTTTGCGTGTCCGCCCTCGATATTTTCCGTCTTTCCGCTCCCCGGCGATACCGCGAATGCTTTTGATTGTGGATAGAATTGGCATTGCATCTGCAAAAGGTTAGGTTTAATACCAACTCGCTTCCAATCAACCCGCCCGTACCACTTGTGAATTTCGGGCCATAAGAACTGTTCAAGCTGCGTCCATACTGAAGCCGTCGTAATGATTTTACAATCAGGAGATACCGAGCCACACCAGAGAATAACGAGGGAATCAAAGACGGATTTACCGAGGCCGTGCGGGCCATAGATGCAGATTTTGTTGTTGTCAGGCCCGATCATGCCGAGCGTTTTGATGTGGTAGGAAGGTAGCTTGATATCAACGAAGTCCTGAATCCAACCGAGGGGATTCCAGTAATACTTGCGCTGCATCGCAATAACGGCGGGATCACGGGAAACAAGAATTTCATTTGCGCGTCTCAGGAGCGCCGCCCGAAATTCACTGGCAGGTATATTACGCAGCTCTTCGACGGCAACCGGCATTTATTCGGCTCCTGATTTATCGCCCTGATTCTCTAAAATAAACTTTGCCAATTCCTCATTTGTCATGCTCTCAAGAAGAATATTCCCTGTGTGTTCAAGCTTTTGATCCGGCTTCCCTATCAGCCTGTCAAGTGCGTCAAGATTGCCATTAAGCGTGTTGAGCATGGTAACGTAGGCAATCGCCCGCGCATTATCTTCAACGATGGCATTGGGAAAATGTTTTTGAATGACCGAGAGAATTGCAGCAGGACATTTGGCATGTGAGATTTCTTCAACCGCGTTATGAAAGCGAAGTTTGAGATTCAGACGTCCCTTGGGAAATCCTGGGCCGCCTGGGTTGCCAACCTCGAATGGGGGGTGTGGTTTGCCTGATCCGGTTTTTTCTTGGGTTTTCTCTTCCATGCCCTGAGTATAATTTCCGGGACAAATTCAAGTCAAGAAAAAAGTTTTTTAGGTAGTGTCTCAGTTTGAATTTCCATTTTCTTCGGATAAGGGGAATCCGCTGTTAGGCTCTACACTGGTTAGCCCCAGTATAGAGCCCTTTTAATTCAGATTTCCGACAGTCTTTGCTTGCCGTCGAGAATATTCTTTTCGACGGCGACCGGGGATTGGAAGGTATTATCTTCGAGTCCAAGGCGATCCGTAAAGGCTTTGCGGTCCTGAAAATGAATTATTGCATTCAATCGCTGCGGTAACGAAGTCTTTGCCTGAAGATATTTTAACGAAAGCTTTCATGCATGCGGCGCATTGCCATCATGCCTGGGCGGGTAATTACCGGGAGGTGATTGATCTTGTGACTTCGTTCGAGCTGGCGCACCCGGGAGAAAGTGAGAAAAAACAAGCATTAAATCTTGCGTGATGTATTGCAAACAATGTATCTTTATAAAAAACAAAAAGCGCAAGTAAGGAAAGCCCTTCGGGGTTGCCTGGCGTCGGCAGTTTAAATGCACGATATGTAATAGTCTATACAACTACGATCTCGATATGAATACAAATGGCTTGATACTCATACCAGTACCAGATACGTCATCATGGAGATAACATGATTCGTATAGAATTTAAGCCACAAGATTGCTGGATTGGTGTCTATTGGAAATCAGAAAAGCTTCTAGTTGATATATGGATTTGTATAATCCCGATGTTTCCTATCCATATTACTCACTACAAACGGTAATATGAAGATAACGATCTTTGATTTTGTTACGAAGAATTCTCTCAATCTGCTTAATTTTAAAGAAAGGATTCGTTAAAATGCCCGAGATCACCGGTAAGGATTATCCGCTCTATAAGCGGGGGAACGAGAAAGTTCGTTCCAGGAGAATTACGTTCGTTCTCTCCCATGATGAAATGGAGGAGATCGCGAATATTTTTTACTACGTCGATAACTGCCTTCCGAAGAACAAGGCGGGGAAAAGCCCGGTTCTCGGGACTCTTGCGATGAAAGCTTTTCGGCGAGAACTTTTCGAGCGCATGGTCGATAATTGTATTTTGCTCGAAGTAAAACAGGAGAAGGAAGAAAATGACACTTAAACCTCTCATTGTCCGTTTGCCGCCATGTCGCAAGGAAGATTTCAAGGTACTTGCTATTCGGCATGGCGTTGGCGTCCAGAATCTCCTTGAAGCGATGATCGATACGTTTCTCCAGGGAGATGAAAAAGCAAACAAGAAAATATTCGAGCGCGCCCTGGCGCTCAAGAAAGGCTGCTGAAATGTCCTCGTATTCGTTCAGTAACAATCCTATCCATATCCCCCGGAAGGGGTCTTTTTATCCGCGCGGTTCGGTCGTGGTCGGCCATAAGGGCCGTCGCCGGAACCCACTGGCTGAAGAGTATGATACCACGTTTGCTGCCCGGTTATTTGTGGGTCTTGGCGTCCTTGGCGGTAAGGAATTACCTATCCAGAAGCTGATTGCTGCGACAAGGAAATTCCTGCGGGAACCCATAAAGGTCGGGAAAACCGTGTACAATGTTGGCGAGGATTCTTCGTATATCAGCCAGAAGGGGGTTTACAAATACGAGGCTGACGGGAAAGTATATGAGGAAAATTCCGCGCAGGTTATCATCGCCGCGCCCCGGAATGCGATAAATGCCATTCTTATAGCAGCGAAAGAACACCCAATGTGGAATCTTCAGAATTTCGACGCCGGGCCAACGCGCACGAGCAAAATCAAGCTGTTTCTCGACGCATTGGAGGCCGGGAACGAAGTACATGAAAACACCGACCGTGCGCCGGAAACATTTTGAGGCAAGATCCATGACGCATAAACTATCTTTGCCGCCGCTATAAAAAACAAGGCACGAGTCAGACTTAACCCGTGCCCCGCTTACGATAGAGACTGCTTCGGCGATCTTATCCACAAAGAGAATATACTTTCAGGTTCCCCCGCCAGCGCTTACTTTTCGACTGTTCGGGATACCGCGCATGTTGCGAGCCATTAAGTTCCGCCCCCCGCCGTTCCCTTGCCGCCGCCT
>Ga0181518_10002216_pt1 | contig 18898 bp, 12 predicted proteins | sample PEATcosm2014_Bin_28_FD_119751 | JGI IMG/M metagenome (GOLD analysis project Ga0181518, IMG submission 119751) | Peatland microbial communities from MTU Mesocosm Facility, Houghton, MI, USA - PEATcosm2014_Bin01_60_metaG | ecosystem: Environmental > Terrestrial > Soil > Wetlands > Peat | place... | reverse complement strand
TGTGCTGGCCCGGGGGGACGACCCCCCTGGAACCCCCCGGTGCGCTTCGCGCCCCGCGATGGTACTTCGCCGGCACACCGGCCGCTCACCGGGCCCAAGGGGCCCGGTTCGCTAGCCGGTATGAGCGCCTCGCCGTAACTCGTTCCTGGGACCAGTTCTCCGCAATAGGACTTTATGGGCTTTATCGGGCGCGGGAATCGGGACACGGCGGCGGGGGCGGAAAGGGCCGGAGTGCGGCGCTCCCATGGAATTTCCCAGCTCTTGGCGGGCGCGCTATTTCCAGACCGGCGGGTATCCAGGTACCTTCGAAGTGGCGGACGGCGAGCGCCGTCCGCGGGAAGGCCCTTGGATTTGCGAAGCGTTCGCGTTTCCGGACGCAGGCGTGATGAAGGAAGGGCCGGATCGTGGCCCTTCGTGGGCCTACCCCGGTCCGTCCGAGACGCCTGTGAGCGTTACTCGCCAAGCGGCTGGCGGCGGGCCTGCGGGCCAGCGCGCGTCAAAGCCATCCGTGGCGGTGATGGTCACCGCACGGGTCCGAGTAACGCGAGCCTCTCCGGGCACAGGCTCCTAGCAGGGTGCCGCTCCAGGCACCCAGGGGAGATCGCGTGGCCAGTTCCTCGATTCGCCGCGGTCCGCGGCAGACCAGCAGCCAGCCAGTCCCCGCGTCGGGCACCCAGCCCAGGCGACGTACCGGCTCGTCCGCTGGGCGGTCCCGCAGCAAGGTCCGAACCTACGTGCTCGACACCAGCGTCCTGCTCTCCGACCCGGCCGCCTTCAGCCGGTTCGACGAGCACCTCGTGGTCCTGCCGGTCGTCGTCGTCACCGAGCTGGAGGCCAAGCGCCATCATCCTGAACTGGGGTACTTCGCCCGCCAGGCGCTTCGCTTTCTGGACGACCTCCGCATTGAGCACCGCAGGCTGGACGCCGAGCTGCCGGTCAACGACGTGGGCGGCACGGTCAAAGTGGAACTGAATCACACGGACACCGGGGTCCTGCCGGCCGGGTTCCGGCTCGGCGACAACGACACCCGCATCCTTTCCGTCGCATGCAACCTCGCGGCCGAGGGGCACGACGTGGTCCTGGTCAGCAAGGATCTGCCGCTGCGGGTCAAGGCGGCCTCGGTGGGGCTGGCGGCGCAGGAATACCGGGCCGGGCTACCGGCCGATTCCGGCTGGATGGGCATGTCGGAGCTGACCGTCCCGCGGGCCGACATCGAGGACCTGTACGCCAACGGCACGCTTGACTGCGAGCCCGCGCGCGACCTGCCCTGCCACACCGGCCTCGTGCTCGTCTCCGAGGGATGCAGCGCGCTGGCCCGGGTCAAGCCGGACAAGTCCGTCCAGCTGGTCCGCGGCGACCGGGATGTCTTCGGCTTGCGCGGCCGCAGTGCCGAACAGCGGGTAGCCCTGGATCTGCTGCTCGACCCCGAGGTGGGCATCGTCTCCCTGGGTGGCCGCGCCGGGACCGGCAAGTCTGCGCTGGCGCTGTGCGCGGGCCTCGAGGCGGTCATGGAGCGCCGCCAGCACCGCAAGGTGATCGTGTTCCGGCCGCTGTATGCGGTCGGCGGCCAGGAGCTGGGCTACCTGCCCGGGTCCGAGGCGGACAAGATGAACCCGTGGGCCCAGGCGGTCTTCGACACCCTGTCCGCGGTCACCACGCAAGATGTCATCAACGAGGTCCTGGCCCGGGACATGATCGAGGTGCTCCCGCTTACCCACATTCGCGGCCGCTCGCTGCACGACGCGTTCGTGATCGTCGACGAGGCACAGTCGCTGGAACGGGGCGTGCTGCTCACGGTGCTCTCCCGGATCGGCTCCGGCTCCCGGGTCGTGCTCACCCACGACATCGCGCAGCGGGACAACCTGCGGGTCGGCCGGCACGACGGCGTGGTCGCGGTCATCGAGAAACTCAAGGGCCACCCGCTGTTCGCGCACGTGACCCTGGTGCGGTCCGAGCGTTCGCAGATCGCCGCGCTCGTGACCGAAATGCTGGAGGACTCCGGGCTGGAGGACTCCGTCCAGTAATCAGGTGCGGTAATCAAGTGCGGTAATAAGACGCGATATGGCGGCCCGGGCGCCCTGCCGTCACCCCGTGCGGATCCCCAGTCGGTAAGGCGATGATCGGGGATCCGCGCGGCGAAAATGCCGTCGCGTGCAGTAGCGTGACGCTCGTCATGGTGCATACATCTCCTGTTCCTGCGGACGTACCATCACCGGATGCTGGCTGGCCACCGGTGTCGGTGGTCATGCCGGTCCGTAACGAGGCCCGGCACCTGGCCGAATCGGTCCGCCACATCCTGCAGCAGGACTACCCGGGCGAGATCGAACTGCTGCTCGCGGTCGGGCCGTCACGGGACCGCACGCTGGCCATCGCCGGGCAGCTCGCCGCGGACAACCCGCGCGTCATCGTGGTGCCCAACCCGACCGGCACGATCCCCTCCGGGGTGAACTCCGCGATCAAGGCGGCCCGGTTCGGGATCATCACCCGCGTTGACGGCCACGCCATGCTGCCGCCCGGGTACCTGCGCACCGCTGTCCGGACCCTGCAGGAAACCGGCGCCGCCGACGTCGGCGGGGTCATGGCCGCCGAGGGCGTGACCCCCTTCGAGCAGGCCGTGGCGTGGGCCATGACCTCGAAGGCGGGTGTCGGCGGGGCGAACTTCCACACCGGCGGCCAGGCTGGCCCGGTCGACAGCGTCTACCTCGGCGTGTACCGGCGGGTGGCCATCGAGAAGGCCGGCGGATACGACGAGCATTACCTGCGTGCGGAGGACTGGGAACTCAACCACCGCATCCGGCAGTCCGGCGGCATCATCTGGTTCGTGCCGGAGCTACGGGTCTCCTACCGGCCGCGCTCCAGCCCCCGGGCGCTGGGCGCTCAGTACTTCCACTACGGCCGGTGGCGGCGCGTGGTGGCCCGCCAGCACACGGGCACGATCAACCTGCGCTACCTGGCGCCGCCGGCCGCCGTGTCGGTGATCGCCGCGGGGACCGCCGCGGGCGCCGCCGGACTGGCCGGGCTCGCCGTGGGCGCGCCGGCCGCGGTGGGCTGGCTGGCCCTCGGGCTTGTGATCCCCGCCACCTATCTGGCCGGGATCATCGCCGTCGCTGCCGCGTTCGGCCGTGGCCTGGCGCTCAGCGTGCGTACCCGGGTGCCGCTCGCCCTGGCTACGATGCACCTGTGCTGGGGGGCTGGGTTCCTGACCAGCCGGCGGACCCTCCTGCACAGGCGGAACGGGAGCGCCCGGGCCCATTCGGCCGCCCCCGAGCCCGCAGCGCCGCGGTCGGTCAGCCGGTAACCAGGCCCAGCCCCGCGCGGACCAGCAGGCGGTGGTCAATCGCGGCGATGGCGCCGTTACCGGATCGCGAGCTATCGGCGGCGCGTATTGACCGGGTATTTCGCCCGGTTATGCGCGCGGGCGGGAGAGAATGAATCATGACTTTTGATCTGCCCAGCCTCCTGGACGCGCACCGCGGGCAGGGATATGAGCTGACTGGTCGCTACCTCAACCCGCAGCTGCCGCGGATGCTGCACGCCATCGGTTTCGATCACGCCTACGAGCGGGCCGAGGGCGCCTACCTCTATGACGCCCAGGGCAGCCGGTACACCGACTTCCTGGCCGGGTTCGGGGTGTTCGCCGCCGGGCGCAACCATCCCGTCATCCGTAAGGCGGTGCACGACGTCCTCGACGCCGAGCTGGCCGATTGGGTGCAGTTCGACACCCCGCTGCTGCCCGGATTGCTAGCCGAGCGGCTGCTGGCCAAGGCACCCGGGATGGAACGGGTCTACTTCTGCAATAGCGGGACCGAGGCGGTCGAGGCGTCGCTGAAGTTCGCCCGCTACGCCACCGGCAAGCAGCGCGTGCTGTATTGCGACCATGCCTTCCACGGGCTGACCACCGGGTCACTGTCGGTCAACGGCTCGGCCGAGTTCCGCAAGGGGTTCAACCCGCTGCTGCCCGACGCGTGCGTTCCGCTGGGCGACCTGGATGCGCTCGAACGCGAGCTGCGCAAGGGCGACGTGGCCGGGCTCATCGTGGAGCCGGTTCAGGGCAAGGGCGTGCACATCGTGCCGCCCGGGTTCCTCAGCGCCGCGGCCGGCCTGTTGCACCGGCACGGGGCGCTGCTCATCTGCGACGAGGTGCAGAGCGGCTTCGGGCGCACCGGGAAGTTCTTCGCCTACCAGCACGAGGACGTCGAGCCGGACATTATCACCGTCGCGAAGGCGCTGTCCGGCGGGATCGTGCCGGTGGGCGGGACGATGGCCAAGGGGTGGATCTTCGACAAGGTGTACTCGTCGATCGACCGCGTCCTGGTGCACGACTCGACCTTCGGCTCCGGAGCCGCCGCCATGGCCGCCGGTCTCGCCACGCTGTCCGTGATCGAGGAAGAGGGCCTGGTCGAGAACGCCGAACGGACCGGCGACGCGCTGCGCGGCGCCCTTCAGGAGATGGTCGACCGGTACGAGCTGCTCGGCGAGGTCCGTGGGCGTGGCCTGATGATCGGCATCGAGTTCAGCAAGCCAAAGTCGCTGAAGCTGCGCACCAGCTGGAACATGCTTCAGGTGGCCCGGCGCGGGCTGTTCGCCCAGATGGTGGTCGTCGCCCTGTTCCAGCGGCACCGCATCCTCACCCAGGTGTCCGGCGACTTCGTGGAGATCATCAAGCTGATCCCGCCGCTGACGATCGGTGACACCGAGGTCAAGCTGTTCCGCGAGGCCTTCATCGAGATCATGGACGACGCCAGCCGCGGCAGCGGGCTCATCTGGGACTTCGGCCGGACCCTGGTCAAGCAGGCGATCAGGAACTGACTCCGCCGCGGTCGGCGGCCTGCAGCAGGGTCTCGGCGATGGCCAGATCACGCGGGTAGGTGATCTTCAGGTTGTGCTCGCTGCCCGCCACCACCCGGACCGGCACATCCGGCAGGTAGCGCAGCACCACCCCGCAGTCATCCGTCGGCGTGAAGTCCGGGTCGGCCAGGGCCAGGTCGTGGGCCCGGGCGAGCACCGACCACCGGAAGCCCTGCGGGGTCTGGCAGCGGAGCAGGCTGTCCCGGCGCGGCATCCGGGTCATCACGCCGTCGGCGACCACGACGATCGTGTCCGAGGTCGGCACGGCCACCCCGACCGCGTCCGCCTCGGACAGCGCCGCGACGCAGTCCGCGATGATCCGCTGGCCGACGAGGGGGCGCGCCGCGTCGTGCAGCAGGACGCCGCAGTCCCCGACGCGCATCGCGCGCAGCCGCGCGCCGATGGCCGCGATCGCCTGGCGGGTCGAGCCGGGACGCGTGGTACCGCCTTCGATGATCCCGGCCAGCTTGCTGAAGCCGCCGCCGTCCAGCAGTTTCGCCGCCTCGCCGATATGAGTGGCCGGCATCACGACCAGTACCTCGTCCACGCCCGGCGCCTCGTTGAAGGCCGCCACGCAGTGCTCGATCAGCGTCCTTCCGCCCAGGCGCAGCAGCTGTTTCGGCACGTCGGCGCCGAACCGCAGACCGGATCCGCCCGCCAGCACGACCGCGACCATCCGCATGAGCCGGACTTTACTGGATGCTCCGCGGTGGCCCGTCGGCACGAGCCAGCGGCGCGGCCCGTGAACCGGTTACGTGAAACGATGGCGACGACGTGTGTCCGTGCCGACATTCAGCGGCTTAGCTCGGTAGGCTTCTGGGAACGTTGTGCGCCTGAGCAGCGCCTCCGAGTGGTCAAGGGCTCCGGGCCCGGTTCAGGAACTCAGGGCATGGCTCAGAAACGCGGTGGGCGGCCGGTCGGTAGGAGGATCGGGGCGATGGGCCGCTGGAAGGACGTCAGATGACCGTTGCGCTGGTCCTCGCGGCTGAGCCGGCCGCCGGGCTCTGCGGCCAGCTGACGTCACTGGGCGTGCGGCGGGTGGATGTGACCGAGGACGCCGGCCCGGCCGGCGGGCTGCTGACCGTCGCCGCTGCCGCGCGCGCCACCGGCGAGCAGATGCTGATCTGCGGCGGCGACCTCGCCGTCCCCCGGCAGGCCCTGGCCCGGCTGCTAGGCGCCGAGCGGACAGCGGGCTACGCCGAGGAACGCCCCGGCTGCCGGGCCATGCTCGTCGACCCGTCGGACCTGCGGGCGCTGGCCGAGGCGGCGGAATACCTCGCGTCCGGGCCGGATGAGCCAGACCAGGTCAGCGCGCTGCTGAGGGAACTGGCGCGCCGGGGGGTCGCGGTGAAATTCGTCGAGGCCAGGCCGGACGGGGACGCCGACCGGGACGAAGACGGGCTCGTCGCGGAGTTCTTCGCCGACCCGATCGCCCGGGACGTGGCCCGGTGGGCTTCAGAACGGGCGCTCGCGCCGGCCGCGCTGATCGGTACCAGCCTGGGTCTCGGGCTCGTGGCCGCCATCTGGTTCTCCGAGCCGACCGCGACCGGAAAGGCCGTCGCCGCGGTGACCCTGCTCGCGGCCTTCGTATCCAGCCGCGCGGGCCGGGTGCTGGCCGCGGCGCCGGGACCGCTGCTGGCGGCGATCGGGTCCCCCGGCGGCCGAGCGGGCTCACGGACCAGCGTCATCCCGCCCACCGGAGACTGGCTGTCGGCCGCGGGGTGGGCGATCACCGAGTGCGCCGTCTACGCGGGCCTCGCAGCCAGCGCCGGCCTCGGCCGGGCGAACCCCGGCGCCGGCTTCGGCATATCGGCGATCGGGCGCGGCCCCGGCGGCGTGTGGCATCTGGCCGTGGCGGCCCTGGCGGTGCTCGCCGTCCGCCGGATGACCGACCTGTGCTACGAGCGCGCGACGGAGACCACGGGCGGCCGGATCCGACTGCCGCGTTCCGCTGCGCGGCGGCGGATCGAACGGGCCCTGGCGTTGCCCGCCGGGGAACGTGTCGTGCTGATCATCGTGGCCGGTGGGATCTGGGGCCCGCGCGTGGCTTTTCTCGCGCTGATCGGATGGGGTCTCGCCGCCGCCGGGTACGTTCTCACCGCGCGGATCGTGGGCCTGCGCGACGCGGCGGCCCGCGGCGGCCGGGCACTGTCCACCGCGCTCGCGCCCGCCGACGAGGGATCGATCAGCCTCGACGCGGCGGCGGCCCCGTTCGGGGTCCTGGGCGCCCTGGCTGACGGCGCCCGTTCCGGTGATGGTGCCCGATCGGGCGACGGTGCCCGTTCCGGTGATGGTGCCCGTTCCGGTGACCGTGAAGACGGCGAAGGTGACGTGGATGGTGCCGGCGCAGGCACCGGCGAGAACGCGTTCTCCGCGGTCGGGTTGCGGCCGACCGGGACGGCCCGCGAGCCCGCCGCCCGGCGTTCGCCGCGTCCCCGGCCCGCGGCCCGGGAGAGCGTGGCAGGCGGCCAGATCGCCGCCTACCGTGACGACGGCCCGATCTCTCTGTGGCTGGGCCGCCTGGTCGAGGGGCGCATTCCGCCGGTGCCGCCCGTCCTCGTCGGGGTCTTCGTGACGGTGGCGCTGGCCCTGCTGGGCATGGGCAACCTGTCGGGCGTTCTCGTGCTGACCCCAGTGGAAGCGATGCTGCTGGCCGGGCTGGGTTCGTGCCATCCGCATGACGGGCGGCTGGACTGGCTGGTTCCGCCGTTGCTGCAGGTGGGGGAGTATCTGTTCCTGGCCGCGCTGGCGTTCACCCGGGCGGTGTCGCCGCCGCTGGTTTTCGCGCTCATCGCGGCCGTGGTTCTGCGCCACCTGGATGTCGCCTACCGGGCGCGCCACCGAATCCGGTGGCCCGCGGCCCGGCCGGCCGATCGCCGGGCGCGCAAGCAGGCCCGGGCCACGGAACCGGCCGGGCGCCGCCGGCGCGCCGGCGGCCGCGGCGCTCAGCCGGACGACGGCGAACGGGCCGGAGAGGCTGCGGGCCGGTGTCCCGCCGCGCGCCGGGGACTGGCCGCGAGCTACGGCCTGACCTGGCCGCCGATGGCCGCGGACGGGCGGCCCGCCGACGTCACCGGCCTCGGCTGGGAGGTAAGGATGCTGGCGCTCGGCATCGGCGCGGCGCTGGGTATCGTCCCGTTCGCCTGCGTCGTGCTCGCCGGGTATTTGTGGGCCCTGGTCATCCGTGACTTCCTCACTGGCTGGCTGGGCGTCCGGGGCGAGGCGGCCTGAGCAAGCGGGCCCATCCGATGGTTGATGGCCCCGCCTAGGAGCGCATCCGCACGAACCGGCGTAAAGCTGCGGTAACAAATGAGACCCCAGCGGTCCGGGCGAGGGTAGTGTCGAAAGGGCATGGATAAGATCGCGCGGGAGGATCGGATGAGCCCTTGCTGACCCGGAACCCAGTGCGCGGGAGCGCGTGGGCGCCGGGCGCGACCTGGGCGTGGCCGTCACTGAGCAGCATCCGCCGGTCGTGGATCGTCGCCGCATTCGTGGCCTGCGCTATGTTCGCTGGCGGGGTTTCCCTGGTCTCCACGGATCATCTGCACCGCATGTGGGGCATCATGGCGGCCTGCGGCTACGTGGCCGCGGCCGTGTCCGCGCTGGCCTGGCGGGCCCGTGGCGTGGACCTCGCGCTCGTCGTGAGCCTGTGCGGGGCCTTGATCGTGCCGCTGGTCTGGATGGTGTGGACCGGGCAGGGGCAGCCGGAGGTCAGCGTCATCGCGCGGTCCGCGCAGTTGCTGATCCACCACGGCACGCCGTACCAGGCGACCGCCATCCTCAGCCACACGCGCGACCCGAACGCCTATGATCCCTACCTGCCCGCCATGACGGCGTTCGGCCTGCTCTGGGCGGCGGTCGGCCCAACTCCGCTAGCCGACCCGCGGGTGTGGTTCGGGGTGGCGTTCGTGGTCTTCTTCGCGCTGGCCCTGTGGGTGGCGAAGGCCAAAGACGTCACGCGGTGGACCGTGTTCGTCACCGCGACCCCCATCATCGCGTTCGAGCTGTCGGTCGGCGGGACGGACGTGCCGATCATCGCACTTATCTGCCTCGGCTTCGCGCTGCTGTGGCGGCACCCGCGCCCGGTGCTGGCCGGCCTGGCCTTCGGCGGGGCCGCCTCGATGAAGGCGACCGCGTGGCCGGCCATCGTCGTTGCCGTCGCCCTGGCCCTGGCCCGGGACGGGAAACGCGCGGCCGCCGTCATGACCGCCGTCTCACTCGGTGTCGTCGCGATCCTGGTGGGCCCGTTCGCCGTGCTGGAACCGGACTCGCTGGTGAAGAACACTATCTTGTTCCCGCTCGGGCTGGCCAGCGTGACGTCACAGGCCGTCAGCCCGCTTCCGGGGCACCTGATCGCGCAGACCGGGCACGTCGGCCGCCTGTTCGTCATCGCGGTGCTCGCCCTGTCGGGCGTCGCCGTGCTCGCGTCCCTGGTGGTGCGGCCACCCCGGAGCGTCCCGTCAGCCGCCATCCGGCTCGTCATCGGGCTGTCACTGATGTTCGTGCTGGCGCCTGCGACGCGCTTCGGCTATTTCATCTACCCGGGCGGCATCCTCGCGTGGCTCATCGTGTCCTACGCCGGTCAGCGTGCGCTCACCGCAGAGGAGGACGTCAGTCCCCCGGCCGGGAAGGCAAGCACCGCGGCCGCGAACCGGTGATCCGCACCGCGGCCGCGAACCGGTGATCCGCCGCGGTCGCGCGCCGATGATCGGTCGGGCGCGAAGTCCGCGGGCACATCCGGCCCGGGAAGGCGCCGGAACCGCTGCAGATGTTGGTGTTCCCGGTGATGCCGCCGAAGGTCAGTGGTGCAAAACGTGTTCAAAGGTACTTACGAACCGATGTCGTCTAGGGACTTACCGGTGGCCTTGCCCGGCGCCGCTGCCGCCGTCGCGTGCGGAGGCGAATGGGTGAGGCAAATGCCGATGGCCGAGCGTCGCGGCCATTTGCCGTCCCCTCTAAAGTGGGTCCGTGCGCCGAGGACTCCGCGCGTCTGACAGGGGCGCTGACGCGGGCAAACGTGCCGACGCGGCCGATCGGGCCGGGCCGGCTAATCCGGACGAGCCGGCTGACCCGGCCGGGGTTGCTGATGAGGCCGAGCCAGGTGACCTCCAGCGGCGCGCTGACTCGGCCGAGCCCGCCGAGACGGCTGATCCCGCCGAGCCTGCCGAGCCCAAAGATCCGGCTGATACCGCGGTTACCGAGGGGCTGGCTGCTCCGGACGGGACCCCGGACGGTGAAGCCGAAAAGCTCTCTGGCTCATCCGGCAGCGACGCCTTCGGTGCAGGCAGATCGGGCGGAGCCGCTAACGCTTGGCCGCCGCCGGGCGCGGTCGCCACGATCAGCGCGACCGGTACCGGCGCGCCGCGCCGCGCCGCCCGGCTCGCGCCCCGCCTGCCGGTACCACGGCGCCGGGCCAACTGGCGGCGAGTCCCCGGTGTGCTGTTCGCCGCGGTGACGGTCTTGCCGGCGGTGCTGGTGATGGCCTGGCTCATCCCCGGCCTGCCGCTGCTGCTGGCCGGCCGGTTCGCCGCCATCCCCATGATCGTCATCTCCGTCCCGCTGGCGGTCGCGCTGGTCGTCATGGTCCTGCGCGAACTCCCCTCGGCCTGGCCGCACGGGATCCACGACATCCGGGACGACGAACCGCCGGCCGAATCACCGGCGGACCAGGTGGTCGTCCGGCCGGACGCACCGCCGGAATCAGGCGGTCGCGGCACCGGACCAGCCGGAGGAGGATCCGGCCCGGCCGAAGCCGGGACCGAGGCCGGGACAGAATCAGGGATCAAGGCAGGGACCGAATCCGGGATCAAGGCCGGGACCGAATCCGGGATCAAGGCCGGGACAGACGAACAGCCAGACGGGCTGGAAGCCGGACTGGGCGCCGCCGCGAACCAGCCGGACACCGGGAACGGGCGGGACTCCCAGAATGAGCCGGACTCACGGAACGAGCCGGACACCGGGAACGAGCCGGACACCGGGAACGAGCCGGACACCCGGAACCGGCGCCGGCGACCGGACGTGCCATGGTGGGCGCTGGCCGCGACCATCCTGGTGGCCGCCGGGTTCGCCGTGTGGCAGTACGCCGAGAGCTCCCAACAGATCATCGTGCTCCGCGATCCCGGCACCTACTTGCAGTTCGCCGACTGGATCGCCGGGCACGGCTCGACCCGCATCCCGCAGTCGCTGGAGGCCTTCGGCGGCGCGCACCAGGGCCTCACATTCAGCAGCCTCGGCTTCTTCCAGGTCGGGACAACGGTGGTGCCGCAGTTTATGGCGGGGCTGCCGATGGCGCTGGCGATCGGCGTGTGGGCGGGTGGCCCGCTGGGAGCCGCGGCCATGGCCCCCGTCCTCGGGGCGTGCGCGGTGCTCGCCTTCGCCGGCCTGGTCGGCCGGCTGGCCGGGGCGCGCTGGGCGCCGGCCGCGGCCCTGGTCCTCGCGGTCAGCCTGCCGCAGCAGTACACCAGCCGGACGACGTTCAGCGAGACGCTGGCCCAGGTCCTGCTGTACGGCGGCCTGTGCATGCTGGCCGATTCCTTCGTCCTGCCGGACGGGCGTCACGCGGCGGCCTACGCCGGGCCGCCATCGTGGCGGGACGGCCCTGCGCCGAATGTCACGCTGGCTTTCTTCGCCGGCCTTGGTCTCGGCCTCACCCTGCTGATCAGGATCGACGGGCTCAGCGATCTGCTGCCGGCCATTCCCTTCCTCGGGATTCTCCTCGTCAGGAGGCGCCCGCAGGGCATTCCGTTCGGAATCGGGCTGTTTATCGGCGCCGCGTACGGCTTCGCGGATGGTTACTTGCTGTCCCGGCCCTATCTGGATTCGATCGGCCCGTCGCTGCGGCCGCTGGCCATGATCGCGCTGGGGGCGGTCGCTCTCACCGTCATCGGCATGGGTGTGATGAGTGCCCGCCGGCCGCGCCGCTGGCTGCGGTTCCTGTTCGGCGCGCCCCCGCTGCGATGGCTGCCGGAGGCCGCCGCGGCGCTGACCGTGCTCGCGGTCGTCGGCTTCGCCGTGCGCCCCTACTTCCAGACGGTCCGGGGGGAGACCGTCCCCGCGACCATCAGCTACGTCGCCGAACTGCAGCGGCTCGCGCACCTGGCCGTCGACCCGACCCGGCAGTACTCCGAGGACAGCCTGTACTGGGTGATCTGGTACATCGGCGTCCCGGCGGTGATCCTCGGCGCCATCGGCTTGGCGCTGCTCGCCCGGCGGTGCCTCAGGGCGCTGCTGACCAGGCGGGACAACGGAGCCGCGCGGATCTGGGCGCTGCCCCTGATGATCATCTCGTGGGTGACGGTGACCGTCTTGTGGCGTCCCGGCATCATCCCCGACCAGCCCTGGGCCAGCCGGCGGCTGGTGCCAGTGGTGCTGCCGGGGCTGATCCTCGCCGCGATCTGGGCGTCGGCCTGGATCAAGGAACGCGGGCGCGATCTGGGGGCCGGGCGCCTGGCCGAGTCGGTTGTCGCGGTCTGCTGCGTGACCGCCCTGCTGGTTCCCGCGGCCGTAACCACCTTCGGCGTCGGGACGACGAAGACCGCGACCGGCTCGGCCCGGCCGACCGCGGACGGCCTGGCGTTCAAGCGGACCGGGGCGGGGGAAGAGGCGGCCGTCCGCCAGTTGTGCGCCAGCATCGGGCCGAACGCATCGGTCGTCATCCTCGACCCGCTGACCGCCGACCGTTTCAGCCAGGTCATCCGGAGCATGTGCGCGACCCCGACGGCGCGCATGGATGCCCCGGCGCCCGCCTCGGTGGCGTCCGTGGTGGCAGGTATTGAGCGGACCGGGCGGCGCCCGGTTCTCCTGGCGGGGCAGCAATCTCAGCTCGCGGAGTACGGTGGCAGCGCGCAGCAGGTGCTCAACCTGCTGACGACCCAGGACGCCCATGAGCTGACCCAGCCGCCGACCAGAACATGGCTGATTCACTTCGTCATCTGGATGACACAGCCCAGCGGGGAAACCGGAGGGGCGGTGACGGGCAAGACCGCTGGGGTGACCGGAGGGGCCGTGACAGGCAGCACAGCGGAGTATTCTCGCCGGGCGTGAGCACTCCACAGGAACCAGGGGCCTTCGGATGGCCCGAAGAAGGGCGCCCCGGGCCGGAACCGCCCGCGAACCGACGGCATGCTCCGCCCGATGGTACGGTGCCGCTGGAGTCGTTGTTCCCGCCGGAGCAGCTGTATGCCACGGACCAGACCGCGCCCGCTGAGCCAGCGTATTCGGGCGACGGGCCGTCGTATCCGGGGGAGCAGGCCTACACCTCACCCACATACGACACCCGCCCGGCGTACGGCACCCCGCCCGCCCCGGGACCGTTCGGGGATGAGCCAGCGGCCTATCCGTCGCCGTCCCCCTTCGAGACCATGCCGGAGACGCAACGTCCGCCGGAGACGCAGCGTCCGCCGGGGACGCCAAGCACGCCGCGCCAGCCGGGCCAGCCGGAGACGCAGGGCACCCCGGAACCTCCGGCCCAGCTGGAACCGCAGTACCGCGGCGCGCCGGCGGACGGCCGCGAGCCGCACGTGTCGATCGTGCTCCCGTGCTTCAACGAGCAGGATCACGTCCTGCGCGAGGTCGAGCGCATCAGCCGGGTCATGGACGCCAGCGGGCTGCCGTACGAGCTGATCGCCGTGGACGACGGCTCTACGGACGCCACGCTGGAGCGGCTCCTGGCTGCAAAACCGAACCTTCCGCGGATGCGGATCGTGCACTTCCCGCGCAACGGCGGCGCTGGGACGGTGCGCCGGATCGGGACGCAGCAGGCCAAGGGTGAGATCGTCGTCTGGACCGACGCCGACATGACCTATCCTAACGATCGCATTCCCGAGTTCGTCGCCATGCTGGATGTCGATCCGTCGATCGACCAGGTCGTCGGGGCGCGCACCAGCGAGGCGGGTACGCACAAGGCAGTCCGGGTCCCGGCCAAGTGGTTCATCCGCAAGCTGGCCGAGAAGCTCACCAACTCGGAGATCCCGGACCTGAACTCCGGGCTGCGCGCGTTCCGCCGGGACGTCGCCCTGCCGTACCTGAGGCTCCTCCCGCCGGGATTCTCCTGCGTCACCACGATCACGCTGGCGTTCCTGTCCAACGAGCACGGCGTGGTGTACGTGCCGATCGGCTACGCCAAGCGGGCCGGCGTGTCGAAGTTCCGCTTCGTCTCCGACGCCTACCGGTACATCCTCCAGGTCCTGCGCATGGTGATGTACTTCAACCCGCTGAAGGTACTGATGCCGCCGGCGCTCTTCCTGCTCGGCCTGGGCATTCTCAAGGGCGTCTTCGACATGGTGGTGCACCCCCTGTACTTCGCGATCAACACCGTCCTGATCTTCGTCAGCGGGCTGATCATCGCGTCGCTGGCCCTGCTCGCTGACCTGATCGTGCGCTCCCGGGGCGACACGTGACCCCGGGCGGCGCGGCCCGGCCGGACCCCGGCGACGGACGGGAACTGTGCGACGGGCGGGAGCCGTGCGATGGGCGGGAGCCGTGCGATGGGCGGCTGCCGTGCGGATCGCGCTGATCGGCCCGGCGCACCCCTACAAGGGCGGCGGCGCCCGGCACACCACCGAACTCGCCCGCTGGCTCGCTGCCGCCGGGCACGACGTCGTCATCGAGTCGTGGAGCAGGCAGTACCCGGCCGGGCTCTACCCGGGCGGCCGGCAGACGGTCGACGTACCCGAGGGCGAGCCGTTCCCGGGCACCCGCCGTGATCTGTCCTGGCGCCATCCGGCCGGCTGGGTGAGCGTGGGCCGCCGGCTCCGCGACCGGGATCTCGTGGTGTTCGCGCTGCTGATCCCACCGCAGGCCATCCCGTACCTGGCCATCCTGGCGGCCCTGCGCGGCCCAGGTGGCCGGGGCCGGCGTCGCCGCGAAGGCGGGGCGGGCCCGCGGACCGTGGTCGTCTGCCACAACGTGCTGCCGCACGAGAGCCGGCCGGCCGATGAGCAGTTGACCAGGCTGCTTCTGCGGCGGGCCGGGGCGGCGCTGACGCATTCGGCCGCCGAAGCCGCGCGGGCCCGTGCCCTGGCCCCCGAGGCGCTGGTCACCGCGGCCCGGATGCCGCCGCACCTGCCGGCCGCCGCACCCGCCGCGCACCGATGCGGTCATGCAGGCGACCAGGCCGCCGAACGGGTGGCGGTGCCGGGTCCCCCCATGTGCCGGCTGCTCTTCTTCGGGATCGTCCGCCCCTACAAGGGCCTCGACGTCCTGCTGCGGGCCCTGGCGCGGGCGCCCCGGCATGTCGTGCTGACCGTGGCCGGGGAGTTCTGGGGCAAGGCGGAGGCTGAGACGAGGGCGCTGATCGACGAGCTCGGGCTGACCGGCCGGGTCACGCTGCGCCCCGGCTACGTGCCCGCCGACGAGATCCCGGGACTGTTCGCCGGGACCGACGCGCTCGTCCTGCCGTACCGATCCGCGACGTCGTCGCAGAACGCCTGGCTCGCGTTCGAGTTCGGCGTGCCGGTCGCCGTGACGCGCGCGGGGACCCTCGCCGACGCGGTACGGGATGGCGTCGACGGGGTGGTGTGCGAGCCGGGGGACGAGGACGATCTGCTCCGCGCGCTGGTGCGGATCAGCGCGCCGGGGGAGTCCGGCCGGCTGCGTTCGGCGGTTCGGGCGGCCGATCCGGGCGGCTATTGGGACGCCTATCTGGAGGCTCTGCTGAGCCTGGCCGCCCAGCCGGAGCGGCAACCTCCTGGCCTGCAGCCTCCCGGCCTGGAGCCGATGGCCCGGTAGGCCTGGTAGGGCCTTGCGCCGATGGGCCGGTAGGGACGGTCTCGGCCACCGGGGTGGTGGTCACGGTCAGCGCCCCGGTTCCCGCGATCTCCGGTGTTCCCGTGGAGCCCGCCGGCCGCGCGCCCGGCCGGCGCGTCTCACGGCGGCCGATCACCACCGCCAGGCCCGCCCAGGCCAGGTCACCGGCGGTCAGGACCACCCTCGAGGCCAGCGCGACGGCCAGCGCCGACCCGCGCGGCATGATCGGCGAGAGGACGGCGATCAGCGCGACCTCGCGAGGGCCAATCCCGCCGGGGAATGGGATGAGCAGGAAGCCCACCGCCCAGGCCAGTGCGTAGCCCCCGAACGACAGCAGCAGGATGTGCAGGCTCTTGCCCGCGATGGCGCCGATCAGCAGCCAGGCGTGCAGGCCGTAGCAGACCCAGCCCAGGGTGGTCCAGCCGACCGCGCGGGCCATCCCGCCCAGGCTGACCGGTGTCCCCGGCGCCGGCCGCCGGAGAGCCTTGAGCGCGAGGCCCAGGCCGAAGGTCGTCACCGGCGGGTACAGCCCCACGAGGAGCACCGGGATGCACAGCAGGACCCACCAGTACTGGCGCAGCGCGTCAGGGGAAGCCAGCGGCAGCGTGACCCCGGCCACGATGAGCCCGACCACCAGCGTGATTGCCATGCTGATGAGGCTCGCCGCGCCGCTCCGCTTCTTCGGGACCTGGTAGTCCTGGGCCAGGCTGACCTGTGCCGCGACGGCCCACACGGCCCCGGGGACGTACTTGCCCAGCTGCCCGAGGAACATCACCCGGATCGCGGCCGGCTGCGGGAGCGGCGAGCCCAGGTCGGCGAGCAACGCGCGCCAGGCCAGCATCATGCAGCCCAGGGCCGCGACGACCGCGAGGACCGCGCCGATCACGTCCCAGGCGGCCAGCTGCCCCAGCGCGGCTCGCACCTGCGGCCACTGTGAGACCAGCCCGTAGCAGGCGAAGCCGAGCGCGATAACGAGAAGCCCGGCCCTGAACCAGGGGCTCGCGCTGAGTCGGCGCAGCACGCGGCCAGCGTATCCGCCACGGTGCAGCATGCGGGGCAACCCGGCTGAACGAGAGGCTCACGCCCACCATGCTGATCGGCGGCGCCCTGATCATCGTGGCCGTCGCCCTGGTGGTCTGGCGCCGCGGCGCCCCCGGCCACTGGGCGTTCCTGTGTCTACGAGGTTTGTCCGGGCTCGTGGTCCCGCCCGCGCCCAGGCCCGGGACGCCTGAGCCGCCGATTTGCTTACTACACCGGAAGTTCATAAAGTAGGAACACCCGACGCGGGGTGGAGCAGTTCGGTAGCTCGCTGGGCTCATAACCCAGAGGTCGCGGGTTCAAATCCCGCCCCCGCTACTAGTTTTCGCAGCTCAGGACCCTTTTCCCCCGGGGAGAGGGTCCTTTGCGTTTCGCATTATGCAGTAAAGCGTGTAGCACGGTAGGGGCCCGGTGCGGCCTGGCGGCGAGACGGGATGGCACGGGATGAGACAGCCTGGACGTGGTGGACGCTGCGCCCGCGATCTCTGGGTGCCCGGCCCAGAGGTCCGCAACTGCATCCCGGTCTCTTCCCATTCGTGCTGGACTAGCCGGAACATGCAGAGCCCAGGGTTAGGCCAGGGCCGCCGGCGGCTTGTCGTGGCATGCGGCTGCCAAGAGCGCGAGATCCGCCCTTGCTCGAGTTCAATGACGGCGCCGCGGGATGCCGTGGTGCCGATGCGGCTACCTATTTCCTCCAAACGCGCGTTGCGCCGCGCAGTGGGTTTGTTCTGGCAGGCCGCGCTTGTAACCGCCTTATGGGCGCCTGCACCTGTCGCGTCGATCCTTGAGACAGGAATGCAGATCTGGGAGTTATGGGCGGGACCACTCTTGGGTCGTCTGGCCGTCGGGGTCTGGCACTTTCGGGTGGGTCAACCCGGGGTCGAAAGCACGGCGGCGCGCTCGATGAGTTCTCGAAGCCTGGCGGCGAAGCGGGCGGCTGGTGCCCCATCGACCACGTTGTGGTCGATGGTCAACGTCATGTCCAGGACATCTCGGACCGCTACCTGGTCGTCGACGACCTTCGGGCGCCGGGCCATGCCGCCGACCACCACCCGAGCGAGAACAGCCCGAGGGGCGAGATCCCGAATCCCGCTCCTTCACCGAACATCCCCACCGCGCTCACCACGACGGTACCGATGCGCTGCCGGACGGCTACCGACCTGGCCATCACCGCGTACATCGCCGGAAGGGCACCAGGGACGTGGGTGGCGACCGGCATCGCCCGCTGCAACCACTTTTCGGTGCCGCTCGTCGCGGCGGGCTGGCGCCTGACACGGTGCAGCTTGGCGGTCAGATCGGGCACATCCCGGGCGTCCGCATCGTGAAGAACATCCGCCAGGGGGAACAGGCCTTGCGCGGTCGGGATCTCGATCATCGTCGTGACATCGACGTGCTGATGCATCACCAACTGTCCCCGCCAGGCTGCGGGCTCGCAGCGTGCCGTACATGTCCTGATGAAGAGGAGACGGAGGTCCTACGGATGCCGAACCTCTGCCTCTCCCGGAGCCGGCCTTTGCCTCTTCCGGGAGGCGGTGACGGGGCGGAGCGTCACGGTTTGAGCAGCCGGTTCCGGCGGGCAGGCCGGCCGCGAGCCTAGGGTCGGCAGGCGCGGGAAGGAGGCAGCTGGCCAGCCACAGTACCTCCGGCCGGCAGCGGGCGGTGCTACCGATTCGGGACCGCCGGAAGGAAGCAAGACCCGCGAGGGGATGATTAACGATGACTCCTACCGCACCAGTACAGCCGCATCACATCTGGGTGGCCCGCCACAAGGTCGGAACCACCCTGCTAGTCCTGCTAGTGGTGGCGCTCGCGTGCGGCGCCATCCTCGGCAACATCCACGGGTCCCTGACGACAGCAGCGGGGATCACCGCCCTGGTCGCCCTCGCGGTGACCGTCGCCAGTTTGGTGTGGCTGCACCTGCAGCCGACCGGGCTGTCTCCTGTGCGCGACCCCGTCAGCCAGTACGGCATCACCAGCTTCCGCGCGGGTTACCGTGGGGCCACCATCGCGTTCGCGGCCGCGGGCCTCGCGCTGGCCGCCGGGATCAGCCAGGCCCTGGGCGGGCGCGGGCTGGCCGTGGTCATCCTGCTCGTCGTCTTTGCCATCGCCCGGGTGGCGATCAACTGGTTCCCGATGGACCCTCCCGGCGCAAAGTGGACCCGCACCGGGTGGATGCACTTCGTGCTGGCCTTCGCCGCCTTCGCCGCCGTGCTGGCCGCTGCCGAGGTTCTCGGGGCTGTCCTGTCCAACCCCGGCACATGGCACG
>Ga0181518_10002206_pt1 | contig 18952 bp, 15 predicted proteins | sample PEATcosm2014_Bin_28_FD_119751 | JGI IMG/M metagenome (GOLD analysis project Ga0181518, IMG submission 119751) | Peatland microbial communities from MTU Mesocosm Facility, Houghton, MI, USA - PEATcosm2014_Bin01_60_metaG | ecosystem: Environmental > Terrestrial > Soil > Wetlands > Peat | place... | reverse complement strand
GTACCCAGCCGGTCAAAAAGCCGGGAGGCAGCCAGGTACCCCGCGCCAATGCGTCCTTGCGGATTGCCTCCTGACCCGGTCAAATCATAGTCGACTGTTGGGAAGTAGGCAGAGCGCTCCTCGACGACGTGCTCGTTGAATTCCAACACCGTGGCCTGTGCGGCCAGAACCTGGGGATGATTCTTGAGCGCAAGAGCCTCGGCGTCCTTCAAGGTAAGCAGCGTCGGCGCGGCAGTCTGGCACCGCGCGCCTGTTCCGCTGAAAAGCAAAGCTAACAGCGCAAGAAATCTACGGTTCATACCCACTTCACCTCCAGGTTACGTTGTGAAGCCCACTCCTTGGAAACACCACGAACGAGCCGGCGCACAGCCGGCCATAGCTGCGACTGAGGATTTGAGATCTCAGATTCCAGATTTCTGATTCAAGACAGCGCCGCCGGGACAATCTCTGAGAATAAACGCTGCGGGCCGCGCAGATTTCCTGGCACGGGTGTCCCGCCCGTGCCCACGGCCAGGATGGCTATGCCACGTTGGTACTACTAGGGGTGAGTTTCTTCCCGGCGCGCGAAGAAAAGCAGATCCTTCGCTTCGCTCAGGATGACATGTCATTCTGAGCGAAGCGAAGAATCTGCATTTGGTTGCGGCCTTGCCGCGCTGCGACCTCTGTGGTGAAGCTGTTCCTTTCATGCTTCTCCAAAGCGGGATTCTTCGCAGACCTCGGAATGACATCGTAGCGTCATGCGGACCTTGGCCCCTCGGCGCTTTCACGAATGGGATTCTGCCGGCGCCTCGTTCCCGGGCCTCTTCTCGTTCCCGTAGGCGAGCACGTAAGCCGCTGGAACAATGAAAATCGTCAAGACCACTGAAGAGATCAGACCGCCGATGATGGCGCGCGCCATGGGTGTGTACTGCTCTGCGCCGGTCCCGAGTTTCAACGCCAGGGGCAACATGCCAAGAATCGTGGCGAGCGAGGTCATCAGGATAGGCCGCAACCGCACCCGGCAAGCTGCAATGACGGCGTCGCGGGGCGAGAGACCCTGTCCTTCAAGCGTATGGGCGAAATCGACAATCAAGATGCTGTTGGAGTCCGCGATACCAATGAGCATCAGCACACCCATTAACGACATCACGTTTAGTGTTGTATGCGTGAGCGGGAGGGTTATAAGCACTCCCACAAAGCCCATAGGAATTGCCAGCATGATCAGGAACGGATCGCGAAAAGACTTGAACTGCGCGGTGAGGATCAAGTAAAGAAGGATGAAAGACATGATAAAGCCGAGGCCGAAACTCTTGAACGACTCCATCATGCCGGTGACCATGCCCCGCAGACTTATGCGCACTTCCTCCGGGTAGTGCGCCTGGTCGAGAATTTTGTTGATGGCGTGCGTTAGGCGCCCAAGGTCCTCCCCCGCGGGCGTGACATACACATCGATGACTTTTTGAATCTGGTAGTGATCGACTTCCGTCGGGCTCTGATCGAAATGCACTTTCACCACGTTATCCAGCACCGTGACGGGCCTCACCGGATAAGCCAACGGCGTCGGGCCAGGCTTGGGAATGCCTGCGTGATAAAGCGGTGAATCGATGCTCCCCCCTCCCGGCGGGTCGGCCCGCAGGGGAATCAGGCCCAAGTCACTCAAGCTGTGAATAGCCGGGTGTCCATGCTCGAAATACTGCACGGTGAGGTAATAGTCGTTGCCGCTTCTGCGGTCCACCCAGTAGTTGGGAGCAATCATGTAATTCGAGTTCAGCGCGGTGATGACGTTATCGACCACGTCCTTCTGGGTGAGCCCCAGTTCCCCGGCGTGCACGCGGTCCACGTCCAGTCGCACCGCCGGGTAGTCCATATCCTGCGGGATATATACATTTCCCACTCCCGGCAACTGGCGGATGCGGGCGGCCAAGTCCTGCGCGATGCTGTAGTCCTGCTTGAGATTCGAGCTGACCACCTGTACATCGATGGGAGCAGGCATTCCGCTGTTGAGGATTGCATCGACCATGGAGCCGCTCTGGATGAAAGGCCGTATGTCCGGCAATTGCTGCGAGAGCGCTGCTTTTACACGGTCCATGTAGACGAAGCTGCTGGTCTTGTGGTCATCAGTCAGTTGGACCTGAACGGTGGCGGTGTACTCTCCAGCATTGGTTGTGTAGAGTGAGGAGAAGTCGTCGACCACGCCGATGTTGGAGACGATCATCCGCATGTCGGCGGGGGCCACGACGCGCCGGATTAAACTCTCGACTTTGGCGGTGTACTGGTCGGTGTTCTCGATGCGAGTCCCGGTGGGCGCCTTCATGTTGATGGTGAACTGGCCCGCATCGGTTCGTGGGAAGAAAGAGATGCCCAAGATTGGGTAGACGGCGAAGCTGGCCAGGAAAATCATGGCGATGACGGCCACAGTCCAACCCGGCCGGACCAGTGCCCGGCGGACCCAATGCTCGTAAGAATCCAGCAGCTTGCCAAAGTGGCGGTTAAAGCCAGCATTGAACCTGTCCCACCGCGATTTGCCGTGGCCTCCCGTCTCACCCGCGTCGGCCGCAACACTCTCAGACGGAGACTCGCTGCCGTCCGGCCCGGCTTCCGGCGGCTTTGCACCATGGCCTTCCGCGTGATGAACTTGCTTCAGAAAACGCGAACAAAACAGCGGAATCACGGTCATGGCCACGACATAGGAGGCCAACAACGATAGGGAGAAAGCTAACGCCAAGGCTGTGAACAAGAACTTGCTGACGCCGTAAAGAAACATCACAGGGAAGAAGTCTACGACGTCAACCAAAGTCGCAGCCAGCACCGCCAGGTTCACTTCCGAGCCTCCGTCGGCGGCTGCGACGAGCGCGGAGGCGCCTTTCTCGAGGTGACGATAAATGTTCTCGAGAGAGATTACGGAATTATCAATGACCCTCGAAAAGGCAAGCGCCATCCCGCCCAGGATCATGGTGTTGATGGTGCTCCCCATCAGGTAGAGCACCACAAACGCCGTCATCGCGGAGAGTGGAATCGAAAGCAGTACCGCCGCGGTGGCACGGCCGCTGCCGAGAAAGAGCAGAATCATAATGCTGGTAAGGACGAGGCCCATGAAGCCCTCGTGCAGCACGGTGCGGATCGCTTCCTTGACGTAAACCGACTGGTCAAACACCACGCTGGCGGTCATTTGCTTGGGTATGTCGTAGAGGTGCTGGGTTAGTTTCTTGACGGCATCCACCACTTCGATCGTATTGGTATCGCCGCCCTGCTTCATGATCGGGATGTAACTGGATTTCTGCCCATCCACGCGCACTTCGTCGTATTGGATTTGATTAGCATCCTCGGCATGCCCCACGTCTCCGACCGTCGTCCACGACGTCCCTACGGTCTTGATCGGGACGTCATTCAAGTCCTTCACGCGGTCTACCATGCTGTTTGAATAGACGTAGTAATCATAAGGGCCGATTTTGACGTCACCCGCCGGCAGGATCAGGCTGGTCTTGTTGACGGCATTAACTACGTCCATCACGCTCATCTGCCGGGACAGCAGCTTGTACGGGTCCACGTAGACCATCGCCTGGCGATATTTGCCGCCGAAGGGAGGGGGAATCTCGGCGCCTTTGATGACGCCGATCTGATCGCGTATCGCGAACTGAGAAAAGTCATGAAGCTGCGTCTCGTTCAGCCCGGGCCCTTTCACCGTCACCAGGCAGACGGGCAGGCTGGAAGCGTCGAATTTCAACACCACGGGCGGCAGCGTGCCCGGCGGCAAGCGCTTCAGGTCTGCCAACGCCAGATTGGAGAGTTGGGTGACGTCCGCGTCCGCGCTGGTTCCGGGTTGGAAATAGACCTTAATAATACTCACGCCCAACAGGGATCGTGACTCGCTGTGCGCAACACCGCTTGCCAGCGTGAAGAAACGCTCCAGTGGATCGGTGATATCGGCTTCGATGTCCTCCGGTGGCATGCCGGTATAAAAAGTAGCCACAACCACCTCAGGCAGGTTGATGGGAGGGAAGAGGTCGACGGGCATGCGCACGTAGCTGTTGACTCCGATGACCATGACCACCAGGCAAAGAACGATGATGAAATACGGGTTGCGGATCGAAAAGCGTGGCATGGCCTTTTACTCCCCCGAGGTTCGAAGTTCGAACAGCGAAAATCGAAAAGCGGAAATCACCAGCATGGCGGACTTACGAGCTCTGCGCTGTCATTCTGAGCGAAGCGAAGAATCTCTGAGGTCCTGAACTCAAGCAACTACCGAGATTCTTCGCTTCGCTCAGAATGACAGATGGTGCCTTCCACCTGGCACCCGACGCTTGACACCTGGCGCCTCACTCCTGTCCCTGATTCTCGATGCCCTGAACGATCTGTGGATTTACTTTCTGGCCGACCTTCAGTTGGCTGCGATCGCTGGTTACAACCTGATCGCCTTCCTGAACACCGGATTCGATTTCGATTTCGGCCGGGGTTCTCATTCCTAACGTCACCGGCCGATTCTCGATCTCATCCGCGTTGTTAACGACGGAGACCGACCCCTGGGAGCCGATGATCGTCACCGCTTGGAGGGGCAGCACGTAGACGTTGGTTTTCTTCTCCAACGTCAAGGTTGCTTCAGCATAAACTCCCGGGATAAGGATTCGATCAGGGTTGGAGACGTCGACTTCCGTATGCATGGTGCGCGTGTCCTCCCTGACGTCCACGGAAAATCTGGTCACCTTGCCAGGAACGGTTCGGTTCAAAGACGGGACTCGCACTTCGACGGGATCGCCAACCCGGATGTAGCGCACGCTCGATTCCGGCACCGGAATTACCAGGCGGAACAGATTGTCTTGAGATAACCTAACGAGCGGCAAGGCCTGAGTGCTGGAGCCCGTGCCGGCCTGCATCAAGGTCCCGAGGTTGGCGTAGCGCTCTGTGACCACACCGGCGAAGGGGGCCGTGATCCGGGAGTAGGCGAACAACGCCTGGTCATGGGCGAGCTTTGATTGGCTGGCAGCGAGTTTACTTTGTGCCGCCTCGACCGCCGCCTGCCCAGCATCCACCTGCGAAGCCGCCGCCAGGTCTTTGCCTTGCGCATCATCAACTTCCTGCCGGGCGACGAGGCCCGGCTTGCTCTCAAACACCCCATTCAAGCGCGTGAACTCGAGGTCTAGGGCTTTATACATGGCTTGATAGCGCTTCAGCATATGCTGCGCCCGGGAAACCTCGTCCGAGGCGTTCTTCACGTCTCCCTGGTCCTCTTGTAATTGAGCTTCGAGCTCGGGAATCTCCAGGATGCCCATTAGCTGCCCTTCTTTGACGCGGCTGCCATAGTCCACGTAGAGCTTTTTCACGTATCCTGATTCCTTCGCGTAAACATCGATCTCCTGGAATGGCACCAGCTCGGAGGAGAGTGTGACAGTGCGCTGGAGAGTCTTCCGGGCTACTTTGGTCACGGCCACTGTCTCCGTCGCTTGCGCGTCGCCCTTGGCTCGGACGCGCCCGCAGGAGGGAAGAAGTGCGAGCAGGGCGACCACCAGGAAGAGACCGACTCTCGGGCCCCATTGGGGAAATGCCATCGGGCATGATCTTCCGCTGTTCACTGTTGTTTCCACTGATTTGCTCCCTCGCCTGGGTGATCCATATTGAAGTCGAGCAACTCGCGTACAGCCTGTCCAAGCTCTTCATAGGTGGCGCCGAGCTTTCGCGACAACTCGATCACTTGCTGCTTCTTCTCAGCGATCCTTGCAGCCACTGCCGGCAGTTGAGACGCCAGGTCCTGAGGAACATTGATGATGCCGTGACGATCCCCGTGAATTAAGTCGCCGGGTTGAATGGTCAGCCCTCCAACTTCCACGGGACTCCCGAACTCGACGATGTGGATATAAGCACGGGAGATCGCCAGCCGGCCGGCGAAGACCTGGAAGTTGCTCGCCTCTATACCGTGCAGTTCGCGGGCGGCTCCGTTGGTTACTGCGCCCACACATCCCAACGCTTTCAGGATGTTCACGTGGACGACTCCCAGGAAGGCGCCCGTCCCGGGTTCCTGGTCTGTGTCCTGCATCACGACCACGCGCGGAGACGGAACACTCATAATGTGCTTCCACCAATCGGTACGTTCGATGTACCGGCTTCCCACGATCGGCGGATGCGCCGACCGTACCTTGCAGGTGGCCGCGTAGCCGACAAGGGGCGGGAGATTCTTGAACAGGCAACGGAAGCCCGCCGTGGCGAAGCCCTCATTGCGCAGCCGGACGCCGAAGGTCTCGATGGCGTCGGAGATGATACAGGTGTTGAAGGTCCGCAACTGGTCGATCTGGTCGGACGTTAATGGCGTGTGCAAGCGCTCTAACCTCCTGCGCCGCGATTGAATTGAGGGAACGGCGCCTTTGACGGCAGGAGAAGTTAAACAGTGCCCGCTGGGAAGCCCACTTAATAAGCTATCCCAATCGGACCAAAAAGACGAGAGGCTTACGGGAGGACTGGCGGGGATCGGAAATGATGTTTTTGGATGATAAGGGCTAGAGCGTCCGGAAGTAATTCCTTGTGAGGAGCGTAGGTTTCGGGCGAGGGACCGGTGCCCACTTCGACATCGTCAGTCAATTCAGCCGGCTGGGTCACACTGCTTCCATGACCTTCCGCTTCTATCATGTGGCCGACTTTGGAGATGTGCCATGCGCCTTTGCCGGCTTCGCGGTAAGGCCGCCGAGTAGCGGCCGATAGAGCGGCAACGCCGACGAGCAGGAACACGACACTCACCGCAAAGGCGGGCCCGGAAATCGCGAGCAAACGTTTCATGCTTTTTTAGAAGAGTCCTGAGTGCAGCCTGCGATCAAGAATTGGCTCACGTCGTTATTTGATGCTCCGAGGGCCTTGGAGGATGCCGCCGCGTGGCCACGATTTTGCGTTTTACGTAGAAACTCCTCCTTGTTCGCTCCTTTAGTCAGTTGGAAAGGTCGTATACATCAACTCTCCCTCGCGCTCGATTTGCAGAACCACCGGACTGCCGGGCTTAATCTCGTCAAGTTTGGAACGAAGAAAATCCAGGCTGATGACCGGCGTTCCGTTGACCCCATGAATTACGTCACCGGTCGCGAGCGAGTTTTCCTGCCCGCCAAGGCCCGCCACTTTAGCGGCAACGATCACTCCCGAAGGCTCTCTCACCTCGGGCAGCAAAGGGGCAGTCGTCTTGTTAATCTCAATCCCGAGTATACCCAGTTTGCTAACCAGGTTTTTTTCAGGATCGACAAGGTCCGCCAACCGGTCCACATTGTGCGGACGTTGAATCACGGGAACCTCCAGGGGAATTCTCTCGGAGCCCCGAAGGACCTCGATTTTGGCGCGATCGCCCGCGTTCAACATGAACATCGACAGACCGAAAATGGGGAGATTTCCAATCGGCCTGTTATTGATGCTCAAGATAATATCCTGAATCTTAAGTCCGGCCTGTTCTGCCGGGCCGTCCGGCAAGACGTCGGAGACAATGACTCCGTGGTCTGTCGGGAGTCCGAGTCCGGCAGCGAGCGTGGGTGTAATGGTCTGGACGTGGATGCCGATCTCACCCCGATGCAAGTGGCCGTACTTACGGAGTTGCGGTAAGGCAACGGTCACGATGCCGCTTGGGATAGCGAAGCCCAGGCCTTCGTTTCCACCCGACTCGGTCAAGATGAAAGTATTGATGCCGACGACCTCTCCGTCGATGTTCACGAGCGGACCGCCGCTATTGCCGGGATTAATCGGCGTATCGGTTTGGATGTAGACCATCGGGTTATCGGGATCGGGTTGCCGGGCCACAGCGCTGACTACGCCCATGGTTACAGAATTCTGAAGTCCTCCGGGGCTGCCGAAGGCCAGCACCATCTGACCCTGCCGAAGATTGGCGTACTTGCCCATGGGCAATGCCTGGAGGCCTTCCGCCTCGACCTTGAGCAGCGCGAGGTCGATATCTCTGGATACCCCAACAATCCGGGCGTCCATGGGGCGGCCTCGGGAGGTGAGAGCGGACAGCGTTGAAGACACGCTAGCCGACAGGGACGGCAACATCACCTGGACGCGTTGAGCGCCTTTGATTACGTGCGCGTTGGTCAGGATATAACCCTCCGGGTCGACAATAACGCCGGACCCAATGCTGCGAAGCCTCCCGATTACTAGAGCGGTTTCGCCGCTATCACCCCCCTGGGTGGCGCCGTAGCCCGTCGCCAGCACCTGGACCACGCTCGGAGACACGCGTCTCACCAGTTCCTCAACCGAAGCGCTGAGTTGGTGCAACGCATCTGGTGATTGACTATTCGGTTCAGACTGCGCCGGGCACTCCTCGACTGAGAAGCAGCATAGGGCGAGCAGGCAGCCCAGAACCGACGCCAGGATCCGCCGTCGCGACCAGCAACCGCTTATCTGATTTCGCATCTCAAACCTCCCGTATGAGCGAATCCTCCGGTTACCGGCGAGGATTCCTCTCTCTGTCACCCTGAGCGAAGCGAAGGATCTCCGCAGTTGATTCTTAGATCATCCGATCACTTCCAACTGCAGAGATCCTTCGCTTCGCTCAGGATGACAGGTTCCGATGCTTATTGCTGCCCCGTTTTCGTGCCACGACCGCACCGTGATGCAAGAGGACGTGTTCTCGCGGGCAACCGCAGCCCCTAATTGGCTTATAAGTCAGATATGCAGACTCTGTCAAATCGCATACAATTAATTGGGGCATACTTCCTCGAATCTCAGGCATCTAAGGATTAACAAATGGCTTCCTTCGATTTTGACTTGTTGGTGATCGGCTCAGGTCCGGCAGGGCAGCGCGCCGCGATCCAATCTGCAAAACTGGGCAAGAGGACCGCCCTGGTGGAGCGGAAGGCGGTGCTGGGAGGGGTTTGCATCAACACCGGGACTATTCCCAGCAAGACCCTTCGCGAGGCGGTGCTCTATCTCTCCGGATACCGCCTGCGCCATCTCTACGGTGAGTCCTACACGGTGAAGCAGGACATTACCATGGAGGACCTGCTGTTGCGCACGGACCATGTGATTCGCCATGAAACGGATGTTACTCGTCACCAATTACTCCGCAATCGCGTAGCGGTTTTCAACGCCGTAGCCTCTTTCACGGATCCCCACACGCTCCGACTGAGTTTGGTGGATGGGTCCGGTGAGAAGGTGGTGAGCGCGGCGAACGTGGTGATTGCGACGGGCACGGAAGCCACTCGAGCCTCGCACATCCCTTTCGACGGCCAGAGTGTTTTCGTCAGCGACGATATCTTGGGGCTGAAGCAATTGCCCCGCACGTTGGCGGTGGTGGGCGCGGGAGTCATCGGTTGCGAATACGCGAGCATCTTCGCGACGCTAGGAATTCGCGTGACTTTAGTGGATCGTCTTCCGCGCCTGCTACCTTTTGTGGACAAGGAAGTTGTAGAGTCGCTGGATTACCACTTGCGTCAGATGCGGATGACGATATGGTTGGGCGAGACCGTCACCTCCATCGAGCGCGTCGAAAACGGATCGGGCGTCCACGTCCGGATTCGGCTTGCCAGCGGAAAGCAGGTCAGTGCGGAGAAGGCCTTGTACAGCATCGGCAGAACGGGCGCCACGGCCGGCCTGAACTTGCCCGCGGCAGGCCTGCAAGCCGACGAACGGGGCCGCCTCAAGGTGAACTCCAACTACCAGACGGAGGTGCCCCACATTTTTGCCGTCGGAGATGTCATCGGCTTTCCCAGCCTTGCTTCTACGTCTATGGAGCAGGGCCGCCTGGCGGCCTGCCACGCCTTTGGCGTTGAATGCCAAAGCGCCCCGTCGCTGTTTCCCTATGGCATCTACACCGTTCCGGAGATTTCTTACGTGGGCCGCAATGAAGAAGAACTCACGCAGCAGAATGTTCCTTATGAAGTTGGCAAAGCCGCCTACGGCGAAATCGCACGCGGCCAGATCATTGGCGACGATAGCGGGATGCTGAAGCTTCTCTTCAATCGTGACTCGCATGAGCTTCTGGGTGTGCATATCATCGGAGAGAGTGCGAGTGAGCTTGCGCATATCGGCCAGGCCGTGCTGAGCTATGGCGGGAAAATCGACTACTTCATTCATAACGTTTTTAATTACCCCACTCTAGCTGAAGGCTATAAGAATGCTGCCTTCGACGGGATTAACCGGTTGGCGGATTGATCGAGTCGGGAGGAATTGATGAGAGGTACAAAGGCAAGCAGCTCAGAGCGGCTCCTGCTAAGTACGCGTTTTGCTCTGGGGGTAGGTTTTGGCGGCCTTTTGGCAATTATGGGTCTTGCGGGCGCCTACGGTATCCGGATTCTCCAACAGATTCGTCACAACGAGGACCAGATTCGACGAGAGTTCCTTTTGAAGAATCACGCCCTCAACGATATACGATTCCAGTTTCACCTCGCCGGAACCTCCGTTCGCGACTATTTGTTGGAGCCCGAGCCCACACGTGCGAAAACCTACATGACCAGCCTCACAAAAGCGCGCATTCAAATGGATTCCGCGCTGGAATCGTTCCGCCAACAACTGGAGCCTGATCAGACTCAGTACTACGCCGAGCTGTCCACGCAACTCTCCAATTACTGGCAGGTCCTCGGCCCCATTTTCAGATGGGACCCCGACCAGCGCCATCGCGAGGGATATGCTTTCCTCCGGGATGTGGTTTTTCCTCGCCGTGCGGCGGTGACGGAGATAGCAGCTCGAATAGATGTTATCAACGAGCAACAGTTGGAGGCCGGCAACCACCGAGTGGACGCTCTCTTATCGGAGTTCCAACGCCAGATGGCGTTGATTGTCTTGGCAGCGCTTCTTCTGGGGTTGGGGATGGCAGCCTTCAGCATGCGGAAAACTCTGGGGTTAGAGCGTCGAGCAAACGCCCAGTATAAAGAGGTGGTGGAAGCGCGCCGGCAGCTCGAGCAGCTTTCCGCCCGGCTGGTGCAGGTGCAAGAGGATGAGCGGCGCAAACTCTCCCGTGATCTTCATGACGAAGTGGGTCAGGCGTTGTCGGCGGTGCTCGTGGAGCTGCGTAATTTATCGGCGGAATCTGCGATACGAAGCGATGAGCAGTCCGCCGGCCACGTCGAAACGGTCAGAACCTTGGTGGAGAATTCAGTGCGCGTGGTTCGCAACATGGCCCTGCTGCTTCGCCCCTCCATGCTCGACGATCTCGGCCTTATTCCGGCTCTGCGCTGGCAGGCTCGGGAAGTTTCCAAGCGCACTTCCATGGAGGTGAGTGTGGCGGCGGAGCTTGCCTCGGATGATCTTCCCGATGAGTTCAAGACCTGCATCTACCGCGTGGTTCAGGAAGCGCTGCACAACTGCTCCGGGCACGCTGACGCCACTCGGGTTCAGATCAGAGTGCAACAGCAGCCCGGCCGGCTGGCGCTCTCCATCCAAGACGATGGTCAGGGTTTCGATGTCCGGCAGACCAAAGGGCTGGGTCTGCTTGGAATTGAGGAGCGCGCGGCCAGGCTGGGAGGCAAATGTGAGATTCATTCTGAGCCGGGAAGCGGTACGATCGTGGCGATAGAACTTCCGTTCAAGAGTAATGGCAAAGGCGGCGGAGACGCTCGTGGATAAGAAAGCGATTCGGATTCTCTTGGCGGATGATCACAACATCATGCGCCGCGGCCTGCGGCTCCTCCTGGAGAGGCAAGCCGGATTCGAGGTGGTCGCCGAAGCTGCGGACGGACGCGAGGCCGCGGAGCGGGCGGAGGCGACCCGCCCTGATGTCGTGGTGCTTGATATCGCCATGCCGAATATGAGCGGCATCGAGGCCGCTCAGCGAATTCGAGCTGTGCTACCTCAGGCGGCGATCGTGATCCTGAGCATGCACTCGGACGAGGGCTATGTCTTGCGTGCGCTCAAGGCGGGAGCCAAAGGCTATCTCCTGAAGGACTCGGCGGAGAGCGACCTCATTGAGGCCATCAAAGCGGTAAGCGAAGGAAAAGCCTTCTTCAGTCCCGAAATCAGCAAGATTCTGGTGGAAGACTACGTGCGCGACATGCGCAAGCGCGGGGCCGAGGATAGCTACGAACTGCTCACCGCACGGGAGCGCGAGATCCTGCACCTGTTAGCGGAAGGCAAATCCAATAAGGATATTGCGACCCTTCTTGACCTCAGCCTTTACACGGTCGAAACGCACCGCAGGAACCTCCAGGACAAACTCAACCTGCATAGCCTCGCCGAGCTGATCCTGTACGCCGTGCGCAAAGGAGTCATTTCGTAGGCATCGGGAGATCCGAAGATCGGATGAACAACGAACCATGAGCCGCACCTGCCAGGGCCAGGTTTTCTGTTCACCTGATTGCCGGATCACCCGGTCATCCGAGTTCCCGATCTCCCAACCACCCGTTTTTCTCCTCGCCTGAAGATTCCCCATCCGAACTCGAGATCTCCTGGTCGCCGGACGGTTTTGCGGCTGTGTTCCAATAGGACCACGCCAGCCTAACCGCACGCGCCACGTCGTCCTCGCGAAACGGTTTGGACAAAACATCAAACCCCCCGGTACGCACGACCTCATTCCACAAGTAACTGTCCACAACTGCCGAAACCAGAATGATACAGGCACGATGAGGCGAGGAGGCCAATCCTTCCACCGTTGCCCGCCACCCGCAGCCGGGTAAGTCGCGATCGCATAAGACGACCGGCGCCCTGACCTTCTCCAGCACAGTCCGGGCTTCCTCAAGCGTGCCTACAAAAAGCAGATTCCATCCCTTTCGGCTGCAGATTCCCGTCAGTTCACGACGGTCTGTGTCACCGGATATCAACGCGATGACGTTAAGCCGGCCCAGTGGTCGGGAATCCGCGGGCAGCCACCACTGCCAAGGCGGACCGGCCTTCTTCCGGCGCAAATAATCAGCCACTCGTGCGAACGGTGATCGCATGGTTTGCCAGGCGAATCGTAAGGGGTGGTCACTGACGGCCCGATAAGCGACTTTGTCCGCGCGAACCGTTCCGCCCGGCGACGGCAGACCCGGCGGACGCCTTGCCAACACCTGAACTCGCCCCTTCTACGAACTAACGGTGTCGACGCAGTTTCACAATCGGAGGACCTTGAGCGTCGACTTTCTTAGCTTAATTGTAAAACCCCTCGGAAACATATACCGGCCCGATGGTACGGCGAGAGCAAAAGTCCGGTAGTGGCCGCGCCGGTGCGTGGAGTGCCGGCGGTATGGTACGCGAGTCGATGGAAATGCTGTGAATTCAATAGCTTACCAACACGTACCCGCGGGCCTGGAGCACTCAGAATGACAGCCCGCACCTTTGATACCGCCTACAGCGCTCAAACCACCTGCTGCCGGCGTGACTACTGAGATTGGGTTACCGCAGCTACCAGGGTATGTGTCTTAAAGTAGCATTCCGGCGGTATGGCGTGAGCTTCGCGCCTGACTTAATGTCGGATTGCAGGTTCGTTCCGGCCGCTCTGCGATTACGAAACGTCCAGCCGGCTGGACGAACGGTTGTCGTCGGGGGAACTGAAGAAGTTCATACACGTGAAGGAGGCTGGCAATGCCCATGAAGAAACAGGACATCGAGGGCTGCAGGCGGGTGCTGGAGGCGAAGAAAGGGGAGCTACTCTCAGGTCGACACAAAGCCGAGGGGATCACTGTGGAGAGAGTCCCCGATTCGATCGAGGAATTGACGATGGAGATGGAGCGCAGCATGGCGGTGGATGCACTTAACCGAAACGCGGCCCTCCTTGGCCAGGTCACCGAGGCGCTGGCTCGGATTGGGGCGGGGAATTATGGAGTATGCATGGCGTGCGAACACGCCATCTCCCTGAAACGGCTGGCTGCGTTGCCGTGGGCGGCGCTGTGCCTGGACTGCCAACAGGTTGCGGAGAGCAGACCGTCCGCACACGCGATGACGGGGACGGATGCGCGCATGCAGTTAACACTTTGAAACCGGATGAGTGGCTTGCCCATGAGCACACCAACCATGGATTTCGATCGGGCCTACCGCATGTACAGCCGGCGTGTCTATAGCAAGTGCCTGCACATGGTGGGCAACGAGGCGGAGGCGGAAGACCTCACCCAGGAGGTATTTCTGCAGTTGTTTCGCAAAATGGACTCCTTCCGCGGCGAGTCCGCTTTTACCACGTGGTTGTATCGGGTTGCGGTCAACGTCGTCCTGATGCGCCTGCGAAGGAAATCGCTCAGCACAACCTCTCTCGAGGAGGTCATCGAGGTCCGCGGGGGGGTTCTTAGCCTGACGCAGATCTTGGGGGCACCCGACCAGGCATTGACAAGCGCCCTCGACCGTCTCAATTTGGAGCGCGCCGTCTCACAAATGCCGGCCGGTTACAAGCGAGTATTCCTGATGCACTATGTTGAAGGCTACGGGCATCGCGAGATCGCACGGATGCTGGGCTTATCCATCGGCACGTCCAAGTCGCAACTCTATAAGGCTCGAGTTCGGTTGCGCCAACTGCTACGCGCCGGAGAAGCCGGGCCGAGGCGTGCCGGGGTGGGCGTCGCGCCTCGAAGCCTTTTCCGCACCAGCCTGATATCGAGGCCGCCCGTCCGATTGCGCCCTCCCCAGCCATGCGGCTGATTCCAAGAAAGAGGAGATCGACGATGGAAGGACAAAGCGTTGACGGCAGAAGGGCTGAACAGTTGCCGGGTCTAATCAGAAAGAGGCTGCTGGTGGTCGATGAGAATCTGGAAGATCTGCTGTACTATTCAGCAGTTCTTCAGCACCAAGGGTATGATGTTCATTCCATCCCTTCTTATAAGGACGGCGAGGCGTCGGTTGGACGCGAGGATTTCGATCTGATCCTGCTTAGCCAGGGAAGCCCGAGTTTTGAGGGACGATCCGTTTTGTCGCGCGCCATCGAAAGGGACCGCCACGCCCCGGTGGTGGTCCTTTCGCGGACCATTGATATGCCTTGTTACATCGAGGCCATGCAATGCGGTGCGCTCGATTATATGGAAAAGCCGTGGCTTCCTTCGGAAATCGGCCTGCTGGTCAGAAAGTATCTCGGCTCGACCACTGCATCAGCCTAGGGAACACGGAAGCGTAACAGTACTCTCTTCAGCTGATTCTCGACAGGAGGGAATGAGCATGGGACCAGTAACACGACGCTTGAACGCTCTTTGGCTGAGGCAGACTCATCTGCCACTCACTGCGCCTGCAAGACCGGATCAACCTGCATCCAGGATGTTTGTGAAGGTGGATGAACCGCTAAGAATCGGTGGAAGGGCCTTGCCACCCGGCACCTACGTGTTGCGACTGTCTGACGCAAGCGAGAACTGCAACAGCGCCCAGATATTTAACGAGGATCAAACGGAACTGATTGCAACGATCAGCACGGCTTTGGAACACTAAGAATGCCTCTGATCGAGGACCCCAGCGCGACGTTGCCTTGCGCGAAGACATATTACGGAACCAACCCCGCCTCCGTCTCATCAAATCTTTCATGGTCGTTCTGGTAGTAAAAAGGGAGGAATTCGACATAGTATGGAGATGAGGAACCTGTTTTTGGCACAGCTCGAGGCAGAAACCAAACGGACACGCCGCGCTCTGGAGTGCGTTCCCGAGGGGCGCGCGGATTGGAAGCCGCACCAGAAGTCGATGCCCCTTGGCCGCCTGGCCATGCTGGTCGCCCAAATGCCATCTTGGCTGGCGATGATCATTCATCGGGACGACCTGGATCTGAGCCCGGCCAGCGGCTCGAGCGGGGCTCAGCGCTCGTCGGGCACCGTCGCAGAATTGGTTCAGACTCTTGAACAGGGCGCGGCCGACGCGCGCCAGGCGCTGACGAGTACAAGCGATGAACATCTGATGAAGCCCTGGCGATTGCTGGTCAGCGGCAAAGTGGTTAGCGAGGAACCGCGACACGTAGTGATCCGCGACGTATTTGGACATCTGGCCCATCACCGAGGACAGTTGACCGTCTATTTGCGCCTCAACAATGTGCCTGTGCCGGCCATTTACGGCCCTTCGGCGGACGACGCGAGTTTCGCCTAACGCTCCTTTCACAATCCAACGGAGGCGAGAGATCTTGCTCTTGCGTTTCGCGTCGCGCAAACCTGATGCAAGAATTCTCGCTCCGCTTGGAATGACAGCCAAATCAACGCGAGGTTACTTGATCAAATCATGAGCACACCTGTCAACCCGGATCTTCCTACCGCAAGCGAAACTTCCGACATCCTGAACGAGGTGGCTCTCAACCTGCGTTGGTCCTGGAATCATGCCGCCGACCAGCTTTGGGAACGGCTCGATCCTGAGCTGTGGGACCTGACTCATAACCCCTGGCTTGTCTTGCAAACGGTCTCGCAGGAAAAGCGACGCACCGTGACCAGCGATCCCGGTTTTCAAAGGCTCTCCCAGGAGATCGTGCAGAAGAACCGCGCGATGGTGAAGCCGGCCGGATGGTTCCAGGAAGCGCATCCGGGCGCCAAACTCGCGAGCATTGCTTACTTCAGCATGGAGTTTATGTTGAGTGAGGCGCTGCCAATCTATTCCGGCGGCCTCGGCAATGTGGCGGGCGATCAGCTCAAGGCCGCAAGCAACCTGGGGGTTCCCGTTATCGGTATTGGTTTGCTTTATCAGCAGGGGTATTTCCGGCAAGAAATTGATGCCGAAGGTAACCAGCAGGCGCTTTACCCGTTCAACGATCCCGGGCAGTTGCCCATAGCGCCGGTGCGTGATCCAAGTGGCGAATGGGTGCGTTTCCCGCTTGCCTTTCCGGGCTTCCAACTCTGGCTCCGCGCCTGGGAAGTGAAAGTTGGCGGTGTCGTACTGTATCTGTTGGATACCAACGATCCGGCCAATATTCCCTCGCATCGCGGCATTGCCAGCGAACTGTACGGAGGCGGCCAGGAGTTGCGGCTGAAGCAGGAGATCGTTCTGGGGATCGGAGGATGGAGATTGCTCCGCACCCTGGGCCTCGAGCCAAAAGTCTGCCATCTGAATGAAGGGCATGCCGCCTTCGCCGTGCTCGAGCGGGCTTGGTCCTATATGCAAGCCACCCACCAGCCGTTCGATGTCGCGTTGACGGTTACGCGCGCGGGGAATCTCTTTACTACACACACGCCGGTCGATGCCGGCTTCGACCGCTTTGCGCCCGAGTTGATGGAGAAGTATTTGAAGAACTACGCGGAAGAACGGCTTTCGATTCCGCTACAAGATATGCTTGCCTTGGGGCGGCGGAACAGGAACGACTCGGGCGAGCCGTTCAACATGGCGTATCTGGCGATGAGAGGCAGCGGCGCGGTGAACGGCGTGAGCAGGCTGCATGGAGAAGTAAGCCGCCGGATCTTTCAAGTTTTGTTTCCCCGTTGGCCGGAGCGCGAGGTGCCTGTCAGCCACGTCACGAACGGAGTCCACACGCCGACTTGGGATTCCGCCGAAGCCGATCGCCTCTGGCACGCTGCCTGTGGGAAAGAGCGGTGGAGGGGGAGCGCGGCGGACTTCGAAAGCGATTTTGCCCAAGTCAGCGACTCCCAGCTCTGGCAGTTGCGCGCCGACGCGCGGCGCTCGCTGATTGCCTACGTCCGTAAGTGGCTCCAGCGGCAACTGATCAGCCAGGGCGTGGCTTCCGATCAGGTGGCGCGCGCCGAGCAGATTCTCGATCCCAACACCCTGACCATTGGCTTTGCAAGGCGCTTCGCCACCTACAAGCGTCCCAACCTGCTTCTTCACGACCCCGAGCGGCTGGCTCGAATTCTCACCAATTCGTCTCGGCCTGTGCAGCTTATTCTTGCCGGAAAAGCTCACCCGCAGGATCTCGCCGGACAAGCGATGGTGAAACAGTGGGTTCGCTTTGTCCGCCGTCCGGACATTCGCCCGCACGCGGTGTTTCTGGGTGATTACGATATGCTCATGGCTGAGCGCTTGGTGCAAGGGATGGATGTGTGGATCAACACACCCCGGCGCCCCTGGGAAGCCAGCGGCACCAGCGGCATGAAGGTGCTGGTGAATGGCGGGCTCAACCTATCCGAGCTCGACGGCTGGTGGGCGGAAGCGTATTCACCGGAGGTGGGCTGGGCCTTAGGCGATGGCAAGGAGCATGACTCCGATCCCGCCTGGGATGAGGCCGAGGCCGAAAGCCTCTACGATCTGCTCGAGCGCGAGGTCATTCCTACGTTCTACTCACGCGACGAGAGAGGAATCCCTCCCGGCTGGGTGGCGCGGATGCGAAAAAGTATGGCTGTTCTTACGCCGCGCTTCTCGGCCAATCGCGTGGTGCGCGAGTACACCGAGAAGCATTACTTGCCGGCTGCGGCGGCTTACGAACAGCGCGCCGCGAAGGGAGGCCGACTGGGAGCCGAATTGCTTCTGTGGCAGAGAGAATTGGCGCACCACTGGTCAAGAGTACGATTCGGTTCTCTCACGAGCGAAACGCGCGCCGACCATCACACGTTCCAGGTCCAGGTCTATCTTACCGATCTCGACCCGGAGGCGGTGAACGTGGAACTGTATGCCGAGGGCCAGAACGGCGCCGACCCGGTCCGGCAGCCGATGCAACGCGGCGAGCAACTGGTGGGATCAGCCAACGCTTTCCTTTACGCCGCCAACGTCCCGACAACCCGCCCCGCAGGTGATTACACCCCACGCGTCGTCCCCAGCAAAGCTGGGGCCTCCGTACCGCTGGAGGCCCCCTTCATCTGCTGGCGCGACGCCCCCTAGAGATTGCCGATTTTCGATTGAGGATTGCCGATTGAGACCTCAACGCCACAGGTCTCTTTCAATCGGCAATCGACATTCGTCAATCACGGCGTCTACCGCGCAAAGCGCCCTAAAGTTGGAGCCGAGCCCGGCAACGTGTAGCGCAGGTCGATGAACACCATGTTCATCGACGCATTTGCGGGCTGGCCGGTGGCAACGTACCAGGGATCGCGCGTGAGGTGCGAGTACTGGCCGATGAGGTTCAATGCGCCGTACTTGGGATGCTTCCAGATGGCCTGGTTGAAGCCAAAAGTGGCCTCCTGGATAGTACGATTCTGGCTGCTCGATGAGCCTTTGTAGCCATAGCCAACAAGTTTGCCGGTGGTGTCGATCACGGTGTCGCGGCCGATCATAATGC
>Ga0181518_10002204_pt1 | contig 18961 bp, 16 predicted proteins | sample PEATcosm2014_Bin_28_FD_119751 | JGI IMG/M metagenome (GOLD analysis project Ga0181518, IMG submission 119751) | Peatland microbial communities from MTU Mesocosm Facility, Houghton, MI, USA - PEATcosm2014_Bin01_60_metaG | ecosystem: Environmental > Terrestrial > Soil > Wetlands > Peat | place... | reverse complement strand
GATTCAAAGTGACGCAAATCAACAGGTAAGCCGTTGTCAAACACATTGAAACTCTCCCGTCGGAGATTCGGGATAGTTTGCTCCATCTGATCTTTGACGATGACATTCATATAAACCCAGTTTGCATTGACCCGAAAGACAGGTCCGGATATAGCACTTGAGCTGGGAAGGATCGATGGGGTAAGAGCGACGGAGACTTTGTTGGTGCTGCTAGATGCATACATCAGTGGCCCACCACTGCCAAGAACACGCTCCAGGCTGCCTTGGAAAGTCTCCACTCCTGCGCCCCAAGAAAGCATCGCCTCCGACCGGAGGATTGTCTTCAAAGATACGCCCTCATCCAGGGTGCATTTTATGAGCCCTGAATCAGTGTGAAAGTACATGTCACCCTTTGGCTGAACACGGAGGGTGACAATGATATTTCCTGTGTCAGCATCGACATTCACAGGACCGATTGGGTCGAGGATCTCAACGTTCCCGGAAAGAGTTCGAATCTTAAGCGGTGACTCGAACCCCTCGGCTCTCACTGAGAGAGCGTGCCCGATAACGGAGACGGAGACGCCTGTAGGGACCAGAGCCAGTTGTACGGGGATGCTGGATGCGCCAAGGCGAGCACTGCGGATCACAAGCGTCGAACCCTCTACTGCAGTCAGCGCGGCAAAGTCCTGTCGCTTAGCGCCCGAGGGCAGCGAAAAGCGCACTTCTCCGCGAAGCTTCGGCAGATTTGACGCTTTGAGCTCGAGGTGTCCCGAATCCGCCTCAATGAGAATGCCTCGGAGATCTTTGAGCGACAAATCTATAGGCTGGACTACATCTTGCGCTCGGAGAGTCGCTGCCAGCACGAGTAGGACGGCAGCCCGTAGAACTGTCATTTCGAATCCGCCCGCGCCTTCGAAATTCCCTTTTGTTTGTAAACGATTTCTAGCTCTTTCGCTATCTCGGCGATAGACCTCTCGCTTTTTGAGATACCTGAATGGGGGGCCGTAACATTTGTGCCATTGACTATTCTCGGGATGCAGCATGCCAGGGCACATTGAAATGTAGTTACGGGTTCAGCGTCTCCGCCCTTGAGGATGCCTCCCACAATCCTGACCGCTGACGGCTTATCGAACACTTTTTGCGTCAGGATATCGAATAAGCTAAATCCGTTTGTCCCGATGGTTGCTTGAGTAAAAGCTCCTACCATCGTGAAATCAGTGGAGACACTGGAATCCTCCGCCAAGATGGACACGCTGCTGAAGTAGCCGGAATTTGCGAGGCGTTCTCGGAATGTTTCAGCGAGATAGACGCGCAGTTCTTCCATGGTTCGCATAGGAAAGTCCGGGCGCACGTTGAGCTCAAACAGTCGAATACCGAGAGAGGGTCTTGGAGGATGTTCTCCGAGGCTGAAGCCATTGCTGGAACCGCAAGCTGGCCCGGAGGCGTTCGCTCCGCTCGCAACGAGGTTGAGCGCAAAGATACCGATAAGGCACCGAATCAGGATATTCAAAAGGAGCTTTCTCCGCGATACTCCACAGATCGCCGCTGAATGTTACCAAGATGATATTCTTGACACAAGGGAAACGCCAGCGGCAAGGTTTCGTGGTATTCGTATTTTATTCGCCTCGCAGCCTGTAGTCGATTTTGTAGCGGTCGCGCCTCCAAACTTCACCACGTTTCAATAGAATTCACCAAGCCGCCTGCAAATCACGCAACAACAATCACTTGGAATCACCGCACTTCAACAGTTTTCACCAAGGCTCGAAATCTGGTTCGGGACCAGGTTCTCGGCCCTAAAGTGCTAAAAGCAACTCCTTTAGTTTCAGCAGCGGGTTTTGCTGAGGTTGTTGAAGTCTGGTGATCCTTGGTGATGTTGGAGTACCGGACCATCACAAAATCGACTACAGTTGCGCAACAATCTTGCAACAGGTCTTCCGAAAGCTGTTGAGAAGAAAATGGGATATAGGATTCGCAGGCGAGCCGACCCTCTGGTATCGGCCCAGGTGCTCTAGCACCACGAGTGCTGAGGGCATCCAGAGGCAGTGGCTGCCTGGCACGGAATCAATTTGTATGAAGAGAAACAAGCCGATAAGTCTTGGGGGAGAATTTTAGCGGCAGGACGGAACATTCACATCCTCGGAGGAAAGGACAAATGTGTCGTAGGTCGCCACACGGCCCACCTTAATCTCTTCGGGGCATTGGGACGGTCCGCCAGGCCCGCATCTGTTTTGCGGGCCCCAGACAATAATCTGCAACTTGTCTCCAGGTGCGATTTGGTACTGATCCTTGCAACTTGTCCCCAAAGGCCCGGCGAAGCCGGCCAACACAATACGGTTATCTGTCCAACTGGCGAGCTTAAGGGTGATATCGCAGTAATTCAGGGGCCCAGCGCGCCCAGCAATCCAGTGGTGAGGTCCCTCCCCGAGATTATCAATTCGAATTGAGGTCAAGTAACTGTCCGCAAATGTGTCCACGCCACCACTGTCCGGCGTTATCAGGATTGTCTTTGGTGGAGGACCAAAGCCCTTGCCGTCAATAATGATCGACATGGTTGTGGACGCATGGATCGCGCTAACTCGCTGGATTCGCGTTGGATGTCGATCCCAGTGAGCTAGGATTGCGGCGGCGATTCCGAGGACACAAATGGAACCTAAAGCCCAGCCCACGACGGAACCCCGCCACTTCTTTTCACGGTCGCCTTGCCCAAGCTCTGCCAATGAGTTGTTGTTGGACTTGCCGTTATTAGAGAGGTGCTCGGAGCTTTTCAGCCAAGCTTCAATTTCTCGTTGGTAGGCAAAGACGGCGCGCCGGCCGTCGCCCGGTATTCGGTGGACAGGCAAGCCCCTTTCCTTCTCCCATCGCCAGACCGTGCGGATGTCACGGTCCAGGAAAGTAGCGATCTCTTTCCAAGAATTGAAACGCCTGTCTTCTGACAAGGACACGAAGTCGGCCCTCCCGCTTGCCCGGAGGTTCTCGATGGACACTCTCGTCGGCAATTGCCCTTAATTGCCCGCAATTGCCCTATTGAATTTGCGCAAAAGTATAGGCAATTACGGGTTCATTAGGCAAGAGCTAAGAAACCCGCAGTCGGTCCCAAAACGGGAAACCGATTTGACGAGCTTCTGGGATTCTGGAGGACAAGATGAATGGCCCAAGTAAATCACTAAGCAAGCAGGTTACAGAGAGCGCGGTGCGAGTGGCGATTGCCATCATCGGCCTGCTCATTCTCCGGGGAATCTTGTCGCTGTTACCGATGCTGCGGACCGAGCCCGTCTACACGGCGCCTTGGCAGAACACGGCTCTCTGGGGACCAAATAGCCCTGTCGCTACAGACAACTTTTGGCAATCCATTTCCGGCAACGACCAACTGCAATGGATGGTCGAGGAGGCTCGTGAGATTGAGCGTGAGCAAAGCCTTGCTCGCAGAGGTGTGGATCCTGCGGCTTACGCGCTTAGCTTACAAAATGCCATCCTAATGGGAACTCGCTTGGCGATCTTCCCAATAACGATTGCTAAAGCAGCGGTGGACACTCTTATTTTCGCAATGGTTCTTCTGTTCTGCCGCAACCTGGCCGCCTTGTTCCGGTCCAACTACCGCAAGATGCCCGACTTGGGACTGATGATGAGCTTAGGGCTCGTCACGATCATTGTCGCCATTGCATACCACTCATATCAAGGGATTGCATATCCATTCTTATTCCCTGACAACTACGCGATCTACGGTTGGTTGTTTTTGGTGTTGGTGCTTGCACCGCTGATCTACCTGGCAGTGGTGGTCGCCCGAAATATGGACGCCATTACTGGCGTCGTCATGCAATCGGGTTCGGTGGTTACTGCACCGCGTCCATTGATAACGGCTCAGTGCAGCAATTGTGGGCAACAGGTCATTGCCGGGACAAAGTTCTGTCCGAACTGTGGAACGGCATCTAGTCCGGCACGGTCAACTGCTGTCGCAAGCAGCGTCTGCCCATCCTGCGGAGCCGACAACCCCGGTACCGCCAAATTCTGCAAGGAGTGTGGCCACTCCGTCTAATAGTCGGAGTTGCACAGAAAGGAAAATGCAATGGCTGGTTTCTGTACGAATTGCGCTGCCGCGCTTGATCCTAGCTCGAAATTCTGTGGCGCCTGCGGGGCTACCGTCGATAGGGTTCCACAGCACAGTTCGGCGAAGCCGAGCATACCTGCACAAGTAGTCTCAGAGGCGCCCGGACGCCGTTATCCTGCGCTTCGCATCATCGCTGTCGTCCTGAGGATATTCGCAGTGATTGCAGCTATTTCTGGTTTGCTGGGCGGGCTTTCGTTTGGTTCGCTTACCCAAAACAGCTATTTCCCTAACGCCGGAGCAATATCGGGGCTGGCCATGCTTGGTGGGCTATTCTTCGGGCTCTGCTACGCCTTGTTCCTATGGGCCTCGGCGGAAATGATCAACGTTGCTCTCGACATCGAGGAGAACACGCGGCGAGCGATTGCTCATTAACTGGATCGACCGAGCAAAGCCCTGAAAGGTGGTCGGCATGTTTTGCAATGAATGTGGTAGCGAGCTGAAAGAGGATCAGAAGTTCTGTACGAACTGCGGATCAAAGCTCGATCAGACACAACCACAATTTCGCCAATCTTCTGCGCCGGCGGAGCGAGCTTCGACAGGAACAGCCGCTGCCCCGAATCTACAGCCGCTGCCTTCTGGCACCCAAGCGACCATCCCGGAGCGGACGATTGTGCGAGTAGCTGCAACAAAGGGGAACAAGCTGCTCGTCTTGTGGATCATACTAGCTGTGCTGGTAGCTCTCGGAATAAGCGGTTCGCTGTTCCACATCCTTCGACGGCACACCAATAAGGACGATTTCTCCGCCGAGAAGGCGCTAGACCCAAGTCGTTGGCAAGCAAGCACACCGTTGCTGACCACCTTGGCAGAGGCTCAGGGATCGCGATACGTACAGCCACAACTTAGCTTTGATCACCTGGGAATGAGAATGGCCGGCGTCAACGGCACATACGAATTCACAGGGGTTCAGTCGACTTACAGCCTTTTACCGCCGTTCACGATCCGAGTTAAGGTTATGGGCACTATCTCTCACGGGAATACGTTCGCCCTCTACCTCCTTGGCAATGATTCGGGTCAATCCCTTGCAATCGAGGGAAACTTGAATCCCCAGAGTGGATATCAAGGACTTTCGATTGGGAGCGTCAAAGTCCTGCGCGACGTGGGGACCGACCAGTGGTACACCATTGTCGTAGCCGTCGATGCAATGGGATCTGCAACCGTGACTTTCAACGACTCGCGCGACACGATCCTTGCCTCTAAAGCAGGGCTACAACTGGGGCGTGGACCCTTTGTTGTTGTTCTTGGTCAGCGCGAGGGAGCACCCTTCACTGTTGGTCCAAACGAAGCAGTGTGGTCTTTCGCAGAAGTCACGTCCAGGTCTAACCTGGTTGCTTCCAGTTCAAAGGAAAACACCGTTTCCGACGCGGACATCGTCAGCAACATTAAAGCAAAGCTGGCCGGCGATCCGAACCTCAGCAATTTGCAGGTGCAAGCAGACCACGGAATCGTGACTTTGAGTGGCGCCGTGAATTCAGACGCCGATAAGACAAAGGTAACCGGCTTGGCCGCTCAGGTTCCCGGAGTCACTCAGGTGCAGATCTATGGCGTTACCGTGGGCGGAGCGGAACAAAGGACTTCAGCAATCGCGCCAGGGACAAATGGCGGTATCCGCAGTATCGACTTTCATAACTTCACCTACCAGCCCACCTGTGAGGGCTTCCCGAACTCCATTCATGTCACAAACGGCCACTGGAAGAACGGAGCATCGGAAGTCGCAGACTCCCTTAGCTTTAGCGTGGTGCAAGTAGCATACGGCGACGTTAAAGGCGACGGAAAGGAAGAAGCGGTTGTCCACATCGCATGTTACCCACCCGCAAACTTCCACTATGAGGAACTCTTCGTTTTCGAAATGGCTGGAGCATCTCCTAAACTGCTGGTCCGACTAACTCCCGGTGAGGATCTCGCGATGCATGGTCCCGGATACGAGATAGTCAAGACTGGCGGAGGCGAGATGGACGTCAGTTATCAAGCTAACGGAGAGCACGGATATGGTGCTTGTCCCGAATGGACTGTGACAGAAAGGCTGCACTGGAGCGGCAACCGCTTTGTCAATGCCGGCGAAAGCCGAAAGAAAAATAGTTGTGCGCTAAGCGATGCAGCACAGGATGTACAGACTGCAAACGCCGTGCAGGCAAGAATCAATGCCGATCGGACGCTTAGTAGATACCACTTATCGGTCACTTGCGGCGGTGGCGTAGTCACGCTCACTGGATCAGTTAACTCGGATGCGGAGAAGAGGAAAGCGGCGGCACTTGCCGCCCACGTCAAGAATGTTGTTTCGGTTAACACGTCCGGCGTTGTTGTAAACGGAGAGGCGGGTGGCGGCGGTAATATACAAGCGACCGGCAATCAGCCAACGATCAGCTTGCAGGCAAACCCTGCGAGTATTACCCCAGGTCAACAAGTCACATTGACGTGGCAATCTACAAATGCGACTTCTGTGAGCATCAACGGTATGCCGGAACCCCCGACTGGATCGCAGGCTTTCACGCCCACTCAACCGATAACCTACCAGGCGGTCGCGACGAGCTCGTCGGGACAGACGGCTAGCGCGGTCGCAGTCATCATCGTAAAACAGCCTCTCGCCGTTACTCTTTCGGCAGGCACGCCCATTCGTGTCCGCATGAACGATAGCCTCGACTCCGGCAAGGTATCTTCAGGGACTACATTTCGTGCAATCCTCGATCAGAACCTCATGGCGGGAGGAGACATCGTCGCCCTTGCTGGCGCAGAAGTTAATGGACGTGTAGTCGTGGCAAAGAAAGCAGGTATTCTCGGCGGCAATTCCGAGCTGGCACTGGAGCTGAGCCAGATCCATATCAAAGAGCAACTACAGCCGATTACGACCAACCGTTTCGACAGTTCCGCGCCCGGAGGCGGTGGTGGAGGAGCTCAACTTGTAGCTGGAGAGATTGCCGTTAACGATACGCTTTATTCTGTCGGCGCAGACGGAATAACAACCACGAAGCTGACGAACTTGGAGAATACTCTGGACCAATGGAAAAAGTTCCTGACCAAGAAGTCCGTGGTTATCAGGAGCGGTGCTGTTTTACAGTTCTCCCTCCAGCAGCCCGTGACAGTAACATTGCCCCCGAGATGAGTGATGCAGGTGAAGAATATTGGAGACTGGAGATGAAGGCTGCACAGTCCCCGGTTGAAGGAGTCAGAACGAGTCACTCACTGGGATTCGTTGTTCGCTGCATCCAAATCCTCGCGATCTGGTGGCTTTTCGCAGGAGCGGCTGTAGCACAGACGGGCCTCATCGACAACTTTGCATCTGATAGCGCTCTCAATACCGCGCTATGGACGAGTGTGGCGACGGATTACTTAAAGAGCGCCGCGCTCTCCGGCGAGGGCGGGCGGCAGTGCTTCAGTCTCGCAAACAACTTCGTCAAGCCCAATCTTTCATTCGGGTCGACAGGCATGCAGATGTCCGGCGTCAATGCTTGGAATCAGTTCACCGGGATCCAATCGCTGAACACGTTCGCGCCGCCATTCACATTCGAAACCACAGTGACGGGCACAGTCGCCAATGGTAATCCCTTTGAAATCTACTTCATGAGTGCCGATGGCAAACAAGTGTTCTCGATGTATGGCGACGTGAACCCCGCAAACGTGCCCTACGTGGGGATTAAAGTCGGATGCCAGGTAATCTACGCAACTCCGAATGTCAATGTTGCCTACACTATCGATATCAGTGCAACGGCGGACGGCACCTTCGGAGTCGCACTGCGCAACGGCTCGACAATATTGACTACGCAGACTTTTCAGTTGGCGAGCGGGCCTCCTTACGGGCCGTTTTATCTGATTCTCGGTCAAGGCGAAGGCTGGCCGAACACCGGAAAAACGGAGAATGTAGCGGTGTGGCAATCAGCCAAGATCGTTAAGACCTTAACGTCACCCTCTCTTCTCCTGGGAGCATGGCTTGGACAATGGCCGGATTTAGGCTCCATCAGGAAGTTCCAATCGGACTCTGGCCATCACCTCGATATCGTCAACATCTTTGCAAATTGGTGTGACCTCCTTGATTCGACGTTGAGCACATGTAAGTGCCCCGACAAGTTCTGCGGACAGCTTAGGACATCCGTCACCACAGTCCACGACAACGGCTCCATCCCTATGATTACTTGGCAGCCCACGCAAAGTCCCGATGGGGGTCTGTGCGATGCCGATATCAGTGCTCGTTTATATGATGGATACATACAGTCATTTGCAAGGGACATTAACAGTCTCAGGGACAAAAACGGTCTCCCATACCCCATTCTCATTCGGCCGATGCATGAAATGAACTTGTCATCCTATAGCTGGGGATTGTCTAACCCGTCGTGTAAGAACACAGCCTCCACATTGATTAGCGCATGGCAACATATTGTAACAACGGTCACCAAGATCGCTTCGAACGCTGAGTTTGTCTGGTGTATCAACAACACACCATTGGCCTCGCTAAGTTCCTATTATCCTGGAGATCAATATGTTTCACACGTGGCAATCGACGGGTACAACTGGGGCAACTACCCTCTGCACGGTTACCGATGGCAAACCTTCGACGATGTGTTTAGTACTGCTTATGCGCAGTTGTCGAGCATTTCTAGCCGCCCCATACTCATCGGGGAGTGGGCTTCTGATGAAAACGGCGGCAGCAAAGCACAATGGATCAAAAATGCTCTTGATGAGCTCTCATCAGGACAGTACCCAAGAATTTCTGGGTTGGTCTGGTTCAACGAGAAGAAACTCGAAAGTGATGGAATAACACATGACTGGCGGATTGAATCGACCGAGGCGGCTCAATGTGCCTATGCTTGCGCTCTCTCGAAATGCACCTGCACCTGCACAAGTACAACTAGCTCTGAATCGCCGGGAATTGTTCGACATGCACCTATTAGAGGTGTGATTGAGCCTTTACGACAATAACGTCCAGGAGATAGCCGCACTGCATTCCTGTGTTCGCCGTATATTCGCCTCTTCGACTGTAGTCGATTTTGTAGCGGTCTCGCCTCCAAACTTCACCACGGTTCAATAAAAATCAATAAGGCGCTTGCAACTAGCGCAACAGTAATCACTTAGAATCACCGCATTTCACCAGATTTCACCAATAGTCGAAATCTGGTTCGGGACCAAATTCTCGGCCCTAAAGTGCTACAGCGTGTTTCAAAAATAGGTTCGGCCTCACGGTAGGTACTTATGTGTGAGGCAGGTTAGCTGGTGAGCTTCTGTCATGAAAACACGGCAGAAGCTGTTGACGGATGAGCAATGGGAACTGATTGAGCCCTTGCTGCCAAAGCCGAAGCAGCGACGGGACAAGCGGGGCCGACCGCCGACCCCGAAACGGCCCTGTTTCGAGGGTATCCTGTGGATTCTGAAGACCGGCGCGGCGTGGCATTTTCTCCCGGACGAGTTTCCTTCGCCTTCAACCTGCTGGCGCCGGTTGCAACGGTGGCAAGAAGCAGGGGTCTGGCTGGAGGCGTGGCGTGCCCTGCTGGGAGCGCTGGATGCCGAAGGCCTGCTGCAATGGGACGAGACCTTCCTCGACGGCAGCTTTGCCCCAGCGAAAAAGGGGGCCCGGCAGTCGGTAAAACCAAGCGCGGCAAGGGCACGAAGTGGATGGTGTTGGTCGACGGTCAAGGTCTTCCGCTGGGAGTTCGGCTGGAAAGTGCCTCTCCGGCAGAAGTTAAGCTTGCGGAAGCCACGCTGGCGGAGGCCCGCGTACCCCGCTCGAAAGGCCGCCCGCGGCAAAAGCCGGAACGGGTGATCGCCGACCGCGGCTATGATTCCGATCCCCTGCGTGAGCGGCTGAAGAAGCGGGCATTGAACTGATCGCGCCGTACCGGAAGAACAGTAAGGAACGGCGCTACGAAGATGGGCGCAAACTGCGGCGTTATAAGCGCCGCTGGATCGTGGAACGAACCAACTCCTGGCTTGGCCAGTTTCGCCGCTTGCTGGTTCGTCATGAGCATCTACTCTCCACCTATTGCGCCTTCTTCTACATCGCTTGCTTCTGGATTACGTTAAGGCACTACTTTTGAAACACGCTCTAGAAGTAACTTCTTTGGTTTCTATGACTGGTTCTTACGAGGTTGTGGAAGTCTGGTGATCTTTGGTGATGTTGGAGCACTAGACCATCACAAAATCGACTACAGTTGCCGAGCGGTCTTGCAACAGGTCTCCCGGAAGCTCTTGAGAAAAAACGCGATACAAACTTCACATGTGAACCGACCCTCTGGTATTGGCCCATGTTCTCTAGCACTCACGAGTGACGTGCACGGACCTCTGGTTCTGTAGACATGGAAGAGCTCTCCGAACATGGATCCGGTGACGCGGTCTTTGGTATGATGGTATAAGCTCTTCTCAGCGGCCACACCCCAGAGTAAAATGCGATAATTACGCACATAGTCTTCCAGAGGAGGGCGCCACGTGACTGGTCCTCAAGGAGAAGTAACAAATCTGCTATGTCAGTTGCGCCTGGGCGACTGTCAGGCGGAAGAAAAGCTGGTCTTGTTGGTCTACGGTGAGCTGCGTCGCTTGGCGGCATCGTATCTTCGCAGAGAACGGTCTGACCACACCTTGCAGCCAACAGCCCTTGTTCACGAGGCCTATCTGCGTCTTCGTGAGCTCCGTGGTATTGAGTGGCAGAGCCGAACCCACTTTTTTGCTCTCGCGGCCCAACTTATGCGAAGGATTCTCATCGATCATGCGCGTGCTCACTGCGCACGCAAGAGGGGGGGATCGGGCGAGGCCGTGAGCCTAGACGATGTGCTCGTCTTCTCGCGGCCTAGATCAGAACAGTTCATAGCTCTGGATGAGGCTTTGACAAGGCTTGCGGATCGTGATCGGCGGCAGAGCCAGATTGTCGAAATGCGATTCTTCGGCGGTCTGACTGAGGAAGAAATTGCGACGTTATTGGCCATCTCTACCCGGACGGTGAAGCGCGAGTGGCGAATCGCCAAGGCTTGGCTGTTTCGCGAGCTCAATCCGAGACCCCCCGTCCTGCTTGATCAAGTGTAGATGGAATTCCACGGTGAGCGTTCACCAAGTACAGCAATTGACCGTCGAAAGCCACGAGGGTCCGAGGCCGTACTCAACTATTTTGACCGTTGACGGCCAGCCCTCATAGATCGGCACATCCGAGCGCCAGGATTACGACCATGAATGCTGACCAGTGGGAACGCGCAAAAGAGGTTTTTGACGCCGCTTTGCGTCAGCCTGCGGGAGCGCGAACCTCCTTTGTCTTAAGCGCCTGTGGGGACGATCCCGAGTTGCTGGCTGAAGTCGACGATCTACTCCGGGCGGATGAAGCGGCAGACGGTTTTCTAAGTAATTCCCTTCTCCTGGCCGGCCTTCCTTCGAACACTGAAACTCTTACCAAATCCGCGCTACCCGATCGGCTGCCGACAGGAGCGATCGTGTCCGGACGATTTGAAATCAGGCAGTTTCTGGGCCAAGGCGGCATGGGCCAGGTATACGAAGCCCGTGACACAGAACTCGACGTGTGTGTCGCCTTGAAAACGATCAATCCGGCAATTTCCTCAGACGAACTGGCACTTTCTCGTTTCAAGAAAGAAGTTCAATTAACCCGGCGCGTTACTCATCGCAACGTCTGCCGGGTTTTCGATTTAGGACGCCACACGCCCGATGGTAAAGCTTCGTCCGAGTTCGCATTTCTAACTATGGAACTGTTGGAGGGAGAGACGCTTTCCGCAAGGCTCCGACGGGATAAACGGCTCGTACCAACCGAAGCCTTGCCGATCGTAGAGCAAGTTGCTGAAGGCCTGACAGCGGCTCACGCTCTCGGCATCATCCACCGGGACATCAAACCATCCAACATCATCCTGGTGCCAGGAAACGCTGCCAGGGTAGTCATCACTGATTTCGGGTTGGCCAGGACAGCGTCTGCCCGTAGCACCGTCGGCGTCCCGCAGTCTTCGAGATCCGTTACAGAACCCGGGCGAATTGTGGGCACCCTAAGCTACATGGCGCCAGAGCAACTGATCGGCGGCGATGTCACGGAGGTCACGGACATTTATGCCTTCGGCCTTGTCATATATGAAATGGTTACCGGCAAAAGACCCTTTGCCGACGACATGAGCTGGGCAGTCATAGCGCGCCGCTTACACGGTCCGCCTCCCTCTCCGCGCGATTTTGAGCCTGACCTTGATATCCGCTGGGAAGACGCCATTCTTGGCTGCTTGCAGGTGGATCCGAAGGCGCGTTTCCATTGTGCAAGGGATGTGGTTGCAACCATTTCGTCTGCCGCGGGCTCGTCCAAGCTGCGCACCCCGCAGGCGGCGCCAAGTCCGAACATCCGGCCGCAAGCTTCGGAAACGGGTTCCAAGCGCAGGCTCTTGCTGGCCACCGGAATAATTCTTGCCATAGTGGCCCTTTTGATGGCCGGTTCCCGCCTTTTCAAGACAGAAGGCAATTCGAAGGTGGACAGTGGGGCGCTAGTGTACTTAGCTCCGGTCAAGAACGAGACCCAAGACCCAAGCCTGAGCGGTGTCACTGCATTAGTACAAGCTGGATTGGCTCAATCGGCCCATATCAACCTGGTGGAACCAGGCCGCGTCGGAGACATCTTGCAACAAATGACGAAACCGCCCGACACGCCAATTGTCCCGTCGATCGCGCGGGAAATCGCCTTACGAGCGGGTGCGGTCCGCGTCGTGTTTGTTACCATCACCGGTGCAAAAGGAGACTACAGTCTTACGGTGGATGTCCAGCAGCCAGACAACTCCCCGGAACGGTATCGCGAAAACTGGACTCGGAGTTGGTCGTGGCATGATGCCACATCTTCGTCGTCGAGCATTCCGCCGGACTTACTTCGAGCTGTACGCAATGCCAGCGGATGGATCCGCTCTGCCACCGGAGAATCGGCCAACGATATTGCACGCCAAGACGTTCCGCCGGAAGACGTCACCACTACTTCCTGGCAAGCACTGGAATCTTACGTTCAATCGAATCTGTTCACACAGAACGACAAGCCCGAGGATGCGGTGCTTGCACTGCAAAACGCTATCAGGATTGACCGTGGGTTTGCTTTGGCCTACGCAAGGCTTGGCGACCTATTGGTTTCCCTGGGCAGGACCGATGAAGGTTACCGTGCCTATACCCAGTCGCTGGACCCGGAATTGGACCGCCGCCTCACCCGCCGAGAACGTGATCGTATCCGGGGAATGTTCGCTCTGGACTCTGGCGACTATGCAACTGCGGACGCTGCCTTTCGCGATTACACGGCGTTCTACGACAAGGATTACCTCGGCTGGGCTTACCGTGCCTATCCCTTGAAGATGCTTGGCAGAACGGACGAGGCGATCGCCGTGCTTCGAACTGCCATCGCCCTCAATCCCCAGGGGACCTTCGCCCCCGCTGAACTGGCTGGTTACCTTCTCATTGGCGGGAAGGATGCGGAAGCGGCGCAATGGATCGCAGAGATGCGCCGGAGGGGCGACGACGACGGAGCTTTGACGACGCAAGGCAATCTCTCCTTTTTGCAATTCAAGTTCGGCGATGCGAAAGCTGCCTTTGAACAACTGACATCCTCCCAGACGGCCTCTTCGCGAAACGATGGCTACTCCCTGCTGACGCGCCTGTACGCAGAACAGGGAAAGTATCAAGAGGCGATGGACTCAATAGCTCGAGGGATCGCCGAGAAAAAGTCCCAGGGCAATACGGCAGGGATGGCTTCCAGTTTGCTGGACCAAGCCGCAATTGAGTGCACGCTGCAGCAGACTTCGGCTTGTGTCCAGAGTATTCGAGCCGCCCGTTCATTCGACGCTGGTTCGCGCACCACGTTGGCGGCAGTCCGCACCCTGGGAAGCAGCTATGCGACGGCTTCCCCCGATGCGAAGCCTCTCATCCGGCGGGATCTGGCAGACATCGATGCCAAGCTCCCAGCCGAAGATTTTGGAGTCACTACTCAGCTGGTGCGCGCTCGAGTTCGCGGCGAACTACTGCTGGCCAACGACAATGTGCGGGGCGCCCTGTCAGAATTCAAAAAAGCGGACGCGCTTGACGCCCCAGCTGCACCGCGCGACTACCTGGCACGTGCCTATTTGCGCATGGCGGCTGGGCTTCGCGATCAGGAAAGCGCTCGCCGCATGACCGAACAAGCTCTCACGGCATATGCGGCAGCGGCGCTGAAGCCTGGATTTCTGTGGCACCATCCGCAACCCTATCCCCCAGGATTTCTGGCAGATGAACTCGTCGCATACCTTCGCGTTGCGGGGGAACTCAACCGTACGGACGAGAATACCCGGCAATGTCAACAGTTGCTGCGGCAACTTCGCCCAAACGAAAGCTAGGCCCAATGCTCACACCATCACCACAAAACACCAACCCTATCGGGTAAAGGAGAAGGCGAAATGGCTGAAGACGTACAGGCCCAAAAAGCAACGCTCATGCTCTGGCTTATGCTGACTACCAACAGCGACATATTTAAAGGTGTCGCCGCGGGAGGCAATCCAGCTCCTGTCGAGAATGCGCTCGCAGACATCACTGGTCTGGACGACGACACGAAGAGCGACATGATTGCGCAAGTCGTTAACGCTGATAACTTCGATACGTTCGCGGGCGTGAGAGATCTCTTTCAAAGCTTCGTAACCAGCGCAGAACTTTGGCCGCCTGCGGCCGGGAAGCACCCGGGTGTAGCGGAACTCCAGGGTACGTTTTTCAAGTAGGTCGGATCTGTCGCTTTAAGACGTGGCGCTAGTAGATCGTCGACTTGCGCCGTTCCGGATACCTCGCCGGGCGGAGCCGAACTGGCGCTGCCTGGCGAGCAAGCTGTCGGAGGAGAAGTGAAACTCAAGTGGACTATTGGCGGTTGCGTTCTCTTGCTAGCCATTATTACTGGGCTACTGACATGGCGGCATCAGGTTCGTATACAACCAACCTCCGCTATAGAAACCGAAGGCTTCAGGCTTCCTCCTCCGGCGCATGGCTCTTCATCACACCCTGCCCGCTCGCCCGCTGGCCCTACAACCCAAGCTAATCGGAACCACGCACTGGCAGTATTTCGCACTTTAATGACTTCAACTATCGCGACTAGTTGGCAAAACACCGCGCCTACCCCATCTCCTTGGCAGTACTGGTTCACGAAGTGCGACCTTAGACTGGGAGGCAACTGCCCCCCGGCGGGCGACACTATGAAAGCCGAGATTGGAACAATATGCGCGGAGTATGAAGCCGCACCTGACCGGAGCGGGGGAACGCGTATTTTGAGCGCCCACCACTCCCAACTTATGCACCCAAGAAGCCTATACGAGGCGATTTTTGCTGGAATGGAGATTCCTCGGCAAAACGGTCCAGCTGAGCAATCCTTGCAGCCGGCTGGCGGGGGTTCCCGTAGCAGTCCTCGACCGCCTTTGGAATTGGCTTCGGTCCTGTTCAACGAGCAGGCTGCCTGCTCCATCTGGAGACTACAGCTCAAGGGCCAAGGCAGATCGTTGGCCTTGACGTTGGCTCAACTGCAAAGGGCGGACAAGGATCAAACGATTCCGGACATGGACGAAGGTTCGATCGTTATCAAGACAATCTGGGAGTCAGTGCGGCGGACCCCTAATCACACAGAAACCGTAGGCGTCCCGGTTTTCTACAAAGGAATTCTCGACGATCGAGGCAACGTAGCCAAAAGGAACAACAACCTGGGAAATCCCATTCAATGGGATCATAAAATCACCATCGATACAGGCTCCCAAGACGAAGCCTGTACGGGACCTTCGTCGGACGTTTCGTTCCCGCAGTCCTGTTTCTTCCTGATCCCCCTGACCCAGAGTGACAGCCCAGAGTTTCAGCGGCAAATTGCTAACCGCATCTTTGTCAACGGCTCGGACAACTCCCCGGCCTATGCCATCCTGGTCGGGCTGAACATGATGGAACTCGAAAAAGAGTTTCCCAACTGGCTTTGGTCATCCTTCTGGTGGGCCAAAGAACCGGACGACGACTTCCAGGATTTGCCGCGCTGGAAGCACTTCTCATACTGTGCAGTTAGTGCGCCGCGGAGCGCCCGGCCCATAGCCAATTTCCCAGTCGAGTTCAAGGAGTCCGTTTGTTTCAATCCTTATCTGGAAGGGGCCAGCGACCCGAACGGGATCATCTCCAACTGCCTTTCGTGTCATCAATTCGCAGCTTATCGTCCACGCACGCCGGATAAGGAGCCGACAACGCAGACCGAGGACGACCCCTGTTCAAAAGAAAAGCCGACAACGCAGCGCAACGACGGATCGTGTCTCGGGCTGCCGAACGACCAGAACATCGTCGGGACCCCAACCAAGTGCGCGCAGACGCCGGTATGCTATTGGAAGAAGTCATTGGCTACTAGGTTCCTGTGGAGCGTCGCCGACATCCAGTAGCGTGGATTGGTATCTGTATCCGTCTCGCACAAGTCACCTATTTCCTGGGCAGTAGTAGATCGTCCCTTACTTAAGGTATGTCCTGCCTAGCCTGGCAGCGGGCTAGCCTCGACTCGACTTCCAGCTCCCACCCTTACCCGGCCTCGCGAAAACACCACACGTCGGGCCAATCATGAACAAGCCGGACCTGCGACCGGAGCGGACCGCCGGCCGCGGGGTTTTGTTATTCCAGCAACTGCGAATGCCGTGTCCCCTTTTCAGCATGGCCTACGCATGAGTAGTCGAGAGCAAGAAGCTCTCGGACAAGCCGCACGGCGACGAACCGTAAGGCTTGAGGCTAGCAGTCATCAACGTCAAGGAGTAGCCCATGACTCGTGTGTGGTGTTGTTTGGTCAGTATCTTACTTATCACCTTTAACGCTTCACTGGTGTTGCCTCAATCGGTGACGGCACAGCCGACGAAGGCCCGAGGTGGGGCCCAACAAGGGGCGAAAGCCCAATCGGGAACGAAGACCGCACCTGCCGCGAAGACCCCCCCGGCAGCAAAAAACCAGCCGGCGGCAAAGGATCAAGCGGCCGTAAAAGATCAAGCTGCCGCAAAGGACCAGTCGCAGGCTAAAGACGAACAGGCTGCGAGTACCCAGCCCATTCAAATTAAGAGTGTCCACATTTTTCAGGCCGCTGGAACGCCGAACGGCGAAGCCTCTTACTACATGGAGATAACCGGGGAATCATTCCCGGACAAACCGAAACTGTTTCTTGCACCCCAGGAGGGTCTGAGCCAGACTAAACCGCCGGAGGCTGTAACAAGATCTTCCTCTCAGATCGGCGTTAATTTTACTGCGTCGAAAGGTTACTTTCCTTCGACGGTCGGGCTGGTGGGCGCCGACGGGACAATCAAGACATACGATCTACCCAAAGGCGAGAATACTTTCTCCGATGAGCCTCGGATCGACGATGTCGAGGTGTTGCAGTTGGATCGAATCGGTGGCACGGGCCGAATCAAGATCGACGGGGCGAAGTTCGGCAACGATAAAGACAAAATCAGCGTCGAAATCGTGCCCTACGATCCAAGCTTGCCAGCTTTTGAACCAGTCCCTCCGCGGCGAGAAGGTAACTTCCCCATCTGCCCGGACACTACCGCCGATCAACAGGCAAAATCCCCGAAAGTTGTAACGGCGAAGGACGACATCGTCGTCGTTGAATTCTCCTTTCCTTGCCTGGTAGGTTATAGCGAACCGTTTCGGATTGCGCGGGTGCTGTTAACCGTCACGAAGGGCACAGTGCCGGACAACAACGCTTCGGACAACAAACCACAATCGTTCACCGCGTCCTTTGAAATGCTGCCAGGACGCGACAAGAACCTGACGTATCGTTCCACTATCCTTAGCGAGGAACAGGCCTCGTCGAGGTTCGGCGGAGGCGTCGCCAAGAACTTCTATGTGGTGCAGCTTTCCATCGTCAACAAGGGTTCGGCAAAAATGCAAATTCCGCTGGCCGGGATTCGGGCTGAGGTGGAGTGGTTTGCGGGAACTGTTACAAACAAGAAGAAGCAGAGTATCTATTATCGGGAAGGTCCACCCACCGTAGCTCCCGTACCTCTCGCTGGTGCAGTTAGCTATTTTTCCACCTACCAAAAAGCTACTGGTCCGCGCGCTAGATTTTTTAACGCTTTGCAGGGAGTGACCACCATTGGCAGCGCTGTACAGCTGTTTTTCGGCCCTGGATTCGCCCAAGCAGTCGGTATTGCCGGAGGAGGCCTTCGGCAAGGTCTTGGTCAGATCTTTCAGGATATGTCCTCCGAGCAGCTTGCCAATCTGACCTCGCAGAGTTTCGAGTCCATTGAAAGCGTCAGTGGCAACGGAGGCTCGCTGGAGAAGGTCATCTTCATTCAGAAAACAGAGGAGAAGCTGGCGTCAGGAAGTCTGACAGTCCAGTTCGGCCGTCTCATCGACAATGTCATAGGGTTCGAGATCAATGGGTACAAGGCTCCCGAGACCCCGGCAGCGACTGCTACGCCGGAACAGCAATAGCCGGCGAAAACCAAGAAAGGGTGAGCGAAGATGATTACCAAAGCACAAGAATTCGTGGGGGAAGATAGGGGCTTCAGCATTTGGGGGGCAAGCGGTTCTCGGCGACCCGGTCCAGCACCCGGGCCGCCGCCTGGTCCAGAGCCCGGCCCTCCACCGGGTCCAGATCCCGATGAGCCGCCCGGTCCTGAGTCCGGTCCGCCAATAGGTCCGACGCCCTCGGAAACGGAACTAACCAATGCTTGTTAACTGATCACCGAAAGTGAGTGACAACATGCCAAAGTATCTCGCTATTACCATCGCCGGTGCAGTTTCTCTGGGAAGCTACGAGGCTGGTGCTACCTATGAAATCCTCGATGCTATCCGCCAGCACAATGAACACCCGGACACGTTGGCCAATGGCGATTTCATCCGTATCGACGTGCTGACAGGCGCCTCCGCTGGCGGTATGACCGCAGCCATATTGACGCAGAAACTGCTCTCAGCACAATGAACACCCGGACACGTTGG
>Ga0181518_10002201_pt1 | contig 18968 bp, 14 predicted proteins | sample PEATcosm2014_Bin_28_FD_119751 | JGI IMG/M metagenome (GOLD analysis project Ga0181518, IMG submission 119751) | Peatland microbial communities from MTU Mesocosm Facility, Houghton, MI, USA - PEATcosm2014_Bin01_60_metaG | ecosystem: Environmental > Terrestrial > Soil > Wetlands > Peat | place... | reverse complement strand
ATGCACCTGTCTCTCATCCTGCCTCCAATCCCGCCCAAACCCCTAGACGTGCTTCCGTGCTGGTGTACTGGAGCCGCGTGGAACACCGGTGGAAGCCGGTTCCTCCGCCCACGCCCTCGGCGATGAAAGCGGCGCAATCGGCCGCCGCCGAGGTCGGCCAGTATGTGGCCACAGCCCCGTCCAGTCCGGTGATGAATACCGCCGCAAACGAGGCCGCTCCCGACAACCGCGAAATTCTGCGGGGCCGGGCGATGACCTCGCGCGAACTGGACAGCATCATTGAAGAAGCTGCCCGCCGCCATGACGTGGACCCGAACCTGGTGCGCTCGTTGATCAAAGTGGAATCGAACTTCAACACGCACGCGGTCTCGCCCAAAGGCGCCATGGGGCTGATGCAGTTGATGCCGGGCACGGCCCGCACCCTGAACGTCAGCAATCCCTTCGATCCGCAGCAGAACGTGGACGCGGGGGTGCGGCACCTGAAGCATCTGCTTCAGGACTACAACGGCGATGTGAAGCTGTCACTGGCGGCGTACAACGCTGGCGCTGGCGCGGTAGCGCGCTCCAAGGGCGTCCCGCGGAATGCCGAGACCCGCAGCTACGTCAAGCGGATCACGGCGCTGTACGGCGGCGATCCCGGAAAACTGCTGACCGGGCCGGTAGCCGACCCGATCCACGTTTTCCGCGATGCCAATGGCGTGCTGACCATCACCAATACGGATTAGCTCTGATCAGCCGGCGAGGGGCCGGCAGGAACTGAGAAGCTGTCTCACAAACTGGTTTTCGGAGGGGCGCGGCTTGAGCCGCGCCGAAGCGAGCATTTTTGGAGTGCTGTCATCCCGAGTGAAGTGCGAGGGAGCCTTGCGACCGAGCGCGAACCAGGGATCTCGGTTTTGTCTAAGGTAAAACCAGGATCCCTCGCGGCTGAAGCCGCTCGGGATGACAAACATCCAGGGCACACTACGGCACGGCTGAAGCCGTGCCCCTCCGAAATCCATTTACGAGATAGCTTCTGAGCAACCGACAGGTGGTAGGTAAACCTCCAACCCGGGTTGTCACTCGTCTGGCGGTGATGCTGGCGGTTGCGCTGGCCCTCGCCCTGCCTGCGCTCGCCATCAGCACGGCACAAAAGCGCCAGGTCGCCGCCTCCCAGTTCGAGACCGCCGAACGGCTGCGGGAATCGCTCAACGGGCGTCCGGCAGGCGAGCGCACCCGGCGCGAATACCAGCGCGTGATCGACGCCTACCGCCGCGTGTACTTCACCTCGCCCGTCTCCAGCAAAGCGGACGCCAGCGTGGCCGCCGTGGCGGAACTGCTGGCGGAGATGGGCCGCGCCCTGGGCAATCCCAAGGTTTCCCAAGCCGCGATCACGCAGTACGAGTTCCTGCGCCGCGAGTATCCCGGCAGCCGGCGTCGGGTTGAGGCCCTGTTGACCATCGGGCAGATCTACCGCAATGACCTGGAGGACAACGAGCACGCCAAGGCCACCTTCCAGGAGTTCCTGAAGCGCTATCCGCGCAGCCGTCTGGCCGACGACGCTCGCGACGCGCTGCGAGAGATCGAAACCGAAAAGACCAGCGCCAAGCCGGCCAGGAGGGTCAAGGAAGGCGACATCCGGCCGGTCAACGATGTTGACCCAGGAAAGCCGGCGGGCAGGCTGCCCCTGGTCACCGGTATCCGGCAGTGGTCCACGCCGGACTACACTCGGGTCGCTATCGACCTGGAAAAGCAGGTCAAGTACCAGGCCGGGCGCGTCCCCGATCCTGACCGCGTCTTCTTCGACCTGTATGACACTCGCCTCGCGCCCGAGCTGGTGGGCAAGAGCTTCGACGTTGATAACGGCTTCCTGCACAAGATCCGCGTGGCACAGTACAAGCGCGGACTGACCCGCGTGGTGCTGGAGCTGGACGAAGTCGTCGAGTACTCAGCTTTCTTCCTCCCCAATCCCGACCGGCTCATTATCGACATCCATGGGAAGCAGCCCGCCACGACCACGGCAAAGGTGGGCAGCGATCCACCCTTGGCAAAACCGGCCAAGGGTGGGGCGCCCGCCACGGTCAGCTCAAAATCCGAAATCCCCGCCGTCAAGACACGCGCCGCGGCGAAGCCGGCGGCCAGCAGCGACCCGAATGCCGCCACGCCATGGCCACAGGTGGCAACTTCGAAGGAAGCGGGCACCATGGAGACGGCCACCCTGAGCGAACCGGAGATCAAGGCCACCTCCAAGCCAACCACTTCGCCCACCTTCCAGGCGGTCTCGCCACGTTCGGCGCGCGGCAAGGCGCGGGAGAAGCCGGCGAGCCTCGCCAACCACGAAGCCAAGCCCACGGCCCACGGCGAGCAGACGCTGATTCGCGCCTTGGGGCTGAAGATCGGCAAGATCGTGGTCGATGCCGGCCACGGCGGACACGACGTGGGAACCATCGGTCCGGACGGCCTCACCGAGAAGGCGCTGGTCCTGGACGTGGCGCTGCGCTTTGGGAAGCTGCTGGAGAGCCGTATGGGGGCGGAGGTGGTGTACACGCGCGATGACGACACTTTCGTTCCGCTCGAAACCCGCACCGCCATCGCCAACAAAGAGCAGGCGGACCTGTTCACCTCCATTCACGCCAACTCCAGCCGCGAACCGGAGGCACGGGGCGTCGAAACTTATTACCTGAACTTCACCTCGTCGGCCGACGCGCTGGAGGTGGCGGCGCGGGAGAACGCTGTCTCCGAGAAATCCATTCACGAACTGCAGGACCTGGTGAAGAAGATCGCGCTCAAAGAGAAGATCGAGGAATCGCGCGAGTTCGCCGCCGACGTGCAGCAGTCGCTGTGGTCCACGGCCGGCAAAGGCACGCGTAACCGCGGGGTCAAGAAGGCGCCCTTCATCGTGCTCATCGGCGCCAACATGCCTTCCATCCTGGCCGAGATATCCTTCCTGTCGAACCCCGGCGACGAGCAAAAGCTCGAAACCCCCGAGTACCGCCAGAAGATCGCCGAAGCCCTCTACCGGGGCGTGGCTAAGTACGTTTCCGGGCTCAGCGGCCTGAAGCTGGCCACCAAGATGCCTAAGGACGCCGGCCAGTAGAAGACATCGCCCTCATCGAAGCTTTCGTCCCGGAAATGTTGTCTAATAGAAGTTGGGGCGCGACCCTACCGCCAAAATACTTAGGATTGTCATCCTGAGCGCAGCCCGAACCGAGCGGCGGCGAGGTGAGGGCGCGCGAAGGATCTTGGTATCGTTATTTGGGCCCATGCTGTTGCGTCGGCGGACGGTCCTCGGGCCGGGAAACAGAATCAAGATCCTTCGCTTGCGACCGCGCGGCCCTGAAACCGGCCGGAAACAAGACCACGCGGTCGCAAGCTCAGGATGACATTCCAAATTGGAACCCGATTTTGACTTCAAATGTAAGACGTCTTGTTATCTTTGTTCTCTTTTGCTGGATGGCGGTGGGCGCATGGGCGGCCGCTCCCCAGCCTCAGCCATTTCTACCCAACCAGTTTGCCGGATGGCGGATCGAGGGCGCACCCCGCATGTCGGACGACGCGGCCGTCGCCGACCCAGCCTATGCCGCCGTGCTGAAGGAATACGGCTTCAGCGAGCTCGAATCAGCCACCTATACCCGCCCGGACCGCAAGCTCTCGCTGAAAGCGGCTCGCTTCAACGATACGACCGGCGCCTACGGCGCCTTCACCTTTTACAAGACTGAAGGGATGGAAGCCGAGAAGATCGGCGACCTGGCGGCATCGGCCGGCGCCAAGGTCCTGTTCTACCGCGGGAACATCCTGGTGGAAGCCGCTTTCGACCGCGTGACCGCCATGTCGGCCGCGGAACTGCGCGAACTTGCCGGCGCCCTGCCTCAGCCCGCCGCTGACAAAGGCAAGCTGCCCACCCTGCCCACCTATCTGCCACGCCCGGGCTATGTTAAGCATTCCGCCAAGTACGTAGCCGGGCCAGCCGGATTCTCCAACATCCATCCGCCGTTTCCGGCCGACGTGGTCGAGTTCCAGCGCAGCGCCGAACTGGTGCTGGGACGGTACTCGACATCGAACGGCGCCGCCACCATGGTGCTGATCGCCTATCCCACGCCGCAGATCGCGGGCGACCGGCTGCGCGCCATCGAGTCCTGGATGAAAGCCAACAGTTGCTCCGCTGCCGCTGGCGCCACGGATAGCGCCTGCGACTTCTTCGGCAAACGCAGCGGGCCCATCGTGGCCGTGGTGACGGGCAGCGTCTCCGAGAGCGAGGCGCAGTCGCTGCTGGCGGCCATCAGTTACGACGCCGATGTCACCTGGAACGAAGCCACTTCTCTGCGCAAGAAGGACAACATCGGCAACCTGATCATCGCAGCCTTCATGCTGATTGGGATTCTCCTGCTGATCTTGCTGGCGGTTGGTTTCGCTTTCGGCGGATTGCGCATGCTAGTGCAGAGGTTCTTCCCCAACCGGAATGTGGAAATCATTCGTCTCAACCTGCCGCGCTGAGTAGCCCTTCTAAGTCATTGAAACGGGGCAATTAAGGCCCGGAACAGGGGCGAGGAGGGCGTTTTGTGAATTTTGAGGCCGTGTTGATTGTCTTTGTAACTAGTTGATTATAAAGGGCGTTAATATCTAAAATTCGCTTGACACCCCATCTTCTCGGCTCATAAGATTTCCGCCAGAAAGGTTTTGACGGTAAGGGCTTCACCCTCCGTTGGAACTATTCTCCCTAAAAGAAAAGGCTGCCCTGTGCCGGGGTGGCCTTTTCGTTTTTGCTTCAAGCCGTCAGCACTCAGCAGTCAGCACTCAGCAGTCAGCAATCAGCATTCAGCAAAACCTGTGGCCCTAACAGTCAACAAGTCGCCCCGAAGGCGAGCGCCAACTGATTGCCGGTTTTGGGTTGTGCTGAATGCTGAGTGCTGATTGCTGAATGCTAGATGGAGCCGACGATCGGACTTGAACCGATGACCTGTCGATTACGAATCGACTGCTCTACCAACTGAGCTACGTCGGCCCCGCGGTGATTCGATTCTAACCGCGCTGGTCGCGAGGCGTAAAGAGCGGGACCAGCAATCAGCAATCGGCACTCAGCAATCAGCCAAACCCCCACTCCCGGTGAAGGACAAACAGGCTGGAGCTGAATGCGAAGGGCGCAGGCGAGCAGGGGCGGCCGCGCGAAGGATCTGGGTTGGCTGATTGCTGAGTGCTGATTGCTGACTGCTTGAAACGTGCAACGTTGGAAATCCTGTGTACTACTGTGGAAACTTAGCCCTTGCAACCTGTAGTCACCGCTCACATAATACGAACAAGGTAACAACACACCCAGTGGACCGTTACGCACGAGCGGACGTACTGAGGATCCTGCGGATCACGGCGCGCCAACTGGCAGCATGGGAAAAGGCCGGGCTGATTGCCGCTTCCGAAGGCTACTCTTTCTTTGACCTCCTGCAATTGAGAAAGCTGGGCGAACTGAGCGCCCGGCGGGTGCGTCCGGGGAAGATCCGCGAATCGCTGCAGGCCATGCAGCGCGCAGTCGCCGGCATGGAGAATCCCCTGCTCGAGACCGGCACCTTCGTCTCCGGCAGGCGTTTGGCCTTCCGCCACCAGGGAACGGCGGTGGAACCGGTGGCCGGCCAGTTTGTCATGGACTTCGCCCCCAGGTCGGTGGTCGCCGCCGTCGCCGCCAATGTGAAACCCATGCGCACGGCGGAGACTGCTGCCGAGTGGTTCGCCAAGGCGATCGCGCTGGAAGAAGACCCGGCCTCACAACGGGAGGCGATCGAGGCCTATACCAAGACGCTGGAATTCGATCCCAACCACGCCGCCGGCCACATCAATCTTGGCACGCTCTACTACAACCGCCAGGATTACACCAAGGCGGAGGAACACTACCGCCAGGCGGTGGAATCGGATCCACGCTATGCCCTGGCGCATTTCGACCTGGGCAACGTTCTCGACGAGACCGGCCGGTTGCAGGAAGCGATCCTGGCATACAAACAAGCCATCCAGCTCGCGCCCACCTACGCCGACGCTCACTACAATCTCGCGCTCGCCTACGAAAAGCTCAAGCACCCGCGCAAGGCCCTGGCCCACTGGCGCGCCTATGTGCGGCTGGACACCTCCGGCCCGTGGTCCATCCATGCCCAGAACCAGATCCGCAAGACGCTCGCCGAAGAAGGGCTGAAGGTGGTTTACCGGCGGAAGAAGCAGTAGCCAGGAATCGGGGGTCAGACACCCGGGTTTCAGGTCTCACTTTCCACCGTTGACCCGTGCTGACTCTAGTGGTGCGTAGGCTTCCGAACAGCATGTCCGTCGGCCAAATGGATTGCTCCCGAGTGGCCCGTCATTCGGGAACGTCTGCGCCCGCCCGGTCGGTAGTCGATTTATCGGTGTGCCGCGGAATCAAACGCGCGGGGCTGCTTCAATGATCGAAACCAACTCTCCAGGAACCGGGATGATGCCTTGGCACTCGAAGTCAGCGCCACTCAACAGCTTTTGCCATTCAGCCGCGCTGCGCTCTTTGCCTCCAGTGACGGCCAACATATTTAGGTCGCTCATCAACCGGAGCTCCAGCTCCAAGTCGGCATGATCGACGACATCCGGCAGAACGAATTCGATCACAAGCGCACGGCCCCTTTTCGGCATAACGCGTCGGCAGTTGCGCAGGATCCCAATTGCTGGCTCATCCCCATAGCCGTGAAGGACGTGTTTCATGGCATAAACATCGGCTCCAGCCGGGACGGAGTTGCACAGATCTGCGGTCAGAAGCTTGCACCGTGCCGCAAGTCCCTCCGATTCGAAACGGGATCTTGCCTGATCGATGGATTCCTGGCGATCGACCAGCATTCCCTGCAGGTTGGGAAAAGCCTCAAGGGCGGCGGCCATCAGTGCACCTCCGCCGCCCCCGAGGTCGGCGACGGTGTGGTAATTCGAGAAGTCCCAGGCACGCGCGATCGGCATGTAATCTTCCGCAGGCGCCGTGCCCATGACAGCCCGGAAGATTGCCGCAGCATTCGGGTCCTTGGACCAGCGTGACGCAACGCCTTCGCGCTCCATCACGCGCATCGCGTTGTCTCCGGTCCGGATGCACTCTGTCAGGTACGACCAACTGTCCGCAAGCAGGTCCGCCCAGAATACAATCGCGGCCCATTCCGAATTGGGCGCATCCTTACGCAGCGGCTTGCCAAATGGCGTCAGGACAAAGCGGCCCGGAGCGCGTTCGGCGACGACACCGAAGCTTGCGAGAGCGCGCAACAGCCGATACAAAGAGGCCGGTTGGGCACCGCACAAAACTGCGAGCTGGTCAACCGATCGCTCGTCATCGCCGAGGGCATCTGCGACGCCTAAACGGGCGGCAGCGCACACAACTCGACTGCGCGAGTAGCCCATCGCCATTTCAGTCAGGGCTTTGTTCTGTGCAACATTACCAATCGCTGCCGGAGATCCAGCCATCTCTCGTTGCCCCCAGAGGACACTATACCCAATCAAGAAGGCCGTTAGCGACAGCGGACGGTCGGTCGGCAACTCGGAAAAGACCGCCACTCCCGACTCCTGACTACTGACTCCAAGCTCCCCAGTGCTAGAATCTTGGGTTCAATTCACCCTCTAAAGGAACTCCTATGCCGGACGTGATCGCACCCGAGAAGCCGCAGCCCCTGACAGCGCTGACGGAAGACGAAACCCTGTTCCGCGACAACATTCGCCAGTTTGCGGAGGAGAAGATCCGCCCTCTTTCCAGGGAAATGGACGAGAAGGGCGTGTTCGACAAAGATCTCGTCCATCAATTCTTTCAATTGGGCCTGATGGGCATCGAGATCCCGGAGCAGTATGGCGGCGGCGCGGGCACGTTCTTCGAAGCCATTCTTGCGGTCGAGGAACTCTCCCGCGTGGACGCCTCCGCCGGCGTGGTTGTGGATGTGCAAAACACGCTGGTCAACAACGCCATCCTGCGCTGGGGAAATGAAGAGCAGAAGAAGCGCTACCTGCCGCGCATGGCTTCGGAGTGGGTCGGCGCCTATGCGCTGAGCGAAGCCGGATCAGGCTCGGACGCATTCGCTCTGGCCACCAAGGCGGAGCTCAAAGGCAGCGACTATGTCCTGAATGGCCGCAAGCTGTGGATCACCAACGGCAAAGAAGCCGGGATGTTCATTGTCCTGGCGACGCTCGATCCCGCCGCCGGCTACAAGGGCATCACCGCGTTCCTGGTCGAGAAGGATTTCCCCGGGTTCACCGTGGGGAAGAAAGAGGACAAGCTGGGCATCCGCGCTTCCTCCACCTGCGAACTGATCCTCGAGGACTGCCATGTGCCCAAGAACAACCTGCTGGGCGAGGCGGGCAAGGGCTACAAGATCGCCATCGAGACACTGAACGAAGGCCGCATCGGCATCGGCGCGCAGATGATCGGAGTGGCGCGTGGCGCCTGGGAGTATGCCATCAAGTATGCGCAGGAGCGGAAGCAGTTCGGCAAGCCGATCTCCGAGTTCCAGGTGATCCAGTTCCAACTGGCGCAGGCGGCAACGGAGATCGAGGCCGCGCGCCTGATGGTCTACAACTCCGCCCGCATGAAGGACGCGGGCATGAACTTCGTCAAGGAAGCGGCCATGACCAAGCTGTACACCTCCCAGGTGGCGGAGCGCGTAACCTCACTGGCCATCGAGATCTACGGCGGCTACGGATTCACCAAGGATTACCCGGTCGAGAAGTACTGGCGCGACTCGAAGATCGGCGCCATCTACGAGGGCACGTCCAACATGCAGTTGCAGACCATCGCCAAGCTGGTGATCAAATAGCGTTTCAGGGTTCAAGGTTCAAAAGGGGCAGGGCGCGGCGCGAGCCGTGCCCTTTTTTATTTGACTCGTCAGAAGAAATCGTGGGTGGATTCCGCCTCTGGCAGCTTGCCAAGTGAGTGATTGAGTAAGTGCAGTGGAAGGCCCTTAGGGCTTTGCGGGCAGCGGCTGCCAAAGCTCAATCTTATTCCCATCCAGGTCATAGATCCAGGCAAAGCGACCGTAGGATTCATCCATTCGTTTAGCGTCAATCTTTACTCCATCTTGTTTTAAGCGGTCGAGCAAAGCATCCATATCGTCCACGATGTAGTTGATCATGAACGGTGCGGGGCTGGGATCGAAATACTTAGTGGAGGCGGGAAAAACAGTCCAAACTGTAACGTGTTCCTTTTGCGGGTCGTCGTGTTCGCGCCACGGAAGCATCGCGCCTTGGCCTTTGTCAGCGAGTCCAAGATGTTTCGAATACCATTCGCGCGTCTGATCGCGATCAGCGGATTTGAAGAAGACACCGCCGATTCCAAGGATGCGCCCGCGCTGCTCCACTTTGACGGGCGGCTTCGACCTTTCAGGTTGCGGAGATTTCACTTCCTGTCCTCCTATTGAGCGGGCCGAGATGAGCAACAGCGAGCCGAGCGCAATTGTGCTCCACGGTATGCCTTGCATCGGCGGATTATACATAAGTTTCGATTCGAACGGCGAGCGAGCAGCAGGGACACTCTGTCCAGCCGTCGGACTGCCCACTCAAGCCAAAAGACGGCTTGAGTGGGCCACCCGCGCTCTACCAACATGGCATCGTCCAAGTGCAGTTCTTCGGGATGATCTTGCAGATACTTAATCTTCTTCTTGATGTTCCCCGGCAGATATATTCACGATTATGGTGTAGCGAGGGGCTTGTAAATAAGACCGATGACTATTCCGACGATAGTCCACTGGACGAAGTAAGCCACAGCCTGTCCCAGAGCGAGTTTCAGCCCGATGTTCAGGTTCACGTAGTTGTGCAGCACAAATGCGCAAACCACGAAAATGCCAACGAGAACGCCCAAGCGCGCACCTTCCGTAATGCCCGATCCGCCCTGGTATATCATTGCGAAAATTATGGCGGCAACCAGGATCGCTACTAAAGTTGCGACCATTCCAATTGGCATGACAGTCATCATTTTTTCCTTAGGTCGGAATACGGCCGGGTACTTGCGGGCTTCATTGATAAGGGCTGGCACCAGCCAAAACACTAAGGAACCAAAGGCAAAATACGCGACCGTGCCACCAAGCGCCGCCAGCGCGAGACGTGAATAGTTCATTTGCACTCCATTACCAATTGCGGATCAAAATCACAGTCGGTTCGGCAGGACTGGTTCGCCCAAACCTGGTTCGCCCAAACAATGATGATTTTGGTAGGGCGGGATTATACAAGTTTCGATTCGAATGGGGAAGACGGTTCGCTCAAGGTTCGCCGGCGGGTGACCCATCTTCGATCTCCCTGACATCACAGACACGGTGGGTGCCCCGTCCTTCGCGTCCTCTGCGAAGGGCGGGCACCGCGAACACGTGCGCAACGGGGTTTGTGCAGAGGGACACTCATTGAGAATTGGCCGAGTGCCCCACGTCTCGCGGCTTTCGAAACGTGGGACGCCGCAAGCATTCCCAGTTCGCAGTTTTAACCCGTGCTTTTTTCATCACAATCAGCCAGTGTCCCCCATCCCAGACGTCCAACCCGCCCCTGCGCGACACTGATCCCTGATGTGTCGCAGCCGAGGCGTGCCAACCCCATCGCAGGCCGCCGAGGCTGCCACACGAGCAACAGCTATTATCTCTTTGGTAATCATAAGTTGGGGGTCGTGAAATGGAGCCAGCCGCCACCCAAAATCCACTGCGGAAGCCAAATATCTAGCTAAGTCCTTATTCCGGAAGATTTTGCAAATAAGTCCTTAACGCTCAAGATTTTGGCACCCCGACACCCCGTAACGGCATAAATATCTTTGACTAATCAAGCCCGAAAGGCTAGATTGGGTTGAGGCTATTTGATGCCAGAGAAAGTGAGAATTTCTCTGTGCAAAAGCCGTTAGGGAGAGTCCCCAGACTGCTATTCTTTCCAGTCCGGGGCAGCAATATGCAACGTGTAAACGAATTCAACTTCTACGATCTGGCCACCCAGATTCATCCGCTGACTGAGATTGGTACGTCAGAGGTCAAATACGGAGATGTGTTCTTTCAATGGTTTCAAGCACGAGATGCGCTCAATCAAATGTTCCGACAACGACCGCTAACAGTTAGCCTTTCAGCCGCCAACGAACTTTATGATTCCATCACTGAATTTGTTCCTGAGAAGTGGCCAGAGGCAATCGGAAGACTGGGGACACCCGAAGACAGGGACATGGAGGGATGGGAAGTTTCAAAGATTTCTGAAGCGGCAAAAAAGTTTGAGACTGTCTTGGCCGCCGAATGCCAAGTTCTAGATACATATTTCGTATCGAAAAAAGGGGCATATTCGACTGCTGATCTTGTAGAAAGAGCGCATATCTGCTTCGGTGCAATGGCTGCTAAATTGCCGGATCAAGCAAAGTCCGACTTCGATCAGGCCGGAAAATGTATGGCGTTTGATTTACCTACAGCATGTGCTTTTCACATAGTGAGAGGCAGTGAAGCGGTGATCCGCAAGTATTACGAGCAGGTCACAGGCAAAGCCCCGAAAGTTAAAATGCGTAACTGGGGGGCTTACATCAAACTGCTCAGGGAAAACAAGGCAGATGAGAAGGTGACCGTATTTCTGGATCACATTCGCAACTCATACCGTAACCCGGTTTTACATCCAGAGGAAAGCGTCGATGCCGATCAAGCTGTGATCTTGTTTGGCGCTTGTGTCAGTTTGGTTACCTTAATGATCTCTGAGATTGACAGACTATCGGCGAAAAGTGCAGCTCCCCTGCCGTTCCCTCCTGTGACAGCGGTATTGACCCTACCAGAGGCGAAAACCCCAGCGGAGACACCCAGTGCTGTAAAGACAGGAACAGATGAGTCAAAGTGACAAAGGTAACCTAGAGTGTTAACATGTAATGTTTAGGTACGATTCCCCCATGTACCCTATACGGGCCTTCCCGTGTAGCGTCTAATATTGGCACGGAATGACAATTGTAAGAGTTTGGGGACTGACTGCCTCGGAAGGCGGTTCCGTGGCCCAAACTGGAGGAGAGAGAGGGATTCGAACCCTCGGATGAGTGTGTGTGCACCCATCTACGGTTTTGGAGACCGCTGCATTCGACCGGACTCTGCCATCTCTCCAAGTCGGCCAGCGGTCGGCGGTCATTTTGGACAGCCGCCGATTTGCTGGCCCCAGATTCATCAAGTACCTTGTTTTCGTTTTTGCTTGACAGGGAATACACTACGGCGGGATGATGGGAACGCCATCATAGGCCCCAACCGATTGTGGCAGGGCCAACTAACGTCAATTAGTTGGCCTGCGTTAACTCTCCTGCCAATAACACTTCTATTGTATGGCGTCTTCAGCCAAAGTCAATTCCATAGGAATGGTTGCACCACAGATGAATCACAGGAAACGCAATCTCACGCCGTTTGAAAACTTCACCAAGGCTATGGATGGACTAATGGCTGTTCCGCATTCTGAGATCAAGGCCGCACTCGACAAAGAAAAGCGAGAGAAGGCAAGAAAAAAGCGGGCTAAGAATCAGCCCGCACCATCTGCGGCTTCCGACCGCGTTTCCGATACCGAGGATTAGATCGGCTCTGGCGTGCCCGTGGCTCCCTCGGCAGTTTTCCCAGTCAACTCCGCATAGGTCAGCCGCTTGTTCGCAAGCTGCGTTAATGCCAAGCTGAATCGGTCTGCGTCGGTCAGTGGGTTCTCCTTCGTAGCGCGATTGTTGTATCTGAAAACCTGCTCGTCAATGTAGCGGTCAAGGTGAAACGGCTCTACGGCTACGTAAGTTCCCTTCAATCCGCGCTTGAGCAGGCTCCAGAAATTTTCTAGTCCGTTCGTGTGAACCTGCCCGCGCACGTACTCTTCTGCATGGTTCACAACCTCGTGGACGTAGCGCCAGTGCAGCTTATCGTAGGGCACCGCGTCATCGGTATAGACCTTGGTTCCAAATTTCACGTTCTCAAGAACTTCGTTCTGCAACGTCTCGCGTTTTACGTTCGGAATTACCTTTGCGCGAATCTGGCGTGCATCGCGGTCGAGAATGCCCTGAACGATTGTCTTGCCTGTAGCCCCGCCAGCATGTCCTGATTGCGCTGCGAAGCGTGCACGGCGGTCACGGTGCATATTTTTGAGTTTACCGCCGACGAAAGTCTCATCCACTTCAACGGCTCCGTCTCCCTTGCCCCCGTCGCCCAACTTCGTGCCGCCGAATCCCTTGCCTTTGATTCTGTATTTATCTTGCAGCGACATTCCAAGCCGAATCCGGTGCAGCATGAACCAAGCGGTTTTCTGAGTCACTCCAAGAGCGCGATGCAGTTCCCAGCTAGAAATACCGTTCTTGTCGTTCACGATGGCCCAGACCGCAGGCAACCACTTCTCTAGCGGCACAGCCGAATCCTCCATCACGGTTCCGACCTTGACCGAGAACTGGCGGTGAGGATGGACACTCTTGCACTGCCAGCGCTCTTGCTTCTCTAGGAAGCTGGCATCGTCTCGGCGGCAGACAGGACAGACCACTTTCCCGTCCGGCCAGCGGCGCAAAGCCAAGTAGTCAATGCATCGCTTGCGATCTGCGAAGTACAGAATTGCCTCTTGAAATGTCTGCGGCTCTGTCATAATGTGATAATCGTAGCAGACTAATCACGATTAGTCAAGGATATTATTGCCCCCGTAACCCCATGATTCCACACGCGAGGGGGAGGGGGGGTAGTGGTAAACACGGGTTAATAACCGAAGAGTAAGAGGTCGCAGCAAAATGAAGACTGGCCCGGAAACACCTGGCCCTGACTGGGAACTGAGAACTGGAAACTGAGAACTCAGTCTTTGAACAAATTATCAAACGCCGCGCGCGCGTCATTCGGACGCTGACTGCCTTTGCTGGTTGTTTCCTTTTCGATCATCACGCGGATGGAATACAGCGAGCAGTCGTTGCGTTTGTCTTTGGGAGAGATTCTGGCGGGAATCGGCTGATTGCATTCGAAGCGGCTGGACGGGTCGAAATGTTCGCACTGTTTGCAGGCGTGCAGGTCGAATCCGCACTTCGGACATTGCCCGACCGGATCCGAGAGGTTCTGAAGCAGCGCGCCGCATTCCGCGCAGCGGGAGACGGTCCGTGTGCCGGGCATGTTGATCGGCCGCGGTCCGAATGTATTTTCTTTTTTCGGAGCCGCGGGCTTCTCAAACTCTTTCTTCGGTCCTTTACCCGCACCGGAATCCTGGTATCCGCGTTGCCGATATTTGCGGTCGGACAAAAAGCGCCTCCTGAAAAACGCCTCATTCTACGTTTAATGCGGGTGGTCAATGCGGCGTGTTCGACGTGCGCTCATTGTCCGCCTTTGGCGCGCCCGGCACAAGAGTTTCTTTGGTGCGGCTGCAAATCCGCCGCGAGCTTCGAGCAAGCCGGTTGCCCGTAGCTCGTGGCTCGGAGCTCGTAGCTTACTTGAATCGGCAACACAGAATTAGCCCACCAAGCGGTGAATTGTGTTTCACATATCAGGGTGCTACCATCCGTTATACAGAGACGTTTTTCAGGAGGTAGTTATGGCGGATCGTGACGGTAACAGCTTCTTGTGGTTCCTGGCAGGGCTCGGTGTCGGAGCTGTGGTTGGCGTGCTGTATGCGCCACGCTCCGGCGATGAAATGCGCGACGCAATTCTTTCCAAGGCGCAGGAAAGCACCGAGCGCGCGCGTCACCACGCTCGCCGGGCGCGCGAACAGGCGAGTGACTGGGTAGATCGCGGCAGCGACGTGGTTAACCAGCAGAAGGAGCGGTTCCGCTCCGCTTACGAGGCTGGCCGCCAGGCGTACAACGAAACGACCGCTGCCGGGGTAGAACCGCCCAAGAATATCTAGCGGCGCAACGTCAGCACTCGGAATGTCAGCACAAAGAGCAGCAGGGAGCAGCTATGGATGACACTCTCCTCAGAGTTTTTATTGCGGTGACTACGTTCGCGGTGGTGGTGCAGGCGGGAATTCTGGTGGGCCTTTATCTCGCGATTCGCAAGAGCACGGCGAAGATGGAAGTCCTGGCCACCGAAGTGACGAGCAAGGCTCTACCCACGATGGAAACGGTGCAGAGCATGCTGGTGGAACTGCGCCCGAAGATCGAAGCCATGACCACCAATGTCGCCGAGTCCAGCAGCCTGGTGCGTAATCAACTCAGCCGCATCGATGCCACGCTCACCGATGCGCTCGACCGCACCCGGCTGCAAGTGATCCGCGCGGATGAACTGCTGAATCGGACGATGGACAAAGTGGAGGAAACCAGCGAAATCGTCCACAAGACCGTGGTTTCTCCGCTGCGCCAAGTCAACGGACTGATGGCCGCGATCAGCACCGGAGTCGAAGTCTTCCTCGGCCAGAAAAGACGCCATCCGAAAAACGGCGGCGGCGCGCAGGACGAAATGTTCATTTAGTTATTGTGTGGGGACAGAGCTTCGCCCCGCTTCCACACTATTCTTTATTCCTTCATTCTTGACCGCCTTGCACCCGCTCACTTCTCACGTCGGGAACGTAGATCGAGTGGACGTTTTGGTCGGCGGCCAGCTTCTGAAAGTTCGCGATGTCCGCATTCCGAACCTGATCCCAACGCGCCAGTAATTCATCGGTCTGCTTTTCCAGCTTGTTGAATTCCTCATACTGCGCCGCGGTCGGAGCAGAGTCGGCGAAGCCGGCCACTCCCATGGCAAGAAATGCCAGCCTCGCATCGATCCCCGGAACGTAGGCGAGGGAATCTTCGCTGGCGCTGATTTTGAAATTAATCAGGGGATCGCGAACTGCAATCAGTTTTGCGTCAAGCGAACTCGCGCCATCGAATAACAGCTTCGTCGAATCCGCCGGCACGAGGCGTTTCTTGAGACCGTCCAACTGCTCGCGGACATCTTGTATTTGGTTCACCGCGTCGTAGACGCGATTCAACTGCTCGCGCACGTCCATCTCGAGTTTGAACTGCTTCTCCATATCCGCTTGTGAAGTGGTGACTCGCGGATCAATCTTCACTTCGAGGGGAGCGGTTAAGCTTTTGCCATTGATGGTCAAGCGCACTTGATAGTTGCCTGGCACGGCCAGCGGTCCTTTCGCGCCGTCACCGTACTCCCACAAGAAATAGTCTGGGACTCGGTTGGCTTCCGCGTAATGCAGGTCCCACACAAAACGATTCAGACCTTCTTCGGGCTTGATCTGTTTCTCCGGCTTCTTGCCGTCGGGATCGAGCGGTTCATCGAGCGGCTCGTTCCTAGCGCTCGAGTACTTGCGGATGACGCTGCCCGCTGCGTCGAGGATTTCAATCTTCACTTCATCATTTTTTACTTCGTCTTTTTTTGCATCCGGCTTCGGCGCATGTTTCAGGTAGTAATAAATCACCGCGCCGTTGGGCGGATTCTTTCCTGCAAAGGACAATCGCGCCGGAGCATCGCCGGAGTGTACGCGATACGCCGTCGCCGGTTGATAGAGATGCATGTCTTCTTGCGCAACCGAATCGGCAAACTGGCGCAGGGGCGAGACATCATCGAGGATCCAGAACGAACGTCCGTGCGTCGCCACTACCAGATCGTCGTTCTTGACGGCCAGGTCGTGAACAGGCACGATCGGCAGGTTAATTTGCAGCGAGCGCCAGTGGGCTCCGTCATCGAAAGAGACGAAGATGCCGCGCTCGGTCCCGGCATAGAGCAAACCCTTCTTCTTCGGGTCTTCGCGGACAGCGCGCACAAAAACTCCATCTGGAATTCCGGTTGTGATGCGACTCCAGGTCGCTCCGTAATCACTCGTCCTATAGATGTAGGGCGCGAGATCGTCATTCTGATGGCGGTCAACGGCGACGTACGCAGTTCCGGCATCATGCGAAGATGCTTCAATCAAACTGATGCGGCTCCATTCCGCAATATCCTTGGGCGTTACGTTGGTCCAACTCTTCCCTTCATCGCGTGTGATCTGGATCAAGCCGTCGTCGGTGCCCGCCCAGATGAGGCCTTTCGCCAGAGGCGAAGCAGCGATCGAAAAAACGGTGTCGTAATATTCGGTGCCGGTATCGTCGACCGTGATCGGGCCGCCCGACGGCTGCTGTTTCGATTTGTCATTGCGCGTCAGGTCGCCGCTGATCGCTTCCCAGTGCGTGCCCCCGTCGGAGGTCTTGAAAACGCGCTCGCCTCCGTAGTAAATCGTGTTTGGATCGTGCGGAGAGGTCACGATGGGCGCGGTCCACTGAAAACGGTGATCGAGCAGGGCCGCGCCGCGCGCATCGCTAAGTTCGGGCCACACGGCAATGCTCTTGACCTGGTTCGTGTGCCGGTCGAAGCGCGTGATGTTACCCTGATAGTCGCCGGCATACACAATGTTCGGGTCGGTGGGATTGGGCGCAATGTATCCCGCTTCCCCGCCACCGACCTCGTACCAATTGTCACGGCCAATCGCGCCGTCATCGCTGCGGCTGGCAATGGCCACGGTCGAGCTATCCTGCTGCGCGCCGTACACGTAGTACGGCGTGCGCGTATCGGTGATGACGTGATAGAACTGCGCGGTCGGCTGGTTGTCCTCGCGTGTCCACGATTTGCCCCCATCCAGGCTGACGGTTACGCCACCGTCGTTCGAGGCGATCATCCTTTTTGTATTCTTCGGATCGATCCAGAGACCGTGATTGTCGCCGTGCGGAACTTTTACTTTATTAAAGTTGCGCCCACCATCGGTCGATTTGAAGAACTCCACATCCGCCACGTAAACCGTATTGGCGTCCTGCGGGTCGGCGATCACGTGCATGTAGTACCACGCGCGCTGAAATAATCCGTGGCTGCCGTTTACTAGATCCCAGGTATCGCCGCCGTCATCGGAGCGGTAAAGTCCGCCTTCTTTCGCTTCGATCAGCGCGTACACGCGCTCGGAGTTCGCCCCCACCGCCAGCCCTATGCGCCCGTAGGGTCCCTTCGGAAGGCCGTGTTCCTCTAACTTCTTCCATGTGGCTCCGGCATCGGTCGAGCGATACACGCCGCTGCCTGGGCCGCCGCTGGAAAGCGCCCAGGGAGTGCGCCTTGCTTCCCACAGCGAGGCAAACAGGATGTTGGGATTCAGCGGATCGAAAACCACATCGATCGCTCCCGTGTTCTCGTCCTTGTAGAGGACTTTGTCCCAGCTCTTGCCGCCGTCGGTGGTGCGGAAAACACCGCGTTCCGTGTTCGCACCATACGGATGACCGAGCGCGGCCACGAAAACGATATCGGGATTGCGCGGATTCACGATCACTTTGCCAATCGCGCGCGTCTCTTTCAATCCAATGAGCTTCCAGGATTTTCCCGCGTCCACCGACTTCCAGACGCCGTCGCCTTGCGAGATGTTTCCACGAATGCAAGCTTCGCCCGTCCCCACATAAAGGACGTTCGGATCGGACACAGCGACCGCGATGCTGCCAATCGCGGGAGCTCCATCTTTATCAAAAATCGGAGACCAGGTGTTGGCGCCGTCGGTGGATTTCCAAACGCCGCCACCGGTCGCGCCGAAATAGTAGGTAGTTGGGTCGCCGGGAATTCCAGCCGCCGTCAGCGAACGGCCGCCACGAAACGGGCCGATGGAACGGTACTTCATGCCCTTGAAGAGCGGGTCACCTTCGTTCTTGTCGTCTTTATCGTCTTTCGCCGACGTCTCGGACGCGGCGGTCGCGTCTTTTTGGGCGGCATCCAACTTGCGATTCCGCTCCTTTTGCTGAGAAAAAATCAGTGTCACCGACAGTAGGACAAAACACGCAAGCATGGCAACGCGCACATGCACTTTTTGGAACATGCAACGGATCATCAATTCAATGGCCCCGGAAAAAGGAATTAGTTGTCACTAATGTTAATGCCTGAAGCGGTTACACACAAACGGACGGCCTTCGAGCGCGCTCCGCTCGCTGGACAGCCGGGGCGGCTGTTCCTACGTATAAGCGAGGTACCCGCATAGTTAACACAACGAAGCGCGAAACGTTGTTTGATTTCCGCCTCTGCCGCCTAGAATGTTTCAAACATTTGTCCATTTTTTGTTTGAAACAGAACGTGCTCAGGGTGCAACTACAGGATGCAACGACAGTTCACATCCAACGAGGTGAT
>Ga0181518_10002199_pt1 | contig 18980 bp, 15 predicted proteins | sample PEATcosm2014_Bin_28_FD_119751 | JGI IMG/M metagenome (GOLD analysis project Ga0181518, IMG submission 119751) | Peatland microbial communities from MTU Mesocosm Facility, Houghton, MI, USA - PEATcosm2014_Bin01_60_metaG | ecosystem: Environmental > Terrestrial > Soil > Wetlands > Peat | place... | reverse complement strand
CACCTCATAGCACCTGTCAGGGTCTCCAGTTTATCGTGCTGTTTTATGCAATACCATCCACAACCAAACTGCGGCTGGTTGAATAAGAACTAGCATGGCCCGCGAGCGTGCAGTGGATCTTCGGCGGCGGCGAACCGTCCGCGGTGGCGAGAACGATTTCGTAATTGGCGTCACCGTTCTGAGGCGGGCGCAGTTGCAAGCGCAGGGGCTCGGTCCCGCGCGCCAGCGGCTGATTGTCCGGGGTCACGACGCGATCCGGCGCCAGCGGCAGGCGAAGGAGGCGATTGAGCGCCGGTCGCGCGGTGGCATTCAGGTATTTGAACGACCACCAACTTTCGTGTTGCCAGGGTTTGAAAATCGCGCTCCACAGCGGCAGCGATTCCGGCCCCAGTTTGAGCGCCCCGCGCTCGAACTGCCCGGAGAATCTTTTGGCATGCGACTGTTTGAATTCGGCAAATGCCGCGCCCGGCTCAGTGCGCCATTGCAATCGCGCCTCGTCGGGATGCAACACCAGACGCAGTTCCAGCGCGCCGGCATCAGAAGCCGGCTCTGGTTGGGCGAAATTGCGAAACCAATCCTTCCAATGCGCGACCTCCTTCTCGCGTTCCCATGCGGCCATTTCGGCTTCGATCAGGCTCAAGTCCGTGATGCCGTCCATGAATTCAGGATAGCGAGCATGGCGCCGGCGCAGTTCCCGCGCGATGTAAAGCCAGCAATAAAAAACGTCGCGCGGACGCTCGGGCCACAGTTTGAGTTCCTGCCAATAGCTGTAAGCATTGCCACCGCCTGTAATCAGGCCGAGATCGCTCTCGACTGGCGGACGAACGGAGGTGGTGGTATAGAACGTCTGCATCCGCTCGACAAACGCGGCTTCGCCGGACCGAAGTTCGCGTCCGAGATTTTCAACGAGCCGGTTGTAAAGCGGCGAACGCGGCGGGCCCGGAATGTCGCGCGGCGGTTTGTTTTTAGGCGCCTGGATGACGGTGGCGGAGGAGGACCCGCCCGCGTCCGCCAAGGCGCGCCGGCGCAATTCAAGCATCGCCGCCACGACGTGCTTGCAGTCATATTGCATCGGGCACGAACAGTCCGACGCCCACTGCTTGTCGGCAAATTCCAACCCCACTTCATAATCCTCGCCGCCGCGCACGACCGCCGCGTAAAGGTGATCCGGTTCGACGCATTCCAATTCGAGCACGTTGCCTGAGGCGTGATAGCCGCGCCCGCGCTGGCGCGTCTGCACGGGCACGAGCTCGAGAAAACATTCGATGCTCTGAAGTAAATCTTTCCGCAAAATCATTCCCGCAATAGATGAAACAGAGGCGGCCCGGAGGCAAGCGGGAGTTATGCACCTGGTTAAAACTTCCACTTTAAGCCGTTTGCTACCGGTCGTCCGAGATTCGAATCCCCGGCTCGGCCAGTTCGGCTTGAATGCGGGAACTGCCCCAAAGTGGATTCCACATCGTTGCTGTCAGCTGAGGCATTCCACCCGATTATTCCATCCATTTGTCCATCACAATTTTAAGTTGGGGTCGCTCTTGACAGGTGGACAATTTGGCGTATCCTGAGTGACAGAATGGCGAACGGAATTACAAACAAAAGCGTGGAGACGCTCACGGAACTCTATGAATTGCCCAAGGGGGATCTCATTGAGGCAATCACCCATGGCTTGCCGGCGTCGCTGGCGCGCGAGTTGGCCCACAAATTGGAACTGGCTCTGGAGGATGTGGCCGGATTGCTGCGGTTGAATCCGCGGACCCTTCAGCGCCGTCTGGAAGAGGGAGTGCTCAGTTTGAGCGAGTCTGAGCGGCTCTGGGAGCTTTCCCGGCTGTTTTATCGTGCGGTGGATGTGTTGGAAAGCGAAGCCGGAGCCGTTCACTGGTTTAAGAATCCCATTCAGGCTCTGGGTTGGGCAACCCCGCTGGCGTACGCTCGAACCGTGGTCGGCCTGCGGGAGTTGGACAACATTTTGGGTCGAATCGAGCACGGCGTCTATTCATGAACGGCGTCGGCCCAAGGGCACGAATTCAAGCTTACCGTATCCTGAAACGTAGGTTCGTTAGTTCCGCCTTTTCCGGCGAAGGGGCTCGCCGGTATGGCGGGCGTTGGAATTCCACAGGAACCGCGGTTGTTTACACATCCAGCGTGATGTCGCTGGCGATCCTGGAGTGGAGGGCCAACTTGACCCAGTGGCCAGCCCCTCCGTCGGTGATTATTGAAATTGAGTTCGATGCTTCCCTGGTCTGGTCGCCCACGAAACTGCCTGCGGGTTGGAAGCGGTGGCCCTATCCAAAAACCAATGCGGCTGTTGGCGACAATTGGGTGCGATCCGGGCGATCAGCAGTGCTGGAATTGCCGAGTGCGGTCGTGCCAGAAGAGTTCAACTATATCTTGAATCCTGCACATCCGGACTTTGGAAAGATCAGCATCGGCAAACCCCGGGTGTTCAAAGCGGATCCGCGTCTCGGCCCGTTGGCTTCCCCTTGACCAAACGCTTCATCTGGGAACCTGCCCTGCATGGCGAATTGCTGATTTTCGCCTTCGAAGCCTGGGGGTCTTGTTGCCAGGGTGAACCACGCGTGAGTTTCTCCCGTGATGAGAGATTTACTGGCGCTGCTCGCGCATTTGATGACCATCGTGGCGACGCTGCTTGGCCCGGGCGGGGTTAAAGCGGTCGTGGTGGAGAGTCTTCTTATCAAACACCAACTCCTCATACTCAATCGTCCGCGGAAACGCGTCGCCGGAAGTGGCCTGCCGCCCGGCAGCGCCTGGAATAAGAACAGGAACATCGTCCCGTTGACGACGAACTGGGCAACAACGGCCGGAGGCGCGGCAACACCCTGGAAGGCGAGCATTCAGGGCAACGACACCGTCCTCGACCACCAATCACGCGACGCCAAGTCGGCTCATTCCCTGCATCCAGGGCTTCGAGGTTGCCGTGAATTATGCCGCCGCCGTTGTCATCATGGCACCAACAGGAAGAACTTCAGCGCAAGGGCATGATGTTGCTGCCGCAGCACGGGCATTTTGGCCGCGCCGGAGCAGCAGCAATCGGCGTTGGCTGGCACACGCAATAGGTCAACAACCTGTTTAGCTATTTCGGCTAAGATCAGCAAAAGTGCTTAAAACGCCTGATTTTATTGGTTGTTTATGATTTTTCGCTTTCTGCTTCAAATGGGCAAACCGGCTTCAAATTGCCTAGAAAAGTGTACTGTATAGTACTGCACACTGGCGAAGGCCCAGGAGCAGCTTGTGCCGTGTTTTCGGGACGAAAGTGGAGCTTGAACGGATCCCGATGGATATTTTTGGCCCTGCCGGGCTGAGAGTCGATGCGTTGCCAGGTCTAAACTCATATACAGTCCCGAAGCCAACTGGGTTTGCCGCCACCGCTGCCTGCATTGCACTCGTCCGAGCGGGCGTCCATCAAGGATTAGATGGACACAGGTCTGGCGAAGTGGCAGACGCCCGAACTCCACCGCAACCGGCCAGTTTTCAGAATTACGCTTGGAAGTCCCATTGCAACGGGCTTTTTCAACTTCCAATCGCCGCGCGAAGAAGAATTCCATGCCGGGCTAATGATTCCGCGATTTTGCCTAATGATTACCTAATGATTCCTGACGAGCGCGGAGGATGTATCGTGTGGCACGTCCTGCCCCGATCCGCTCTGCGATGCCGAACCGAAGCAGCGCTTGGAAATCCTCGAAGATCACCGGTGCTGACAGTTTGAATTTGCGTTGGCAAGCTTTGCTGGTCAGTGAATCTCCGCGGAGCATCATGGACACCATCTTGCGCTGGCGGTCACTCAACTGCGCCTCAACGGCAGGAGTGATAATGCCGGTTGCGCCTTCGGGCAGTTTTAGTCGCTCGTAATCGCCCTTCGGGCCGTGGAAGGTGACGACAAAATAGCCGTCCTGTTGGGCATAGAAAGGAGCGTCCAATCCGTGGTCGAGCATCGTGTCGCGCATTCGGGCGAAGCCGCTGCCGCGCTGTTCCATGAGGTGCATCGTCGCAAGGGCTTGGGCAATCACGGAATTGCGAGAGCAGGGACGGTAGTTCCCTCGACGGAGTTTTGCCAGCGTCAGGGGCGATGGCGGATAACCAGGGCTGGCAACGACAATTCGGTCGGAAAAGATCTGAACGGCGATTTTGCGACTGGCGTCCTCGTAATTGCGATGTGCGACCGCATTAACGAGGGCTTCGCGGAGCGCCCGCTGCGGGTATTCATCCAACGCGATATTGTTGATACCGACGACACGAGTCGGGTGAAACGTGTGTTTGTCCACAAACTCGAGAATTTGGTCAATGGCCCTGGGCAGGGCAGCATTGATGTTGGCCTGTCCGCGCGGTTTACCGGATATTTTTGTGTCTGCATAGGCATCCACGAGGATCTCGCATTGGGGGTAACGGTCGCCCGGGCGGATGCCAAAGAGCAAGAAGCCGGCGGCGGTGGCATAGTGGTCGCCCGTTTCGCTTTTTCGCCACAACAGACCCCGTGTGTGCAGTGCCTGACAAACCGGTTCATCGAAGACACGCAAACCTGGACTCTCCACCACTTTGGCCGCAAAGGCTCCAACCAGTTGCTCGTCCAGCGATTTCCAATGGACGTCACTCAGCGGTGTGGATTCAAAAGCGGACGCGGCCTCGATGAGTTCCTTGCCGCCGGCGGCTTCCTCGCTGGAAGGCTCGATTTGAAAATCGTCCTTAAGCAATTGGAGCAGGGCATGGCGGACCTCCGCCCGCAGGTCCAACCGGTCAATGAATCGCTTATAGGTATGCTTGTCGTTTCGGATTTCGGCAAAGAAAGCTTTGGTTTCAGGCGCACGCTCGTCATCAACAGAATTTGATCCCTTAATGAAAATGAGCGAGGGGAGGCCCATTTTTTGTGCGTGCCGGTATTCGTGGTGAGTTGCCGACAGCGAACCATCGGGCTTGCCGTATTCCTTGTGAATCAGGAGCAGGTAAATCTGGCAGCTTTCGAGGCATTTCAGGTAAGGTTGGCTCAATTTGCGGGCGGACGCCGGTTCATTCTCGAACAAAACGGGTTCACAGTGTTGCAGAAGCCACGGATCAGTCGTAATGAGTGAGGCGATGGCGACCCTTTCATTTTCCAACTCCTTTTGAACGGAACTCACGAAGACCCGCAATTTGCTCATGTTGAGCCTCCTTCATCGCAGGAAATGATAACCGCTTTCGCACCAGCGATGCACTGGACTCCAGCAACATTCAGCCTTTTGACTGGCGGCTGCCAAATTCTCAATATTTCTGCTCGACCAAAAGTCATACGTGGACATTAAATTCCGGATGAAAATAACATGATGTGGGGTGAAATGTCACGACTTGAGGAAATCCTCGGCTAATTGATTAAAATGGGTGGAAGCAATCCGGCGCGCAGGATCCCAAACGCGGCAGTCCGGAAGATGGTCAGTGGGTCACGATTGCGTTAAACCACCTGTTGGAGATCGAAGGCCAGCCGGTTCCGGCGCAGAGGCCCGAAGCCGCAGCCGTTCAGGCGATGGCTCGACGGCAGTTCGAGATTCTCAATCGGCCGCTTCCGATTGAGATCGGCAAGAAAATGGTGACTTTGACTTTCTCCGAGGAATCCTTCAAGGCTTCGATGGAAGCAGATCGCCTTGCGGAGCGGGCGACAACACGAGCTGCCGAGGGCAATTACGAAACGGCGATTTTGCGGGAGAAGCGGACTCTTACCAGTATTCGGGGTGGGGTTGGTTGTCGTTGTTCCATCGACATCGGGCGGCATCGGTGGCGGCGGTCCAGACGGATTGATTCGCGAATTCGCTGTGGCCGTCGCAAAAAAGCATGTTGCCTCCGCCGCCATGCCAAAAGCCGACCGCCGGTCGGTCCACCGTCGGAAGCACGTACGGAAGGGCGATATAGAGCAGGACGGAAGCGTTAGTCTGCTTGACAGGCGGCGGCAGGTATGCGCCGCTGTCGCCAAAGGCGATCATTTGAGAAGGGGCCAGCACACGGTGTTGCGGCAACGTGGTGTAAGCGAAATTAGTCCCCGAGGAAGTGAAATCGCCGCCCAGGCCGAGGCTTGGACTGGCAACGCCATTCCACGCCGCGCCGAGAACATTATAGCCGTAGGGCGGGAGGACGGTAGGGCTGCTGGAGCCGACAAGACTGAGGTAGGCCGGCATGGCTGGAATTGGTTGCGGACAGAAAAGAGTGTTGGAGGAGGCTTCGGGCAGCAATGCGTCCTGCCAACATCCGAGACCATTTCCCGTCGTTGCCAGCGGATAGAAACCTTGATCGCCTAAATAAACCTGCAAGCCGATGGCGACCTGCCGCAAATTCCCAATGCAGTTGGCCTTGTACGCTCGTGCTTTGGCGGAAGCGAGCGTGGGCAGAAGCAGAGCGGCGAGGAGCGCGATAATTGCAATCACGACCAGTAATTCTACCAGCGTGAAACCGCTCTTCGGAATTGGAAGGCACGGAGACGGCGGCTGAGACGCCTCGCGAACGTGGAAAGTCGCCCGCCTCATGGTTGTGCCTGAACTCTGAAGAATTGCCGGCTGGCCCCGGAGGCAATCGGAACAGCCAGCAACTGATTCGTCAATTGCGCCATCATTGACCATTGAGCCACGCTCAAATTGGTGCTGGTTTGCACGGCGTAACCGCAGGCTTTAGGAATCGAACTCCACGTCAACTCCGCGACATTTGATTGCAACACCAGTTGTGCGACGGGAGAGGCAGCCAGCGACGGGGAGAGAAAAACTCGCGAAAAACTGTTGGTATAAGTTTCCGCTGAGGACGAATACGAGTCCGGGCCAAGATTGACGGCCTGGGCCGCAAACCCAATTCCCGGCGCCAGCCACGTCCAGTTCGTGTCAAGCTGCGGAAATTCATAACCAAAAATATCCTCTTCGTAATCCTCCGCCTCTGTGATGCGAAGCGCACTCACCGCGCCGATGCCGGGCAACACCATCGTTCCATAAGCATCCACCGTGCTGGTTGATGTATAGCTGACAGGAATAACGCCAAAAAGCGGATCGGTCACGTCAAATCCGTAGGCGATTGTCCAGGAATCGCCGTATTGCACGAGCCAGGGCAAAACGGATGTCGGCGGATTAATGGGAATTGACGGGTTGGAGCCGTAACCCACCGCCTGGTATGTCCCATAGAGAACCAACCCATTGGTCGAATCCAAACTGTAGTACTCCCAAGAGGTTTCTGAATTCGCGCCCCCTTCGTAACGCAGGGCAAAAGTGGCCCCCGTGAACGCGCCTCCGTTGCCGCCATCGGAAACCGGGACAACATCCATCCGGGCGACCACCTCGTTCGCCGCTTGCGGTTGCGAAAAATCCCAATAATTCGATCCTGGATTCCCGATGAACGCAGAGAGGTCAATGTTGGACCGGAAATAGGACTGATCGTACTCGCCAATCGTATGATAAACATCTTCTGCGCAAAGCGTTGCTTGCGCGCGGGCAGCCGTGGACAGGCATCCGGCCAACGCAACGACGCCAATCCATTGGAGCATGCCTTTTGCCGCCTGCCAAAGAACCAACTCTTCGATTTTGGTTGAAACGCGCGTGGGGAGACAATTACAGCAGCCGGCCTCGTGTGACAAACAAATTTCCCCCGGCAATATGGCGGAAGCATCCTTCATGGGTTGGTGGTGCCTTTTGGAGGCGACAGGGAGCCGAGAAAAGCCGCAAGTTGCGTGACGGCGTCGTGCCTTTGTTGCTCCGCCCAGGAATCACCCGGAATGCGGCCCAGCAAATGATCTATCAACTGAATGGCGGTCGGAAAGTTGCCCGTTGCAATGACCAGTTCAATCCGTCTTCGCAAAACATCCGTGTCGTCCGGCGCCGCCTTCTCCCATCGGTCAAGAAATCTCCCGGCGGAATCGTAATCGGACAATTTGAAAGCGATGTCGAAATACGACCGGCATTCCGCCGGCGATAACTCCCCGGCGCTGGCGGCAGCCCGGACGTTTTGCAGACAGTTACTCCGCGATTGGGTGGCGTTGTTCGAGTTGTTTTGGACCAGTTCGAGTTCTGCCTCCGACGCCAGGTATCTGGAAGACCTCGGCAGGTTGGGCACGAAAGACGCGGAATCCGCCGCCATTTGGAAAAGTTCCGCTTGGATCGCCAGGAGAGGAACGGACTTTGGCCCTCCCGGCGGTTGCCGCGCTTCAAGGATCGTCGCCGCGCGAAAGGGCAAAACCGATTCGGGACAGAGTTGCCAACTGGACTTGATTTGCTGGATGAAAGGCGAAATGTCCCCATAAAGCGGCACACCCAGGGCTTGCACCGCAGCAACCGCGTCGTACACGCCGTGTTCAAAACAAGGCAGATATGGCTCCCGAAGCCTGGGCGCAACGGTGTTGCTTTGGCCCAGACTGGCGGTCATCAGCGAACCCGCATCGCTCATAAGCCGGCCAAATTTTCGCGCGTCCAGGGCGTTGGTTGATAATATCGCGTCAATGTTGAAGCACTCTGCCGCCTCCGTAACATTGCGGAAGCCCTCCATTAATTTGTTCCATGCGTCCGCGCTCATCGTCCGCCGCAGAGGTTCCACGGCCGCGGCGGCTTCCGGCAAGCGCCCTGCCAGCGCCGATTCCATCGCTTCAAGATAGCGCGGTGAAGGATCATCCGGGTACAAGATCAAGAAGACACGAATGTGCTCCGTCAATTCCGCGTGATAGCCCAGCACAAATTCCATGCCCAAACTGTGGATGTGGGCAGAATAGGAATACGGGTCAATTTGCAAGGCTTGCTGGAAGGAACCTAACGCTTTCGGCACCGAATCGGCCAGCAATCCCTGAGCGATGAATTGGTCGGAGCGATTCAGCCCGGCGGCCAGAGCCTCGCGCACATGTTCCACACCCTGGCTGGCGGTGGCCCTGTCAAAAAGCTCATAGTCGCCCATTCTGAGCAGAACCGCTCCACGCCGTCCTGCCAAATCAGTTCGGCGCATCAACCCGCGCAACTCCAATCCGGCACGCGTGGGTTCGTTGAGAACTGTCCAAGCCTCGGAACGTTGCAGACCGAGAAAGATCGTGTCGGCGTATCCTGCCGCCTCCGCTTCGTCCAAATAGCGAAGGTCATCGCGCCAATGGCCGTTTCGTGCTGCCAATTCCGCATTCCGCACCGCCGTCACCTGGCGGGCCACATCCCGCTGAACCTTGAGACCGCGCAGTATGGAAATTGAAACGGCAAGAACCGCGAGAATCGCGCAACCGAATAAGACGTGAGAAGCATTGCGTTGTGCCAGTTTTTGAATTCTGAGGAGCAGTGTTGGTTTGCGCGCCTGCACGGGGCGGATTTCCAATGCGGCACGAATGTCCTCAGCAAGTTCGTTCATGCTTCGGTAACGGTTGGATATATCCCGCGCCATCGCTTTTTCGGTAATTGCGGCCAGATCGCGGGATACGCGACGGTTGAGGTGCCGGACCGGCGTAGGCGGAGTGGTCTTGATGAGTTCCACCAGGGCATTTCGCTCCGGCAGTTTCCCGTCCTTGTCGGCGAAGGGCAACCGGTGCGCCAAAAGCTCATACAGCATGACGCCCATCGAATAGATGTCCGTCTCCGGGCCGAGTTGATCCCAGCGCCCGGCAAGTATTTCCGGCGGCGTGAACGAAATGGTCATCGGCTGGCCGGCGGCCTCGGTTGGAAGGTCCGGTCGAAGCGAATCATCGCGATCCGTTCGCACCTGCTCCGTTGCAAGGTGGACGAAAGGTTCTTGGATGCTGTGGCTCGACTTGGCCAGTACGCGGGCTGAACCCCAGTCAATGACCCGCACGTCGCCGAATTGGCCGACCATGATGTTGGCGGGCTTCAGGTCGCGATGAATGACCCCCCGGTTGTGGGCGTGGGCCATGACCTCCGCGACACGAATCAGCATTTCAAGCGCCTTGCGCAGCGGCCAGTCCGGGTCGGATTTCTTCACGGCCTGCCAAACCTCCGTGAACGTCGAACCGGAAAGCAAATCGGTCGTGTAGAACGCCTTGCCATCCAAATCCAGGCCCAAATCGTAAATGGGAAGAATGCCCGGATGCTGAAGCTGACTGGTCAACTGGGCTTCTGCGATAAAACGATAGCAGGCGGCGGGCGATTTCATCATCTCGTCGCCCAATCGCTTCATCGCCAGAGCGCGGCGGAACTGAAAATCCCAGACCTCCCAGACCTCTCCCTGTCCGCCGCCGCCAACGCTCCGCAGAATTTGGTATTTGTCAAAAAAATCGCGCCGCGTTTCCAAACGGGTGGGCATGCCGGCTCCGCGATGCCTCGGGCCTTTCGCGGGTTCGCGCATCGGAGTCCCGCCGTGCTCAAGGACATCCGCCAGCAGGCAGGACGGGCAGAAATCCAGGCCGTCTTGCGCCTCAATTTCGCACCCGCAATTCTTGCATTGTATCATGGTTGATGCCCACCGCTTATACACGGTCAGCGATCACTTATTATTTCGAGAGTCGGCGTCCGAAAGTGACGCTGTTGACCGGGCAAAAATCGAAAGAAAGTACTTGATCTCAGAGTCAATGTCCTCCCCCTCATGGATCATTTCCGCGACGGCATGGCGCAACTCATCCCGGAGCCGTTGGCGAAATCGTTTGTACGATTGCGTGAAAGCGTCTTCGGATTGGATCAAGGCGGCTGCCGCCTCTTTTTGGGAAATTTCGCCATTAAAGAACTTGACGTGCCAGGGAGAAGGCTGCGCCCTTTTAATCGCGTCGCGGATGGTCTGCACGGCCAGCGCCCGGTCCACTTCATGTTGAATCTTCTCCGATTCCTCCATCCCGTCTGTGCTGGCGCCGGATTCCGAGACCGGAGGATCATCGCCCGAAGCTCCCAGGGGCGGCGGCGCTTTGCCCTTTCTCCACTGGTCAATCAGGAAAAAATGAAGGGCAGTGGCAAGAAACGACCGAAACCGTTTGGTTTTGTCCTGCTGGACATTGAAGAGAAATCCGGATCGTTCCGCCCATTGCCTGTGAACCTTCGTCAGGAAGAAATCCTGGGCATAGTCTTCCGCCTGCTCAGGCGTGTCGCCGCGCCGCCGGAAGAAGTTGACAATCGCGGGCCGGTACTTTTCGCAAAAACGGTTCAAAGCCGCCTCGGCGGCGGCGTGGTCGCCCTTCTGGATGGCATGGACGATGAGGGTCCACTGCGTCGTGGGGAAGCTGCCGGTATTTGCCTCATCATTCATCGCGTCGTCACCAATTACGGGAATGATGGGAGGCCGTTGCGTTTGCGCAAGTTCAAATGTTGAAGACAACGCCGGCCAGGGGCTATCGCTCAGGAAGATTCCCAAAAACATTCAAGGTCCCGCGCACCGTGAAGGACATGGAAGACTTCAATTCCGTCTGGTATTGGGCCATAGAAAACGAGGTAATTCTCAAAGCCCTTGACGCGGAAGGACCGCAAGTCGCGCAACCGCTCATGGGGCAGATGGCGGAGGCGTCCCATGCCCGGCATCCGGGACAGTTCCCGAAAAGTGCCATAAGACGCCTCCAGAAAGCGGTCGGCGGCCTCATTGTTGTCGTAGGCGATGTATTCCCAAATCGCCTCCAGTTCCGGCTCGACAAATTCCGAGAGGATGAATTTAGGCATTTTGGCGGCGTGTTTTGACCCGCTGACGCAACCGGGCGAACACCTGTTCTCCGTCCACGCCCCTGCCGGCGTCCAGCGACTCTGCCGCCGCCAGCAATTTCGCCTCCAATTCAGGCAATGACCCTGCTGAAATCCGTTTGAGCAACTCTTCCTTCTCAAGCAACCGCAATCCGTCCCGCAACACTTCGCTGGCGGTCTGGTAATCGCCGCTGTTGACCTTGCCCTCGACAAATCGCTCCCACTTTTGTCCGAGTGATACGTTCATAGTGTCCTCTGATAATTTGAATTTGCCTCCACCATACCACGATAACAAAAAATGCGCAAGCGGTGTTATTTTGGCTCCAGTGGGAACGGCTCAGGCGCCGGAGGAGATGGCCCGCCGGGAGGATTGCCTGAAAATATTTTCAGATTTTTCGTCAGGTTGGGATGAGGGGATGCGAATTACAGGGTGAAATGAGACTTGGCGGAACCAGTTTGGCTCGACCCGTTGACCTGCGAGCGCGTGCTCAAAAGGCATTCTGTCCGTAGGGACGATTGGGTTGGTTGACAAAAATCGAAAAAATAACTTGACATTTTTGCGGAATATGCCCATTCTCGCCGTCAATGCAACCCTTGGATCGGGATTCGACCCATGCGCTTGGCGGCAAACGCCAGCCGGCTGGATTGTCACAACATGTTGATTTTATGAAAAATATGAAAAAAACTCCCTATTGTGGGTGTCTCCTTCTGCTCGTCAGCGTAAATGTCGCCCTCAGCCCAATGGCGGTGCGTGCGCTTGATTATCACGTCAACAGCGCCCAAACCCTGCAAAACGCCCTGACGCTTGCCGCCGCCAGCAGCGTGAGCAACAACATTTACGTGACCAACGGCTACTACACCGGCAACTTCAATTACAACAGCACCACCGGCAATTACCTGACGCTGTTGGCCGAACCGGGCGTCACCAACACGCAAATCACCATTGACGGCGGGGGCACGGGCGCCTCCATGAATATCTCCGGCACCGTCACCTCCAACATTACCGTGCAGGGGATGACCTTCCTGCGTAACTGTGGCAGCACAAGCATCGCCGGACTACAGATTGCAGGCCCCACCAACTGCCAGATTTTGGTGAAGGGGTGCCTTTTCCTCTCGCCGAGCAACTCAAGCGGGATGGGGTTGGAGATTTCTTCCGGGCTGAACGCCACCGTGACCAACTGTACTGCGGCGGGCAACGCTGGTGCTGGAACGGGCATTTCGATTGCAGGCGTGATCAGCAATGTCGCGGTGCAGGAATGCACGATAACCACGAATACAGGAGGATGGCCTTCACAAGGCGGAGGCCTTTACGTTTCGAGCGCTAATGCTAATGTTGTGGCAGTCACTGATTGCATGTTTTCCGGCAATACGGGGACCGTCGGCGGCGCTTCCTGCACAGCCACCACAATAACACTCTCAGGGAACAACTTCACCGGGAATACGGCTAACACCGGCAACGGCGGAGGGGCTTATTGCTGCGGCACAACCCTAACCGTCTCAGGTAATAATTTCAACGGCAATACGGCGAATAACGACAATTCGATAATCACCTTCGGGGGAGGCATTGATGCTCAAGGAGCGAACGTACGTCTTTCTGGAAACACCTTCACAAGCAATACAGTCAGTGGGTGGGGGCACGGCTACATTTCCGGGGGCGGAGGCGCTTGTTGCTCTGGCGTATGGACGGGTGTTAATGAATACTTACCTGCAACAATAAGCCTATCCGACAACACGTTCACCGGCAATTCCGCGGGCGATGCCGCCTATGGCGGCGGCGCTTATTGTTACGGGTCCGGCCCACTAAGTCTCTCCAACAACACCTTCACAGGCAATTCAACAGAGAACACCGGCGGCGGGGCTTACTTTTGTAACTCGGCCACTAACGCCACGTTACTTTGCGGGAATATATTTCAACAGAATACCGCGGCATACGGAGGCGGATTTGTCTTATCTGCGCCAACAATCAACCTGCTGGACAATTTGGTCGTAAGTAATGGGCTGAACGCCAATGGCCAAGGAGGCGGCATTTGGGTGGACGCCAGCGCAATGTTGAACATGATCAATAACACCGTGACCGGCAATACATCGCCGGGCAGCGGCGGGGGCGTGGCTTATGTGATGACAGGCACGGTGGAACTGCTGAATATCTATAACAACATCATCTGGGGCAATTCGGCCCCGGTCAGCGGCGGCGATGTTTGGGTGTCCGGCACGGGCCAGCAGACGGTCTTCGATAACAATGACGCGGACAGCATCTATGGCGTCTTTAGCATCGCGCAGAACGACATTGACCTTTCGCCGCAGTTCTTCAATCCAATCGCCGGGGATTACCATACCCAGGGTGCCTCGCCCTGCAAGGGTGCCGGGAGCATCAGCGCCCCTTCCCTGCCCTCGACGGACCTGGACGGCAACCCGCGCATTCTCAACGGCTCGGTTGACCTGGGCTGCTACGAGTTCACCACCGCCGTCACCCATCCCGCTGACACCAACGCCCTGTTCGTCATCACCCCGTCCGAATTCAGCGCCTACGCCGCCGCGTGGAAGAACGCCCAAATTTGGACCAATGGGCCAAATCCCGGCCCCAACCCGGTCCCGGCCAACTACATGACCCGCGCCGGCTACCTGATGACCAACGGCGGGGCCTACACCAACGACGGCAGCGCCCGCCCGCTGAATTGGAAGACCAACCAATAAACGCGAGAAACATCGAACTTCACCAAAGGTTCTCGCATGTCAAACCGTAACCATCCAGTGGAAGACCATTCTCTCCTGCGGGGAATGTTGTCGGCCAAAGGCCAAGAAGGGCGGGCGGGATGCCCGCGCTCCCAAACTCAAACCGTAGCGGCGTCTCGGCAGAGCGCCGCCAATTTCTCCAATTACGGCGAGGAATGCGAAAAGGAGTGCGGCGCTCTGCCGAGACGCCGCTACGAGGGCATTTTGGCGCTTGTGCTCTTTTTCCTTCTTATCTGCAACTTTTGCGCGTCCGCGCAACCCACTCCGCCGCCCGTCTCTATTTTTCGCTCGTACGTCAACGATATACCGAATGAACCGCTGGTAACAGTTACCGTATCAGGCGCGTCGAACGTCTCCTGTCTCACCATAGAGGAGGATTTGCCCGGCCTGGCGACGGCGGTAAGCGTGAGCGGCGATGGCGTGTGGCTCCCGTCGCTTGGCGTGATACGTTGGGGCCCTTATTTTAACACCGTCGCAACAAACGTGAGCTATCGTCTCACAGGTCTCGCTGGGAACTATCCTGTCAACGGCGGCTCCTGGATGGATGGCGAGTGGTATTTCTCACCTGGCGTGACGATGGTTTCCGTGCTGCCGCCCGCCCCCGGCCCTGTTCTTTCCCCTCCGCCGCAGTTGCCGGCGCCAATATTCGTGCCTGCGAGCGGTTCAGCGATTCCCGTGGATGTGTTGCTTGGCTTCGGCGGCTGGGATTTTACGTTATTGGATGACACCTGGGCAGGCGGAACGCGAACCAATCAGAATTTGCCGCAGCAGTCAGCTTGGTTTATTTCCGGCTCCAGCACAAACATGTCGGCCAGCACCAACGCGCTGACCTTCTGGAATGGCACCAATGCCGTTGTGGGCCTGACTTATTTCACGCAAAATGCCACGACTCCGGTTACGCTTGGCGTGGGCGACACGCTCAAGGCCACCCTGAATCTTGTGTTGACCGGGGTCGTAGCGCCCAACACAGGCCAGGGCTTTCGCGTCGGTTTGTTCGATTTCGCGGATTCCACTCTTTCTCCCACACGGGTCGCTGCTGACGGATTCAACCAACTCAGCCAAGGCAACGGGGTTCAGGGATATTCCATGTCCCAAGTCATGGGGACGGGTTTGGAGACTTCAACTCCGCTATATGTTAGGGTGCGAACCAACCTTGTATCGGCTTCACTCCAGGGAACCACTTCAGATTTCAGTGCCTTGAGCGGTTCAATGGTCAGCAATAATTTCCCCGGATTTACCTCCGGTCGGCCTTATGTCCTGACGCTCACCCTCAACCGGACGGCCGCTAATTCCATAGTTTTCAGCGCATCATGGCTGGATACGGTTACTGGCGGCACTTTATCCGACAGCGGCACAGATAATGCGGCGACGAATTTCAGATTCGACGGGTTGGCCATCCGGTCTCAAACCGCTGCAAGCTCGGCCACGAATATCACTCTCAGCGAGTTGAGGATTGATTATACTCCACAAGCCACCAACGGGGAGGCCGTCACGACCAATGCCGTGATTTATTACACTCTGGACGGGTCGCTCCCTACGACCAATTCGCCGATTTACACCAACGCAATCAAGTTGACATCGGCCAGCACGGTGCGGGCAGTGGCTTTCGAAAACGGCTGGATGCCGAGTGTTGCGGCTGTGGCCTATTACGGCCCGCAGGCAACGCCAATCAACGCGCAAGTGGCACGGAGCGTGAACACGAGTTCCCCGACCGCGCCAGTAGTTAGCTTCACTCTTGTTCCTGGAACGAATGCTTCTTGCGAGGCGGTCATGGAGACGCTGCCTTCGGGACTGGCTGCAATCAATATGACAGCCGGGGGAATCTACATCGCCAGCAACAACATGGTGATATGGGGACCGTTCTTCGGAACAAACACGCAATCGTTGAGCTACCAAGCCGTCGGCCAGCCGGGGACTTACCCGGTGCAAGCGACTTGGAGTGTGGATGGCGTGGGAGCCGTTGCTCCTGCAACCAACATTGTCGTGGCCTCCGTTTTTAGCAACGGCGTGCCGACTGCGCCATCACAAGTGACCGCGCCGTTCTTCACGCCGGCGAGCGGCAGCAATGTGCCGGTCAACGTCACAATTACCTGCGCGACTCCCGGCGCGGCGGTTTATTACACGACGGACGGCACTTTGCCGACGCAGACTTCTACACTTTACAGCGGTCCAGTACATCTGGCGTTCGCCAGCACGGTCCGCGCTGTCGCCTTCACGAACGGGTGGACGCCCAGTGTGGCGAGCGTGGCCTACTACGGTCCGCCGCCGGCGGCGGCTAACGCGCAAGTGACGCGGAGTGTGAATACATCTTTTCCGGGCGCGCCCGTGGTGACATTCAGCATTGCGCCGGGAACGGGCGCAAGTTGCGTTGCGGTAACAGAGACTTTGCCGCCGGGATTGGCCGCCGCAAGCGTGTCGGCGGGCGGCAACTACATCGCCGGCAACAACATGATCGTGTGGGGACCGTTCTTCGGCACCACTCCGCAGGTCTTGAGCTATGTGGCAGTCGGCCAGCCGGGAACTTATCCGGTGCAAGCAGCTTGGAGCGTGGACGGCGTCGGCGGCGGCGAATCGGAGACAACAAACGTAGTTGTGGCCTCCCCATTCCCCACCGCGCCACCCCAGGTGGCCGTGCCGGAGTTGACTTCCACCAGCGGCGGCATCCTTCCGGCAAACGTCACCATTTCCTGTGCGACACCCGGCGCGGCGATTTATTACACCACGAACGGCACATTGCCGACCACCAATTCAACACGTTACACGGGTCCATTGACGTTCAGCACGCCAACCACATTGCGCGTGGTGGCGGTCGAGGCCGGTTACGTTTCCAGTGCGTCCGCCGTGGGCTATTACGTCGTTGCGCCCCCGACTAATAATTCGCTCTCCTTGGTGCGAAGCATCTTGGGGAACGGAACTGTTTTGCCGTCTGTCACCCTGACCGCGACCCCGCAGGGGAAGGTGAGTTGCTATGCCGTGACGGAAATGCTTGTGCCGGGGCTAACGCCTTCCGGGCTGGCTGCTGATGCGGTTTGGAATCCAACGAACAACACCATCCAATGGGGTCCATACATGGACGGGCAGGCGCGGTCGCTGACATACCAACTGAGCGGGCCATCGGGCAATTTCCCCCTGGCAGGGCAAGGCAGTTTTGACGGAAATTCGGCCACGGCCACAGGCACGCCAGCGGCGGTCTTGAACCCCGCCTATATCGCGGAACCCACGAATTATGAAAGCTGCACCTCAGAGCCGATTTCTTATGCAGTGGACATCAATCCGGCTCCCGGCATCATTACGGTGGACACAGCGAGCGGCACGGTCAATTGGGGTGACGGCACACAGTCCTCCGTAATGTTGCCGGTGATGACACTCCAACATCTGTATTCATCGAGTGGGACCTACACCATCACCCTCTCGGCGTCGTGGACTGGGTACACCGCCACCCTGGCCGCGGAGGGCAACGGGACTAAAACAGATACCGTCGAGATTTATTCGTCTTGCGGAAAACCGGTTATTGCCGCGCAACCGCAACCGACCAATCAGGTGGTTTTGGCGGGAACGACACCCGAGATCACTGTGGGGGTGACCAGTGACTATCCGCTGTTTTATCAATGGTATTTCAATCAAACCAATCCAATTGTCTCACCCACCACATCCGCGACGCTGACGTTGCCCTACGTCACAGTGAGTGAATCCGGCTCTTACTCGGTCGTGGTTACGAATGCCTACGGCAGCGTCACCAGTTCAGTGGCCACGCTAACAGTGGTGTCGAACCTAGTGAACGGCATGGCTCGAAATGCGAATGGAAGCTTCACCCTTAACTTCGCGGGGCTTCCAAACACGGAGAGCCGAATCTGGGCCACCACGAATTTGACGCCGCCGATCTCTTGGGAAGCGATCTTTACGAATACTGCGACCGGGGCGGGAGGCACCTTGCAGTTCACCGACACTAACGCAATAAATTTTCCTGCACGATTCTACCTCATTTCGACACCGTAGGACAAAGAGAAGCAAATGGCCTTTCAGCAACGCTGCTGACGCCGAAGCGCAGTTCGAGGAGTTTTGCGCCTTCCTCTGGTTTTCCCTTGAGGCCGCCGGATTGGTCGCCCCGTCGGCATCCGCCGCACGCGCCAGGATTCGCCGGTCGTTGCGGGGATCAAGCCCCTGATGGAAGATTTGAAGCAGGCTCGCATCACTCCTCTCATCGCGGCCTGAACGCCTTCGAGCATCCGGAGATCATGGCTGCAAACATACGCGAACTGGTTACCGACCAGGTCGGAAACCCACGGCAGCGGGCGTTCGCGCGAAATCAACACTTGATCGTGCGGAGGTTCCCACGTTATCTGCGGAGCTTCCGTGCCTGTCACTTCTGTTCACCGACCTGTTTCTTCTGTTCCTCTGTATAGCGGTGGACCACAACAGGAGTGATGGAAAACCATGCCTCTGCCGTGCTCGGCGGCATCAGTTGCAGATAATGCTGCTTGATAATCGACGTGGAATTTCCTGATTCATAGGCCACCTGGGGCACGTTTTTGTCGGTGGCAACGAGTGCAGAAATGCAAGTATGCCGCAGCGCGTTCTGCTTCCACTGGATGCCGGCGTCCTCGGCGATTTGCTGTTGGAGCCGGTAAAAAAGGCTGTGGCTACCAGGCCAGACCGGTTGAT
>Ga0181518_10002195_pt1 | contig 19002 bp, 16 predicted proteins | sample PEATcosm2014_Bin_28_FD_119751 | JGI IMG/M metagenome (GOLD analysis project Ga0181518, IMG submission 119751) | Peatland microbial communities from MTU Mesocosm Facility, Houghton, MI, USA - PEATcosm2014_Bin01_60_metaG | ecosystem: Environmental > Terrestrial > Soil > Wetlands > Peat | place... | reverse complement strand
GAAGACCAGCAGCGAGCGGCGCCGCAGGTTGAGTTGCAGGCTGGTGAAGACGTCGCGGAAATCCGGGCTCACGCGCTGGGCGTGCAAGTTGTAAATGGTCTCGCGGCACAGCCGGAAATGGTCCATTCCATGGCGCGCCCGCACGAAATCGCGGGTATGGCCGCTGAACGTGACGAGGCCGAAGCGGTCGCCCTGCCGCTCCGCCACCAGCGCCAGGTGCAGGGCCGCGTCCACATAGCTTTCCAGAATCCCTTCGCGCGCCGAAAGCCGCGAAGCATCGATCACCGCGTACAGCTCCTGGGCGTGCTCCACGCGATACAGTTTCACCGCGGGAAAACCGCGTTTGGCGGTGGCTTTCCAATGAATGTCCTCGAAGCTGTCGCCGGGCATGTACTGCCGCAGATTGTCGAACTCGCGCCCCTTGCCCACCTGCCGGTAGACGCGAATGCCCAGGTCGCGGGTTTTCAGAAACAGCGAGGCCGTGGCGTGGTCGCGCAGGTTGGGATAGACGCGCAGCGAGCAGTTCACCGCGCGCGTGGCGCGCGCCATCCAGAGCCCCACCAGGGAAGGGGTTTCAAGGTGCACGGCCTGCACGCGAAAGTCTCCCCTGGCTCGTCCCGCGATGGCCCACTCGACGGCCGATTTTCCCGCCGGCACGCGAATCGAGCGCACGCTTTGGATGGCTTCCACCCCCTCCGGCATCGCCACGGCAATGCGCAGATCGAGCGGCATGGCGGCGCGATTTTCCAAGGCCAGCGGCAGCTCGGCCGTCACGCCCTTGGTGATGCGCAACAACTGGGGCGCGCTCACCCGCACGCACTGGACGCGCCGCCATCCCTGCACGGCATCGAAAATCGCCGCCGCCGCGCACAGCGCCAGCGCCGCCAGGCACGGCCTGGCCAGATGCGGCGACATCCCCGCCGCCGCGGCCAAAGGAACCACCACCAGCAGGGATGCCGCCAGCAGCCGTGTGGAAGGCGCCATCATCGCGGCGCCGCCGTGGGGGCCGATTGCCAATCGGCCCGCAGGTTGCCAACCCGCCCCACAATGGCCGGAAGGATCATCGCGGCACCGGCACCTCGTGCAGAATGCGGTCCAGCACCTCGACGGCGCGGACGCCTTCGAGCTCCGATTCGGGCCGCAACAGCAGGCGGTGCCCCAGCACCGGCATGGCTACCGCGCGGATATCGTCCGGGCTGACGAAATCGCGCCCGGCGATGGCCGCCCACGCGCGCGCCCCGCGCAAGAGTCCCTGCGTGGCGCGCGGCCCGGCGCCCACCAGCATGGCGTCGTCGGTGCGCGTCCGGCGCACCACCTCGACCGCGTAATCCACCAGTTGCGCGCTCACCTGAATCTGCTCCAGCGCGCCGCGCAGCCCCACCAGCTCCGGTTCCGAAAGGCAGGCGCTCACCTCGCCGCGCAGCAGCACGGACTCCGGCGCGGAACCATCCAGGCTGCGCCGCGCCAGCTCCAGCTCTTCTTCGCGCTGCGGCCACGTCATATCGATCTTCAGCATGAAGCGGTCCTTCTGCGCTTCCGGCAGGGGATAGGTTCCTTCGCTTTCGATGGGGTTCTGGGTGGCGAAAACGGTGAAGTTGGGCGGCAGCCGGTAGCTCTCGCGGTCGATGGTGACGGTGCGCTCCTGCATGGCTTCCAGCAGCGCCGACTGCGTCTTGGCGGGCGCGCGGTTGATTTCGTCGGCCAGCAGAAAGGTGGTGAAGAGCGGCCCCTTTACCAGCGAAAATTCGTTGCGCTGCAGGTTGAAGACGTTGGTGCCCGTGATGTCCGCGGGCATGAGGTCGGGCGTGAATTGAATGCGTTTGAACTCGCAGCCCAACACTGCCGCCAGGGTGCGGGCCAGCAGGGTTTTCCCCAGCCCCGGTACGCCTTCGATGAGCGCGTGCTGGTTGCAGAGAATCACCACCAGCGAATAGCGGATGGCATCGTCCTGGCCGATCATCACCTGGCGGATTCCGGCAATCGCCCGTTCCATGGCGGGCCCCAATTGATCTAGGTTCAAAGCTCTCCTTTCGCATGCAACACGATTTCGATTTCGCGCAGCGCCGCCAGCGGCTCGTCCGCGCCGGCGGCGATGGCTTCTGCGCGCCGCAGCCGCTGCGCGTTGGCTGCGCCGCGATTTCCATTCAGCCACTCCCGCCAGCACACCGCCGCCAGTTCGCGCGCGGGAATATAGCGCCGCAGCAGCGTGGCCAGCCCCGCCTGCGCCGTGCGTCCCTCGAGCGGGCGCGCTTCGGGGGCGGTTTCGGGCGGTGGAAACGCCGCGCCGTTGCGCCACAAAAACAGCGCCGCGCACAGTGCCAGGCCAATCGCCAGCCCCGTCAAACGGAAGCGCCGCGCCAGCGCCACCACGCTGCCCGATTCGGCGATTCCCAAGTGATGTTCGTCGAAAATGACGCGCTGCGCCGGCCCCAGCGCCGCCGCCACCAGGCGCAGCCGGTCGCTCGTCACGGTCGATGCATTATCGAAATCCGCGCTGGTGGCGAGCAGCGCCACGCTGCCTTTGCCGAAATTTCGTTGGATGGCGAGCAGCGACGGCCCCACGCGTTCCACGCCGTTCCAGCCCTTGGCTTCCGCGAAATACAGCCGATGGGAGGCGTCCCTGGCGCTGTCCACGCCCAATCGCACGCCCCATTTTTCGAGCAGCGCCGGGGTGTCCTTGGGCTCGATTTTATCTGCCGCGGCCAGCGCGACCACCACCCGGTTGCCGCGCGCCGCGATGGTCTCGATGCTATGCAGATAGGGCTGTTCGTTGGCGAACGCATCCGGCTTTACGGCCAGCATCACCAGCGTGAATCCGCTGTCCGGCAGGAATTCGAAAGGCTGGAAATTGCGCTCGACGGCGGCATCGGGCAATCGCGCGAGGGCGTCATAGAGAAGCTTGGCGCCCATCGGATCGCTGCGCAGCGTGGAGTATTCCGGGTACACCCCGCCCGCGGAAAACTGGATGCCGAAAAGATACAGCGCGCCGGCAACGAACAGGGCCGCCAGCAAGGTCATGGCCAGGAGTGGGCGCCAGGTCTTCATGCCATGCGCTCCTTCATCTCGTCCACGCGCCCGCGAAACGCTTCCACGTCCTCCCGCGCAACGCCGTGCATTCCATACCAGCAGCGCTCGAACGCCGCGATATTTTCCGCGAACAGGGCGCGCGCTTCGGCCGCCGCGCGGGCGCGCCGCTCCAACTCCAACTGGTATTCGCGGTTGGTCTTGCCGGGGTCGATGGTCACCCATTGCGCCTGTCCCAGCCAAGCCAGGTTGGCCAGATAGAACGCGCGCAGCGCCAGCCGGAAATTCTGCGCGCCGAGCAATTGCCCGGCCAACTCGAGCCAGCGCGATTCCGGCAGCCGGTCGGCCGCCACGTCCTCGTCTTCCAGGCGGATGGCCGCCGCGCCGGGCGCTTCCGCGGCTGGCTGTTTGCGCCGGCGGAAAATGCGCTTGCGCCAGGCGAGGAACAGGATCGCGCCCGCCGCCGCGGCAATCAGCAGATACACGCTCCAGTGCAGAGCCGCGCGCGGCATGGCGCCGCCTTCGGAATCCGGCATGCCGCCCAATTGACCGAAGATCCACTTCAATATCGCCGCGATTCCGCGGCCGATGTATTGCAGCGCCTTGGCCCCCGCATGCAGCAGCCGCTCCGTCAAAGCCACTACCCACGGCGTACCGCGAATTCCCGTCACCGGCGGACGCGGCAGGCGCCATGCGTATTCCGGAGATTGCATGGCTTCGCGCACCGCCTGCTCCAACTCTCCGGCCGAAACCGATGCCGCCGCGCGCGACGGCATCGCCAGCAGAAGCATCGCCAGCACGCCCGCCGCAACCGCGCCGCGCATGCGCCGCAGCCGCGCCCGCAGATCCTCGCCGGTCTCCAGAGATTCGGCCTGGAAACAGCGCACGCAGTAAATCGCCTGCACAAACGGATCGAACGCCACCCAGGACGCCGCCAGCACGAACAGCAAGAATAAAGGACTGGAAGTGAAAGCGCCCTGGCTGCGGCTGAATGCGGATTCGTAGCCGGTCAACATCCGCACCAGCGCCGGCAGCACGGCGAAGGTGAGCGCGAGGTTGGCCGAAACGGCGAGCCCCAGCAGCCACTGAATGGGCAAAATGGACCAGTTTAGAGCATTATCCAGAGGGGCCAGGCGCCGCGCCCGCGCGATCAGTTGCAGGCTGTCGAGATCGCCAGAGCCGCTCAGCGCAGCCGCGTAGCGGAAAAACGCGATCATGCGCGCGAAGGGAAATCCCACCAGGAGAGCCATGGGCCACACCGCAAGCTTGCTCGCGCCCAGAAAAGATTCCACGGCCGCCAGCCGCGCCACGCGCCGCACGGTCCAGCGCGCCCCGCGCCCGCTTCCTTCCAGCGCTTGCCGCAAGCGCCCCGCGTAGACCGCGCGCCAGGAGTGCATCCATAAATAAAGCAGCGCCAAAGCCAGCGACCACCAGGCGCAAGCCCGGTTGGTCATGCCGCCGCTCACCAGCGCGCTCCAGAACAACAACAGCGCCAGCGCCAGCGGCACACTGCCCATCCAGTGAAAGGCGATGGCGGCGAAGCCCGTGTTGCGCAGCAGGCGCACGGCATCTTCGGCGACCGTCACGGCGCGGCCAGGCGCTACTGCTGCCATGAGGTTCGCTCCGCGCGCTCCACCAAGGTCATGGCCGTCTGGCCCAGAGCGAAGAAAAAAATCCAGGCGGCGACGATCGCCGCAGCCAGCATGCCGGCCGGCGCCAGCCGCCGCAGCCCGCCGCGGCGCGCCGATTGCGCCTCCGTGATTTTCGCCAGGCACGCCGCGCACAACAGGCGCGCTTCATGCTCGGTGACGCATTCGCGGCAAAAGCTGCGGCCGCACTCCGGACAGCGGCACACCGCCTCGCGCGTTTCGTGGTTCCAGCAGCGCTGCTGAATGGCGGTCATCATGCCTCTTTGCTCGCGGCCATGGTCAGCACTGCCGCGGCCATCCCCAGAACCAGATCGACGCCGCCTTCGATGCCGCGAAGAACCGGGCTGCCGCCCAGCACCACGGTGGAGATCGTCACAGTGCGGTTCTTCGGGTTGGCAGCCGCGATGCTGGCGCGGAACTGGTTCGCGTAGACCAGGATGCCCAGCGCAATCAGCTCGGCAATTGCCAGGCGCCGCACGGCGAGCGTCGCCTGGCCGCGCGCGTATTGCACGAACACGGCGGTGGCCGCAGCCATTTTGACGACTGCGAAGTACAGCGGCAGCACGGTGGGCCAGGGCGCATGCGACTGCAAGGTGGCGAAATCGAATGCGCTGCTTCCTAACAGCGCCAGGGCGAAGCACATGGCGGCCACCGAACCGCGCGCTCCCTCTTGCGCCGCGGGGGCTTCCGGCGGGGCTGAGGAGTCCACGGTCTGCACCGGTCCCATGCCGCGGTCTTCCACCGCTTCCGCCCAATTTCCCTCGACCGCGCCCTGCGCCTGCCGGATCAGCGGTTCCACTTTGGCCAGAAATCGCCGCGCCGTCCAGGTGCGATAGACCGAAGGCAGTTCCTCGCCGCTCACCGCCGTGTAGATGCGGCAGCGGCAACTGAACAGGGACGAGACCATCACCCACGCGGCGAGCAACAGCGCGGCCACGATCCAAAATACCGGCCAGAACAGCGGAAACACATTGCGAATCGCCACTAGTGAGCCGAAGAGAACGGGCACCATGAGCACGACCGGCACCACACGCGTGGAAATATGGAATCGCGGCGCCTTGGCGATGGCGATGGCCTGCACATCCCGAAAATAAAACCGCCGGTATTCCTCGCGAAAACGCATGGATTTTACCGAGAGCAGATGGTCCGGACCGAGCCATACGCTGGCGCCGCGGATAAATCCACGCCGATGTCCGGGCAGCTTGCGGTAACGGATGCGGACGTCGTCGCTCATCTGGCCAGCGTCCTTCCCATCGTCATCAGGTAAATGATCATCCACACGCAGCCCGCGCTGCCCGCCAGTCCGAGCAGCATCCCCACTACGAATCGCCATCGCGAGCGCCGCACCAGGCTGAGCGGCTGCTTCCACTTCATCACTCCCAGGATAACGGTAGCCGGTCCGGTGAGGATCAGGGCCGGCCAAAACACCAGCGAACCGAAGGGCAGCAGCAGCACCATGGAATCGTAGAGGGTGCGCGTGGTTTCGCTGCGCGCTTCTTTGGCTTGCCCCGCGCCCGCCGCCACGCAGCCGGGGCACCACGTCTCGCCGCCGAATTCCACCGCGCACAACTGGCACACGAAGCGGCCGCACTGGCGGCACGCGGCAACCGCCCGTTTGGCGGGGTGGTCGTAGCAGCAGGCGTCTCCAGGCAGAGCCGCTTCGGGCCGCTCGGCGGCGGACTGCTTCAGAATCGCGGGAAACGCGCGCACCGTGTTGCTGCTGCCGCAGGAGGTGCACATGGCGGTATCGCCGCCCGCCAGTTCCCACTTGGGCAAGGGCATTTGGCAGCGCGCGCAGGGGACGGGCATGCCTCGGTTACACGCGGCTCTTGATGACGCGCGTATCGCAGATCATGTCGTGCAATCCGCGCTTTTCGGAGTCGAACGCGATCATGAAATAGCCGATCCCCAGGATCAGCCCGCTCAGCATCCGGGCGAGCGACCGGGCGAAGGCGCGCCCCACGTCCACCGGGCCGCCGCCCGGCCGGACCACTTTCAGTCCCAACGCCATCTTGCCGGGAGTGGCGCCGAAGCGGGCCACGAAGAAGGTTTCGTAAGCGCAGTAAATCGCCAGGCTGATGAGCGACGCCGTGCCGATCAGCGCCATCAACGGCCCCATCGACTCCAGCGGGTTTTCGCCCGGCTCGAAGCGCGGGATGGTGATGAAGCTGCCCACCGTCATAAACTGAATGATTCCGCCAACCGTTTGCAGGATGATGGCATCTATCAAATATGCCAGGAAGCGGATCCAGAACCCTCCGTATTGCACGGCGGCCAGGGGGCGAACGCCCTCACGGAGTTTCTGCGCGTAGACCTCTTTGCAGTAAGGACACACCAGGCGGTCGCCGAATCGGGCCAGCTCGTCGGCGGGAGTGGCTCGCCCGCATTCCGAGCAATACCGCGTCTCGGGCGCCATTTGAATGTCCATCGTAGCCTCCTTCGCCGGAAGGGCGCTCGCCCGCCTCCCGGTTGAGGAGATTGTAGCAGTTACGTATTTCCAGTACCATAGTGCTCGGAAGGATGAGAGCCGCCACGCGGCATCGTCATGTCGTCTAATACGCCCACCGCCCCCGTGCGGCTGAAGGATATCGCCCGCGATCTCAACGTGTCTGTCATGACCGTTTCCAAAGTAGTTCGCGGATGCGCCGATGTGGGAGCGGAAACGCGCAGCCGCGTGCTGGCGCGCATCAAGGAGTTGAACTACCAGCCCAACTGGGTGGCGCGCAGCCTGGCGGCGCGGCGCACGTTTATGATCGGGCTCATCGTGCCCGATTTGATGCACTCGTTTTTCGCCGAAATCGCCAAGGGGATTTCCAATTCCATCCGCCCATTCGGCTATGACGTGGTGATCTGCAATTCGGAGGAAAGCTGCGAACTGGAAGCCAGCGAGATCGAGCGCCTGCTGGCGCGCCAGGTGGATGGACTGATCCTGGCATCGGCGCAGCCGCCCGAAGCGGCGGACATTTTCGAGCGCATCGAAGCGCGCGGCGTGCCTTACGTTTTAATCGACCGGAGGTTTCCCAGCCGCGCCGCGTCCTACGTGGGCGCCGACGACGAAGCCATCGGACGGCTGGCCACGCAGCACCTGATCGACGTGGGCTGCCGCCGGATCGCCCACCTGGCCGGCCCCGCGCACACGCCCGGCGTCAGCCGCTTGAAGGGCTATCAAGAGGCGTTGGAGGCCGCCGGGATTCCGGCCCCCGAATCGTATGTGGTCCACGCCAGCGACGATGAGAGCGGCTACCAGGCCACGCGCAAGTTGCTGGCGCTGCCCAATCCGCCCGACGGCATTTTCGGTTATAACGACCCCGTGGCGGCCGGCGCTCTCAAAGCCATTCTGGAAGCCGGCATTCGCATTCCGCAACAGATCAAGGTGATCGGCGCCGGCAACGTGCACTATTCGGATCTGCTGCGCATTCCCCTATCGACGGTGGACCAGAGCAGCACCAGAATCGGACAGCAAGCCGCCGAAATCCTGATGAAAGCCATTGGCTCGAAGCGCAAAAAGGCGCCGGTCACCTTGCTCACCGAGCCGACCTTGATCGTGCGGGAGAGCACGGCGGCCCGCTAAAACCGCCGGAGTCCGGCGCTTTGGCGCTATTTTGCAGTCAGCCCGTCCACCAGCATTTTGGCGACGCCGGAGATCAGGAGCGAGCCCGGGTTATCGGGGCTCCAGTCCGGCTTCGGCATGTTGTCCACGGTAATCGCCAGCGCCACGCGGCCGTTCCTGGAATAGACAATCCCCACGTCGCTGCGCAGCGCATCCAGCGCGCCGCTCTTATGCGCCACGGGCCAGCCCTCCATGTGGCGCGCGATGCCGGTGTTGTCCTGGTTGCGTTTGAGAATGGCAAGCATCTCCTGCGACGCGGCCGGGCTGACGATCTGCCCGCGCTCGAGTTTTTCGAGGAGGGTCGCCATGTCGCGCGGCGTCGAAACTCCGATGCCATACTTGCGGTTCTCGGGCAGCTTGCCGGCGGCGGACCAACCCAGGTCGGCGGGATGCCCTTCGCTGCCCATGACTTTGCGCATGGAGCGCGTGCCGCGCAAATCCAGGCGATCCAGCCAGGCGTTGACGGCATCGGCGGAAAAGCGCTGCAGGATCATATTGGTCGCGGTGTTGTCGCTGAGGACGATCATCAGGTTCACCACGTCGCGCAAGGGCAGCGTGACGCCATCCGAAATTTCGCTGCCCAGGATTCCGGAGCCCGCCACTTTCCCGGCCGGGGTGACGGCAAGCGGCTCGCTCCATTTGGCCTGGCCGCGCGCCACGGCGTCGAAGACCGCCGTCATGATCGCCAGTTTGATGGTGCTGGCGGTGCGCACCGGCTCGGATTCGCGCACGCCGGCGGTTTGCCCGGTGTCCAGGTTTTTGGCATAAAACGAGACCGCGCCGGGGAATTCGGCGATGCGCGCCCGGATGGCGTCCTCCAGCGACGCGCCGTGCGCCAGCGCCACAATCCACACCAGACTCACCATTCGCATGGGCTCATGATAGCGGAGAGTGTGATATTTTGGCGGTGGGGGGGTACTCATGAGTTATTCCAGGCGAGACTTTCTGAAGTCCACCGTGGCTGCCGGTATGCTCGGCGGCTTACGGCCTTCCTTCGCGGCTCCCGCCGCCAAACGCACCGCAACCGATTGGGTGACGCTGGGCAATTCCGGCGTGAAGGTAACGCGCCTGGCATTCGGCACGGGCACGCACGGCGGCCATGTGCAGCACGCGCTGGGGCAGGATGAGTTCACCCGCCAGGCGCTCCATGCCTACGATAGCGGCATCCGCTTTTTCGAAACCGCCGAAAGCTATGGCGGCATGCCCGAAATGCTGGCCATCGCGCTGAAGGGCATTCCGCGCGACAGCTACCGCCTGATGATGAAGTGCACCGTGCGGCCGCAAGACGATCCCAAAGCCAAGATCGACGAATACCGCCGCCAGCTCAATACCGATTACATGGATATTCTGCTGCTCCACTGCGTGACCAGCCCGGATTGGTCCAGCGATATGGAGCGGCATCGCGACGCCTTTTCCGAAGCCAAGCAGAAGAAGATCATTCTGGCGCACGGCGCGTCGGTCCACGGCCTGCCGGCCCTGCGCACCTTCCCCGGCAATACCTGGCTGGATATCGCCATGATCCGCATGAATCACAACGGCACCATCATGGATGGCCCCACCGAGGGTTCGAGCCAGGGGGGCAATGTGCCGGAAGTGGTGGCGAACGCGCGCAAGGTGCACGCGCAAGGAGCCGGCATCATCAGCATGAAGCTGGTGGGGGAAGGGCGTTTCACCAATCCCCAGGATCGCGACGCCTCGCTGAAATTCGCCATGCAGACGGCCGGCGTGGACTCGGTCACGATCGGCTACAAAAGTATCGCGGAGATCGACGAAGCCATCCGCGGCTTGAACGGCGCCCTGGCGGCGTAGACGCGGTTACGCGCGGGAGCGGCGGGCGCGCCATCCCAGCAGCAGCAGCGCTCCGGCCATCAGTCCCAGGGTGGCCGGCTCGGGCGTTTTGGCGACCAGATCCAGCTCCACCTGCTGTATTACGATGTCACAATCCGCCGTAACGGCCAGCACGGGTTTGCTGCTGCTGACAACGTTGGTGAGCGTGTAGGCTGTGTTGTTTGTCCCCGTGGCATCCTCTGTCATGGTGCCCGGCAGAGATCCCCCATCGGTGCTGGCGCTGTATACCGCCCAATCGTCGGCTTGCCCGGTGTCCAGGGGCGAGATTTCAAGTGTTACGCTTTCGATGGTGTAGTTGGTGAGCACGTTCGAGAAGTCGATTTCAACATAGTCGACAGTGTCGATTGCGTCGCCGCCTTCGGTGGTGCCCAATCCCGGGTCGACGCCCGAGCCGCCGGCATTGTTGTATAGATCGTTGGTGTACGTGGTGCCTGTGGCGCACGATCCGCTATATTTCGTGCTTCCGTCATCGCAATACGAATAGGCGGTCAAACTCACGCCGCTCTGCGTGAAGGTAGCGGAGGTTCCCAGTTGACCGGTGCTTTGACCCTCACCGCTCCAAGTGAAGGTAATCATGGTATCGGCGCTCGCTGGCACTGCCGCGAGCAGGAGCGAGATGAGCACAATCCAATATTTCATATTTGGGCCCTATAAGGGGCGGAAACACCCTTACATCTCAAGTTAATGATGCCAGATAAGCGGGGGGATGAAAAGGTCTGAATTCCCTTTAAGGTACTGACAATAGAACTGCTATTACCTAAGGATAATTCTTAGAACTCTTAGTATTTTCCTGAGGGATCGGGGCGAATCGGGATCTGGCGTATCATACATACGAGGTGCCGGAATGATGACACGCCGCGAGACACTGGCGCTTCTCGCCGCAACCCTGGCTCGCGCGGCGGCGCGCCTGCCCGCCAATCGCAACGTCAAGTGGGGGCTCGGTTCCAACCTTTGGAACTTCTTCCCGCGCGTCCCCTTCACCGACATTCTGGACGTCATGAAGGATACCGGCTTCATAGGCATCCGGCTGACGCAGTTTCCGCAAATCCTCAAGACTTACGACATCACCGTGGAGCGCATGCGCGACGAAACGGCCAAACGCGGCTGCCGCGTGGTGACCATTTCCTTCAACGGCGCGGCTCACGATGCGGCGCGGCGCGCCGAAGTCCTGGCCGGCGCGCGCACCGCCATGAATTTTCTGAAAGAGTTCGAGGCCAGCCGGCTGGTGGTTTTTTCGCCCAACCGCACCAACGGCGCCGCGCCCGGAGCGTTCGAAACCATGTGCCAGACGTTCAACCAGATTGGGGCGGCGGCGCGCGACATGGGTTTTCAAGCCGGCTTGCACAATCACATGGGCCAGATGGTGCAAACCCCGCAGGAAATCGATCGCTGCATGGCCCTGACGGATCCCCGGCTATTTCATTTCTCGCCCGACACCGCGCACCTCTACCTGGCGGGCTGCGACGTGGCCAAGACCCTGGACCAATACTCCGCGCGCCTGATGCTGGCCGATTACAAAGACGCGCGCCGCGCGAAAGACGCTTCGCCGGACCGCTTCGACCGCAACACCATTTTCGATTTAGGCGATGGCGAGATCGATTTCCCCGCCTGCCATCGCGTGCTCCGCTCCATTCACTACCAGGGCTGGCTGATTGTGGACCTGGACATCGCGCGGCAAGGCCCGCGCGCCAGCTACGAGCGCTCGGGCGCTTATGTGGTGGACAAACTGGAACCGATCTATGCTTGAGATATCGCGGCGCGAGTTACTGGCGGCCGCGGCGGCGAGCACCTTGATGGCCGGCACGAATCCCGCGGACTACCGCATCATCGATCCCCACGTGCACGTTTGGAAGCACGATGCCGAATTCCCCTTCGCCGAAGGAGCGCACGTTCCCGCGCGCGACGCCGCGCCGGAGACGCTGCTCGGCCTGATGAAGGACAACGGCGTGAGCCGCACGGTGATCATTCAGGTGATCCATTACAAGTACGACAACCGCTATCTGGCTTCCGTGCTGAAGCGCTACGCGGGCACTTTCCAGGGTGTGTGCCGCGTGGATCCGCTGGACTCCGCCGCGCCGGACCACCTCTCGCAGCTCACCGCCCAGGGATTCCGCGGCGTGCGGCTCAGCCCATCGGGAAACGCTTCCGGCGATTGGTTCCACGGCCCGCTGATGCCGCCCTTGTGGAAGCGCTGCTATGAACTGAAGGTTCCCATGACGGTGCTGGCGCCCATCGCGCGCATGCCCGAAGTGGGCGCGTTGCTGGAGCGCACGCCGGAGCTGACCGTGGTGATCGATCACATGGCGGACTGCCCCATCGACCAGCCGGCGGAACTGGAGAAGTTGATCGCCTTGCGGCGCTACCCCAACGTCTTCGTCAAGATCTCGCACACGTGGTCCATTTCGCGGCAGCCGTATCCCTGGCTGGATGCGCAGCAGTATGTGCGCCGTCTGCACGATTCCTTCGGCCCGCAAAGGCTGATGTGGGCCACGGACTGGCCGATTGTGGAAGGCTGGTCCACATATGCGCGCGCGCTCAGCGTGGTGCGCGACGAAATGAAGTTTCTCAACGGCGACGACCGCCGCTGGATGCTCAGTAAAACCATCGAGCGGGTGTGGCCGTTTGCGGCGTAGCACGCCGCCGGCCTCGGTCTGGTGACCGGCGCTCCCGCGGATGGCGGGAATCCACAAGCCCGGCCAATACTTAATTGGCCGTGGCCGTACTGCCCGCCCGCATCGCGGCGCCGGCAGCCACTTGGACCGGCGGCTGGTAGCGCAGAACGAAATGCTGCATCGCCACTTCCATCCAACTCATGCCGTCGGCTTTGGCTTCGGCCAGAGCCTGGCTGTTGGCCCAATGGTCGTGGCCGACGCGATAGCAGGCCACCACCGTGCCGGTGCGGTCCGCGCCGCGGCGGCAGTGCACGAACAGCGGGCCGGCGGCGGGATCGTCGAAGACCGCCAGAACCCGGGACAATTGTTCGCGCGTGGGCGCCGCATGGCCCGAAAACGGAATGCCGATATAGCGCATGCCGGCGGATTCCACGATCTTCCGTTCGGCCCGCGAGCGCGAACCGCTCTCGCACAAATCGATCACCGTTTTCACGCCCAATTTGGCCAGATTTTCGAAACCGGCAGCCGTCGGCTGCGCGCCGCGATAGAGCCGGTCATTCACCTGGTGAAAGTTGCCTACCCCGGCGGGGACCTGAGCGAAAGCCGCGCCCGACAGAATCGCCGCCGCGATACCCAAACGGAAAGCCGTCGCAAGAGTCATGTACTATCTTTGACGTGCCGCGAGGCGGTTGGGGTTCGTGGTATCGCGCTTCTTGCCGGAAATCCGTATTTCAACCGAGAGCCGGGATGCGATCCGCCAGCATTTGCCTCTCATCCTCAGGTCGGCGCTGTTAATTCAATTTTTCCCAGTAAACGATTTATTTCTAATGGTTTATCTGGTTTTGCCCGATCCGGATTTATGCGAATTCGAGTACGTATGGAACGCTGGCGGTCAGGCGGCGTAAGGGGAGACGACCCGCTCGGCGTGACGGTAGAGGTTGGGGACGCCGCGCCGCGCGCATTCTTCGCGGCAGCACTCCCGTCGCTTGCGGAAATCGGCGCTGCGTTGCTCGCGGTCGAATTGCAAGCCGGAAAGCCAGACGTAATCTTCGGTGACGCACTCCAGCAGGTCGTAGGGAAGCGCTTGCAGGTATTCGCGAAATGTTTGCAGCTCGCCCGCGGGGCGCATAATCGTCGAAACCCAGTATGGAAAGGAAAGTTGCGGCTCGCCAGATTGCCTTTGGTTAGGGCCGGGGCAGCTTCTTCAGTTTGCCTCGTTGGGAGCGACTTTGGCGAAGTAGAGCGCCACGGCGCGGTCGATATTGGCGCGCGTGAGGCGCACCGGGCGGCCTTCGTACTCGCTGATGGCTTTCACCAGTTTGTAAATATCGTGGGGGTAGCAGGCGCGCAGGAAACGGGCGCCGGAGGCCAGACAGCGTTCGCGCAGGTATTCGCCGCAGCCGGGTTCGCAGGGAACCTGGTTGGCCTGCATCACGCGTTGGAAGATCTGCTCGAAAACCGAAGCGTCCACGTCTTCCACCAGTACCTTGGTCTGAATGCGGCGCAGGAAGGCTTCGTCGGCGAGCTCGTGGGGATTCAGGTTGGTGGAGAAGACCACCATCAACTCGAAAGGAACCTGGAACTTCATGCCGGAGGCCAGCGTGAGGTAATCGATGCGGCGGTCGAGCGGCACGATCCAGCGATTGAGCAGGTCGCGCGGAGAGAGCATCTGGCGGCCGAAATCGTCGATGATCAGGATGCCGTTATTGGCCTTCATCTGGCAAGGGGAGATGAACACGCGGGTGGCTTCGTCGAGGCGCAGCTCCAGCATGGCGGCCGAGAGTTCGCCGCCCACCGTGATACAGGGGCGGCGGCAGATGACCCAGCGGGGGTCCAGCCGCTCGTCGGTTTCCGAGGCCAGGCGATGAACCACGGGATCGTAGAGGGTGATGATATGGCCATCCACCTCGACGGCATAGGGAACCAGGATGGTGTCGTGGTAGATGCGCAGGATGCGCTCGGCGATACTGGTCTTGCCATTGCCGGTGCCGCCGTAGAGGAACAGCGACTGGTGTCCGATCAGAGAGGGGCCGAGCTGGTCGAGGAGGCCGTCGGGCAGCACCAGGTCGTTGAAAGCGCGGCGCAGGCTCTCGCGGCTCAACTTGACGCGCGCGGCCTGGCCGTTCACCACCTGGTGATACTGCTGGATGGAGACGGGCGCGGGTCCGGCATATTGGCAGACTTCGTTGCGGGCGGTCGCCAGAGCCCGGCCGGAACCGGTGAGGGTGAAGGAGTAGTCGTTCCCCATCATGCCTTTGACTTCCAGAAGCTGCTGCTGGCGGAACTGGTGAAACATGGTCTCCAGCACCGGAAAAGACAGCTTGAGGTGTTCGTTGAGAGCGGAGAGCGTTCCGGCGCCGTGCAACCACAGGTAGCGCAGAATCAGATCGCTCACCAGCGAGCGCTGAATACCGAGGTCTTCCAGGCGGTCGGGAATCTGCGGCCGGCGCTCGTCGCGGAAGATGGGACTTACATTGGGGACGGCCATCGCGACTGTAAATATAACGCGGGTCCGGCTCCAGTACCAGTACCCCATTAGTTAACGTAATTCCAGCCCCACGAGTACGCAGAGGCATTTTCCCGTTGCGGGAGTGTGTTAAAAGCCATATAGTTAACAGTGGTTTATTGCACTTAGGGGACCCTCTCTCATGCGCTACCTCCTGCCCTTTTTTTGGACCGTCCAAGCTATAGCCCAAATACCCGGAGCCAACGTGAACATGGTTTCGGGGACCCAGTGGCCTACGGGAGACCCGTTTCTGGAACGGCAGAACGAACCCACCATCGCCGTGTCTTCGCGCAATTCGCTGCACCTGCTGGGAGGGGCCAACGACTACCGGACGGTGGATCTGCCGGGACTGCCCAATGGAGAAACCGGCGACGCGTGGCTGGGAGTCTTCAAATCCTACGACGGCGGCGCGACCTGGACGAGCACGCTGCATCCGGGATGCCCGCAAAACGTGGACGTGTGCAACAACGGAGCGCCCATGTTGAAAGGCTATTCGGCGGCGGCCGACCCGGTGGTGCGCACCGGCGCCAACGGCATGTTCTACTATTCGGGCATCGTATTCACGCGCACCACGCCGGCCAAGAGCGCGGTGTTCGTTTCGCGGTTCATCGATAACAACAACCAGGAGAACGGCGATTCGATCCAGTACGTGGATACGGCGGTAGTGGGGTTGGGGACCACGACGGTATTCGTGGACAAGCCGTGGCTGGCGGTGGACATTCCCCGGGCGGGAGCGGGAACGTGCACCATCGCCGCGCCGCAGGGCGCTGCCGGCTCGACGCCCGGCGCAACGGTGCAGCAGACCTTTGCCGCGGGCAATCTCTATATTGCGTACACCACGCTGGTGAACGACGGGCAGCCGCCTTCGCAGATCCGGTTCCAGCGATCCACCGATTGCGGGGTGACGTGGAGCGCGCCGGTGGCGCTCTCCGACGCCAACATCAACCAGGGGGCGACGCTGGCGATCGACCCCAACAGCGGCACGCTGTACGTGGCCTGGCGGCGCTTTGCGACGCAAGCCCTGTTCGACGCTATCATGGTGACGAAATCGACCGACGGAGGGCAGACCTTCACCACTCCCACGATTGTGGGGACGATCAACGCGTTCGACCAGGGGACCACGGCGTTCAGTTTCCGCACCAACGACTACCCGGCGATGACGGTGGATGCCACCGGGCGGATCTACATGGCGTGGGCGGAGCGCGGGGTGGGAGTTCCCACCAGCGGCGGGGACGCGCGCATCGTGATGAGCACATCGCACGACGGCGTCAGTTGGAGCCAGCGGTTCACGGTGGACGACTTTCCGGCGCGCGGGCACCAGTTTATGCCGGCCATGACGTTCGGCGGCGGCAAGATCATGGTGATCTTTTACGATCTGCGGGAGGACACCACCATCGCCGGATACGTGCCCCTGGGGCAGGGACAGTATTACGAGCAGCGCGTGCCGCAAGGCGACCTGGCGACCAGCCCGCCGCATCCCGAAAAGGTCTTTACGCAATATGTGCTGGACGCCGCGCCCGCCGCCTTGAACGAAGGCGGCCTGTTGTGGCGCCACACGGTGGAAGTGTGGAGCGCGCAAGCCGATCCCGGGGACCAGCCGTATTTCAACGCGGCGCGCGTTTCGCAGTTCGAGTACGGCAGCCTGCCGGGCTCCAGCGCCATCCAGCAACTGCAGTTGAACCCGCCCAATTTTCCGATGTTTTCGCAAGGCTCGGAGCCGTTCATCGGGGACTATCTGGACATCGCGGCTTCGCCCAGCATGACACAGGGCGCGCAGCCGGGAACCTGGAAATTCGCTGCCGACCCCTCCCCATCGGTGGCTTTCCAGGCGGTGTGGGCGGATAACCGGGACGTGCGTCCGCCAGCCAATGGAGACTGGACGGACTACACGCCGCCGATTTCGGCTTCGACCGGCGGGTTGAGCGTTTACGACCCCTCGCAACCGCAGCCTTCCTGCGTGACGGGGCAGACGGGGATGCGCAACGAGAACATCTACACGTCGCAGATCACGCAAGGGCTGGTGGTCGGCTCGCCATCCAACGCCAAGCGGCTGGGGACCATCCAGCGGGCGTTTCCGGTGGTGGTGACCAATACCGTCAACCTGACCCAGAGTTACCGGCTGACGATCGTGAACCAGCCGGCGGGCGGGAAGGCATCGTTTTTGCAAACCCCCACCGCGGGCTTCCCGGACCCGCTGACCATGCTGGATATTTCGGTGGCGCCGCTTTCGACGGCGTCGCGCATGGTGTTCGTCACCTCGAGCGACCCCACCGCCATGGTGCAGGTAACCATCAACCAGATTCCCGCTCCCGGCGCGGTGAACCTGACGGCGGGCGGATTGAGCGGAACGGTTCTGCTGAATCCGGACCCGCTGAATCCCGACGATCCGGACATCTCGACAACCGAAATCTTCAACCCGTCGATCGCCAATCCCTCCATCGCCAATCCCTCGATCGCCAACCCGTCCATCGCCAATCCGTCCATCGCCAACCCCTCGATTGCCAACCCCTCCATCGCCAACACGTCCATCACGGATTCCAACTGGGCGGTGAGCAACAATGGCAACAGCACGGGGACGTATTCGGTGCATTTTCTGACCGACACCAACATTCCCTCGCGCGTGCTGCCGCAACTGATCGTCAACAAGACGTACAACACTCCCGTGGCGAACGGATGCACGCTGACGACGCAGCCGCAGACCATCGTGGTGGCCAACGTAGCCAACCCGCCGCTGGTGCAGCAGCAGAACCTTTCGCAGACCTCGCTGGGGCGGCAATTGAGTGCGATTTTGCGGCGCCGGATGGCGCGCGTAAAAGGAGTGCGGCCGCTGGACGATTCCTCGACGGATGGTTCGACCACCGGCGATATTACGGACAGCTCGCTGGACGATGTGACGGTCACGGTGGGACCGGGCGAGACGGTTTACGTGACGCTGCGCTTCTTCAACACGGATGCCACGCAGCCGCTGGGGTTCGACCCGGGAGCGGACGTCACGACGATTACGATTTCGCAGGCGACCAACACCGGCGGGACGGCTCCGCCCATCGCCGCATCGCACCTGATCGCCGCGACAGGGACTCTTCCGGCCGGCGTGGTGGGCGTCGCTTACGACAGTTTCCTGCTGGCGGCGGGCGGCCAGACGCCCTATACCTGGGCGCTGCCGGCGGGCCAGAGCCTGCCTCCCGGACTGTCCCTGGCGAGCAGCGGCGAAGTGACCGGCACGCCCACGGGAACGGGCGGAAGCTATAGTTTCACGGTGACCGTGACGGACAGCTCTTCGCCGGCGCAGACGGCCACCGAAACCGTGACCATGTCGATCAGCAGCGTGGCGCTGGCCATCACCGGACTGGCGGCGCAGACCAGCAACGGACAGGGGACGGCCAAGCCTGGCGACACCATCACGGTGACGGTGACGGTAAGCAATTCGGGAAGCCTGGCGGACGCCGTGACACCGGTACTGACGGTGAACGCGACCGGGACGGCGACCACGTCGTGCGGGACGCCGCAGCCGGGCTCGGCGAGCATTGCGGGCGGCGCCGCGCAGACATATACCTACCAATGCGGTTCGGTGGCGGGGTCGGGCACGCTGAGCTTTTCGGTCGCGGTGACGGCCACGGACGATGCCAGCGGCGCGAATATTTCGGTGACGCCGGCGCTGCCTTACGCCACGCCGGTGATCACCGTGCTGGGGGCGCCACCGACGGTTACGGTGTCGGCGGCGGCCGGCGGCAGCCCGTATATCGCGGGAACCTG
>Ga0181518_10002194_pt1 | contig 19016 bp, 18 predicted proteins | sample PEATcosm2014_Bin_28_FD_119751 | JGI IMG/M metagenome (GOLD analysis project Ga0181518, IMG submission 119751) | Peatland microbial communities from MTU Mesocosm Facility, Houghton, MI, USA - PEATcosm2014_Bin01_60_metaG | ecosystem: Environmental > Terrestrial > Soil > Wetlands > Peat | place... | reverse complement strand
TGTCCGCCGTCGCTCAATCTGTTGACCATCAACGCCATGGCGGCGGCCAACGCCATTCTGGTGCCGCTGCAATGCGAGTTCTTCGCGCTCGAGGGCCTGTCGCAATTGCTCAAGACCGTCGAACAAGTGCGCGCGCAACTCAATCCCGATCTCACCATCCACGGCGTCGTGCTGACCATGTACGACGCCCGCAACAATTTGTCGGGCCAGGTCGTCGCCGACGTGCGCGAGTTCATGGGCCGGAAAGTCTACGACACCATTATCCCGCGCAATGTGCGCGTCTCGGAGGCGCCGTCCTACGGCAAGCCGGTGCTGGTCTACGATCTCAAATGCAGCGGCAGCGAAGCCTATCTGCGGCTCGCCACCGAGATCATCCAGCGCGAAAAGGAACTGCTCGCCAGTTGAGCGTGATCAGCTATTGCCGGCGGCGACCGAGACAAAGTGCAACAGTAAACGCGGAATAGTCTTGTGACTGAAACTCCAGGGAAGGCGGCGATGGCGGAGGACGCAGCGCGATCGCGATTGGGCCGCGGGCTTGCCGCGCTGATCGGGGACGTCGGCACCGAGAGCTCGGCCGAGCGCCCACGCGGCCAGCGACGCGCAGCGACCAGTTCGCTGCGGCCGAATGCGCGCAATCCGCGGCGCCTGTTCTCCGATACCGAGCTCGATGAGTTGACCGCTTCGCTGCGTGAGCGCGGCATGATTCAGCCGATCGTGGCGCGGCCGGTGCGCGGCGCACCCGACGCTTTCGAGATCATCGCCGGCGAGCGGCGCTGGCGCGCCGCGCAACGCGCCGGGCTGCACGAGGTGCCGGTCGTCATCATCGAGGCGACCGACGAGGAGTCGCTGCAACTCGCGATCATCGAGAATGTGCAGCGCGCCGACCTCAATCCGCTCGAGGAGGCCGAAGGCTATCGGGCGCTGGTGGAAGATTACAGCCACACCCAGGACGACATCGCCAAGATGGTCGGCAAAAGCCGCAGCCATGTCGCCAACACGCTGCGGCTGTTGAAACTGCCGCCGTCGATTCGCGGCTATATTTTCAAAGGCAAGCTCGACGCCGGCCATGCCCGCATGCTGGTCGGCCAGCCCAATGCCGAAAAGCTCGCGGACGAAATTGTCGCGCGCGGCCTCAACGTCCGCCAGGTCGAGGAGATCGCGCGCCAGGAATCCGGCCGCAACGGCAAGCCTCATCCCCGCAAGGGCTCGGCGGAAAAAAGCGCCGACACGCTGGCGCTGGAAAAGCGTTTGTCCGACGCGCTGGGCCTGGTCGTCAGTATCGATGCGCGCGGCGAGCGCGGCGTCGTCAGCATCCGCTACCGCAATCTCGATCAGCTCGACGATCTGGCGCAGCGGTTGGAGAAAAAGCAGCCTTAAAGGACGTAGGAGCCTTATCGCTTTTTCCTCTTCGCCTTCTTCTTCGCGAAGATCGCGTTCCAGTTTTCCTTGTAGGCGGCGCTGACAGGTTTCTGGCCTTCGCCTCGGCTGTAGCCTGATGGAGCGGCGGCAACCGCCTCGCTGCTCTCGGTCTTGGTTTCTGTCTTGGCTGCGGCTTCACCTGAAGGGCTTTTGTCCTTCGCGGCGGGCTCGCTCTTTGGAGCGGAATCGGCTTTGGCTGTTTTGTTGTCGCCGGCCATGGTCTTTCTTAAAGCTAAATGGTCTTTCTTAAAGCTGAGCTGACGTATCCAAGCTTGATCTGGATGGCTTGAGATGCCACATCCAGGCCGCCATGAACATGCCCATCCGCGCCCCCGAGGGCACCCCAGCTCTGTCGCCCATTGCGACCGAGGTCGAGCGGCGACGCACCTTTGCGATCATCTCCCACCCCGATGCGGGCAAGACCACGTTGACGGAGAAGCTCCTGTTGTTCGGGGGCGCCATTCAGCTTGCCGGCCAGGTCAAGGCCAAGCGCAACCGGCGCTCCACGCGTTCGGACTGGATGAGCATCGAGCGCGAGCGCGGAATTTCAGTCGTTACCTCGGTGATGACCTTCGAGTACGACGGCCGTGTGTTCAACCTGCTTGATACGCCAGGCCACGAGGATTTCTCCGAAGACACCTATCGGACGCTCACGGCGGTCGATTCCGCCGTGATGGTGATCGATGCCGCCAAGGGCATCGAGCCGCGGACGCGCAAGCTGTTCGAAGTATGCCGGCTGCGCGATATTCCGATCATTACCTTCATCAACAAGATGGACCGCGAGGGTCGCGACCCGTTCGACCTTATCGACGAGATCGAGAAAACGCTGGCGCTTGATACTGCGCCGATCACCTGGCCGGTCGGGCGCGGGCGTGATTTTGTCGGCACCATCGACGTGGAATCCGGCGGCGTGCGCTTGCTGGATGGCGACGCAGGTTCTGCCGGCGCGTTGCGCGCGATGACGATCGCCGAAGTCACCGCTCTGAACTCCGGTCTCGACGTGGCGGCATTCAGCGCGGAATTCGATCTGGTGCGCCATGCTTGCAAAAGGTTCGATGCGCGAGCCTTTGCCGAGGGCCACCTGACTCCGGTCTTCTTCGGTAGTGCGCTCAAAAATTTCGGCGTCGGCGATCTGCTCAATGCGCTTGCCGCCATCGCGCCGGCGCCGCGGGCGCAGACCGCCGACAAGCGAGTCGTCGCTGCCACTGAACCCGGCATGTCCGCATTCGTTTTCAAGATTCAGGCGAACATGGATCCCAACCATCGCGACCGTATCGCCTTCGTGCGGCTTTGCTCCGGTAAGCTCAGCCGCGGCATGAAGGTCAAGCAGGTGCGAACCGGCAAGACCATCAGCCTGCACGCTCCCCAATTCTTTTTTGCCCAAAATCGTGCGCTTGCCGAGGAGGCCTTTGCCGGCGACGTGGTCGGCATACCCAATCACGGCACGCTGCGCATCGGCGACACGCTGACGGAAGGCGAGGAGCTCAACTTTGCCGGCGTGCCGAACTTCGCGCCGGAGATCTTGCGCCGGGTTCGCTTGACCGATGCCATGAGGGCCAAGAAGCTCAAGCAGGCGCTGCACCAACTGGCCGAGGAAGGTGTCGCACAGGTATTCCAGCCGACCGACGGATCTCCGGCTCTGGTCGGCGTCGTCGGACCATTGCAACTCGACGTCCTGAAGGTGAGGCTCGCTGACGAATATGGGCTGGAAATCGGTTGGAGCACGGCGGAGTTTCAGTTCGCGCGCTGGATCGCGGCGGACGACCGCAAGCGGCTCGACCAATTCGCGGCGAGCTACCGCTCGTCCATTGCCGAGGATTTCGACGGCGATCTCGTCTTCCTGGCACGCAAGGCCTTTGACCTCGAATATACCGGCGAACACAATCCCGGCATTTCTTTCACCGACGTGAAAGACATTCACCGGCGCAAGCCCGCCGGGTGAGGCCTGCAAGTCAGTTGTTGCCAAGTGTCAGTTGTTGGCAAGCTCCTCGCGCAGGATCTCGAGTTCCAGCCATTGCTCTTCAGCTGCGGCGATTTTCAGCTGCAGTTCACCGAGCGCGGCTGTGACTTTCTCGAATTCAGCGCGGTCGCGCGCGTAGAATTGAGGATCGGCGAGCTTTGCTTGCAACGCGTCGATTTCAGTTTGCAGCTTGGCGATGGTTTTGGGCAGGGTATCGAGCGCGTGCTTGTCGGTGAACGTCAGCCGCCGCTTCGTTGGCGCTCCCGTAATGACCGAAGCGGATTCTCGGGAGACTTTCCGCGGTTGCTGCGGCTTGGAACTCTCTCGCGTCAGATCCGCGCCACGCTGTGCCAGCATGTCGCTATAGCCGCCGGCATATTCGGTCCAGCGGCCATTTCCTTCGGGCACGATGACCCCGCTCACGAGACGGTCGAGAAAATCCCGATCATGGCTGATGAGCAGAACTGTTCCGGAATATTCGGCCAGCATTTCCTCGAGTACGTCCAAGGTTTCCATATCGAGGTCGTTGGTCGGTTCATCGAGGACCAAAAGGTTCGACGGCTTGGCGAGCACCCGAGCCAGCATGAGGCGGCCGCGTTCGCCGCCCGACAGCTTGCCGAGCGGCGTGCGGGCCTGCTCGCTCGTGAACAGAAAGTCCTTCATGTAGCTGACGACGTGCTTGGCATTGCCGTTGACCATGATGGTGTCGCCATGACCACCCGTCAGCGCCTCGGTAACCGTCACATTGGGATCGAGGCTGTCCCGATGCTGATCGAGCGTCGCGACAGCGAGCGTCGATCCGAGCCGTACCGAGCCTTTGTCCGGTGGCAGGACTCCAGTCAGCATGTTGATCAGCGTGGTCTTGCCGCTGCCGTTTGGACCGACGATGCCGATACGGTCGCCGCGCTGGATGCGGATCGAGAAATCGCTGACGATCGGACGGCCGTCGTAGCTCTTGCCGATGCCGGCGGCCTCGATGACCAGGGCGCCGGACGGCGCCGCCGAGCCGGCGGTGATGATGGCGTTGCCGGCGGCGGCGCGATAGCTGCGGCGCTGTTCCCGAAGCGCCTGCAATTGGCCGACGCGACGCATATTGCGCTTGCGTCTGCCAGTGACGCCGTAGCGCATCCAGTGTTCCTTGGCGACGATTTTGCGATCGAGCTTGTGCTGATCGCGTTCCTCCTCCGCCAGCACGGCATCGCGCCACTCTTCGAAATGGGCAAATCCACGATCGAGGCGGCGCGTCTGGCCGCGGTCGAGCCAGACCGTGCTGCGCGAGAGCGTCGAGAGGAGGCGCCGATCGTGGCTGATGATCACCAGCGCGGCGCGCCGGGAAGCGAGATCGCGCTCCAGCCATTCGATCGTGGTCAGGTCGAGATGATTGGTTGGCTCGTCGAGAAGCAAGATATCGGGGTCGGCCGCCAGCACACGGGCGAGGGACGCGCGGCGCGCTTCGCCGCCAGAGAGCTTTGCCGGGTCTTCCTGCCCGGTGAGGCCGAGTTGGTCGAGAAGACGACGGGCGGCGTGGCGGTCGGCGCCCGGCCGCAGGCCGGCCTCGACATATGCAAGCGTCGACGCGAACCCCGAAAGGTCCGGCTCCTGCGGCAAATAGCGCACCACGGTTCCGGGCTGTATGAAGACGGAGCCGCGGTCCGGCTCGACCAGCGCCGCCGCGATCTTCAGCAGGGTCGATTTGCCGGTTCCGTTACGCCCGACCAGCGATACGCGCTCTCCGGCAGCGACGGAGAGCTCCGCGCCGGAGAGAAGCGGCGTGCCACCGAAGGTCAGGGCGATATCTTTAAGTTGAAGGAGTGGAGCGTCACGCCTTGTCATGCCGCCGTGTCGGGCCATTGAATGCCGAACTCGCCCCGCTTGTGATCGACTTTTTAAGCTATTTCACAGCGATTAGCGCAACAAACCTGTGAACATCACCGTCGTTTACGAGTCTCAGGCTGGATTTGCAAATATTGTCCAGTGAACCCGAATCAGGAGGGATGCCTATGTCGAAGCCCATGACGAAGTCCGAGCTTATCGGCCAAATTGCCGAGCATTCAGAGCTGAAGAGGAGCGACGTTAAGAGCGTCATGGAGACGCTTGCGACTATTGGCTATAAGGAATTGAAGAAGAATGGCACCTTCCTTGTGCCAGGCTTCGCGAAATTCGTCGTCATAAAAAAGCCCGCGACTAAAGAGCGGAGCGGCATTAATCCCTTCACGAAAGAGCCGACTGTATTCAAGGCCAGACCGGCTCGGAAAATCGTCAGAGCGCGTCCCGTCAAGGCAGCCAAGGACGCGGTGTGAACTAGCGTTGCGCCGAGCGCATCTGCCACGCTGCCTTGAACGCGTTGCGCTTGGCCGGATCGTATAGGCTCGCATAGTCGTATTTCAGCGGCTTCGACGGCTCGACGTGGAGCGTGGCGAAGACCGGCCCGTCCTGCTCGAGCACGTGCGCGATCTGCTGTTCGAACATGCGCAGATCGGAAAAGTCGTAGGTCGCGGCGTAGCCCGCCGATCGTGCGATGTTGGCGAAATCCACCTTCGGGTTCGGAATCGGATGGCCGCCGTTGGCTTCGTAGGTGTCGTTATGGGCGACGAAGTGAACGAGATTTTTCGGCGCTGCGGCCGCGATGGTCACCAGGCTGCCGAGATTCATCAAAAGGCTGCCGTCGCCTTGCAGCACCACGACGCGCCGGTCCGGCCGGCCGAGCGCTAGGCCAAGGCCGTGTGATGAATCGAGCCCCATGGCGCCGATCGACAGATAGTTGAGCGGCCGCGGGCTGACCCCGACCCAATCGACGGCGGAGCTGTAGGTCGCGACCACCGCCTCGTCCTTGATGTGGCGGGCCAGGATGCGAAAACATTCGTCGCGTTTCATCATGATACTTTGGGACTCCGCCCGACCAGGAACGCCACCGGCTGCGACTCGGCATAGGCCTTGTCGATCGCCGGCTTGATCTTTGCGACGTCGGCGTCGACGTTGAGTAGGTGATGGACGATGCCCATGTCGTCGAGGATCGGCTCGACGATGCGCACGCCGTAGCGCGGCGATTCCTTCGGTGCCTTGTCGGGATCGTGTTGCAACAGCCCGATCATCATGCAGATCGGCTGCTTGTACTCCACAGCGACACCGCGGATGGCGTTGATCGAATCGAGAAATCCGGTGTGCTGGATCAGGACCAGGGCGCGCTTGTCGCTATAGGCAAGCCCGGTGGCGATGCCGATGCACTCGTCTTCCTTGCAGACGCGGACGAGGTGGAGATCCTTGTCTTTAGCGATCGGCGCCAACAGTCCGGCGCTGGTGACGATGTCGGGCACTGAGAGGATATATTCGACTCCGCTCGCCTTGATCGCGGCAATGATGCCGGCGCCGCTGAGTTCGCGCGCCGTAGCGGCGGCACGTGTCGCTGTCGCTTCCATTCAACTCTCCCAGCGCGTTGCGGAAGGCAGCGTAGCTTGGATCGGGGATTGGTCAATCCGGGGGTCTCGGATCAACTGAGCTGGGCTGATCGGGTGGCGGCCTTGATCGCTTGGATGCCAGTTGTTCGTGTTGGCATTGTTGTCAAGGATCGATGACCGCCAGAGGCGGCGGCGCTTCGCGCCGTCCTTGACAACAATGCCAACACGAACAGAGTGCTGTCCAAGCGATCAAGGCCGCTTTCTAGGCCTGGGGATTCCATAGCGAAAAGCCGATGACTGCCGCACCGCCACATTACGAAATCCTCGCCGTGCGCTACGGCACTTCAAGCGCCCGCCCGGCGAGCCAGAATTTCATCATGTCTGACGGCCACGACGGCCCGATGCCGATGGATTTCTATATCTGGGTTATTCGCGGCGAGGGCCGCACCATTGTCGTCGACACCGGATTTTCCGCCGGCGCTTCCGAGCGGCGCAACCGGCGCTTCGTGCATCGGCCGGCGGAAGCGCTAGCGCAGGCCGGCGTCGATCCCGCCGCGGTGAATGACGTGGTGATCACGCACCTGCATTGGGACCATTCCGGCAACATGGATCTGTTTCCCAACGCCACCTTCCACATCCAGGACGCTGAGATGGCCCAGGCCACAGGCCGCTGTATCTGCCACAAATGGTTTCGCCGCCAGTCCGAGGTCGATGACGTGGTGGCGCTGGTTCGCAATCTCTATGCCGGGCGGGTCAAATTCCACGACGGCGAAGGCACCGTCGCGCCCGGCGTCACCGTGCATCTGGTCGGCGGCCATACCGGCGGCTTGCAGATCGTGCGCGTGAATACCGCGCGCGGTGCCGTCGTGCTGGCGAGCGACGCCGTGCATTACTGGATGAATCTCGCCGAGCAGAATCCGTTTCCGCCGGCCAACATCATGGACGCGCTGGAAGCGTTCCGCATCGTCGAAGATTTGGCCGGCGACCGCGACCACATCATCCCCGGCCACGATCCGTTGGTGCTCAGCCGCTTCCCGCCGCTGCGCGGCAATCTCGATATCGTGCGTGTCGATCTAGCGCCGGTGGTGTGATTCGCGCGCCCGTTCGACCCGCTTGATCAAATCGGTAATCAACGTGCTTTGACTGAACGTCATGATCTGCACCGGCGCGCAAAACGCGACTTCGTCGCCAAAAACCGTCGGGTGCCGCAGCGACAGCACCACGCGCGGCGGGCTGGTCATCGCCGCATAACTGACATTGGTGATGTCGGCCAGTGCGATGCGTTGCTCCTGGCCATTATTTTTTACGACCAGGGCGTCGCCGTCGTCCAAAACTTCGTCGACGAGATCGAAGACATATTTCTTCATAAAATAGATGCCGAAAACGAAAATGATTGGCATGACAACGATGAAGGGAAATAGACCAGAACCCTTCGACAGCCCGGCATAAAGGCCGAGTCCGCCGACCAGGGCGCAGCCGCCAATCCAAATGATTGGGAAGACACGCTTATAATAAAAGGTCAGGGTCGATGAGATGAGGCTCATGCGGCCCATCGGCAATGCGTTATTCCGCCGCCGTTCGCCCTGCGCTCGTACCGAAACGCCGCTCGATGTAATCGATGACGATCTTTTGGAAATCGGCGGAGACCGTCGGGCCGCGCAATGTCATGGCTTTCTTGCCGTCGATGAAGACCGGCGCGGTCGGCGTTTCGCCGGTGCCGGGCAGCGAGATGCCGATATCGGCGTGCTTGGATTCGCCGGGGCCGTTGACGATGCAGCCCATCACCGCGACGTTGAGGCCTTCGACGCCCGGATAGCGCGTCTTCCATTCCGGCATCGAGTCGCGGATGAAATTCTGGATGCTGGAGGCAAGCTCCTGGAACGTGGTCGACGTGGTGCGGCCGCAACCGGGGCAGGCGGCGACGAGCGGCACGAAGGTGCGCAGCCCCACGGTCTGCAGCAGCTCCTGGGCGACTTTCACTTCCAGCGTGCGATCGCCATTCGGCTCGGGCGTCAGCGAGATGCGGATCGTATCGCCAATACCTTGCTGCAGCAGCACGCCCATGGCGGCCGATGACGCGACGATGCCCTTCGAGCCCATGCCGGCCTCGGTGAGGCCGAGATGCAGCGCGTAATCGCAACGCCGCGCGAGCTCGCCGTAGACGCCGATCAGGTCCTGAACCGCAGACACTTTTGCGGAAAGGATGATGTGGTCCTTCGGCAGGCCGATCTCCTCGGCGCGCTCGGCCGACAGCATCGCCGATTGCACCATGGCTTCGCGGGTCACGTCGCGGGCGTCAACCGGATGGTTCGACTTGGCGTTCTCATCCATCAGGTGCGTGAGCAGTTCCTGGTCGAGCGAGCCCCAATTGGCGCCGATGCGCACCGGCTTATTGTGCTTGATCGCGGTCTCGACGATGGCGCTGAACTGGCGGTCCTTCTTTTCCTTGAAACCCACATTGCCGGGATTGATGCGATACTTGTCGAGCGCTTCGGCGCAGGCCGGATGATCGGCCAGGAGCTTGTGGCCGATGTAATGGAAGTCGCCGACGATCGGCACGTCGACATTCATCTTCAATAGCCGCTCCTTGATGTGCGGCACGGCCGCCGCGGCCTCGTCACGGTCGACGGTGATGCGGACGATCTCGGAACCGGCCCGCGCCAGCGCCGCCACCTGCTTCGCCGTTCCCTCGACGTCGGCCGTGTCGGTATTGGTCATCGACTGCACCACGACGGGCGCGCCGCCGCCGACGGTCACGTTGCCGACCTTGACGCCGACCGTTTGATGCCTTGCGGCGGGACCGAAAAATTCCATCATAATCAGTACCTTAGGCTAATGCTGTGGTCCTTGGACCAATCATCCAGTGGGGCCTAGACTCCCTGCATATAGCGTCACCGCGGCCGGTTGACGAGGACGATGCCGCCCGCGACCAGAGCCACCGCCAGTGCGAAAGCAGGCGTCAGTGGTTCATTCAATACCAGATGACCGGCCGCCACGCCAAAGAGCGGGGCCAGGAAGGTGAAGACCGAAAGCCGGGCGGCGGAGTAGCGCACGATGAGCGCAAACCAGACCGCGAAAGTCACGCTCACCACCCAGATGGTCTGATAGGCGAAAGCGCCGATGGCGACGGCCGACGGCATGGCATTCATGTGCTCGTCAAATATCAGCGCACCGATGGCCAACAATGGGGCCGAGACCACGAGTTGGTAGAGCAAAGTTTTCTCGGCGCTGATACGGTTGAGCGCGCTCACCTTGATCAGCAACGTCGTCGCCGCCCAAGCGGCACCGGCGCCGACGAACATGATATCGCCGAGCACCTGGTGCAGAGCGGTCGCCGGCGTCGGCAGGCCGAAGGCAATGACGATACCCGCGAACGACAGCAACAGGCCGAGCCATTGCGACAGCGAAAAATGATCGCCAGGAACCAGCCAGCGCGATCCGATCACGACGAAAAACGGCGCCAGGTAGAGAAACAGCACGCCGCGCGTCGCGGTGGTCCACACCAGGCCGCGATAGATCAGCACGAATTCCAGCGCGAACAGGATGCCGGCCCAAACGCCCGCGCCTAAGGTGCCGTCACGCTTGAACAGCGGCATGCCGCGCAATTGCGTCCAGACGAAAACAATGATCGCGGCGAGCGCCGAGCGTGTCGAAGATTGAATCAGCGGTGGAATATCGTGGATCGCGAGCTTGATCGAAACGTTATTGAAGCCCCAGCTCAGGCAGAGCCCGATGGTTACAAGAATGGCGAAGACGTCGAGCGGGCGGGACGTCGGGGCAGGGGGCACGGCGTTCGGTTCAGTTGCGGAGAAATGTCAGCGGTCGCGGCAGTGCGAGCAAATGCCGGCGATTTCAATCAGCGGACTCTTGGGGGAAAAGCCGGCGGTGCGCGATGACGCTTTGAGCGCTTCGGCGACGCCGCCGCCCGGCGCTTCGCCGACGGCGCCGCAGCGTTCGCAGATCAAAAACACGACGAGATCGTCCCCGGCGTGATTGTGCACGCAGGCGACGAAGGCGTTGCGGCTTTCGATACGATGGACGAGGCCATTGTCGCGCAGAAAATCGAGCGCGCGATAGACCGTGATCGGCGCCGGGCGGGTGTCGCCCGCCAGATGGTCGATGATCTCATAGGCGCCGAGCGGCTTGTGACTGGCGAGCAGCGCTTCGAGCACCTGGCGCCGGATCGGTGTCAACCGCTGCGCCCGCGCCGCGCATTGCGCTTCGGCATGCGCGATGGCGCTGCTGGCGCAGCGGTCGTGGTCGTGATCGGGTGCGGGAAAGATCGCGCGCGCCATAGGGGTCATGTCTCAGTCACGGTAACGGGCAAACCTACCTCAAAGTCCGGCAATGGCCCATTTCGCACTGAGTGTAGCGGATCAGCGAAAATCGCGAAAACGTGACGCCAAGCCCGATATTTATGTTGCACTGCAACAAAAAGCGTCCCACATTCCCAGCGGTTCACGACAGTTCAGACCCATAAGGCGCCATTCTAGCATGGCGCCGCATTGAATTGGGGATTGCCATGTTGAAAGGAAAGTCCGCCCTGGTGACCGGGTCAACCTCGGGCATCGGTCTTGCCATTGCGCGCGCCATGGCGGCCGAGGGCGCCAACGTCACCATCAACGGCTTCGGCGACAAGGCGGCGATCGAAAAGGAGCGCAGCGGCATCGAGAAGGAATTCGGTGTCAAGGCGGTCTATTCGCCGGCCGACATGACCAAGCCCGCCGAAATCGCCGACATGGTGAAAACGGCGGAGAAGACTTTTGGCTCGCTCGACGTGTTGGTGAACAATGCGGGCATCCAGTTCGTTTCGCCGATCGAAGACTTTCCGATCGAGAAGTGGGATCAGATTCTCGCCATCAATCTGTCGGCGGCCTTCCACGCCATCCGCGCCGCGGTGCCGGGAATGAAATCGCGCAAATGGGGCCGCATCATCAGCACCGCTTCGGCCCATTCGCTGGTCGCCTCGCCATTCAAATCCGCCTATGTCACCGCCAAGCACGGCCTCGCCGGCCTGACCAAGACCGTCGCGCTCGAGCTCGCCACCTTTGGAGTGACCTGCAACTGCATCAGCCCCGGCTATGTGTGGACGCCGCTAGTCGAGAAGCAGATCCCGGATACGGCGAAAGCGCGCGGCATGACGGAAGAAGAGGTCAAGCGCGATGTGATTTTGGCGGCGCAGCCAACAAAGGAATTCATCACCGTCGATGAGATCGCGAGCCTTGCCGTCTACCTCTGCTCCGACCCGGCGAAGGCGATCACTGGCGCCAATCTCTCGATCGACGGCGGCTGGACCGCAGCGTGAGCGGCGCGGCGGCATGATCAAAATTCTCTCGTCGCTGTTGCCCGGCCGCGCGCCTGAGCAAAATGCCGCGCCGAAGCCGAAGCGCATCAATCTTGCGCTGCAAGGCGGCGGCGCGCACGGCGCCTTCACCTGGGGCGTGCTGGAACAGCTTTTGAGCGACGACCGGCTCGCCATCGAGGGCATTTCCGGCACGTCGGCGGGCGCCGTGAATGCCGTGATGCTGGCCGACGGCCTTACGCGCGGCGGCCGTGATGAGGCGCAGAAGCGGCTGGCCGAGTTCTGGCGCGCGGCCTCCTCCAGCGGCAGCCTGCCGGCACTGCAGCGCGCGGTGATGGAACGGCTACTGTCGTTCACGCCACTGGAAGGCACGCCGGTGCAGGCCTGGTTCGACGCCATGTCGCGCTATTTTTCGCCGTACGACGTCAATCCGCTCAATATCAACCCGCTCAAGGATTTGTTCGAGAAATTCGTCGACTTCGAGGCGCTGCGCGCCAATGCCGATCTGCAAATTTTCATCTCGGCGACCAATGTGCAGACCGGCCGCGTGCGCATTTTTCCGCGCGAAAAGATCACCGCCGATGCGGTGATGGCCTCGGCCTGCCTGCCGCTGTTGTTCCGCGCCGTCGAGATCGATGGCGTGCCCTATTGGGATGGCGGCTATCTGGGCAATCCGGTGATCTTTCCGTTTTTCCGCACCACCGCCACCGAGGACGTGCTGGTAGTGCAGATCAATCCGCTGGTGCGGCAGGAGACGCCGACGTCGTCAAGCGAGATCATGAATCGCATCAACGAAATCACGTTCAACTCGTCGCTGATCGGCGAATACCGCGCCATCGACTTCGTCGCCCGCTTGATCGACCAGGGCAAGCTGCCGCGCGGCACCGGGCCCGGGCAATATCGCCGCATCAATGTCCACCGTATCGTGCTCGACCGCTTCGGCACCCATTTCGACGCCTTCAGCAAGCTTTCGACCGACTTCGATTTCTTCGATATGCTGCACGTCAGCGGCAAGCGCGCCGCGCGGCGCTTCCTGGACGAGCATTTCGACGATATCGGCGTGAAAAGCACGGTGGATTTGCAGGCCGAGGCGCAGGCCGAATGGGCGTGATAAACTGGTTTTGATGCCGGATGTTCCCGCACTGCTCATCGCCGAAGTCGGCGGCGCGCGATTTGAGATCTGCGTTGCCGACATCACCACGCTTGCGGTCGACGCCATCGTCAATGCCGCTAACCGGAGCTTGCTCGGCGGCGGTGGCGTTGACGGCGCGATCCATCGCGCCGCGGGGCCGGAGCTATACGAGGAATGTAAAACGCTAGGCGGTTGCGCGACCGGGGCCGCGAAAATTACGCGCGGTTATCTGTTGCCGGCCAAGCACGTCATTCACGCCGTCGGTCCGGTCTGGAACGGCGGTGGCGAGGGCGAGGTGGAACTGCTGGCGTCCTGCTATCGCACGGCGCTGGACCTGGCCGTAGCCCATCGCTTGACCTCGATAGCTTTTCCCGCGATCTCGACCGGCATCTATTGCTTTCCGCCTGACCACGCGGCGCGTATCGCCGTAGGCACAGTGGCCGCCGATTTGGCGGCGTCACCCCGCAGCATCGCTCGCGTCGTGTTCTGCTGCTTCGCGCCGGCCGCGGCCGACCACCACAGCGTTGCCTTTGCCGATCTGGGGTTGGCCTGAAGGCCGCCAACGGGCCCCTCAAGTAAGGCTCAGCTATCCTCAAATCGGCTAGACAATATCATAAGGTAACTTATAATATGCTGGCGTCCCTTAAGCAGCCACATTGCTGCCGGTTCGGAGATCGCTATGCTTCCACGCTCGCTGAACAGAGAATTTGCCTTCACGATCAATGATGTAGCTAGAATGTTGCGAACCTATGCGGATTACAGGGGGGCGCAGTTCGGGGTCACCAGGGCGCAATGGGCGGTGCTAGTGCGGCTCGATCGCTTCGAGGGGCTGAAGCAATCGGAGCTCGCCGAAATGCTCGACCTGCAGCCGATTACGCTAACCCGCCTGCTCGATCGGCTCTGTAACAACGGCCTGATCGAGCGCCGCTCGGATCCCAATGACCGCCGCGCCAAGCGGTTGTTTTTGACGGCGGCGGCGCGGCCCATGCTGGAACAGCTTGGCGCGCTTGGCGAGGACATGATGACGACGGCGCTGGCCGGCGTTTCGCGCGAAACCGTCGAGCAGATCGTCGCCCAGCTGGCGGTGGTGAAAGAAAATTTGCGTCAGGCGATCCAGCAGCGTCCCGCCCCCGGCGCAGCCGGAGAACGCCGCTATGGCTGAGCCCGTCCTTAAACTTGCGCCAAGTCTGAAGCCGGCGAAGCCTCGCACGGCGACGCTCACCGATGCGCTGCGCAAGCGCATGCGGTTCATTCTCCTGGTCGTCGTGCCGGTCATCGCCGTGGTCACCGGACTTGTGTTCTACATGATGGGCGGCCGCTACGTTTCGACCGACGATGCCTATGTCCATGCCGCCAAGCTGATGGTGTCGACCGACATTTCCGGCCTCGTCAGCGAGGTCGACGTGCATGAAGGCCAGACGGTCAAGGCCGGCGATGTGTTGTTCCGCGTCGACCCGCGGCAGTTCCAGATCGCGCTGGACAACGCCAAGGCCAACTTGGCGCAAACGGCACTGTCGCTGCAGGCGATGAAGGAGGATTACGCGCGCATGCAGCAAGACATTGCCGCGCAGCAGTCGCAGGTTGAAATGGATGAGATCACGTTTGCCCGTGATGCCGCGATGTTGAAGACCAACGCCGTCGCCCAATCCACCTACGATCAGGCTCATTTCACCCTTGAAGGTGACAAGCGCAAGCTCGATTCCTTGAGCAAACTGTCGGAGGTGCAGCTCGCCCGGCTTGGCGGCAATCCGGACTTCGACATCACCCAGCATCCGCAATATCTGCAGGTTAAGGCGCAAGTCGAAGAGGCGCAGCGCCAGCTCGATCATACCGTGGTGCGGGCGCCGTTCGGCGGCGTGGTGACCCAGGTCGATGCGCTGCAGCCCGGCACATATCTGGTCGCCCAGACCGCCGCGTTGACCAATACCGGCGCGGTGGCGCTGGTCGCGACCAACGATGTCTGGGTCGATGCCAATATGAAGGAAACCGATCTGACCCATGTGAAGACCGGCGACAAGGTGAAAGTCTGGGTCGACAGCTATCCCGGCCATGTCTGGTCCGGCACCGTGGAGAGCATCGCTCCCGCCGCCGGCTCGGAATTCTCGATCCTGCCGGCGCAGAACTCGAGCGGCAACTGGGTCAAGGTGGGCCAGCGCATTCCGGTGCGGGTTCGCATCGATCCGAAGTCGGAAAAGCTTCAATTACGCGCCGGCATGAGCGTCACGGTCGAGATCGATACCGGCCATCGCCGCACGCTGTCCGAGCTTTTCTAAGAGCGAGGTGTCGCGCCATGGCGGCGAGCACGTCAGTTCAACCTGCCGAGCCAGCGTACCGCGGCCTCATCACCGCGTGCACGGTGCTGGCGACGCTGATGCAGGCGCTCGACACCACGATCGCCAATGTCGCGCTGCCCTATATGCAAGGCACGTTCGGTGCCGCGCCCGATCAGATCACCTGGGTGCTGACGTCGTATATCGTCGCCGCGGCGATCATGACCGCCCCGGTGGGCTGGCTGTCGGCGCGCTACGGACGCAAGACGTTGTTCGTCACCTGCCTTTCCGGCTTCACAGTCGCCTCCATGCTGTGTGGGCTGGCCAACAGCCTCGACCAGATGGTGCTGTTCCGTTTGCTGCAAGGCGCGTTCGGCGCTGGCCTGGTGCCATTGTCGCAAGCGACCATGCTCGATCTCTATCCGCTGGAAAAGCGCGGCCAGGCCATGGCGCTGTGGGGTGTCGGCGTCATGGTCGGACCGGTGATCGGCCCGACGCTCGGCGGTTATCTCACCGACGTTTACAATTGGCGCTGGGTGTTCTTCATCAACCTGCCGTTCGGATTGCTCGGCATCGCCGGGCTGATCATTTTCCTCAAGGATCGCGGCCGTAACGCAACGCTGCGATTCGATTGGATCGGTTTTGGCGCGCTCAGCCTGGGGCTGGCGGCACTGCAACTCGTGCTCGACCGCGGCGAGCTGAAGGACTGGTTCAGCTCGATGGAGATCATTATCGAGGCGGCGCTGGCCGCGCTCGGCCTCTATCTCTTTCTTGTTCAGATCACTACGGCGAAGCGGCCGTTCATTCCGCCGCGCATCTTCCGCGATGTCAATTTCACCGCCGGCCTGTTGGTGATGTTCTCCATCGGCATGGTGCTGCTGGCGAGCTCCGCCTTGCTGGCGCCCTATCTGGAAACGCTTGCCCCCTATTCCGTCGCCCAAGCCGGCCTGTTGATGGCGCCGCGCGGGGTGGGAACCATGGTCGCCATGATGGCCGCCGGCCGCTTGGCCAATCGCTTGGATCCACGGCTGATGATGCTGGCCGGCTTCGTCATGTTGGCCGAATCGGCGCGCGAGATGGTGGGCTGGACGCCGGATATCGATGCCTGGTCGCTCGCTTATACGACCATGCTGCAGGGCGCCGGCCTTGGCCTCGTCTTCACGCCGCTGCAAGTGATCGCGTTCTCGACGCTGCCGGCGGATCTGCGCACCGACGGCACGTCGCTGTTCAGCCTGGTGCGTAATGTCGGCTCTTCCATCGGTGTTTCGGTCGCGTCCTTCCTGCTGGCGCAGAACACGCAAATCATGCATGCGCAGATTGCCGAGCGGGTGACGCCGTTCAATCACGCGCTGCAGACCGGCAGCGCCTATCTGTTCTGGAACAGCGCCACCAGTGCCGGCTTAAGCAACCTCAATGCCGAGATCACGCGGCAGGCTACGATCATCGCCTATATGGACGATTTCAAGCTGATGCTGCTGGTCGCGCTGCCGCCGGTGTTCCTGATCTTGCTGATGCGCAAGCCACGCGCCGTGCCGGCCTCCAGCGACCATGTCGCGGTGGTCGATTAATGCAAAACGGGCGGCGCCTTGCGGCACCGCCCGTGCATCGTTCTATTTGGGTACCCTAGCCGCGCGGCTATTCCGCCGCGCCGCCGGCCGCCTCGCGTTGCGGCTCACCCTCGGCCTTCTGTTTGGCTTCGAGGTCCTCGCCGGTCTCCTGATCGACGACTTTCATCGACAGCCGCGTCTTGCCGCGTTCGTCGAAGCCTAAAAGCTTGACCTTGACCTTGTCGCCTTCCTTGACGACGTCGGATGTCTTCTGCACCCGCCGCTGCGCCAACTGGCTGATATGGACCAGGCCGTCCTTGGCGCCGAAGAAGTTCACGAAGGCGCCGAAGTCCATGACTTTGACCACGGTGCCGTCGTAGATGTGGCCGACTTCCGGCTCCGACGCGATCGACTTGATCCAGTTGATCGCCGCCTTGATCTGCTCGCCGTTGGCGGAGGCCACCTTCACCGTGCCGTCGTCTTCGATGTTGATCTTGGCGCCGGTCTTTTCCACGATCTCTCGGATCACCTTGCCGCCGGTGCCGATCACTTCGCGGATCTTATCGGTCGGGATCTTGAACGTCTCGATGCGCGGCGCGTACTCGCCGAGCTCGGCGCGGGCGCTGGTCAAGGCTTTCGACATTTCGCTTAAGATATGCAGACGGCCGTCCTTGGCTTGGGCCAAAGCGACCTTCATGATCTCCTCGGTGATGCCGGCGATCTTGATGTCCATTTGCAGCGAGGTGACGCCGCCTTCGGTGCCGGCGACCTTGAAGTCCATGTCGCCGAGATGATCCTCGTCGCCGAGGATGTCGGAGAGCACCGCAAAGCGCTTGTCCTCGAGAATGAGGCCCATGGCGATGCCCGCGGTCGGCCGTTTCAGCGGCACGCCGGCATCCATCAGCGCCAGCGAGGAGCCGCACACCGTCGCCATCGATGACGAGCCGTTCGACTCCGTGATCTCGGAGACGATGCGGATGGTGTAGGGAAACTCTTCCTTCGCCGGCAACATCGGGTGGATGGCGCGCCAAGCGAGCTTGCCGTGGCCGATCTCGCGGCGGCCCGGCGCGCCCATGCGGCCGGTTTCGCCGACCGAATAGGGCGGGAAGTTGTAGTGCAGCAGGAACGTTTCCTTATACGTCCCTTGCAGCGCGTCGATGAACTGTTCGTCCTCGGAGGTGCCGAGCGTGGCGACCACCAGGGCCTGAGTCTCGCCACGGGTGAACAGCGCTGAGCCGTGGGTTCGCGGTAGCACGCCGACCTCGGCCACGATAGGCCGCACGGTCTTGACGTCGCGGCCGTCGATGCGCTGACCGGTGTCGAGGATGTTCCAGCGCACGATCTTGGCTTCGAGCTCCTTGAACACGCCGGCAACCGCCTGCTTGTCGTAGGTCGGTTCGCTGCCATCCGGGAAGAAATGCGCCATTACCTTCTGCTTGACGGCGGCGACGGCGTCCTGGCGATCCTGCTTGCGCACGATCGCGTAGGCCGCGCGCAAATCCTTCTCGGCGATGCCGAGGATTTCCTTTTCCAGCGCCTTGTTGTCGGCGACGACGAGCTCGCGCGGCTCTTTCGCGGCTTTCTCGGCGAGCTTGATGATCGCCTGGATCACCGGTTGGAAATGGCGGTGGCCGAACATCACCGCGCCGAGCATGATCTCCTCGGACAGCTCTTTGGCTTCCGACTCCACCATCATCACGGCGTCTTGGGTGCCGGCGATGACGAGATCGAGGTGGCTCTCCTTCATCTCGTCCAGCGTCGGATTGAGCACGTATTCGTTGTTGATGAATCCGACGCGGGCGCCGCCGATCGGGCCCATGAACGGAGCACCGGATAGAGTCAGCGCCGCGGACGCCGCCACCATCGCCACGATGTCGGGATCGTTCTCCTGGTCGTGCGACAGCACGGTGATGGTCACCTGGGTATCGCAGCGCCAGCCGTCGGCGAACAGCGGACGGATCGGGCGATCGATCAGGCGCGAGGTGAGCGTG
>Ga0181518_10002193_pt1 | contig 19025 bp, 19 predicted proteins | sample PEATcosm2014_Bin_28_FD_119751 | JGI IMG/M metagenome (GOLD analysis project Ga0181518, IMG submission 119751) | Peatland microbial communities from MTU Mesocosm Facility, Houghton, MI, USA - PEATcosm2014_Bin01_60_metaG | ecosystem: Environmental > Terrestrial > Soil > Wetlands > Peat | place... | reverse complement strand
GGGCCTCCCTCCTTTTCGGTGTCCGATTTTGGGAGCAGGTTGGGAGTCGATCTTGCTCGATGAGCCCTCCTGCACAGGCAATTGATACGAGTGCAGGACTCATGGATCAAGGCTTCTGATGTGAGGTCAGACTCTATTGCTCGATGTGCGCCGACCACCCCCGCAGTCCATCGGCAGGTGAACCGTCTCGCTCCTCCTGTGTAGGGCCGAATAGAACAGTCGCGAGATCTCTATAAGGAACGTCTTTTCTCTTAAATCCGAATTGCTCGCGCAACGATTGTATGGCTTGTGTTGTCAACTGGCGCGCAATCACGTCATTGCCGGTAAAACCTCCTCGGCGTTCGACACCCGCAAGGAATATGTTAACTTCCCTGTTCCCGAAGACAGCCATGCGGGCTTTTGCGGAGAAAAACTCAGCCCTGGTTTCCGAGATACGTCGTCGCATATATCTGGCTTCGTCTTCTTGATATTTGATCTCCACTTGACCGTAGTACTGACTCATACTCTCGGTTTGCGGTATAAGAATTAGCCATATCTACATATGCGGCACTTGCAAGCTCCGCAATATGCTTTCTCTCCTCAAGTCGTCGATTAAGCCAATTAGTTAGCGTGGTAACAATCACACCAGCAGCGAAAGCAATGATTGCGGCGACCGCCTGAGCACCCATAGGTAAGTCTTACCCGCAGGAATCCTCAGCACACGACCTACCTTCGATTGCCGACCTTGAGGTAGCGCGGGCCACTGACCAGGGGACGTATGGCGGCCAGCACACGGTACCTTCCTCAGAGAAACGTTACTTTCTGCTGGCCGCAGAAGGTCGTTCAAGATGCCAACTGCGGAGCGCCGCGCGAGTCCCACCGGATCGCGGGCCGGTTCCGCTGATGCCCCGCGTTCAGCAGGCCCCGCAGATCCTCGTTGGCCTCGGCGTTCTTCCCGCCGAAGATGGTGTCGGCCTCGTCCACCAGCCGCGATGGACTGGATGGATCTCAACCAAGGCCGTCAGATTGGCTCTGAGCGCTTGATCATGCCCGATACGCGCCCAAGTCCTCCCGCAGCGCTGCGTTGTGCCCGGTCAGGGTCGGGCAGCTTGGTTCCCTTACAAGCGAGGGGTCGATCTCGGATCGCAGTAGGCGGCAGGCCCCAGGGCCGGGGTCTGCCGCCCCTTGATAGGCGACCGAACTACGCGGCTTGGTCGAGTATGCGTTTGATCTTGCGGCGGTCGATGTTGAGTTCGCGGGCGATGGCGCGTTGGCTGTGGCCGGCCTCGTACCACGCATGTACGGTCTGCTCCAGGGTTAGCGCAGCCGTCAGCGCTGATGGCGCGTGCTGCTCCGGTGATGGCGCGTCCTGATTCTGAGGATCGCTTTCGCCGTCATCTGCTCGGATGCCATGCTCGGCACGAACGAGCATCATCAAGAGTTCGAACGAGCCAATCAGCGCCAGCGCGGGCCACGCGCTGACCAGGGCACCGACCGGCCCATGCCCGATGCCATGCGCCAGGTTGGCACCAACCGTCGCCACGATCCCCGCGCCGAGGCTCCACGCCGCCAACCGTGGTACGGGCCGGTTCCGGCGGCTGGCGTCGAGCACCACCATCGACGCCGCCCAGATCAGCCCGTCCACTGTGAACGGCAGCAGCCGGGCCGTCACGCCCGACTCTCCGTGCGAGCGCACCAGTTCGTAGGCGTGCTCATAGGAGATGATCGCGGCGACCCCGGCCACGGCCACTACTGCGAGCGCCGTCGTGATCCTGATGAGCCGGTCAGTCACGGCGCGGCCCCTCGTGCACAGTTATGCCTGCGGCGGCGAAGACGCGCGTCACCGCGTCGTACTCCTCGTCCGTGACGCCGGGCCTGCCGTAGTCGCGCTGCTCGGTCGCCCACTCGTGCCAGCACCCGAACGCTCGGCAATGCTGCCGCCGAAGGCGGCGGCGACCGCCTCGGGCTCGGCGCCGGCGAGAACCGCCCGGTGAATGGGGATCGGCTGCCACCGGCTCAGCCAGCGCGCCAAGGCCGACATGCACGCGAGTTCGGCCAACTCGTCGGATGCGTCCTGTTCACCAGGCATCGGCCACGACGTCCGGTCGGACCACCAAGCCGCCAGCGTGTAGCCGCCGAGATCTTCGGCCTCATTGAATTTGACCGGCTTGCTTTCATCGGCCGCCGGGCGGCCGTCAGTGATCTTGCTCTCCATGGGTAGCCCCTCTCCCGCCCCAGGGAGCCACGGGAGCCAGAAACGGGAGCCAACGCAGGTCGGCTCACCTCGACTGGCCGCGACTGTCCTAGGGCGATGCCTCTCGCCCAAACGGGCGTTGATGCAGGTCAGAGGCTCCCCGTTCGACTCACATAGACTTGAGCAGACACTCGGAATCTGGGCGGGCTTTCCCTGACACGGAAGAGGCCACAAGTTCAAATCTTGTACCGCCCACCAGGCAAAACACCTTTCCTGGCCCTCAAAAATCAGGCATCTTGAACCGCCCCGGACACTCCCGGGGCCTCGGTCATGACACTGACCGTGACCAAGGTGTGTAATATCCGCCGGGGCCTGGTGAATGACAACCGGGTAGTGGGCTTCGGGGACGGGTGTACTCGACGAACACCACGGCGGCATTGATCCCGATGGCCAGCTCGCGCCAGCCGGTCATGAGTGGCTGCGTTTCCTCGGGAGCGCCGACCCGGGAAAGTGGGCTGGCAGAAGAAGCCGGAGCGTCCAGAATAAGAGCCATGGTGCGACGCTGGTCTGTTCGGTTCGCGGGCGCGCTGGCCACTTCGGCGCTCGTGGTGACCGCATGTGGCGGTGGTCCGGGCGTCCCGGGTCCGCCGTCGGCTTACCTCGGCACCGTGCTGGACAAGCCGACACCGGACTCGGTCGCGGACCTGCCGCTTACCACGGACACGGGCCAGGCAACAAGCCTGGCCGCCCTGCACGGCCAGGTGGTGGTACTCGCGGACTTTCTCACCCTGTGCCAGGAGACCTGCCCGCTGACGACTGGAAACCTGCTGATGATGGATCGCGGTGTCGACGCGTCAGGGCTGGCGGACCGGGTGCGCTTCGTGGAGCTCACCGTCGACCCGAACCGGGACACGCCGTTCCGGCTGCGCGCCTATCGAACGCTGGTCGGGGCCCCGGCGAACTGGTCCCTGCTCACCAGCAGCCCGGCCGTGATCGAGCGGATCTGGCGATACTTCAGCGTCTGGTATCAGCAGGTCGCCGAGGGCAACCCGCCCGGGACGGACTGGCTGACCGGCAAACCGCTGAGCTACGACATCGCCCACCAAGACGCCCTGATCTACCTCGACGCGAGAGGGCGGGAGCGCTTCCTCGTCGTGGGCTCGCCCAACGCCGCTGGGGCTCCCATCGCGCCTGCGTTGCGCCGCTTTCTCAGCGCCCAGGGCCACACCGACCTCAGCCACCCCGACGCGAGTACCTGGACGGCGGCCGAAGCGCTCAGTCCGATCGCCTGGCTGACCGGACGGCCGATCCACCCACCCAGCTGAGCCTGCCGGCGCACGAAACGTCGCGGCTGGCGTGGCGACCCGCGGCAGCCGTGCCGGTGACCTGATCAGCGCGGGGTCAGGCATGGTCGAAAGGCAGGTGGACGGTGACCGACCCGGCGCGCGCGAAGTACAAAGTGATCGCCAAGATCCCGCCAGCCGGCAAGGCGGTGACCGGCTGCACCGTCAAGGTCGCCTCCGCGGGCGGGGACGGGCCGCCGGAGCGTCCGGGGACCGGCAGCGGCCCGTAGTGCAGCCAGTGGTCCACCACGTCGGGCGGGGGGGTATCACCGCCGCAGGCGGCCAGATCCGGGATCTCTCCAACGCTGACCCGCTGGTGATAGACCGCCACCGGGGCGCCGCCCGCGGCGATCGCGGCGTCGAGCTGATCGGAGGGTTGCCCGCTGGTGGTGACCTGCACGCTGGTGGTCAGCGTTCCCGAAGGCCCGGGGTACAGCGCGGTGGCGCTGACCGTGATACCTCCCACCCGGCCGATGACATCGCCGGCTCCGGGGGCTGGGGCCATCCCCGCCAGTCCGGCAAGTAGAAGTGCCAGCCCCGCCAGCGTCCCTTCAGCGCGGCGGACACGGTGACCGGGGCCTTCGGGCCGGAAACGTGGCATGTTCATCGGGTGATTCCGGTGTGGCCCAGGGAGTAGCGGCCCGGCTGGGGCCACACGCACAGCCCGTGCGGCTGCACCCCCACCGGGATCTTGGCCAGCAGGTGGCCGGTAACGGTGGAGAGAGCGTAGACGACGGAGTCGTAGCGCCCGGACAACCAGAACACCTTCCCGTCCGGGGACAGCCCGCCCATGTCCGGGCTGCCCCCGCCGGGGATCCACCAGGTCGTGACGACCTTCTTGGTCGCGAAGCTGATGACGGTGATCGAGCCGTTGCCGCGGTTGGTCACATACAGATAGCGGGCGTCGCGGCTGGGGTACAGGCCGTGCGCATCCGGGCCGGTGGGGATGAATCCGGTCGGCCGGAAGGTCGCGGCGTCGATCACCCACACCCCGGCATGGGTCTTGTCGGCGACATAGAAGGTGCGTCCGGCGGGATCCAGCTTGATGTCCTGCGGCGCGGAGCCCGGCAGGTTCAGGTACCCGGCCACCTTCAGGGTGTGCAGGTCGACTCGGACCAGGCGGCCGGAGAACTCGCAGGTGGCGATCAAATAAGCCCCGCTGGCCGCGAAGTCGATGTGGTCCACGCCCGCGCAGTCGACCCCGATCCTGTGTTCGAGCGCGAAGGTGTGCGGGTTGCGGAAGTCCAGGTGCTGGCGGGTCTCCGCCACCACGATGGCGTAGCGCCCATCGGGGGTGAAGTACATGTTGTACGGGTCGTCCACCGGGATGTTCGGGCCGGCCGGCCGGCCGGTTCGGGGGCTGATCGGGGTGAGGCTGTTGCCCAGGTCGTTGGTCACATACAGGGTGCGCAGGTCGTAGGCGGGCACGACGTGCTGCGGGTTGAGCCCGGCCTGGTAACTCCCGATCACCCGGTAGGTCGCCGGGTCGATGACAGTCACTGTGGAACCGCCGCTGTTCGGCACGTAGATCCGGTACGGCACCCCCCATACGGTCGCGCTGAGCATGTTCGGCCCGGCGTCGGCGTAAATGTTCGCCGGATCAGCCACTGGCGGCATCCCCGCCAGCGGCACCGACAGGTCCGGCACGGGGCCGGCGACCTGCCAGGTCGCAGCCGGATGCGGCGCCGGGCGGGCGCGCGAGGCAGGCGCCACTGGCGGGTGAGGCGCCCGGGCGGAATCGTCCGTGTCCGCTAGCGGCCGGAAGACCACCGCCAAGACCGCGACCACGGCCACAACGGCCAAAGACAGGCCACTGAACCAGATCAAGCGCCTGGCCTGCCGATCCACCGACCGGCCAGGCCTACCCATGCCGATCCTCTCTGCGGCGTTTATCCCTCAGTCCCTTGCCCACCCCAGAATGCTACGAGGTTACGCTGATCAACCGGAGACCCCTTCGAACAGTCGCAGCCCGGTCGCAGCAATGCGGCAGACCTGTGCCCAGCACCCGGGCCCGCCCGGCGATACGGACGGGGACGGCTGGGCCGTGACCTGGCTGCCCGGCCGGGCACTGACCCGCAGCCAGGCCATCACGGCCATGGTGCTGGCCGAGACGGTAGCGGACGGCATCGGTGACCACACCGACAAGCGGTGGCTGTTCATCGAACCACGGGCGGACGAACTCGGCATGACCGGCGCCGGCGCCGTGGGCAAGATCAGCTACTACGGGATCGGCCTACCGGCGGGCGAGTAGACACGCAGAGCGGACACGGTGACCCACGCGCCGTGCCCGCTGTGTGCCCGATCGGGCAATCATCCGGGGTATCCCACGGTCAATCACGGACAGCCATCTAACCACTCTGACCTGCGGCCAGACAGATCACAGCGGCGCCGCCGACGACCTTCTAAACAGCGGGTCACCGTTCACGTCGACCGTTGGCCGATGGCGGTGAAGTGCGGCGCGAAGACGGTGGGCCTGACCGGTGCGGAATCGAGCCGGGCCAAGGCGGTCTCCCAGCGACGCAGCACATCCTCGTCCACGATGCCATCGGCGAGCATGGCATTGCGGGCGGCCCAGGCCGGGGGGCGCATCCCAGGTGGTGCGGTCAGGATGTTGTAGTCGCCCTGGAAGCTGGTTACCTCCAGCCCCGCGGCTGCCAGGAGCTGGGCCAGCCGCAGCCCGATAGCGGGGTCGTCGCCGCGCCTGCGGTGAAACTCGACGTAGCAGGGCGTCATATCGCCCAGGTCCGGATCGACGTCCAGGGTCCGGAAGCCGCTCTGGTCGCCGTCGACGAGATACACCGACCCGCCGGCGCGGATGAGAGTCGCCAGGTGGTCGACGATGGCTTGTTCGTGACCGCCGTTGTGGGCCAGGACGTGGCGCAGCATCACTACATCGACGCTGCCTGGTTCCACGCCGGTGGCAGTGGCCCCGGCTTCGTGCAGGCTAACGTTACGGGCCCCGGACCGCTGAATGAGGAGTGCCGCGGCGGCCAGCGCCTGCTTGTCGCGCTCGACCGCCATGACTTGGCCGGAGGGTCCAACCAGCCGGGCCAGCTCGATGCTCATTGCGGCTGGGCCGCAGCCGACGTCAGCGACGGTTGCCCCAACCACGACGCCAGCCGCGGCCAGCTGGCTGCCTTCCCGGGCGACCGCCTGCCGCGCCATCATCTGGTACCGGCCGATTTCGGCTTCGCTGAGCGCGAGGGTGTACTCGCTCACCATTGCCCCCTGGGAACGGCGCCTCACTGGGAATGCTACTTCAGAACGCTCGTGGCGCCCGCCGTCCTCGGCGAGTAGGTACCACGTACCCCGCCGGATCGGCAGGCGAGACGGGCGAAGGCCGATACAGCAACCAAGTACAGCAACGACCCCCCACAGCAACAAGCATGAGCTATCGGCCACACCCTCCGTTGGCTGGGACAGCGGCCAACTGCCCAGCACCGCCGCAAGTTCGGGACGAAGAGGTTGAACAAGGCAAAGCAGCAACGCCGATACACGGGGGTCGGACAGGGGCCAACTACCGAGAGTTCAGACACCCCGCGTGGTCAGCGGCGCCGCTTCGTTCTATCCGGCTACGGCGGCGCGCGCGGCCGACCGGAGCTCCGTCGCGTTGGATGACCGGCCGCCGAGCGGCGGCCACTTCAGAACGGCTGACCTCTTGCGTTTCCCGCTAGCTACCGGGGCCGCGGCCGGGCGTCCTCGGAGCGGACGTCTCCGATCGCTACGCCGCCCTAAAGCTCAGGACCAGTGTCAAAGTGTGCGGGACCGAGGAGCCCTAGATGCGCGGCCGCCTCACCGCTTCTTCAGCAGGCCGAAGACCCCGCGCACTACCTCTTTCTGCAGCTGCTTGCCCTCTTTGGACTGAAGGAACGCGGTCACCGCGGCCACGCCCCCCCGACGGCGCTTGCCGCCTGCTTATGCTGGGCAGCCGCTTGCTTGTGCTGGCCGACTTGCTTGTGCTGGCCGACCGGCGCCGGCCCGGCTTGTCCGGCAGCAGCAGCGGCCTCGGCCGACGGCGCCATCCGGGCGGCCAGTATCTCCCGGGCGCTCTCGTTGTCCACCCGCTGGCCGTACTTGGCCCACAGCGGGGACGCCTTGGCCTTGCCCTCGACGTCGCCAGCCGGTCCCATCCGCGAGGCGGGCGGCGTCATTCGGGTATGCACGACCGGTGTCGGCACGCCAGACTCGGACAGGATCGTCACCGCCGCCTCGCCGATGCCCATGCCGGTGAGCAGCGTTTCCATGTCGTAGAACGGGGACTTCGGGAACGTCGAGACGGTGGCCTTGAGCGCCTTGGCGTCCTCCGGCGTGAACGCGCGCACGGCGTGCTGGACGCGGTTGCCGAGCTGGCCGAGGATCTCGCTGGGAACATCCTTGGGAGTCTGGGTGATGAAGTAGACGCCCACGCCTTGGAGCGGATCAGGCGGACGGTCTGCGCCACCGAGGTCAGGAACGCCTTGGTGGCCTCGTCGAACAGCGGCGCGGCAGCGGTCATTCCCGGCGTCAACGGCGGCTGAATTTTTGCTCGTCTGGCGGCACCTGGTTTTAGGTGCCACGCCGGGTCAGGATTCACGCGCCGCCGGCACCCGGCGGATGAGATCTACCGCGCTGGTATGGGAGCGGCCCGGCAGGCAGCTGGACGTCGATGCGCGGTTGCCCCGCAGGCCGGTCCTACTAGCTGAGGGCATGAGTACTGTGATCGGCTGTGCGGGGCTCTGCTGACCTGTCGGCCGGGGTTCTGCGGCCTGTTGCTTCGCCGTCGCGGAGTGCCGTGCGGATGCGCCGTTCGAGGATGATGACCGCCGAGGACATGAGGGCGCTGAGGATCGCTCGCTGCAGCGGGCTGAGAACGCGCGCTGGGATGCTGCCGTGGGCTGCCCGCCCGGCCCGGGAGTGATGCGCCATTTAGCGGCGCCTGGTCACGCCGGCGAGTGCGCCGCCGGTCAGCAGCACGGCCGCAGTCCCGAATGTGGCGGTCAGCCAGGTGCGGGAATGGGGGGCCCTGGCTGTGATGGCCGTGCCAAGGATCGCGGTCGCCGCGGCGAGGCCGATGGCGTTGCGGCGGCTGGCGCTGCCTATGGCGTCGGTTAGCTCCTGGACGCCGCGCAGCTCCACCTGGAGTCCGGGGCCGCTTGTGGTCCCGATGGCTCGTTCGAGCCCTTCGAGGAGCCTGCTGGCTCGCACGCGGATCTTCTGGGTTTCGTAGAACAGTTGCCGCGGGTTCGCCAGGGTGCGGGCCTGGCCAGCCAGCTGCCGCATGTAGAAGCTTCCCGCCACGGAGAAGGGGTCCAGGCTGGGATCGAGCTCGGCGGCAGCCATCTGCATCTGGCCGAAGGCCTTGCCGATCAGCGCCAGCGACGAGGGGAGCTTGATCCGGTGCCGGACCGAGATCTCGGTGAGCTGCTGCAGTAGCGGGCCGAGCCGGAGTTCCTTGAGCGATTGGTGCCGGAAGCTGGCGAGCAGGCCGGTCAGGTCGGCTTGGAAGGCAGCCTTGTCGAAGTCTGTCGGCGGGAGCCCGGCGGCCAGGGCGAGCATCGCGTCGGCGAGGAATTCGGTGTCTTCCTGCCAGAACGCGAGCAGCAGCAGGAGCAGCGACTCACGTACCCCGGCATCGACTTCCCCGACCATCCCCAGGTCCAGGAGGTAGATCTTCTGATCCCACCACATCAGGTTGCCCGGGTGCGGGTCGGCGTGGAAGAACCCGGCGGCGAGGACCTGATGGTAGTAGGCCTCGAGCAGCTGACGGGCCGCTTCACGGCGGGCGTCACCGGCCGGCGCCTGCAGCACTGGGATCCCTTGGATTTCCTCCATGACCAGCAGCCGGCCGGTGGAGAGCCCGGTGTGAACACGGGGCACGCCGAGCCGGTCGAACGACGCCAGCACCTGTCGCATCCGTTCGATGTTCGCGGCCTCGTGCCGGAAGTCAAGTTCGCGCAGCAGCGAGGACGATAGGTGTTCGATGATCGCGGGCACATCAAGGACTTGCTGGAACGCTGGCCGCTGCCCGGCCTTGGCGGCGAACTGCTGAAGCAGCCCGAGGTCTTGCCTGATCTCGGTTTCCGCGGTGGGCCGCTGCACCTTGACCACCACCCGCTCGCCGCCGACCAGCGTGGCGCGGTGGACCTGGGCGATCGTGCCGGAGGCCATTGGGTCCGATTCGATGCTGGCGAACACGTCCTCCCACGGGACCTTGAGTTCTTTCTCCATCACCGCCACGATCTCGGCCTCGCTCAGCGACGCCACGTGATCTTGGAGACTGGCGAGCTCGTCTACGACCGCCGCTGGGAGCAGGTCCGGCCGGGTGGACAGGATCTGTCCGAGCTTGGCGAACGTCGGCCCGAGTTCTTCCAGCGCGTCGCGGAACCGCCGGGCGCGGCCGGTAATGTCATCCTGGCCGCGGTGCAGGACCTCACCGAGGCCGTACTTGGCGAAGACCTGGGCAACGTGCGCCGCCCGGCCCAGGAGCTGGCCTTCAGTGGGAGCGGCCTCTCCCGGCTGGGCCTGCTGCCTGGGTACCTGCGGAACCTCGGTGATCGCGGTGTTTACGATCACAACCGAGCACCTGGCGTTATGGGAAACCCGGTTGGGAACGCTGCCGAGCAGGAACTCGGTGCGGTCGCGCATGCCGACGTTCCCGACTACCACCAGGTCGACGCGCTCATCCTCGCAGGCCCGGACGATGGCGTCAGCCGGGTCAGAGTCGTAGACCACCAGCGGCCGGCCGCGGTCCCCGCCGACGTCCCGGGTCAGCGCCGCCAGCTGGTCCGCCGCTGCCTGCGCCGCGCTGTCGGTATCGGAGCCGGTGAGGTGCTCGGGCGGGATCACCTGGAGGACGAGGAGCTGGGCGGCGTACCGGTCGGACATCTCTGCCGCCCACGCGACGGCTCGGGTCGCCGTCTCGGATTGGTCTGTTGCCACCAGGATCCGGTCAATCACGGCGCCCCACCCTGTTACGTTCGGCAAAAACTGTGCAAAACTCAAGCCGAGGCCCAGCATAACTTCACCTGACTGGGAGGGGGTTGGTTGCCGTGAGGCCGGCCGGGTCCAGCGCGCCGCCCGCAGGCGCCAGTCGGACATGAAGGACCAGCCCATCCGGTTTGAGGACGAGCGCGCCTACCCGATGACGGCGGCGGAGGCCTGGCGGCTGCTGGCCGACACTGATCACCTCAACCGCACCATCGGTCTTCCGGCGGTGGAGTTTTCCGCGCTGCCTGACACGCTGGTGCGTAGAGCCCGGGCCAGGGCCTTCGGTGTCGTCCCGGTCCGCTGGCGGGAGTTCCCGTTCGACTGGGTCCGGGAACGCCGCTACGCGGTGCGGCGCGAATTCGAATCCGGACCCGTATCGACCATGGTGATCGGCATCGAGCTGCAGCCCACCGGGGCGGGCGTTACCGCGCGGTCGTACGCGGAATGCAGCCCGGCCAGCGCCCTCACCCGGCTGCTCCGGGGCGTCATCCGGTCATCCGTGGCCGACACGCTGAAATTCTGCGATCGCTATCTGGCGCGCAAGGAAGAAGGCCACGCCGACCCGGTACCGGTTCCCGGCGCCCGGAACGCGGTGAACCGCGCCCAGCTCGACCAGCGGCTTGGCCCGCTGCCCGCGGCCGGGGTCGGTACCGAGCTGATCGCCTTGATCAAGGAGCGGATCCTGGAGGGTAGTGACGACCAGCTGACCGGCATCCGGCCGTTCGCCCTGGCCGACCTGTGGCGGGCCGACCGGCTTGAGATGCTCAAGCTGTTCCTGCACGCCACCACCGCCGGGCTGTTCGAGCTGCGCTGGGAACTAATGTGCCCGACCTGCCGGGTGCCGAAGACCGAAGCCAGCACCCTGGCCCGGCTACCGGTCCAGTTCCACTGCGACACCTGCGGCATCACCTACGACGCCGACTTCGACCAGCGGGTGGAAATGCGGTTCTCCGTCCATCCCGCCATCCGCAAGACGACCAGCGAGATGTACTGCATCGGCGGTCCGCTGCGAACCCCGCATATCGTGGCCCAGCAGTATCTGCGGCCGCACGAAGACCGCCGCCTCGACATGGCCCTGGCCACACCGGTGCAGCTGCGGACCGTGCGGTCCGCCCACCGCCTGCTGCTGGCACCGGACCAGGGAAGCCCAGCAGGCTCCCGGGGACGCGACCTCACCGTTACTTACGCCGCCGGCCGCTGGGTGGGCCCGCACAGCCTGACCCGAAGGGACACGCTCACCGTGCCCGGCGGCTCGCGCCTCATCTTGCGCAACCAGACCGACGGGCCGATCCTCGCCGCCATCGAAGACCTCGCCTGGACCAGCCAGGCCACCACCGCCGCCCAGGTCACCACGTTGCAGGACTTCCGGGATCTGTTCAGCTCCGAGGTGCTGGCGCCGGACCAGCAGCTCGCGGTCAGCCACATCGCCTTGCTGTTCAGCGATCTCAAGGGCTCGACCCGGCTATATGAAGGCCTCGGCGATGCGCCCGCTTACAGCCGCGTTAACCGGCATTTCGATTTCATCAGGCAGGCGGTCAGCCGCGGGAACGGCAGCATCATCAAGACGATGGGGGACGGGGTGATGTGCGCGTTCTACCGGCTCGATGACGCGCTCGCCACCGCGATCGGGCTGCAGGAGGAAGTCACCGCCTGGTGCCTGAAGCAAGATATCGAGCCGCCTCTGGTCATGAAGGTCGGCGTCCACCACGGCCCGGCTATAGCGATGACCGCCAACGGCCGCCTGGACTACTTCGGCCGGACCGTCAACCTCGCAGCCCGGATCGCCGATTCCAGCCGCGGCGGCGACGTCGTGATGCTACGCCAGGTGCTCGATGAGGCCGATCGCTCGTTCATCGACGGCCGCGTTACGGCCGAATCGTTCACCACCAGGCTGCGCGGTATCGATGATGACCAGTACCTGGTCCGGCTGGCGGTAACAGACGCCAATCACCGGCAGCAGCCGCGCGAGGCCAGCTGAACGGCCTCTGCGGGCCTCATAGCCGACCAGGCACAGTGCGGGCTTCCGTTGTTGGCGCTTGCCCTTGCCACGGGCGGTCGGGCGCGTCCCGTCCAGCGAAGCCAGGCCTGTCCTACTACTGTGCTACCGTAATGGCATGGCCGTCCGCAAAAAGCGCTCCATCTCCATGCCGCCCGACCTCGACGCCGAGATTGCATCCGCGGCAGCAGCGGCAGGCCTCAGCTACAGCGCGTGGCTGGCCGACACCGCCCGGAAGGAGTTCACCATCCAGGCAGGCCTGGCCGCAGTCCGCCAGTTCGAGCAGGAGAACGGGGCCTTCACCGCACAAGAGATCGCCGACGCGGACGCCTGGGCCACCCAGGCGATCGAGCGGTCCGGCCTGGCTCGATCCAGCACCCGGCAGCGCAGCGCCTGATGGGCGTCACCTACGACACCGGCGCGCTCATCGCCGCCGACCGGGGCGAGCGGCGCATGTGGGCGCGGCACCGCGCCTTGCTCGGCCGCCGCGAAGTCCCGACCGTGCCCGCTCCGGTCCTTGCCCAGTCTTGGCGCGGGTCAGCCCGGCAAGTCCAGCTTGCCCGGCTACTGGCCGGCTGCGACGTCGAAGCTCTTGGCGACGGCCAGGCGCGCGCGGTCGGCGCCATAGCCGCACGCGCCGCCACCACCGACACCGTCGACGCCTGCGTAGTCGAAGGAGCCTTGCGCCGCCACGACCTCGTCGTCAGTTCCGACCCTGACGACCTGCAGTCAATCGCCTCCGCCGCGGGCCGTCGGCTTGAGATCGACCACCCTTGACTCGGTAGCGCGAACGCTCGCCTCTCGCAAGCACTCGGCGCGCCGAGCCGCCGTTATCGACCGCAGGTCGCTGACCACTCCCCTGGCGGTTCGCATTAGCACTGCGCCCACCTCGGTGGCATCGCTATTCGAACCCGGGTTCGCCGGCCTGTCACCGGGGAGAGCCCAGGCAGGTATTCAGGCACCGCGACCGCCTTACCGATTCTGCCCGCAAGGGCAGGTCCCGCGGCGCCGGGAGGCCGTGAGAGCCAGAAACGGGAGCCAACGCAATCAGCCGCCTCCCGACTCAGCCCGACGCACTCCGAATGTTCCTGCAGGTCAACGACTCCCGGTTCGACTCAGTTCGACGGTGACAGACACCCAAAACCGGCCTGAACTTCCCTGACACGGAAGAGGCCACAAGTTCAAATCTTGTACCGCCCACCAGGCAAAACACCTTTGCTGGCCCTCAAAAATTGGGCTTCTGGCCCTCAAACCCCCGACGCGCTGGGTCCGCCGGCCTTGAACAAAAGTTTGAGAGCGGCATCATCACCAAGAGTCAGAAAGCGGTTCGGGGTGACCGGCCGTAGGCGATCCAGGCCGCCAGGGGCCGCGCTGTCGCGGGCAGCCTAAGTTACTAGATGGACGGTCAATCCCATTTATCGAATCATCGCCTACGCGCTCCTGCGAGCCAAGAGTGTGATGGATTTCATCCTGGCTTTGGGAAAAGGTGGGATTAATGCAGTCAGGCCCATTTTGCTGAGCTGGCAGCCGCGGGGTCTTAATATGATCGGCCCGCCTACGGTTACGACAAACCAAATCCTCGGAAAAGGACGCAAATTTGAATTGTTCCTCCATGCGACAGACCGGGCAATTGCCGCCTGATAACGGTCTGGTTTCACGCAACGTCCCGCGCGGACGTCTCGAACTGTCCGCCGTTAACGCCTAGAGCCACGATGCGGCGCGGGCGGATGCGTATCCATGCTCGGCTGAACGGGAACGGGGCACCCAGCCGCCTGCCGATGTCCCCGCCACCGTCGAGGTGGGTTTCCGCGTGTCCGCGGATTTCAAGGATGCGCGGTGACGGGTCATCTACCACGACGGCTACCTTGGGCCGACGCTGAGCGTCACGGAACTTCTTTGATGAGGCCATGACCGCCTCACCGAACTCCGCGTTGGCACCAATGACCAGAGCCTCGGCCTCCGGGTCGTAGAAGACCGCGACCGGCACGACATGCGGCATGCCATCAGCCGCGACCGTGGCAAGCCTTCCAAGCCGCTGGCTATTCAGAAACTCAATCTCGGCATCCGTGAACAAGCTCACGGCAGAAGCCTATGCCTCCACCGGGAACCTCGAGCTCCAGGGTGGACGCCATCGTATGGTCGAGGTTGGCGCATCCAGGGCCAGTCAGGCCGGGCGTCGCTCGCAAGTTCGCCACCTCAACGGCTGATCTTCTGGCCCTCAGGCTGGCCCAGCACGGGATGCGCTATGCCGGACGCATGAGGTATGCCGATGGTGGCGGGCTGACTGCGGAGGAGCTGGGGAGGGCCGAGATGACGGAGCCGGGCAGATTCGATACTGTCCGCACGGACCGGCTGCTGATGCGGCGCTGGCTCGACTCCGACCGCGAGCCGTTCGCCGCTCTCAACGCCGACCCGGCGGCCATGCTGTTCTTTCCGCAGACGCTTGACCGCGAGGCTAGCGACGGGTTGGTTGACCTCATCGAGGAGCGGTTCGACCAGCAGGGATATGGGCTTTGGGCCCTGGAGGTCGCCGGGACCGGCGAGTTCATCGGCTTCACCGGGCTCAACCCGATGCCCGATGGGGTGCCGGGCGCCGGCGGTGTCGAGGTCGGCTGGCGGTTCGGCAGGCACGCCTGGCATAACGGCTATGCCACGGAGGCGGCCAGGGCCGCTCTCGGGGTAGCCTTCGGCGGCGTCGGCCTGGACGGGATCTGGTCGATGACCGCCGTGCTCAACGAGCCGTCCCAGGCGGTCATGCGGCGCCTGGGGCTGACCGAGGTCGCCAGGTTCGACCATCCCGGGATCCCGGCGGGCCACCCCCTCCAGCCGCACGTGACCTACCACCGGCTGCGGCCGCCGGCGTCATGACCACCACGCTCTCCGCTCGGGATGCGCTGGCTAACCCGTTAGCTGGCCATACCGGTCGGGTGGACACAGCTCAGTCGGCCGGTGAGGCAGGGGGCTGTGGAAGGTGAGCAGGTCCCGGCCGCCGCCTTTCGCGATGCGCGGGTTACTGGCTGGGTGCGGGTGCCAGCCGGGAGGCGGGGAATGCCGGGCGTCCCGGCTGCCGACCCGCCGGCAGCCTGGACGTGGTGGCGCTAGAGGATCGGCGGCAGGGGCTCGCCTGTCTCGATGACGGTCTTGAGGTTGCTCAGGATGTAAGACCAGCCCTTCACGCTGGCGGCGGTCTTGGGTGACTGGTCCAGCCGGTCGTGGATGAGCGTGAGCTTGGAGAACCCGCCGGGCTGCTCTTCGATCTCCCAGGTCACGCGGCTTTCCGGCTCGGCGGCCAGGTCCGGGTCGTACAAGCTGCGCCAGGTGTGCACGAGCTTGCGGGGCGGGTCGCACTCCAGCACGGTGTTGTCGCCCCACTGCTGGCTGCGGTCTGGGGACCAGCTGCGGAGCGGGGAGCCGGGCTGGTAGGTGGACTCGACCTGGGCGCCGTGGAAGAACCTGGCCACGATGGCCGGGTTGGTGATGGCGTCCCAGACCTGCTGCTGTCCGGCGCGGATGTAGAGCTGGTAGACCTGGGTGGCGGTGTCGGTAGCGGTGGTCATGTTCTGCCCTCCAAGTGATCTTTGAGGTCCAGGAGCGCCGTCACCTGCCGGTCCCGGTACTTGCCGATCCACCGTTCGTAGATCAGGCGGATCGGCACCGGGTTGAGGTAGTGGTGCTTGTTACGCCCCTGCTTGCGGGTGACGACGAGGCCGGCCTGCTCCAGCACCGCCAGGTGCTTCATGACGCCGAACCGGGTCAGCTCCGGCACCTCGGCTTCCAGCTCGGTGAGGGTGAGCCCGTCACGGGCGAAGAGCTGGTCCAGCAGAAGCCGCCGGGTGGGGTCGGCCAGGGCCTTGAATACCAGGTCATCGTCATCGGTCGGCACGCTACCGACGATAGGTGACTAACAAGTCACGTGTCAAGTGAGTCACCTATGGTGCTCCAATGGCCAACTGGCGTGCTCCGTCACAGGCGGTGGTGAAGGTCACCGCTCAGGGCAGCAAGCGCGTCTCGATAGCCGCGCTGATCGCCGCCAGGCCCGGCGCCACCGGGAGGGCACGGCTGATCTACCGCACCCACCTCGATCGCGGGTCCGGCAAGCACCGCCGCAAGGGCTTTGACGAGACCGATTACGCCCGCCTGCTGGACGGCGCCCATCAGGAACTCGGCGGGGCGATCGTCCTGGTCTGGGACAACCTTCCCACCCACACCAGCCGCGCGATGCGGCAGCTGATCGCCGCCCGCTCATGGCTGACGGTCTTCCAGCTGCCGGCGTACGCGCCCGAACTGAATCCGGTCGAGGGCGTATCGTCCAGCATGAAGAGATCGCTGGCCAACCTCACCAAGCAGGGCATCGACCGGCTGGTCGTGCTGGTGAAGACCCGGCTCAAACGGATGCAGTACCGGCCCGGCCTCATCGACGGGTTCCTCGCCAAGACCGGGCTCGACCTCACACTCCCGTAACCTCGACAATTGAAGATCTTTAGTGGCAGTTCACCAACTGCTACCTGCCGCTGAAGGGAGCCAAGGAGTGGCGCGCTGGATGGATCGGTGGGCAGCCCGTGCCCAACGCAAGTCCGACGAGCGGGCGGCACGATGGCAGGAACGGCAGCGGGAGCGGGCCCGCAGCGGGCAGATGACCGCCGCGGATCGGTGGGCAGCCCGGGCCCAATGCAAGTCCGACGAGCGAGCGGCACGATGGCAGGAACTGGAACCGCTGCGTCAGCTGGTTACGGCCGCCCCGATCAGGGGACCTGGCGACAGCGCCGCTGTCATCAGCATCGATCAGAGCGGGCCACGGTGGCTGAGCCCGCTTAATCCCGTCGGGCCAATCGGCCCCGGCGGCCCGCTCGAGGCGCTCCGCTTGCTGATCACCGAGGCGATCTGGTTGGTGGTCTTCCGCCGGTCCTACACCGTGCACGTTCGCACGAATGACCATCCCCCGATCAAGATTCACGTCCGGCTGCGCAGCGAGATAGCCGCCTGCCACGCCGCCGCCCATCTGGTCAGCCGGTTCCAGGACGACGGACCCGCCGCCCTGCAAAGCTGGCGGGCCGAAACTTCCGCCAGCACCCATACCGCCTCTAGATTTCTTCCGACGGGTTCTTGATTGCCTCCGGCGGGGCCTCAGGCTCGAGGACGGACCGGAAAGTGCAAGAGCAGCCATTGGTTTGACGATCGCGGTGGCGCGAGCGATGGCTCCGGGTTCCGGCAGCGGGAATGCGCACAGAGCCCGCGCCCAGCTCCAGGGATCCTGGACCGTCTGGATCCAAGCCTTGCGGTGGCTACTGCTTGAGCGTCAACTTCGCCGTTGCCGAGAACGTGCCGACTGCCGTCTTCGCGGACGGCACGGCGTTCTGGTTGCACTGGCCGTTGCTGAGCTTCGGCAGTTCCCCGGAGAACGCGACCACTGACGTGCCGCTGCCGGTCGCGCCCGCGAACTTGCCGGTGCTCTTGGCGCCATCCACCGTGAAGGGAACTGTCGACTTGTAGGCGAACAGGCAGGTCGTGGTGGACTTGACGGTGCCGGTAGTGGTCCCGGCGCTGTTGGCCGTTACAACCAGGTTGCCTGCCGCGGTAGTGGCCGTGTACGACTCGCCCTTGGCGGGCCTGGCGCCGAGCGGGGTGGTGCCGGTGGTGTCCACCGGGCCGGTGAGCGTCAGGTGGAACACCAGGCTGCTGACCGTCGCGGCCGAGCCTTTGCCGTTAGTTGTCTCGGTGCCGGACATCGGTGCGGCGCTGGCCGTGGCACTGTGCGTGGCGGTACTGCTGCTGCTCGATGATGAGCACGCTCCGAGCACGCCGACGAGCGCGATGGCTCCTGTGAGAGCTGCCAGGTTCTTTATGTTTCCGCCCTGCATCGACTTCTCCTCCAGCGATCGTTTCGTGACGATACGGCCTGAGCCGGTCCGCTAATCCCGGTCTCGCTGCCCGCGCCGCCAGCCCGCTGACGTCCACGGCGCAGCGGCAGCGGCGGGACAGGGGCTTGCTAGACGGGGCTTCATGGCTGCCAAAGGCCACGGTGCGTGCACTCGCCGCGGCCCAGGGCTTTGCCCTTTATGTGCCTTTGCAGCGTCGCAGCGTGGTGTCACAGTGCGATCACGAAACCAGTGCGGGGCCATCTCATTAGGTGACGGCCTGACCGCACCCTGCTCACCAGCCTCATCGACCAGCACGGGCCCGTTGACAGCTGCTGGTCACGTGCCGGACAGCGCTACCGATCTTCTTAGCAATAGGTCGCTGCCCCGCGCAGGGCCAGCGAGCACCCTTGCGGCCTGGGGACCATTTGGGGACCACACGTTGCACATACGACCGGACAATTTGCATGTGACCAAACGTCGGCCTATACCCGTACAACCACGGTGAGCTGCGAAGACGCCTACCCCACCGTCCTGGGGTCAAGCGGGCCGTGGACTGTGCCGCCAGTCTGGCGGTTGATCTTGTGGCCCTAGCCCGAGTTTCCGACGATCATGGTGCGGAGTGACTGTTTCCGCTGGTCAGCTATGGTCCGAGGGGTGGTTTTCGTGTATTACCCATGTCAGCGTCTGGG
>Ga0181518_10002189_pt1 | contig 19036 bp, 17 predicted proteins | sample PEATcosm2014_Bin_28_FD_119751 | JGI IMG/M metagenome (GOLD analysis project Ga0181518, IMG submission 119751) | Peatland microbial communities from MTU Mesocosm Facility, Houghton, MI, USA - PEATcosm2014_Bin01_60_metaG | ecosystem: Environmental > Terrestrial > Soil > Wetlands > Peat | place... | reverse complement strand
GAAGCTCTCGCCTCCGGCCGGCGCGGCCGCTGGGTCGGCCAGCCACGACGCGACCTCCTTGGGCCACCGCCGTTGGGCCTCGGTGAAGGTCAGGCCCTCCCACGCGCCGAAGTCGGTCTCGCGGAAGTCCGCGTCCTCCTCGACCGGCGCGCCGGTGGCCGCGGCCACCTCCTCGGCCGTCTGCCGGGCCCGCCGCAACGGCGACGTCACGACCACGTCCACGCCGCCGCGGGCGGCGAGCCGCTCCCCCGCGAGCTTCGCCTGGCGCAGGCCCGTCTCGGTCAGCTCGATGTCACCGATGCCCGCGAACCGCCGCTCGGCCGATAGGGGCGTCTGCCCGTGCCGCAGCAGCAGCGTGATCGTCGCCTGCCCCTGCGCGGGCCCCCATCCGGCCCCGTTTCCGCCCGGCCGCTTGTCCGGCTCGGCGGCCAGGCGCTCGGCCGGGCGGGGTCTCACCTGGGTAGGAGGGCCACCGCCGTTCCGTTCGGCGGAATCCATGGCCTCGTTGGCGAGCCGGTCCGCAAACTTGTTGCGCTCCCGCGGCACCCACTCGTACGTCACCTTGGTGAGGCCGCGGGCGGCCTCACCGGCGGCCAGCGCGAGCGGCTTCATGTCCGGGTGCTTGATCTTCCAGCGGCCGGACATCTGCTCCACCACGAGCCGGGAGTCCATCCGGACCTGGACGGAGGCGTGCCGGTCAATCCGTGCGGCAGCGCGCAGGCCCGCGATGAGGCCGGAGTACTCGGCGACGTTGTTGGTGGCGATGCCGATGTACTCCGATTCGGTGGCCAGGACCTCCATGGTGCCGGCGTCCCGGACCAGGGCGCCGTACCCGGCTGGGCCCGGATTGCCGCGGGAGCCGCCGTCGGCCTCGACGATGAGCCTGCGCATCGACCCGTCACACACCCGATTCGGCCGTGCGCACGAGGATCCGCCGGCACTCCTCGCAGCGGACCACCTCGTCCGGCGCGGCCGCGCGGATCTGGTTCAGGTCCACGGTGTGCAGCGAGAGGTGGCACCCCTCGCAGCGGCCGCGGCGCAGCATCGCCGCGCCGACGCCCTGCTGCGTGCGGAGCTTGTCATAGAGGGTGAGCACGTCCGCGGGAACGTCGGCGGCCACCGTGGTGCGGCGGCCTTCGGCCTTGCCCGCCTGCTCGCCGATCTCGTCCAGCGCGGCGTCCCGCCTGACGGTCAGCTCCGCGGCCTGTTCGGTGAGGGTGCCCTGCTCGGCCGCGAGGGCGTCGCGGCGCCCCTCGGCGGCTTCGCGGCGCTCCATCGCATCCAGCACGATCTCCTCGAGATCGGACTGCCGGCGCAACAGCGACTGCACTTCCGACTGGAGGTTCTCCAGCTCGCGGGCGGCGCTCACCTGCCCGCCGTCGAGACGGGCCCGGTCCCGGTCGATCCGTGACCGGACCTGTTCCACGTCGCGTTCGGCCCGGGTCTGCTCGCGGGCCAGGTCACCCAGCTCGGTGTCGCCCATGACGATGCCGTCCCGGAGCTCACCCATGCGGGCGTTGATCTGGTCGAGCTGAGCGGCTTCCGGGAGGCTTCGGCGGCGCTGGTCGAGCCGGGCCAGCTCGGCGTCCAGGTCAGCTAGTTCAAGCAGGCGCAACTGTGCTTCGGGAGATGCTTTCACGGCCCCAACGTTAGCCCCACCGGGGGCCAGTGTCGCGCCGCGAGATGCCCCTGATACGGCAGCGGCTTCGCGTCGTTTGAATATGCCCGGCTGCGCCGCGGGCCGCGTGATAAACATGCCGGCATGGAGATCCCCAGAGTCAGCCGGCCCTACATGCCCGGGTACGGCATCTCCGGGCCGGAAGAGGGCAGTGGCCTGCTGCAATGGTCCTGGGCCGCCGAGCGGCTGACGGCGGCCCGCAACTACTGGGTCGCGACAGTATGGCCGACCGGGCGGCCGCACCTGATGCCGGTCTGGGGCATGTGGGACGACAGCACGCTCTGGTTCTCCAGCGCCACGGGCTCGCGCAAGACCAAGAACCTCTGCGCCGACCCGTACTGCGTCATATCGACGGAATCAGCGTCCGACCCGGTCATCATCGAGGGGGCGGCGCGCGTGGTGACCGACCGCGGGGCCCTGCAGCGGGTGATCGACCTCATGAACGCGAAGTACGCGACGCACATCGAGGTCAGCTTCCTGGACCCGGACGTGAACGCCACGTTCGGGGTCCGGCCGCAGCGCGTGTTCGGCATGCGGGACGCGGATTTCACGGGGTCACCAACTCGTTGGATATTCGAGGATTGAACGAAGGTACCGTGGTCCTAGCGCGCCCGTTCCGGCCGTTCCGCGGTTATCCCGGCGATGTGGCCTGGTGGCGGGTTGGCCTGGCGCGGCTTCCATGTTCTTGATGGTGCGCGGCAAGGGGAGGGGCAGCGAAGGCTAACCGGCCCCGGCGGTCCGGGGCGAAGTATCAGGCCACGTACGGGGCCGTCGCGGGCGTGCTCACCGCGGCCGTGGCCCTGGGCGTCGGGCAGCTCGTGTCCGGCCTGAGCGTGCGGCAGGGCTCCCCGGCGGTCGTGGTCGGGCAGGCCGCGATCGACCTCGCTCCCCCGCCGGTGAAGAACTTCGCAATCTCCGCGTTCGGCGCCAACGACAAGACGGCGCTGGTCAGCGGCATCCTGGTCGCACTGGCCATCTTCGCGGCGCTGATCGGGGTGGTGGCGATGCGCCGGCTGGCCTACGGTTACGCCGGCCTGGTGGTCTTCACCGCGATCGGCCTGGCCGCCGCGCTGAGCCGCCCGAACGCGACGTCCGGCTACACGGTGCCCACGATCCTCGGGGCGGCGGTGGGCGCGTTCGCGCTCAGCCGGCTCATCCGCGCCGCGCACCAGGCTACGGCGCCGTCCCTGCGTGCTGGGGCGAGTCCAGCCCAGCGCGCGGCCGTTCCGCCGGACCGGTACGCGGGGTTCGAGTCCGCCACCGCCACGGGGCCCGGTTCGGTGTCAACGACACCCATCTCCCCGCCCCCTCCCCCGACGCCCCAGCCGGCCGCGCCAGCAGAACCGGCCACCGCAGCCGCACCGGACTCAGCGGCCCCGCCAGCAGAGCCGGCCACCGCAGCCGCACCGGACTCAGCGGCCCCGCCAGCAGAGCCGGCCACCGCAGCCGCACCGGCCACGCCCGCCGCCGCACCGGACCGGCGGGATGACGGCCCGGTATCCCGGCCGCCGTCGGCGGATACCTGGACCTACCGGCCGCCGGCCGGCCCAGGCCGGCGCCGTTTCCTGATCGTCAGCGGTGTCGCCGCGGGTGGCGCGGCCCTGGCCGCCCTCGCCGGGCGCGAGCTCAACGCGCGGCAGAGCGTCACGCAGGCCCGGGCCGCCATCCGCCTCCCCGCGCCTTCGCAGCCCGCGCCCCCGCTCGCGGCCGGCACCGACCTGAACATCCCGGGGCTGAGCTCCTTCGTCACCCCAAACTCCACCTTCTACCGCGTTGACACCGCCATCGTGCTGCCCGAGGTCGACCCGGCGCACTGGCAGCTGCACATCCACGGGATGGTGGAGCGCGAGGTCACGATCAGCTTCGCCGAGCTGCTCCGCAGGCCGCTGATCGAGCACTACGTGACCCTCTGCTGTGTGTCGAACCCTGTCGCGGGCCCCTACATCGGCAACGCGAAATGGCTGGGGGCGAGCCTGGCGAGCATCATCCGCTCGGCCCGGCCCAAGGCAGGAGCCACCCAGCTGTTGTGCACGTCCGTCGATGGCTTCACCTCCGGGACGCCGATCCAGGTGGTGCTGGACGGCCGGGACGCGCTGCTGGCGGTGGCCATGAACGGGACCGCGCTGCCCGTCGAGCATGGTTTCCCGGCCCGCATGGTCGTTCCCGGCCTCTACGGGTACGTGTCGGCGACCAAGTGGGTCACCGACATCAACGTCACAACGTACGAGGCGCAGACCGCATACTGGGCCGAGCGCGGCTGGTCCCAGCAGGCACCGATCAAGACCGAGTCGCGGATCGACGTTCCCATGGGCGGATCGACGGTCAAGGCGGGCCGTACCGCGGTCGCCGGGGTCGCCTGGGACCAGCACACCGGCATCGACGCCGTGGAGGTCCGCGTGGACCAGGGCGCATGGCACCAGTCCACCCTCGCCGCCGTCCCCGGCATCGACACCTGGCGCCAGTGGGTGTGGTACTGGGACGCCACCCCCGGCACCCACGTCATCGAGGCCCGGGCCACTAACGCCTCCGGCTACACCCAGACCGCCGCCCTGGCCCCCACCGAGCCCAACGGCGCCACCGGCTACCCTTCCAACTCCGTGACCATCAGCACCTGACCCGCTCCAGTCCCGCGGAGGGCAGCATTGGCTACTCGGGCTGAGAGCGCCACCGTCAACGCGGCCGGCCTGGTGCAGGGCATCGCCCTGGTCACCTTCCCGGCCGCCAGCACGATTTCACCGCCCGCAGTTCCTATGACCTGTCCAGCAGCCAGTACGGGGCGATGTTCGTGCCGCAGGTGATCACGGCGATCGTCGCCTCGCTGCTCGGCGCGGGCCTGCTCTGGCCCGGCCTGGCCAGGCGGGTCAGCGAGAAGGCCGTGTACCTGGCCGGCCTGCTGGCGGACCTGGCCGCGATGGTCCTGCTCATCGCGAGCTGGCTCGTCGCGGGTCAGCACGTGGCCGCGTACGTGCTGCTGCTGGCCGCCACCGCCTGCCTGGGCGCCGGCTTCGGGCTCGCCGTGCCGTCGCTCAATACCCTGGCGGCCGCGTTCCATCCCGCCGCGGTCGACAAGTCCGTGCTGGTCCTGAACGCATTGCTGGGGCTGGGCACGGCCCTCGCGCCGGCGTTCGTCGCGGCGTTCGTCGGCCTCGGGTTCTGGATCGGCCTGCCGGTCCTCGCCGCCTGCCTGCTCGTGAGCCTGATCGGGGTCAGCCTGCGGCTGCCCCTCAGTGCTGAGCCAGCGGGGCATCAGGGGCCGCCGCCAGCGGCGGCCGGGCGTCCCGCCCCCGATGCGGGTCAGCCCGCCGCACGGCGGCCGGCGGCGAGCTGCCGAATCCCGGCCGGGTTCTGGGTTTTCGCGGTGTTCGCGGTCCTGTACGGGTTCTGCGAGACGATGAACGGCAATTGGTCGCAGGCCGCTGGCACGGGCAAGGCCCCAGCGTAGTGCCCGTCAGCCGAGGGCGACCCTCAGGGCCCCGGGATCAGGACCAGGACGACGGCGAACGCCAGCAACGAGCCGTATGCTGACCAGTCCATTCCGGGAGCGTTACCCGGGTGGCTGCGGCTTATCCCGATCGGGCCGCCTTACCGCCAGCGTCAAGGGGAACGGGCGCCGGCGCAGGACGAACGGACCCCGGCGCGAGGACCCGCCGGAGCAGGCTGCGCTCCAGCAGCGTCCATGCGGTCGTGGTCAGCAGGTACAGCCCGGCGGCCAGCGGCAGGAGCGCCGCGAAGACTGCCGTGAGGTAGGGCAGCAGGCTCGTGACCCAGGAAGGAACACCGGCAGGCTGGGCACCAGCGGCACCAGGCGCCCCGGCCGTCGGGGGCTTACGTCCGGCTGGGGCGGTTGCTCCCGGAACGGTTTCCGCAGGCGGAACCAGACGGCGGGAAGCCCGGACGGCCAGCCAGCCGATCGCGGCCAGGAGGAGGAACAGTGCCGCGAAGACAGCGCCCTGGGCGCTGAGCGGGCCGGCCCCGCTGAGCCAGTGGCTGCCCAGCCGGGCGCCGAACAGATAGTGGGCCAGCAGGGCGTTGGGCGCCCCGCCGATCGACGTGGAGCGGAAGAGCAGGTACATGACGCTGAGGAACGGCCACTGCAGCAGGAGCGGCAGGCAGCCGGCGAACATGCCGGTGCCGTTGTCCCGGTACAGCGCCGTGAGCTCGCGTGTCAGAGGTTCGGGCTGCTTGGCGTAGCGCTGCCGGAGGGCCTGGGCCTGGGGCGCGATCCTGGCCTGCGCGATCTGGCCGCGGATGGCGTAGTAGCTGAACGGCAGCACCATCAGGCGGACGGCGACGGTGAACACGATGATGGCGGCGGCGACGGCCAGGCCGCCGGCCAGCGGGGTGAGGACGGCGGATATCGCGGTGACAACATGGTAGGCGGCGTCGACAGGGACGCCAAAGAGACCGAACATGGCGAGCAACCCTCCAGCGGGTCAGAAGAGACGGTTGACGGCTGGAGACGGCCGCGATCAGCTGTGGCCGGCGCGCGGTGGAGGGCTCCGGATGCGCTCACTTAGCCATCAGACCCAATGGGAATATGAGGCCTCGGGGGCAGGTGGTACGCGTCGCGGGCAACACGAGGGCGCTCGGCGCGTACCGGAGATGCCGGTGAGCAAGGGAGCCGGGCCGACGAAGGTCAGGCGGCCGCCGGGACCGCCGATGGTGCTCTGGGGCGTGGCCGCCCGGCCGCGTCGGGGTCACGCTGGCGCTGGAACGCCGCAGACCAGGATTTCTCCCGAAGACCGGCCACGCGCCTGGTCAACGGGGGCGCCGTAGCCATCCGGGCGATCCGGGCGCCGTCCGCCGCCAGCACCGCGACCAGGCCGATCAGCACGGCGGACAGGACGGCCGTGCTCACGATCGTGAGGGCACCCGCGCCACTGAGCAGGAGCCCGAGGTGCCACAGGACGGCAGCCATCGCGACGGCACCATCCCGGATACCTGGCACGGCCAACGCCTCCCGCTCTCCACGAGGCCTCACACGGGGCAATCGCCCTCAGGCTACGCCAGCGCGGGGCCCGGCGGGACGCCACCGGACCCGCCCAGTTCCGGCCGTAGCTGACCAGTCCCGGCCGGGCCCGGCCAGTTCGGGCTCTAGCCGGCCAGCTCCGCGACGGCGGCGAGGAGGCGATCCACGTCGCAGCGGTCGTTATAGTGCACCAGCCCCGCGCGCACGGCGCCGCCCGAATCGCGGATACCCAGCGCCCCGGTGAGCTCCCAGGCGTAGTTGTGGCCGTTCCAGACGTTCACGTGGCGGCGGGCCAGATGCGCCGCAACCTCCGCCGGCGTGTGGCCCGCCACGTTGAAGTAGGCGGTCGCAGTGCGGCTCGCGGCCTTTCCGTACGTAGTCACGTGCTCCATCGCGTCCAGCGCGCCGAGCATGTCCGCGAACAGCCGTCTCTCGTAGTCCTGGACGGCCGCCATCGACGAGAGGACTTGCTCGCGGCGGGTACCCGCCGGCTCCCCGCCGAGGCTGGCCAGGTGGTCTACGGCGGCCGTCAGGCCGGCCAAATCCGCGTAGGCGGGAGTCCCCAGCTCGAAACGTTCGGGCACGTCATCCGGCGAGGAGGCGAGCTTGTCCGGGCGGAGGGTCTCCAGCAAGGCGGGATCGGCGATGACCGTCCCGATGTGCGGGCCGGACCACTTGTAGGCGCTGGTCGCGTAGAAGTCCGCCCCGAGGGCGCGGACGTCGACCGGCGTGTGCGGGGTGGCATGCACACCGTCGACGTAGGTCAGCGCGCCGACGGCGTGGGCGCGGGCGGCGATCGCCGCGACGTCCGGCCGCGTCCCGAGGATGTTGCTCGCCGCCGTCACCGCCACCAGCCGGGTCCGTTCCGACAGCAGCCGGCCGTACTGCGCGACGGGCAGCTCCCCCGTCGATATGTCGACTTCAGCCCACCGCACCCTGGCTTCGGCCCGGGCGGCGGCCTGTACCCACGGGCGCACGTTCGCGTCGTGATCCAGGCGGGAGACCACGATCTCGTCGCCGGGCCGCCACGTGTCCGACAAGGCGGCGGCCAGCCGGTAGGTGAGCGTGGTCATGTTCGGGCCGAGGATGACGCCGTCCGGGCGGCCGCCCACGAGATCGGCGACGGCCCGGCGACAGCCGGTCACGATGGTGCTGGCCCGCTCGCTGGCCGGGAAGGCCCCGCCCGAGTTGCCGATTCCGGCCCGGGCCGCGGCGGCGATGGTGTTGATGACGGCCTCGGGCACCTGCGTTCCGGCGGCGCCGTCGAGGTAGGCGTATCCGTCGCGCAGCGCGGGGTAGGCGGCGCGAACGGCTTCTGCGTCAAAGTTCACGCGGCCCATGCTGCCACCTTTGGGCGGGAACGAACTCTGGCGCTCTGGAAGCGGGAACGCCGCGCCACCCGGGACCTTGCCGGGCTCCGCCGCGGCGAAGCGCGTACGCTATGGCTGGGCCGGATGCTGCGCGTAGGGGCCGGCCGCTGCGCGAGGCAAACGAGCAGGCCACCGTCGGAACGGCCGTCACGGGAAAGGGCACGGCGTGAGAAAGCGTCAGCAGGTCAGCCAGGAGGCGCTGAAGAGCCATGCGGCGGATGTCGCGCTCGCCGCCAAGTTCGACGAGTTGCTGGCGGCCGCCCGTCAGGCCGAGCTGGAATTCCGCCGGGCCGAGGTAAGTTCCGCCACCCCCCTGACCGAACGGAGACGGCTGGCGGTCGACCTGGATGCCGCGCTGACCGAGGTGATGCGGTCGGCCTTCGCCGCCCAGCGGGCCGCGATCGGCCCCCGCGGCTACGACGACCGGATCTACCGGCGCAAGGCGATGGCGCGGCCGGACGTGCACGCTCTAACGGCCGAGGCCGAGCGACTGCTGACGCTCCGGGAAAGCCACCGGCTCAACGGCATTCCCCCGGCGCCGCTGCGGCCCGCCGTATAGCCGTGTGCACAAACGTCGCCCGCGACCATATCAACGGCGCGCCGGGACGCTCTGCCTAGTGGGACGGCACCTCACCGGCGACACGCTGACCGACCTGCGGTGAAGCCAAATGAGGCGCGGACGCCGCGGTACCGGCCTACAGTCGTACGCGGCGGGAACGGGCGGCCGCCCCGCCAACTGAACAGAGCCGTATCCCGGTAGCCAGCCACCCGGGCCGGAGCCGCCAACCCGCGGTCTGACCTAGGCGTCTAACTATTCGAACCCGTAGTGCCTGGGGGAAGCTCTGAATAGGTGTCGGCGGGCAGTCGACAGCGGGCCGCCCGTCTGCTCGCCGACTGCGGCCCATGAGCCGGCGGCGAGAAGTCGCGACCGGGCCCAGCCCGGGGGGATCCCGACCGGCCACGACGGTGCCGGAGCGGGCCCGGCGCGGTGCAGCGCACCCGATGGGCGCGGTGCAGCGCACCCAATGGACGCGGTGCAGCGCACCCGATGGACGCGGTGCAGCGCACCCGATGGACGCGGTGCAGCGCACCCGATGGACGCGGTGCAGCGCACCCAATGGACCAGACCAATTCGGGCGTGTCCCTTGCACGGTGCGGCACCCGGTAGGACAGTTGGTCTAGAGCAGTTGGTCTAGGCCACTGAGATGGCGAGGCGCCCCCAGCGACCGCGCCAGGCCCGGCGGAAGGCCTATTGGCCAGCCACCGGGTGTAGTCAGAAAATGCCATAGCGGATAGCCCGCCTGAAGCTACAAAAAGCTCCCGGAAAAACGGTCAGAATGAGCCATGTTGCAGTCCGCACTCGCTGCGGCACACTAACATATGATTCAGAACACGCACGATAAGAAGCTCGCGAGGAGGCACGACATGTGCCAACACACGCCAAGGTGTCCGGAGGCGTCAGCGCCGGACCGTGAGGCGGCCCGAACACTGGCCAGTCACCCCGATCAGGGCTGGAGCCTGCTCTGCAACGGGATTGTTATATTTGAAGACACCGGTGAACTGCTGCCGGGCGGCGCCACGATCGCCCCGCACCGGCCGACTGATCTGGTGTTCTATCCGACGACCGTGATCTCCCAGCCGGGACACGCCCCCGCCGCCTAAAAGCCCGGCAGGAACGTTTTTCAGCGGACAGCGAAATGCCCCTCGGGAGCATTCCGCACCGCGGACGAGACACTCGTCCGGGGGATGATTACGAAACAGCAACACCCGTTAAAGCGTCAACGGCCAAATTGTTATCAACGGTGAATCCCGAGTACCGGCTTCCCGCCCAGTCGGCTACAACCACTCTTTGATGGCTCTTCGCGTTCATTCGGATGGCACCGCCGTGGCTCTCAGCGCACCAGCGGCACGACCTCACTGAGCCAGCCGGTGACCGCCTCCGCCACCGACGCGGGATTCCGCGAAAGCGCGTGGGACTCACCTTTCAGGACCACCACCCGGATGGCGTCTTCGGGACCGGGGATGCCGAACGGATCTCTGTCCCCGTTCACGACAAGAACGCGGGCGCCTCCGTCCGCGGCCGCGCGCAACTCCGCAGCGCGGGCAGGCGGATTACTGGATCCGGCGCTCCGGGCGGCCGCGCGCAACTTCGTGGCGCGGGCAGGCGGATCAGCGGTACCCGCGCTCCCGGCGGCCGCGCGGCGTCCCGGTGGACGGAGCGGGAACGCCAGCGCGATGACTGCCCTGGCCCCCACGGCCGCCGCCGTGCGGCAGGCCACCCGCGCACCATTGCTCCGGCCGCCCACGATCAGCGGAGTGCCCGGGCTCAGCGGCACCGCGTCCGCGTCCTTCTCCGGCCCGGCCCACGGCCCGGACCACGGTCTGCCGCGCAGGAAGGCGATGATCTCCCGCCACGCCTCGTCCTGGGCGGCGGGCGAACCGGGTGCCCTGGCCCCTGCGATCCGGTACGGCTGGGTGACGAGCGCCGTCGCACCGCCTGCCCGGAGGGCAGCGTCCCGGACGGCCAGCAGGTCGGGCGCATTGACCGAGCCCCCGGCCCCGTGCGTGAGCACCAGGAGGAACGACGGGGGCCCGGAGGCGCTGGGCCCGCTCGGCACGGCCAGTTCGGCCCGCGCCGGGCCGTGGCTGGTCCCGATGTCCACGCCGGTACCGGTCAGACGGGCAGCATCTTCTTCAGGAACTCGCCCGTGTAGCTGTCCTCGACCATCGCCACCTGCTCGGGCGTTCCGGTCGCGATAACCGTCCCGCCGCCCGAACCGCCCTCCGGCCCGAGGTCAACGACCCAGTCCGCCGTCTTGATCACGTCAAGGTTGTGCTCGATGACGATCACCGTGTTCCCGGTGTCGACCAGCCGGCCGAGGACGCCGAGGAGCTTGCGGATGTCCTCGAAGTGCAGCCCGGTGGTGGGCTCGTCCAGCACGTAGATGGTCCGCCCGGTGGCCCGCCGCTGCAGCTCCGAGGCCAGCTTCACGCGCTGCGCCTCGCCGCCGGACAGCGTGGGCGCGGGCTGGCCCAGGCGGACATAGCCCAGCCCGACGTCGACCAGGGTCTTAAGGTGGCGGTGGATGGCCGGGACGGGCTCGAAGAACTCGGCGGCCTCCTCGATCGGCATGTCCAGCACCTCGGCGATGGTCTTGCCCTTGTAGTGCACCTGCAGGGTGTCGGTGTTGTACCGCGCACCGTGGCAGACCTCGCATGGCACGTAGACGTCCGGCAGGAACTGCATCTCGATCTTGATGGTGCCGTCACCGGAGCACGCCTCGCACCGGCCGCCCTTGACGTTGAAGGAGAACCGGCCCGGCTGGTAGCCGCGGATCTTCGCCTCGGTGGTCTGCGCGAACAGCTTGCGCACGTGATCGAAGACGCCCGTGTAGGTGGCCGGATTCGACCGCGGGGTCCGCCCGATCGGCCCCTGGTCGACGTGCACCACCTTGTCCAGCTGCTTCATCCCGGTGATCCGGGTGTGCTTGCCGGGTACGGTCCGCGCGCCGTTCAGCTCCTTGGCCAGCGCGTTGTACAGGATCTCGTTGACCAGGGTCGACTTGCCTGAGCCGGACACCCCGGTGACCGCCACCAGGCAGCCGAGCGGGAACGCCACGTCCACGTTCCGCAGGTTGTGCTCGCTTGCGCCCTTGACCACGACCTCGCGGCTCTTCGACGGCGACCGCCGAATCTCCGGCACGGGGATCGACGCGCGCCCGGACAGGTACGCCCCGGTCAGCGACTTCTCACTGCTGAGCAGGTCCTGAACCGGCCCGGACACGACCACCCAGCCGCCGTGCTCGCCCGCCCCGGGGCCGATGTCGACCACCCAGTCGGCGGCGCGGATGGTGTCCTCGTCATGCTCCACGACGATCAGCGTGTTGCCCAGGTCGCGCAGCCGCGTCAGCGTCTCCAGCAGCCGGTGGTTGTCCCGCTGGTGCAGGCCGATCGACGGCTCATCCAGCACGTACAGCACGCCGACCAGCCCGGACCCGATCTGGGTGGCGAGCCGGATCCGCTGTGCCTCTCCCCCGGCCAGCGTCGCCGACGCCCGGTTCAGGCTGAGGTAGTCGAGGCCCACGTCGAGCAGGAATCCGAGCCGCGCATTGACCTCCTTCAGGATCTGGGCCGCGATCTGCCGGTCCCGTTCGGAAAGATTGATGTCGAGCATGAGCTTGGCCATCTCCCCGATGGGCAGAGCGCAGGTGTCCGCGATCGACCGGTCGTCGATGGTGACCGCCAGCGCGATCGGCTTCAGCCGGGTCCCGCGGCACGAGGGACACGGCACCTCGCGCATGTACCCCGCGAACTTCTCCCGGCTGGAGTCGCTCTCCGCCTCGGAGTGCCGCCGCTCAACGTAGGGGATCACGCCCTCGAACGCTGTGTAGTACGAGCGCTCCCGGCCGTACCGGTTCCGGTACCGCACGTGCACCTGATGGTCGAACCCCTTGAGCAGGGCATTGCGCGCCCGGGACGGCAGTCCCTCCCACGGCGTGTCCAAGTTGAAGCCCAGGGCGTCCCCGAGCGCCTCGACCAGGCGAGCGAAGTAGTCGCTGACGTGCCCGCCGCTCCACGGCGCGAGCGCCCCCTCGGCCAGCGTCATCGCCGGGTCCGGGACGATCAGCTCCGGGTCGACCTCCATCCGGGTGCCGAGGCCGGTGCAATCCGGGCAGGCACCCCATGGAGAGTTGAACGAGAACGAGCGCGGCTCCAGCTCGTCGAACGACAGGTCGTCGTACAGGCAGGCCAGGTGCTCCGAATACATCCGCTCGCGGTGCGCGTCGCCCTCGGGCAGGTCCACGAAGTCGAGCACGACGACCCCGCCGGACAAGCCGAGCGCGGTCTCCACCGAGTCGGTCAGCCGGCGCCGCGCGGTGTCCTTGACCGCGAGCCGGTCCACGATGACCTCGATGTCGTGCTTCTCGTACTTCTTCAGCTTCGGCAGTTCGGCGCCCGGGCCGGTGGCGCTGTCGAGGCGGATGACCTGACCGTCCACGCGGGCCCGCGAGTAGCCCTTGGTCTGCAGCTCCCGGAGCAGGTCCGCGTACTCGCCCTTGCGGCCGCGGACAACGGGGGCCAGCACCTGGAACCGGGTTCCCTCCGCCAGCTCCAGCACACGGTCAACGATCTGCTGCGGGCTCTGCCGCGCGATCGGGCGGCCGCAGATCGGGCAGTGCGGCTTACCCACCCGCGCGTATAGCAGCCGCATGTAATCGTAGATCTCCGTGATCGTGCCGACCGTCGATCGCGGGTTGCGGCTGGCCGCCTTCTGGTCGATCGACACGGCCGGGGACAGCCCGTCGATGAAGTCGACGTCGGGCTTGTCCATCTGGCCCAGGAACTGGCGCGCGTACGCCGACAGGGACTCCACATAGCGGCGCTGACCCTCGGCGAAGATCGTGTCGAAAGCGAGGCTCGACTTCCCGGACCCGGACAGCCCGGTGAACACGATCAAGGCATCTCGTGGCAGGTCAATCGAGATGTCCTTGAGGTTGTGCTCGCGTGCGCCGCGAACGACAAGTCGGTCAGCCACTGGGCTCTCTGCTCCCCTGTTGCTCGGCTGGGCTTACTTCGGCGGGCGGATCTACGTTGGTGGGCTGGCGCAATGGGCCTCGCGGGGTCTGCGTGAACGGTGATGCCAGTGCTACGTCTGCGCAGCTCGTCCGGGGCGGAGATGGCGCCACACCATGCTAGCCAGGCGGTCCGACAAAACCGGGCCGCTCCCGCAGCTGGGCAGCTGGCCTATCCAGTGACCGTTACAGCCCTCACGGCCGTTACCGCCCTCAACGTCCCGGCCCAATGACCGTTACGGCCCTCACGGCCGTTACCGCCCTCAACGACCGTTACGTCCCGGCCCAATGACCGTTACAGCCCCGCCGCCCGCTGGGCCAGCCTCTCCTCAACACCCGTGCTCACCGGGCTCTTCCCTCCACACTACGGGGGCGCCGGCGCGTTGCGCATGGCGGCGGACCAGGGGGCCCGCCCACGTTCCCCTGATCGAGGGACGCCGGGCGCTCCGGTAGGCACGGGCTCCGGGATGCCCGGCCACCGGCATGCCCGGGGCTCCGCGAAGCAGAGGGGCTGGGTAAATAACTTGCGCACGCGGCATGACGGCCGGGAACCTGGCGACGCACCTCCGTAAGCTCGAGGATGCCGGCTACGTCGAGGTGACCAGCACCTACCGCCGCACACCGGTCACCTACCTCGCCCTCACCCGGGCCGGGCGACGGGCACTGGAGGACTGCACCGCGCCGTTGCGGAACCTCCGGACAATTCCCTCACACAACGGGCACGCCCCGCCCGGCGCGCCGCACGAACACCCTTCAGACCAGAAATACTCAGACGTGACAGAGAAGGAGATCTCTCCATGACCGAGTCCTCATCCACCAGACCCGCCACCACCCCGCCGCCCGGGACGTTCCGCCTCGATCCCGATCGCGCCACCATCCGGATCGACGGAAAGGGCATGCTCGGGCTGATACCCGTGCACGGCACCATGCGGCTCGTCTCAGGCGAGGTGACGATCGCCGACGATCCCGGACAGTCCAGCGTCGGGGCGGTCATCGAGACGGCGAGCTATTCGTCCGGGAACAGCAAGCGCGACAAGGACGTCACCTCTTCCAACCTGCTCGACGCGCAGGCCTACCCCGAGATCACGTTCAGCGGCGAGGGGGCGCGGGCACAGGGAGGCGGCTGGGTCGTCCCCGGCACGGTGACCGCGCACGGCGTGCCAGTGCCGGCCGAACTGACCATCGACGACGTCCGCACCGAGGACGGCGCCATCCGCTTCCACGCCGTCGCCACACTGGATCGCACCCAGTTCGGCGTAACGAAGATGAAGGCCATGGTCGCCCGTGTGGTCAACGTGATCATCGACGTGGTCGCCGTTCCCGGCTGACACCTACCCCCCGGAGGCGGGGACCGGCATCGCAAGGCCGCCGGGCCCGCCCTCGTAGAACCCACGAGGCACCGATGACCCCGGCCAGCAATCACGGCAAGATCTGCTACCTGCAGATCGGCCGGGAACATCATCGGCGTATGACAGCAAGGTGCCCGACCGTAATGAATTGGTTGCGATCGGTGTTCACCGACACCAAGCGGCCGGTGCCTGCGGCCCGTACCATGGCCACGTGACCTACACCGGGAATGTGAAAGTCGGCGGGCCGCCGGACACCCGTGAGATCGATGGCCTCACGATCACAAAGCTGGCCGTCGGCCCGATGGACAACAACGCCTACCTGCTGCGCGACGCGGCGACGGGCGAGGGCCTGCTCATCGACGCGGCGAACGAGGCGGACCGGCTGATTGAGATGATCGGTGGCACGCCCATCACCTGGATCGTGACCACGCACCGGCACCTCGATCACTGGCAGGCCCTGGCCGAGGTCCAGCAGGCCACCGGCGCGGTGGTCGTCGCCCACACCGAGGACGCGGGCGAACTGCCCATCCCCGTGGACGACGACATCACCGACGGGGACATCCTGCGGTTCGGTGACGCGGCCGTGTCCGTCATCAACCTGCGCGGGCATACCCCGGGCAGCGTCGCGCTCTGCTACGACGCCGGGGGTCGGCTGGCCGGGTCGCCGCACCTGTTCACCGGCGACTCGCTGTTCCCGGGCGGCCCGGGCAAGACGACGAACCCGAAGGACTTCACGTCGCTGATGGATGACCTGGAGGAGCGGGTGTTCGGGCCGCTGCCGGACCCGACCTGGGTCTACCCCGGCCACGGTAACGACACCACCCTCGGCGCGGAGCGCCCCCATCTGGCCGAATGGCGTGCCCGCGGCTGGTGATCCGCAGGCCGGGGTGGCCAAGGAGGACCGGATGAGTCCAGCGGAGGGCCAGCGACGCGACGCCTTCCCCCCGGGTTTCCTGTGGGGTGCGGCGACCGCCGCCTACCAGATCGAGGGCGCGCCCGCCGAGGACGGGAAGGGCCGGTCCATCTGGGACACGTTCAGCCACCAGCCCGGGCGGACCGCGCACGGCGACACCGGGGACATCGCGTGCGATGACTACCATCGGGTCGGCGAGGACATCGCCCTGGTGGCCGGGCTTAACGCCGGCGCCTACCGGTTCTCCATCTCCTGGCCGCGCATCCAGCCGGACGGCCGGGGCAGCGCGAACCCGGCCGGCCTGGCGCACTACAGCAGGCTCGTGGACACGCTGCTGGAGCGCGGGATCACGCCCATGGTGACGCTGTATCACTGGGACCTGCCGCAAGCGCTGCAGGACAAGGGCGGCTGGGCGGCCCGCGACAGCGCCGAACTGTTCGCCGACTACGCCGGGATCGTGGCCGGGGCCCTGGGCGACCGGGTGGACCGCTGGATCACGATCAACGAGCCATGGGTGATCGCGAACATGGGCTACCGGTGGGGCCAGCACGCGCCCGGTATCCGGGACGAGGGTCACGCCGTGGCCACCACCCACCACCTGCTGCTGGCGCACGGCCGCGCCGCCGCCGCCGTCCGGGCCGCCACCCCGGCTGGTACCGGCGCGGCGCGCACGCAGGTCGGCATCACGCTCAACATGACGCACGTCTACCCGGCCGACCCGGCCAGCGCCGGGGACCGCGAACTGGCCGCCGACATCGACGCCGAGATCAATGGGGTCTTCCTCAGTCCCCTGATCGACGGGTCGTACCCGGCGCGCCTCGGCGCCGGTCACGTCCCCGGGCCGCAGATCGTCCGGGACGGGGACTTCGCCACGATCCAGGCGCCGATCGATTTCCTGGGCGTGAACTACTACTTCCCGCACGTCGTCGCCATCCGCGAGGACGGAATCTTCCGCCGCGGCGACACCCCGATGGGACGGGGGTTCGCCGTGTTCGTCCGGCCGGACCGCTTGCCGGTCACCGCGATGGACTGGATCGTCCAACCTGACGGCCTGTACGACCTGCTGATCCGGCTCCGTGACGACGCGCCCGGGCTGCCCCTGTACATCACCGAGAACGGCGCGGCCGGTCACGACTACGTCAACCCGGACGGCACCATCGAGGACACCGAACGGATCGACTACCTGCGCGGTCATCTGCGGGCGGCCCACCGCGCCCTCACCGCGGGCACCGACCTGCGGGGGTACTTCGCCTGGTCGCTGATGGACAACTTCGAGTGGGCGCACGGGTATTCGCAGCGGTTCGGTCTGATCTTCGTCGACTACGGCACGCAGCGGCGCATCCCGAAGCGCAGCGCCGGATGGTTCGCCGACGTCGCCGGGAACAACTCGATTCCGGCGGACTAAGACGTGCGTCGGCCAGGCCCGTACCGGCTGGTGATCGCGCCGGACAAATTCAAGGGCTCGCTGTCCGCGCCCCAGGTAGCCGCCCACCTGGCGCGGGGGCTCGCGGAGGCGGTTCCGGGCGTGCGAACCGACGAGGTGCCGGTGGCCGACGGAGGGGACGGGACCGTGGACGCGGCGGTGGCGGCCGGTTATCGGCCTATTGACGTGCTGGTCAGCGGGCCCACCGGCGAACCAGTCACGGCCGCGTTCGCGATCCGCGGCCAGGTGGCGGTCGTCGAGGCGGCGCAGGCCTGCGGGCTCAGCCGGCTGCCCGGTGGCCGCTTCCGGCCGCTGACCGCGACGAGTTACGGGGTCGGCGAGCTCATCGCCGCCGCCGCCGACGCGGGCGCCCGGCACATCGTGCTGGGCCTGGGCGGCAGCGCCACCACCGACGGCGGCGCGGGACTGATCGCGGCTCTGGGCGGCCGGCTGCTGGGCGCGGACGGCGGGCCGGTCGCGTCCGGGGGCGCCGCGCTGGCCGGGCTGCGCGGGCTCGACCCGACCGGCCTGCGGGACCTGTCCGGGGTGGACGTGCTGCTGGCCAGCGACGTGGACAATCCCCTGCTCGGCCCCGACGGGGCAGCGGCGATCTACGGCCCGCAGAAGGGCGCGGCCCCGGAGGATATTCCGGTCCTGGAGGAGGGCCTGGCGCGGTGGGCCGACGTGGCCGAGACGGCGCTGGGTGAAGGCCTCCGGGACCGGCCGGACGCGGGCGCAATGAGCCCCAGCTTCCGGGGGTGGCCGGGCGGCGCAGGCGCGCGGAGTCCCAGGGTGCGGCAGTGGGCAGGGGCGGGCGCGGCAGGCGGTCTCGGTTTCGCGGCGCTGGCCTTCCTGGGCGCGCGGATGCAGCCGGGCATCGAGGTGGTACTGGAGCTGGTGTCCTTTGCCGAGCGGGCGGCGGGCGCCAGCCTGGTGATCACGGGCGAGGGATCGCTGGACGCGCAGACGCTGCGCGGCAAGGCCCCGGCCGGCGTCGCCCGGGCCACCCGGGCGGTGTCGCCGGGGACGCCCGTGGTGGCCGTGGCCGGCGCGTGTTCCCTCGACCGCGCGGCCCTGGAGGGCGCCGGGATCGCCGCCGCGTACGCGCTCGCCGACCTCGAACCTGACCGGTCGTCCAGCATGGTCAACGCCGGCCCGTTGCTGGAAAGGCTCGCAACCCGGCTCGCCGCCGACTGGCTCCCGCCACGCAGGTGAGCAGAGTGCCGGAGATGGCCCGTGTGCCCGGCCGGGGGCCCATCCGTCCGGGGCTGACTCCGGCCGCGACGGTCGTCCAATCCGCTGGCCCGGGTCTCCCGTAATACGAGAAACACTCAGCAACAGGCGTAAAACATCCAGGTTATTGAAACCGGGAATCTATCAGGCACCCTCTGCTCGCGCCTGGGCAGATACGGGGCCCGCCACAACGGGCCAGAGCGGAAGGCGGCACCGTGCCAGGTGTCGGACCATCGGACACCGCTTGACGCCCTGGTTGCCGAACGCATAGAAACGGAGACACATCGTGACAAACATGCCTGCAGCCGGCGGCGACGTCCCGGCTGTGGCGACCGGCGGGGGGTACCAGTCATGACGGTAATCGAAGCGCCTTTGCGTCCGGTGGAAGTGGATCTTTCGGTTCCGGGGCCTGCGTCCGGTGGAAGTGGATCTTTCGGTTCCGGGGCCGAATGGGCGAGCGCTAGCGGCTCCTTAGGCGGCGGGGCCCGGGGCGCGGCCGGGCGCGGCGGTCGTGAGACGGCGGTAGGT
>Ga0181518_10002188_pt1 | contig 19041 bp, 18 predicted proteins | sample PEATcosm2014_Bin_28_FD_119751 | JGI IMG/M metagenome (GOLD analysis project Ga0181518, IMG submission 119751) | Peatland microbial communities from MTU Mesocosm Facility, Houghton, MI, USA - PEATcosm2014_Bin01_60_metaG | ecosystem: Environmental > Terrestrial > Soil > Wetlands > Peat | place... | reverse complement strand
GCCTGCAGCCGCCGCACGTAAGCAGAAATCCATGGCTGGCGGGTGCGCTTCATGCGCTCGGCCGCCAAAATCGTTTGCACTTCGGCGAAGGCGCTATCGAGCGCGTCATTGATGATCACGTAGTCGTATTCGGCCCAGTGACTGAGCTCGCCGGACGCCTTGGCCATCCGGCGCCCGATCACGTCTTTGTCGTCGAGCGCGCGGGTGTGCAGACGACGTTCAAGCTCGGGAATGGACGGCGGCAGCACGAAGATGCTGGCAATGTCGCCGCGCGCTTTCTCGCTCAATTGTTGCGTGCCCTGCCAATCGATATCGAACAAGACATCGCGGCCGGCGCGTAACGCCCGCTCGACGGGCCGGCGCGGCGTGCCATAGTGGTGGCCAAACACTTCGGCCCACTCCATGAGCTCGCCCTTCGCCACCATGGCATCGAAGCGGGCGCGGTCGATGAAGTGATAATCTCGGCCGTTTTTTTCGCCACGCCGTTTCGGACGCGTCGTCACCGAAACCGACAGCTCGATGTTGGGATCGGCCTTAAGCAGCATCCGCGACAACGTCGTCTTGCCGGCGCCCGACGGCGACGACAGCACCAGCATCAGGCCGCGGCGGCCAACTGCCTTTTGCTTTCGAGCCTTGCGCGCCATGGCCTATTCCACGTTCTGCACCTGCTCGCGGAATTGCTCGACCGTTGCCTTGAGCTCCAGACCGATATTGGTGAGATCGAGATCGTTCGCCTTCGAGCACAGCGTGTTGGCCTCGCGGTTGAGCTCCTGGGCGAGAAAATCGAGCCGCCGGCCGATCGCGCCGCCCTGCTCGATCAGGCTCCGCGCCTGCGCGACATGCGCCGCCAGACGATCGAGCTCCTCGCGCACGTCGGCCTTGCTCGCGATCAGGATCGCTTCCTGGTGCAGCCGGTCCGGATCGAAGCGCTCCGACTGTGCCAGCAATGTCGCGATCTGTTCGGCGAGCCGCGCGCGGATCGCCTCGGGCTGGCGTCCCGGCGACTGATCGGCGCGCTCGGCGAGGACGGCAATCTCGCTGAGCCGGGCCATCAATACTTGGCCGAGCGCCGCACCTTCGTGCCGGCGCATTGCGGCGAGTGCGCCGATCGCTTCGGCAAAGCCTTTGGTGACGGCGGCCTCGGCGCTGCGCCGCTCCTCCTCGTTCTCCTCGGTGTCGCTGACCTCCATCACGCCCTTGAGCGCCAGAAGGCCGTCGATCGTCGGCGGCGACGACTCGATTTGCCGCGCCAGCTGTCGCGCCGTCGCCAGCACCGCATCGAGCACGGCGGCATTGACGCGAACCACCGGCGCGGCGCCCGAGCGCTCGACGGTCAGACCGGCTTGAATGGAGCCGCGGGCGAGAGTCTCGGCGGCGCGCGAGCGTATTGTGGGCTCGATCGCATCCCAGCCGGGCGGCAGGCGCAGGCGCAGATCGAGGCCCTTGCCGTTGACCGATTTGATTTCCCAGGCCCACGCATAGGAACCGCAGACGCCATGGCTGCGAGCAAATCCGGTCATGCTCGACAGCGCCATGGAATACGATCTCCGGCAGAATCGCGTGATAAAATCGCGCCGAACTTAGCGGCGGCTTGTTACGCTCACAAGGGCGTCACTCGCAAACAACCCGACAGCAGTGCGCTCGTGCCGACGACAGCACGGCAGCCATTTAGTGCGTGGACTGCGACGATTGCGTCGTCGGATTGCGATGGGTGGTTGTGTGGTGCGGCGCCGGCGGCGATGCCGCGGCTGGAGCGGGAGAAGCGGCAGCCGCCGCGGCCGGAGCAACCTGCGGCGGCGTCCCGGCATCGGCGGGGGCACGATCCTTCAGGTCGGTTTCGAACGAGCGCAGGCGCGCCACGTTTTTCTGATGCTGGTCGTAGTTTTCCGCAAACACGTGACCGCCGGCGCCGTCGGCGACGAAATAGAGCTCGCGTGTGCGCGCCGGATTGGCGGCCGCCTCGAGCGAGGCGCGGCCGGGATTGCAGATCGGCCCCGGCGGCAAGCCGTCGATCTGATAGGTATTGTACGGCGTCGGCTGATCGATCTCGCTCTTCATGATCGGCCGCCCGAGTGTGCCCTTGCCGCCGACCAGGCCGTAAATGATCGTCGGGTCGGACTGCAGCCGCATCCGCTGTTTCAGCCGATTGACGAAAACGGCGGCGACGCGCGTGCGCTCGTCGGGCTTGGCGGTCTCTTTCTCGATCAAGGACGCCAGCACGACGAGCTGGTCCGGCGTCTTAAGCGGCAGATCGGGCGAGTGCCGGTCCCAGACTTCCTTGAGCAGACGTTGCTGCGCCGCCTGCATGCGCTGAATGATCTGCTCGCGGCTGATGCCGCGGGTGAAATTGTAGGTGTCGGGCAACAGGCTGCCCTCGCGCGGGATTTCCTTGATGTTGCCGGTGAGGATGTCGTCCTGCAACAAGCGCGCGACGATCTGCTCGGAGGTCAGACCTTCGGGAAGGTTGATCTGATGCGAGATGACCTTGCCGTCAACGATCGTCGCAACCACGTCGCGCAGGCTGGCATGGGCAGCGAACTGATATTCGCCCGCTTTCAAGTCCTCGCGCGCTTTGAGCACCAGCACGCCGCCGACGAACACCCAGGGTTGGTCGATGACGCCTTCGCGTTGCAAAACATCGGCAATGTCGCGGATGCCGGAGCCGTGCGGAATATTGACGATCTTGTCCGCCGCCAGCGGGCCCGGCATTTCGAACCGCTGTTTGCCGAGGAAGAGCGCGGCGATGCCAACAACCGCGAGCAGCACGAACAGGCTGAAGATGGCGTTACCGATGATGACGAGCGGGTGGCGAGCGCTGCGTGAGCGGCGCGCCGGCGCGTCGACCATTTCGGGCTCGAGCGCCGAGCGCGGGCTGCGCGGCGTGATGCGTTTGAGCTCGTTGGCCTTCGCATCCATGGCTGCCGCGCCCGTTCCATTCGCCTGGCGCTGCGAGGACGGCTCGCCGGCGCCGGTTCTGCCGGAAGGGCGGGAGTATGACACGGGCGCGGGTATTGGCGAGGGCTTCACGGTCGCGACCGGCGGTGGCTTGGCGGCAGCCGGTGCGGCGCGCGCTGGCTCGGCCCGCACGGGCGCTGTGCTTCGCTCGCCGCCCTTGGGCGGTGGGTTGGACGCCGTCACCACCGATTATCCGCCCTGACAGAGTGCATGATTAGCGACGAAGCCCCGCTCGCCCGCGACGGATGCTCGCACATTCTCCAATATATGCCCATGGTCAAATGCGCGGCAGTGGATCGCAGGCGAGTAGGGAGCAAATATGGCGAAACCGGACCGCCAGAGCGCCAATCGTTTCATATGAATCGATTGGCGCTCTAGCATTTTGGTGGAGCATGATCTTTTCCGAAAACCGGTGGCCACTTTTCGGAATCATGCTCTATTCGGCCAAGCGGCGGAACACCAGGCTGGCATTGGTGCCGCCGAAGCCGAATGAATTCGACAGCGCGATGTTGATCGGCTTTTCGCGGGGCTTGTGCGGCACCAGATCGATTGCCGTGGCGACCGAGGGGTTATCGAGATTGATCGTCGGAGGTACGATGTTATCGCGCATCGCCAACAGGCAGAAGATCGATTCAACCGCGCCGGCCGCGCCGAGCAGATGACCGATCGACGATTTTGTCGATGACATGGATATGCGACCCGCGGCATTGCCGACGAGACGCTCGACGGCCTTGAGCTCGATCTCGTCGCCGAGCGGCGTCGAGGTACCGTGGGCATTGATATAGTCGATATCGCCGGGCGCGACGCCGGCGCGGCGCAGCGCCGCCGTCATGCAACGGAACGCGCCGTCGCCGTCCTCGGCCGGCGCCGTGATGTGGTAGGCGTCGCCGGACAGGCCGTAGCCGATTAGTTCGGCATAGATGCGCGCGCCACGCTGCTTGGCGTGATCGTATTCCTCCAGCACCACCGCGCCGGCGCCCTCGCCCATCACGAAACCGTCGCGGTCGCGGTCATACGGCCGCGAGGCGCGTTCGGGGGTATCGTTGAAACCAGTCGACAGCGCCCGGCAAGCGGCGAAGCCTGCGAGCGAGATGCGGTTCACCGGCGATTCCGTGCCGCCGGCCACCATCACATCGGCATCGCCCAGCGCGATCAGCCGGCCGGCATCGCCGATGGCGTGCGCCCCGGTCGAGCAGGCAGTGACCACGGCGTGGTTCGGACCTTTCAGACCATGGGCGATCGACACATAGCCCGAGGCGAGATTGATCAGGCGTCCGGGAATGAAGAACGGCGACACCCGGCGCGGGCCGCGGTCGCGCAATATCAACGAGGTCTCGGCGATCCCCTCGACACCGCCGATGCCGGAGCCGATCATGACTCCGCTGACGATTTGATCTTCGTACCGGCTTGGGTGCCAATTGGCATCGTCGAGCGCCTGCGTTGCCGCTCCCATGGCGAAGATGATGAAGTCATCGACCTTGCGCTGCTCCTTGGGCTCCATCCAACGACCGGCGTCGAAGGTGCCGTCGGAACCGTCACCGCGCGGGACTTGGCCGGCAATCTTGCAGGGGATGTCGGAAACTTCGAACTTTTCGATGCGCCTGATGCCGCTCTGTCCGGCAAGAATCCGCCGCCATGTCGGCTCGATGCCGCTGGCAAGCGGTGTCACCATGCCGAGACCGGTGACGACGACACGTCTCATCATCGACACTCCCGGGATCCGGCGCGCGCTGGGCTAACCGCCACGACGCTGCTCGCACACCGTCCTCCCGCGCCTAATATGGTGCGGCTTTCACCGGCTTGCGTGCATGTCATGCAATGACGGTCAACGTCCGCCGGCCGTCAGCTTTTGGCGTTCTTTTCGAGGAATTTGACTGCGTCGCCGACGGTCAAAATGGTTTCGGCCGCGTCATCGGGAATCTCGCAACCAAATTCCTCTTCGAAGGCCATGACGAGCTCGACCGTGTCGAGGCTATCGGCGCCGAGATCATCGATGAAGCTGGCGTTATCCGTGACCTTGTCGGGCTCGACGCCCAAATGCTCCACGACGATCATCTTTACCCGCTCGCCAATATCACTCATTGCTCCAACCTCTTCGTTCAACGCGAACCAATCAATGTTGTCTTGGTCCTGTCGTGGGCAACGGCCGTGGGTCGTTGCAATTCAGAGGCGGATATGCGCCCCGCTCTCCAGCGTTCCGGTTCCCCAGCCCCCGTCGCGGTTCGGTTACCACACTTCATTTCCGTTGACCAGCGTTGAGGATCGAGACCGGGAATAGACCTATCCCCTTCAAATCATCACCATTCCGCCATTCACATGCAACGTCTGTCCGGTCACATAAGCGGCCTCGTTCGAGGCGAGAAAGACGACAGCCGCGGCGACTTCCTCGGGCGTGCCGGCCCGGTTTGCCGGAACCTTTGCCAGGATGACGTCGCGTTGCTTGTCGTTGAGCTTGTCGGTCATCGGCGTGACGATGAAACCGGGGGCGACGCAGTTCGCGGTGACGCCGCGCTTGGCATATTCGTGCGCGGTGGCCTTGATCATGCCGGCAATACCGGCTTTGGCGGCGACGTAATTCGCCTGCCCCGGATTGCCGGTGGTCCCCACTACCGAGGTGATCGCGATGATGCGGCCGGAGCGGCGTCGCATCATGCCGCGCACGGCGGCCCGCGTCAGGCGGAAGGTGGCGGTGAGATTGATGGCGATCACCTCTTCCCAATCCTCGTCGCGCAGCTGCACCAACAAATTATCGCGCGTCACGCCGGCATTGGCGACCAGCACGTCGAGCTGCCCCATCGCCGCTTCGGCGTTCGTGACCAGGGCATCGACGGCGGCGGCATCGGCGAGATTGCACGGCAGAACATGGACGCGGCCGCCAAGCTCGCCGGCGAGCTGATTGAGCGCGTCGACGCGCGTGCCTGAGATCGCCAGTGTCGCGCCTTGCCCATGAAGAGCGCGCGCGATGCTGCCGCCGATGGTGCCGGTCGCTCCCGTGACCAAGGCGGTTTTGCCGGTAAGATCGAACATCGCGTCCTCTTCAAACGCTCAAGATGGCCTTGAACTTGGTGACGTCGTCCGGCGTACCGATCGCCGATGCATTGGCGCCCGGCGCGATGCGCTTGATCAGGCCGGTGAGCACCTTGCCGGCGCCGACCTCATAGAACGTCGTCACGCCGGCATGCGCCATGAAAACAACCGACTCGCGCCAGCGCACCGTGCCGGTCACCTGCGCGACCAGACTTCGCACGATGTCGTCAGGTTTACTGATCGGCTGCGCCAGAACGTTGGCGACCAGCGGCACGGATGGCGGCTTCACGGCGACTTTGGCCAGCGCCTCGGCCATCGCGTCGGCGGCCGGCTGCATCAGGGCGCAATGGAAGGGTGCGGAAACCGGCAGCAGCATGGCCCGCTTTGCGCCGCGCGTCTTGGCCAGCTCCACGGCGCGCTCGACGGCGGCCTTGGCGCCCGACAGGACGACTTGCTCGCCGCCATTGTCGTTGGCGGCCGCGCACACGTCGGCACCGGCCGCTTCGGCGGCGATCACTTTGGCATCGCCGTAATCAAGCCCGATCAATGCCGCCATGGCGCCGGCGCCGACCGGCACCGCCTTCTGCATGGCGCGGCCGCGTATCCGCAAAAGCCGCGCCGCATCGGCGATCGAGAGCGATTGCGCGGCGGCGAGCGCGGAATATTCGCCGAGCGAATGGCCGGCGACGAAAGCCGCATCGCGCGCCAACGTCACGCCGGCCTCCGCTTCAAGGACCCGCATGGCGGCGAGCGAGACCGCCATCAATGCCGGCTGCGCGTTCTGCGTGAGCGTGAGCGTCTCCGCCGGCCCGTTCCAAATAATCTCGCTGAGCCGTTCGCCGAGCGCGGCGTCGACTTCCTCGAACACCCGACGCGCCGGCGCAAAGGCCTCGGCCAGCCCCTTGCCCATGCCGACCGCTTGGCTGCCCTGGCCTGGAAAAACGAACGCAACCGACATATGCCCTGCCCCGGTGAAAGGGGCGAAAGATACTCCGATCCGGGCCGTGTCAAGGGAGCCGGGCCGGGTCGCCAGGGCGGCCAAGGTAACAAAGCGACAACCGCATATTGATAATCTGGCTTGGCCGAATGAAGCAGCGCCACGCGCATTGTTCACGAGCCGCCTCCGATGGGCACTTACGCGCCGGTTACCGAAGACGAACTCGCCCGTGCGCGAACCGATCCGGCATTCCGCCAGAAGCTTCTGAGCCAGAACATGGAGGCGCTCCTAACCGGCATTAAGAAGCTGCGCAAAGCCCCCGCCGCCACCGGAACCGGCGACAAGCAGATCCGCGAAGGGGTCGAATTGGCAGTACGGCTCGCCGAGTTGATACAGGGGCCCACCAAGACCTGCCGCTGACCCTCAATAGCCTTGTCTCTATAGCCTTGCCTTTCCTCGCCGGCCGCGCGTATAAGGCCCCCTTCCGCTCTACCCCGGCCGGGGGCTGAACGGACGGCCGTACCGGCGTTTAAAGCGCCAGGCACGGTAGGACCCTCGGGTCCGGCGTCCGGTGTCCCCGCCTTCAGAGCATTCGAGCCTTTCCCGAAGGGCTCGAGGGGCTTGGCGCCGAGGCGAGCGAGGGTAAAAGGAAGGGGCATTCATGCCGCTCTACGAGCACGTTTATCTTGCGCGCCAAGACGCCAGCACGCAGCAGGTCGAGGAATTGACCGCGCAGTTGAAGGGCGTCATCGAAGGTCTCGGCGGCTCGATCGCCAAAGCCGAATATTGGGGCGTAAAGTCCCTGTCCTACCGGTTGCGCAAAAACCGCAAGGCGCACTTCACGCTGATGAACGTCAATGCGCCACCGGCCGCGATCAATGAGATCGAGCGGCTGGAGCGTCTCAATGAAGACGTGCTGCGCTATCTCACTATCAGGGTCGAGGAGCACGAAGAGGGCCCGTCCGCCATGATGCGCCGGGCGGAGCGTGACCGTGACCGCGACGACCGCCGGGGCGATCGCTTCGGCGACCGCAGCGATCGTTTCGGAGATCGTGGCGACCGCGGTGACCGTCCGCGCGACCGCGACAGGCGTCCGCGCGAGGGCTCCGACGAAGCTGAAACGTCGACGGCGACGGAGGAATAACCATGGCAATGTCACCGCAAGGCGGAGGTGGAGGCGGACGCCGGCCGTTCTTTCGCCGTCGCAAGAGCTGCCCATTCTCCGGCGCCAACGCGCCGAAGATCGATTACAAGGACGTCAAGCTGTTGCAGCGTTTCGTGTCGGAGCGCGGCAAGATCGTTCCGAGCCGCATCACGGCGGTCTCGGCGAAGAAGCAGCGTGAGCTCGCCCAAGCGATCAAGCGTGCGCGCTTCCTTGGGCTTTTGCCTTACGTAATCCGCTGATGACAAGCCAACGTCCCTGCCCCGGTGCAACGGAGGCGGCCGCAAAGGAGACGTCGAGATGGAAGTGATTTTACTCGAGCGTGTCGCCAAGCTCGGCCAGATGGGCGACGTGGTGCGCGTCAAAGACGGCTTCGCCCGCAATTTCCTGTTGCCGCGCGGCAAGGCGTTGCGCGCCACGGAGGAAAATCGTGGCCGCTTCGAGACGATGAAAACCGAGCTCGTAGCCCGCTCGCAGACGCTCAAGACCGAAGCGTCCGGCGTCGCCGAGAAGCTCAATGGCAAGAGCTTCACTGTGCTGCGCCAAGCTTCGGAAACCGGCCAACTGTTCGGCTCGGTGTCGCCACGCGACCTCGTCGGCCTCATCAGCAGCTCAGGCTTCACCGTCAATCGCAATCAGATTGCGTCGAATACGCCAATCAAGACGATCGGGCAGCACAATGTGCCGATTTCGCTGCATCCCGAGATCGAGACCATGATCACCGTGATCGTGGCGCGCAACAACGACGAGGCTGAGCGCATCGCGCGCGGTGAGGACATCACCCGGTTGCGCGAAGAGCCGACCGAGGCGGAAGCCGCCGTGATCGCGGCGGAAGCGTTCTTCGAGCCGGAGGCCGCGGAATCGGCGCTGGCGCGCGAAGGCGGCGGCCCGGCCGAAAGCGCGGCTCCAGCCGACAAAGCCTGAGCGGATCAGGCTAAACCTCTTTCAGTCGGGAATATTGTCGCGGGGTACCGGCGCGTTTTCGCCGGAATCGGGGTTCGCCGGCGCGGCCGCGCTCGGGCCTGGAAGCGTAGCCGGGCTTTCCTGTGCGGACGGGCTCGACGGGGCCGGCTCCGCAACGACGGCGGCAGGCTGTTCCGCGGGCGGAGTGGGCGCCGGCTCATTGCGATGATTCCGGCTCGCGGTCGCCGGTTGCGGTCCTGGCCGCCCGGCGGCAGGCGGCGCCTGGTCGGGCTTTTCCGCCGGCCTCGATGGCGGGGCCGCAGGTTCGGCGGAAGCTCTATTGCGCTCGGGAGCGGAAGCCGGTTTAGGCCCGCGGGCTGCCGGTGCCGCCTCGCCGCCGCCCGCTCCCATGACATAGGCGGCAAGCGCGGCAGCCTGGTCCTTGCTCGCCGTATAATGCTCGACGAGAAAGCTGGCGAGGCCGGAGCTGCCCCGACCGTTGGCCAGCCCCCGCGCCGACTTGTGGCAGGTCGCGCAATCGTTGGCGAAGATTTCCGCCGGCGACTTGCCCTGGTCGATATTGGTTTGGGCCTGCGCCATTGCTGGCAGGAGCCCCAAAAACAGACCGGCCACAAACGCGCCACCCCGAAACACCCCGGCCTCCTTCGGTTTTGTCGGCTTACCCATCATCCTTAACCCATAAGCGGCCGCATGGGAGGTGGCGAGACGTTTCCCCGCAGGGAGACATGATTAGTCCATTGCTGGTCAAGGAGGATTTTGTTTTAATAACGGCAAGCGACAAGGCGCCTCTGGCGCAATGACCGATTGGGCGGCCCAGCGGCGGCCGCAAGCTTGGTTGAGGCAACAATCGTCGCATGTTGCGCAGGGGCGAGCGTAGTGTGCGTGGAGGCGGCCGTGGATCGGTTGCTGCCAATGTTCCTGGGACGGCTTGTCCGCCGTGGATCGTTTACGATCACGACCGCGGCAGGTAAGACGTACACCTTCGGCGACGGCCGCGGCCCGCCGGTTGCCGTGCGCTTTACCTCCGCAAAGGCGCAACGCGCCGTCCTGCTCGATCCCGAGCTGAAGCTTGGCGAAGCCTATATGGACGGCACTTTCGTCGTCGAACGCGGCTCCATTGCCGACGTGTTGGCGGTCCTGTTCGGGCAAGAGCGTTATGTTTCACCAATCTGGGCCTTGCTGCCGCGGCTCATGCGCTATCTGTTCCGGCGTCTGCAGCATTTCAATCCGCGGTCGCGTGCGCGCCACAACGTCGCCCATCACTACGACCTCGACGGCAGGCTTTACCGGCTGTTTCTCGACGGCGACGAACAATATAGCTGCGCCTATTTCGAATCGCAGGACCAGTCGCTCGACGACGCCCAATTGGCCAAGAAACGCCATCTCGCGGCCAAGCTGCGCGTCGCGCCCGGCGCCAAGGTGCTCGACATCGGCTGCGGCTGGGGCGGCCTGGCGCTCTACCTTGCGGAGATTGCCGGTGCAAACGTCACCGGCATCACACTGTCGCAAGAGCAATACAAGCGCGCCCAGAACCGGGCGCTCGAGCGCGGGCTTTCGCGGGATACTACCTTCCGGCTGTTGGATTATCGCGATGTCGATGGCCGCTTCGACCGCATCGTGTCGGTCGGCATGTTCGAACATGTCGGCGTCGGCTTCTACGACGTCTTCTTCCGCAAATGGGCGGCGCTTCTCGCCGACGACGGCGTCGCGCTCCTTCACACCATCGGCCGCAGCGGGCCGCCCAGTATCACCAATCCCTGGATCGCCAAATACATCTTCCCGGGCGGCTACATCCCGGCGCTGTCCGAAGTGCTGCCGGCCATCCAACGCGCCGGCCTTCTGGTCAGCGACGTCGAAATTCTGCAATTACACTATGCCGAGACGCTCAAAGCCTGGCGCGAGCGTTTCCTTGCCCACCACGACGAGGTGGTGCGGCTTTACGATCAGCGCTTCGTACGGATGTGGGAGTTCTATCTCGCCTGCTCCGAGATGGCCTTCCGCGAGAGCGACATGGTCGTGTTTCAAATCCAGTTGGCCAAGCACAAGGGCGTCACGCCGGCGACGCGCGACTATATCGCGCGCGAAGAAGCGCGGCTGCGCGCACGCGAGCGCGGCTCCGCTGCGCCGTTGCGGCTGGCGGGCGAATAGTCCAGCGAACGCCGCCGCCGCAAGGCTGCCGTCAAGAGCGGAACGCGAACTATCAACGGTCGACCGCGGCGCGGTGAGTAGCGGGGAAAGCCGCAAACAGGGTTTCCCAAGCCGGCGCCGGTCGATTAATGACGACACGTGCGTGGTTGCATGCGGCGTTTGCGGGCAAGTGCCGCTGTCGTTGAGTGATCCGCGATGTTGAGTGATCGAAAATCGTCTAACTTCAGCGTGGCCGACTCAAAATCGGCCAAATGCGAATCTCTTGATCGGGACCATGGCACCATTCGATTCGGCTGCACGCAAGCAAGTCGCCGCGGAACCGGCATTCCGCGCGCCGCCGCATAATATCGAGGCCGAGCAGGCTCTCTTAGGCGCCATCCTGGTCAATAACGAGGCGTTCTACCGGGTTTCCGACTTCCTCGAGCCGAAGCATTTCTTCGAGCCGGTCCATCGGCGTATTTACGAACTGGCCGGCGGCCTGGTCCGCGCCAACAAGCTCGCCACGCCGGTGACGTTGAAGACGTTCCTGCCGGCGGACTTCGACATCGCCGGCCTGTCGCTCAATCAATATCTGGCGCGGCTTGCCGCCGAGGCGACGACCATCATCAATGCCGAGGATTACGGCCGCACCGTCTACGACCTCTCGATTCGCCGCGACCTGATCGCGATCGGCGAGGAGATGGTCAACACCGCCTACGATGCGCCGGTCGACGCCACGCCGGCGAGCCATATCGAGGAGGCCGAGCGCAAGCTTTACGAGATCGCCGAGACCGGGCGCTATGATTCCGGCTTCCAGCGCTTCGCCCAGGCGCTCACCACCGCGGTCGACATGGCGGCGCGCGCCTATCAGCGCGACGGCAGCCTGTCGGGGCTGGCCACCGGATTGACCGACCTCGACAATCGCATGGGCGGCCTGCAGCACTCCGATCTCATCATCCTTGCCGGCCGCCCCGGCATGGGCAAGACCGCGCTTGCCACCAACATCGCCTACAATGTCGCCAAGGCATTTACCCAAGGCGACGTCCGCGCGGATGGTCAAAGAGAAACTGTCAACGGCGGAGTAGTCGGCTTCTTCTCGCTGGAAATGTCGGCCGAACAGCTCGCCACCCGCATCATTTCCGAGCAGACCGGCATTCCGTCGAACAAAATCCGCCGCGGTAATATCGACGAGGGCGACTTCGAGAGAATCAAGGACGTTTCGATCGAGCTGCAGAATCTGCCGTTCTTCGTCGACGAAACCGGCGGTCTGTCGATCGGCCAATTGGCGGCGCGGGCGCGCCGGCTCAAGCGCCAGCGCGGTCTCGACCTTCTGGTGATCGACTACGTTCAGCTTTTACAGGGCAACAGTCGTCGCGCCGCCGAAAATCGCGTGCAGGAAATCACCGAGATCACGACCCGGCTCAAGGCGCTCGCCAAGGAGCTGAACATCCCGATCCTGGCGCTATCGCAATTGTCGCGACAAGTCGAAAGCCGCGACGATAAACGGCCGCAACTTTCCGATCTGCGCGAGTCGGGCTCGATCGAGCAGGATGCCGACGTGGTTCTGTTCGTATTTCGCGAAGAATATTATCACCAGATGCGCAAGCCTATGGAATCGAACCGCGAAAAATTCGACGAATGGCTGGCCGAAGGCAACCGGGTCGAAGGCAAGGCGGAAGTCATCATCGGCAAGCAGCGCCACGGCCCGACCGGCACGGTGGAACTACAATTCGAGGCCTCAGTCACCCGGTTCGCCAATCTCGATACAGCCCACCAGGCGAGTTATTAGGCCGCCCGCAGGCGCACATCGTTCCACCGCTTTTCATCGGTGCCTCGTCCAGAAACCTCCTTTACCGCCGCCGCCGCCGCGGTCATAAACCGGCCATGGCACTCGTGGAATCGCTCCCTGAACCGGCCGGCACGCTGGCGGAGCCCGAAACCGGCGGCACGCTGACCATCGATCTTGCCGCCATCGCGGCGAACTGGCGCACGCTGGCGCACCAGGCCCTCACCGTCGAATGCGCGGCCGTGGTCAAGGCCAATGCGTATGGCTTAGGCCTGGAGCAAGTCACGGCCGCCCTCGCCAAAGCCGGCTGCAAGACGTTTTTCGTCGCCGATCTTGCCGAGGCGCGGCGCGTACGGGCCCGCGCGCGCGATGCTACGATCTACGTGCTCAACGGCTGCACGCCGGAGGGATCGCCGGCCTTCATCGAGCTCAACGCGCGGCCGGTCATCAACAGCATGACCGAGCTTGCCGAGTGGGACGCCTTCGTCGCCGCCCACGACTGGCGAGGCGGCGCCGCGCTGCAGGTGGACACCGGCATGAATCGGCTCGGCATATCGCCTGACGAGGCCGCCGCTCTGGCGCCGCGCACGCAGACCGAAAATCACGGCATCACGTTGTTGATGAGCCATCTGGCCTGTGCCGAGATCGCCGACCATCCGCTCACCGTGAGCCAAATAAAGCTGTTCCGCGATCTGCGCGGCCTCTACCGCCGCATTCCGGCCTCGCTCGCTAATTCCTCGGGCATTTTCCTCGGCGATTCGGCACTGTGCGATCTGGCGAGGCCGGGGGCAGCGCTCTACGGCGTCAATCCGACGCCCGGCCGGCCAAATCCGATGCAAGCTGTCGTCGAGCTTACCGGGCGCATCCTGCAAATCCGCAGGGTCGCCGAGGGCCAGACCGTCGGCTACGGCGCGACATGGACCGCCAAACGCGCCTCGCGCATCGCCGTCGCGGCGGTTGGCTATGCCGACGGTCTGTTGCGCGCCGCAAGCGCCGGCGACGGCGCGCCGGGCGGCAAGGCGATCGTCGCCGGCAAGCCCTGCCCGCTCGCCGGCCGCATTTCCATGGATCTCGTCTGCATCGACGTCACCGATCTGCCCGATGCCGCCGTCCACCGCGGCGACGTCGCGACCTTCATCGGCGCCGCACTCCCGATCGACGATTTTGCCGCCACTGCCGGAACAATCGGCTACGAGGTCCTTACCCGACTCGGCATGCGTTGCCATCTTGTCTATCGCGGGCTTGATCCAAACTCGTGATTTTTAAGGTGCCCTAATGGCGGCGCGCACACAGAACTATGTCTGCCAGAACTGCGGCGCCGCTTACGTGCGCTGGTCCGGCCGCTGCGAAGCCTGCGGCGAATGGAACACGTTGGTGGAGGAAGGCTCCACCGCGCCAGCGGCGCGGTCGTCGCGAAAAGGCCGGCTGTTCGCGGTCGAGCCGCTCAAGGGCGAGCCGCATGAGGCGCCGCGGCTGCCGTCGGGCATGGCGGAATTCGACCGGGTGACCGGCGGCGGCCTGGTGCGCGGCTCAGTGCTGCTCCTTGGCGGCGATCCCGGCATCGGCAAATCGACGCTGCTGTTGGAGGTCGCGGCCGCCTTCGCCCGCGCCGGGCATCGCGCCGTCTATATTTCCGGGGAAGAAGCCGTGGCCCAGGTGCGGCTGCGCGCCGAACGGCTCGGCTTGGCTGACGCCACCGTCGAGATCGCCGCGGAGACCGCAGTCGAAGATATTATCGCGACGCTCTCGCAAGGATCGACGCCGCGGCTTTTGGTCATCGACTCGATCCAGACCATGTGGACGCAGCGGGTCGAAGCGGCGCCGGGCACGGTGACACAGGTGCGCGGCTCGGCGGGCGAGTTGATCCGCTTTGCCAAGCGTTCTGGCGCGGTGGTGGTCCTGGTCGGCCACGTCACCAAGGACGGCCAGATCGCCGGCCCCCGCGTCGTCGAGCACATGGTCGACGCGGTGATGTCGTTCGAGGGCGACGGCTCCCATCAATTCCGCATTTTGCGCGCGATGAAAAACCGCTTCGGGCCGACCGACGAAATCGGCGTGTTCGAAATGACCGGCGCTGGACTGCGCGAAGTCGCAAATCCGTCCGAACTGTTCCTGTCCGAGCGCGATCTCGGCAGTCCCGGCACCGCTGTGTTCGCCGGCATCGAGGGCACCCGCCCGCTCCTCGTCGAGATTCAGGCCTTGGTCGCGCCGACCACGCTCGGCACGCCGCGCCGCGCCGTGGTCGGCTGGGATCCGGCCCGGCTGTCCATGGTGCTGGCCGTGCTCGAGGCGCATTGCGGCGTTCGCCTCTCCGGCCATGACGTCTATCTCAACGTGGCCGGCGGCTTGCGCATTCAGGAGCCGGCGGCCGACGTTGCCGCCGCCGCGGCCCTAGTGTCTTCGCTCGCCCGCGCGCCGTTGCCGGCCGATGCGGTCTATTTCGGCGAAGTATCGCTGTCGGGGGCGGTACGTCCGGTGGCGCAGACCGCGACGCGGCTCAAGGAGGCGCAAAAACTCGGTTTTACGCGCGCGATCGTGCCTGAGGCGGCGCGCACCGAAGCGCCCGAAAACTTCTCGCTCTCGACCATCGCCACGCTGGCGAACCTGGTCGCCGATATCGCCCACGACGGCACGCCGGCGCTCCGCCGCGTCGGCCGCCAGGACAGTTGAGGTCATTTGCTGACAACGTGGTTAATGCCGGGGGCTGGCCGCGATTATGACCATTGCCAGGCGAGCCCGGCTTGCCCATGAAATAGGCGATGAGAAGACTGGTGACGGCGTGCCCGCGCCCGGCTATACAGCCGGCGGGTCTTCGCCGTCGCCGCGCCACCGCCACCGCCTCGGGTTCGCAGGAACCATGCCGATCACGCTGCTCGACATCGTGCTTATCGTCGTGATGCTGGTTTCGGGGCTCCTCGCCATGGTGCGCGGCTTCATGCGCGAGGTGCTGTCGATAACCGCTTGGCTATTGGCCGCCGCCGCGACGCTTTATTCGTATGGCAAGCTGTTGCCGCTCGCCAAACAGTACTTCAACAACGACATAGTCGCGGCGGTTGCCGTGGTCGGCGGCGTGTTCCTGGTCACCCTTCTCGTCGTCTCGGTGCTGACCATACGGATTTCCGACATGGTGCTCGACAGCCGCGTTGGTGCGCTCGATCGCACGCTGGGCTTCCTGTTCGGCCTTGCCCGCGGTCTGATCATCGTGGTCGTGGCCTTCCAGTTCTTCACCTGGCTGGTCCCCGACCGTAGCCAGCCGGAATGGGTCAGAAGCGCCAAATCGCGGGTGGTCCTGGCCGGAACCGGGCAATGGCTAATGTCGATGTTGCCGGACGACCCCGAAAGCACCATCTTAAAGAAGCTGAAAAAGCCGCGGCCTGAAGATACCGACAATCCGGATGCGCCGCCGCCTGCGGATCAGCATGGAGAACTCGGCAATCCCGCCGACAAGCTTGCGGACGCGGGTTATGATCGCGGCGGCCGAATCGGAACGCCGCAATTGGTCGAGGCCTTGAAGGTGGCGCGCTGACGCGCTTGGAGAGCCGATGACGGAACCTGAGTCCGCCCTCCTCGATCTTGATGCCGATCGGCTGCGCGAGGAGTGTGGCGTCTTCGGCATTTTCGGCCACCCCGATGCGGCCGCGATCACCGCGCTCGGCCTGCATGCGCTGCAGCACCGCGGCCAAGAGGCCGCCGGCATCGTCTCCTTCGACGGCAAGCGCTTCCATTCAGAGCGTCGTCTCGGCCTGGTCGGCGATGCGTTTTCGCGGCGCGAGGTCATCGACCGCCTGCCCGGCAATACCGCGGTCGGCCATGTGCGCTATTCGACCACCGGCGAGACCATCCTGCGCAACGTGCAGCCGCTGTTCGCCGAGCTCAATGCCGGCGGCTTTGCCATCGGTCACAACGGCAATCTCACCAACGGCATCTCGCTTCGCAAACAGCTCATTCGCGACGGCGCCATGATGCAGTCGACCACCGACACCGAGGTGATCCTGCATCTGGTGGCGCGCTCTCATCGCAATCGCTTCGTCGACCGCTTCATCGAAGGCTTGCGCATGCTCGAAGGCTCGTTCGCCTTCGTCGGCCTGACCAACAAGAAATTGGTCGGCGCGCGCGACCCGCTGGGCATCCGGCCGCTGGTGCTCGGCAAGCTTGACGGCTGCCCGATCCTGGCGTCGGAAACCTGCGCGCTCGACATCATCGGCGCCCAATATGTGCGCGACGTCGAAAACGGCGAGGTTTTGATCTTCGACGAGGACGGCGCCCATTCGCACAAGCCGTTCGTGCCGATGCCGCCGCGGCCGTGCATCTTCGAATACATCTATTTCGCGCGGCCGGATTCGATCATCGGCGGCCGCAGCGTCTACAACGTGCGCAAGGCGTCCGGCGCGGAGCTTGCCCGCGAGGCGCCCGCGACCGCCGACGTGGTCGTTCCGGTGCCCGATTCCGGCGTGCCCGCGGCGATCGGCTATGCCCAGGAATCCGGCATCCCCTACGAGCTCGGCATCATCCGCAATCACTATGTCGGGCGCACCTTCATCGAGCCGACCCAGCACATCCGCCAACTCGGCGTCCGCCTCAAGCACAGCGCCAATCGCGCGGTGGTCGCCGGCAAGCGCATCGTGCTGATCGACGACTCGATCGTGCGCGGCACGACCTCGGTGAAGATCGTGCAGATGATGCGCGAGGCCGGCGCCCGCGAAGTGCATTTCCGCATCGCTTCGCCGCCGATCACGCACCCGGATTATTACGGCATCGATACGCCCGAGCGGGACAAGCTGTTGGCCGCGACCCACGATCTCGAAGGCATGCGCAAATTCATCGGCGCCGATTCGCTCGCCTTCCTCTCGGTCGAGGGCATCTATCGCGCCATGGGCGAAATGGGCCGCGATCCGGTGCGGCCGCAATTCACCGATCATTGCTTCACCGGTGAATATCCGACCCCGCTCACCGACCGCATGGCGCAGGACGCCTCGCCCCGCCAGCTCTCGCTGCTCGCCGAAGCCAGCTAAGCCCAGCTAAGCAATGTCGCCTCTTACGGACCGTATCGCGCTGGTCACCGGCACCTCGCGCGGCATCGGTTATGCGACGGCGCTGGCGCTGGCACGTGACGGGGCTCATGTGGTGGCCGTGGCGCGCACGGTCGGCGGGCTCGAGGAACTCGACGACGCGGTGCGCAAGGCCGGCAGCTCGGCAACGCTGGTGCCGCTCGACATGCGCGACTACGACGGCTTCTACCGGCTCGCTTCGGCTTTGAACGAGCGCTACCGGCGACTCGACGTTCTGGTCGGCAATGCCGCGGTTGCGGGTCAGCGCTCCCCGCTCGACCATGTCATGCCGGCGGCCTGGGACGAGGCCATGGCCGTCAACGTCACCGCTAATTGGCATCTGATCCGCGCCATGGACGGCTTGCTGCGGCGCTCGGCTGCGGGCCGTGCCGTGTTCCTGACCTCGGGCGCCGCCACCCATGCCCGCGCCTATGCCGGACCCTATTCGGTGTCGAAAGCGGCGCTGAACACGCTGGCGCGGACTTACGCGGCGGAAACGAGTTCGACGCCGGTGCGCGTCAATCTGTTCAATCCCGGCCCGACCCGCACCCGCATGCGCGCCGCTGTCATGCCGGGCGAAGATCCGATGACTCTGCCGACGCCCGACGAGGTCGCAGAGAAAATCCTCGCTCTGTGCCTGCCGAGCTGCACCGAAACCGGTAAGCTCTACGATTTCTATGCCAAGAAATTCCTGGATTTCGCTCCGCCCGTGTGACCGCTCGCGGCGCGATCGAGCACTTCAGCGGCGGCGCTTTTTTTTGCCGGCGTAGGGGTTTTGCTTGGCCCGCAGCGTCAGCCTGATCGGCGTGCCGGGCAGCGCAAAATTTTCGCGCAAGCCGTTGACCAGATAGCGCCGGTAGGTCTCGGGCAGCGCGTGTGCCCGCGACGAGAACAGCACGAAAGTCGGCGGCCGCGCCTTCGGCTGGGTGATGTAATCGAGCCGCAGCGCGCGGCCTTTGACGGCAGGCGGCGGATGCGCCGTCACCATCTGGGCGAGGAAGCGGTTGAGCGCCGACGTCGAAGCGCGGCGATTCCAACTGGCGTAGCTTTCCTCGACTGCCGCCATCAGCCGGTC